>JAABUN010000738.1_pt1 | contig 81357 bp, 69 predicted proteins | sample 5559311 | NCBI WGS metagenome assembly JAABUN01 (sample SAMN10711877, study PRJNA513370) | rock metagenome | isolation source: Antarctica rocks | place: Antarctica: Victoria Land, Siegfried Peak sud | reverse complement strand
CCGCGCCCACTGGTCGTCCCGCAACCCCTACCGTCGTGCCATCCCGCTCCTCCGTCGTCACCCCGCCCCTCACGCCTGCCCACCCTACCACAACTGAGGATACGCCCTAGCTTATTACGCATTCGGATGATAGGTTCAAGATGAAGATCGAGTAGCAGGACTATTTCCTGCCCCAGCTGATTGAGCGCCTGTCCAGAAAGTTTACCTGGGCGCTTGTGCCTGCCATATTTGGCACATGTGACCTCAACGATCTTTTTCCATTGCGCAAGTTGTGGCCCACTAGAAAGGACTTGTCGGCGCTCTATCACAGTAAACTGCTGGTTGATTTCATAAAGTATTTTTAGTAAGCGAACTTCTGCCCATGTGGAAAGCAGCAAAGCAAGCAGCGGTACCAATGCCTCCATCATGCGGGCGTCACTGGTGCTTACAGCACCACGCAGGATCACAGAAATTTGCTCGATGCCTGTTTCGACGGTTTGTAGGTTCTTTACATGAATTGCGTATAATTCAATATCGGATTTCGGCATTTCACCGCTCCAACTACATCATAAGAGGATAATTTATGGATAGCGTAAACGCAGAGAACACTAGCAAAGAGCAGCATGCCGAGGCAATACTATCGTGGCTCAGCTAACTAGTGGAATCGCATTAGATGACCCAGCACCAGAGGGACCAAAATCAGATTTGATACCCTCTGGCGCTGGGGAATCGAACCCAACCTGCTTGCGCAGGCTCCACTTGCGTGGGGCCTCTCCCAAGAGACCGACAGCACCTGACGCTACCTTACTATAAAGCACAGCATTTTACAATTAGTACACTGCGGCGGAGACACCCCGCTGGTTTCTTAGGCAGATATCCTGGCGCTGCCTCATCTAAACCATCGGCTTACTTCAGCCATGCTATATTAAGCCTTTTTGCTTTAGACGCGACGAAAAGAGGAACGCTGATCGCGTTCCCCTCTTCGTATCGGACTAGCGGAAGTGACGGGATTCGAACCCGCGGTCTCTGCCTTGACAGGGCAGCGTGTTAGGCCACTACACCACACCTCCCAGCGGTGGGAATAATAGCATCGCGCGGTGGCCGCGTCAAGGCGCGGTGCGGCGCTTCGCTCAGCGCACCAGGGGCCCCGCGAAACGGCCCGACATGCCGCGCAGCCCGCGACTACCGCACGCGCTGCGCCGTGAAGCCCGCGCGTAGTTCGGGCGGGTGGCGGCGCGGGCGATGATCGGCGGTGCCGACCCAGACCCAGTGGGTCGCCGCGCGGACGAGCGGCACGGCGAGCGGCGCGGCACCCGGCACGAGGAAGTCGGCGGGCGGCGCAAGCTGACCGTCGGACTCGTCGAGCCGCCCGATCCGATACTCGCGCCGCGACTGTGCGGCGGTCATCTCGGCCACCCAGGTCACGACCTGAAGAAGGTCCCCGGCGACCGCCGGGCGCAGGTACTCGATCTCGTGCCGCCTGGCGATGAACAGGCCGCCAAGCTCGCGAAGGCGCGCGGTGGTGTAGCCGAGCGCGTTCGAGTGGTCGATCGCCGCCTGCTCCATGTAATGTAGGTAGACAGCGTTGTTCACATGGCCGAGCGCGTCCATCTCGTGATAGCGCACTCGGAAATGCGCGACGAAGCCCGCGAGCGGCGGCAGCATTTCCGGCGACGATACGGGCACCAGCCCCCCTCTTGGTCGCGTACCGACCGCGCGACCGGCGGTGCGGACCGGCGCGGCGAGCGGCGGCGGCTCAGTCGCCCACCGGCACTCGCGCATCCGCCACGGGCGCGGTGGATGCGGCGGAGGCGAGCCCGAGTTCGCTCAACAATCGCCCATACGACTCCGACTGCGCGCCGAACACGTAATCCGGGCGCACGACGGTGATCCCGGACGCCCCGGACGCGCGCAGATGATCGACGGCGCGCAGGAGTAACGGCGACTCCACCACCACGGTCACGGCATACCAGTCGAGGCCGGGCGGGTGCTGCTCGGAGTCCTTGGGGTAGACCCGCGCGATCGTCGGCCCCTGCATCCCGGACGTCTCGCCGTGCGCGAGGACATGCCGCGCGACCGCTTCGGCGGTCGCGCCCTGGATATTGGCGGTGAGGACATGGTAACCCTGGACGCGCAGCCGCGCCTCGGCGAGTTCGAGCAGGTGCCGCGCCGCCTCGCGCTTGTCGGCGCTGGCGGCGAGGGTGCGGCGATTGCCGATCAGGCAGGCTTGCGACTGGAGAACGGTGCCCCCATCGAGGATCTTGAGGTGATTGTCGCGCAGGGTCACCCCGGTCTCCGTGATGTCGACGATCATGTCGCCGTACCCCATCGCCGGGGCCGCCTCCAACGCCCCTTCCGCGCCGATCAGCGTGAAGTAGGTCACGCCGTGGCGGTGGAAGAACTCGCGCGTCAGGTTCGGGAACTTGGTCACGACGCGCAGGGAGCGCCCCCGCCGCTTGAAGTCGGATGAGAGGTCGGCCAGATCCTCCAACGTCGCCACGTCGAGCCACGCCTGCGGCACGGCCACCACCAGACGACTCGCCCGGAAGCCGAGGCTCGGCAGCAGCACCAGGAGATCGTCGTCGTCCTGGCTGTGCTCGGCGACGAGATCATAGCCGGTGATCCCGACATCGGCGCTGCCGTCAGCCACCTTGGCGACGATGTCGGCGGTGCGCTGGAAGAGGACCAGCGTGTCCGGCAGGGTGCCGACACGCCCGGTGTACTGGCGCGGGTTCGGGCGGCGCACCGGCAGGCCCGCGCTGTCGAGGAAGCGCCGGGTCTCGGTCTCGAACTCGCCCTTGCTGGAAATCGCCAGGCGCAGCAGATCGGTCGGGCGACTCATCGCGCGCTCCTTTCGTCGGGGTCGGCGTTCGGCAGGCGGGGGTCGGCGGCACCGCTCGTCGCCCCATCGCCCGCACGCCCCGGACCCGACAACGCGTCGAGCGGCAGACGGCGCTCCTCGCGGGTGGCGAGATCGCGCCAGAGGATCGTCCTGTCCGCGCGCTCGGCCTCGCCGACGATCGCCACGGCGGCGAGACCGGCCCGCTCGGCATAGGAGAGGGCGGCGGAGAGACGGCGCGCGCGCAGATCCAGCTCGACCCGCCAACCGGCCCGGCGCAACGCCTCCGCCACCGGGATCAGTTCGGCCATCGTCACGGCACCCGCGCCGCACACCAGCAGCTCGGCCGCCGGGGCCTCGATCGGGCGGGCCCCGCGCGCGACCAGCGCGGACGCGATCCGCTCGATGCCGCAGGCGAACCCGCAGGCCGGGACCGGCGCGCGCGCCCCGAGCAATTGCGCCAGGTCGTCGTAGCGCCCGCCGCCGCAGAGTTGCATCCCGGCATCGCGCCCGACCGATTCCCCCGCATGAACCTCGAACAGGATGCCGGTGTAATAGTGCAACCCGCGCCCCAGGCCGAGATCGAGTGTGATCCGCTGATGATGCCCGTAGGCCCGCAACAGGGCCAAGACCTCGGACAACTCCTGCACCGGGGCGTCGTCCAGGCCGTAGTCGGCGAGCAGTTCGCGCGTGGCGGCGAGGACCTGCTCCGGCTCGCCGTGCAGGCCGATCAGGCGGCGCAGGAACGCGACCGCCCCGACGATGTCGAAATCGACGCGCGGGCGGCGCAGCTTCACCAGCAGGCGCTCGACGATCTCCTCCGGCGGGCGGTTGCTCCCGCCAAGCTCGACGCCTGCCCCGCGCAGGAGGCCGAGCACGGTGGCCCGCGCCCCCGCCTCGCTCATGCCGTCGAGGGCCAGTTCGTCCAGTTCGGGGAAATCGGGCGTGGTCGCATCGTGCGCCGCCGCCTCGCCCGCCGTGCCATTCGGCCCGAAGCCGTGCTGCGCCGACAGAAGATCGCGGAGATTGCGATGGAGACCGTCGTCGCCCCGCGCGCGCAACTGCTCCATGCTCCAAAGGAACCAGTCGCGCACGCGATCGTCGAGCGCCAGCGACGTGAGGAGCGCGCCGACCACGCCGAGATGGCCGAGGCGCAGGGTGCAGTCGGTGAGGCCCACTCCCTCCAGACCGGCGAGCGCGAGGTGGATCACCTCGGCGTCAGCGGCGGGGCCGTGCGCCCCCAACAACTCGACCCCGGCCTCGGTGAATTGGCGGGAACGGCCCGATTGCGGCTTCTCGTAGCGGAAGACCGGCCCGCAATAGGAGAAGCGTTGCGGCAGCGGTCGGCCCTGCCCTTCGGCGACATAGGCGCGCACGACCGAGGCGGTGAACTCCGGTCGCAGCGCGATCTGGCGGTTGCGGTAATCGAACGCGTACATCTGGGCCGCGCGCTCCTCGCCCGACTTGCGGAGGAACAGCTCGGTCGCCTCGACCACGGGCGTGTCGAGCGCGCGGTAGCCGTGCGCCGCGAAGCCACGCCCCAGGGCCGCGATGATCCCCTGGCGAAAAGCGCGCTCGGCGGGCCAGACATCGGCCATGCCGCGAATCCGCTCGATCGCGCCGCGCGGTGTGGTGGACACCTCACCCTCCCCTGCCCGCGCGCCCCATGCCCCAGCCGGGATGCGCGCGGGATACCGTCAGCACCAGACCCAACAAAAACCCCACCGCCGATGTCGTGCGGTGGGGTGCATCCTCGCGAATATCGTCGCCTCGTTCAGCCGCTTCGCGCGCACGCCATCCCGCCCCCACCGTGCCGATGATGCGGGCAGTGCTGGTATGCCGCGACGAAGGGCGCGTAAGGCGCGAACATATTCATGCGGATAGGATAGCGAAAGCGGCGGGCGGGCGCAAGTTCGCTCAACTGCACTGTCCAAAGTTTGGACAGCGGATTTGTACTCGACGGCAATGGCGGCGGCGGGACACCCTCACCCTCGGCATCGCTACGCTCGCGGCCCCCGCTCCACCGCGTTGGAGGCCGCATCGTCATCCTGCCGGGGGCGCGAACCATGCAACTTTCCCGGCAGGGCGGGCCAGTTCCTCGCCATCCGCCTCTTAAGTGGCACTGCGTGGTGCGTGTCCAAAGTTTGGACAGTGCATTCGTGCGTGGCGGCGATGGCGGCAGGCACCCGCACCCCCGGCGTCGCTGCGGCTCGCCACCCCCTCTCCCCATCCGAGGGAGGGGGGGAAAGGCTCCATCCCCGCCCTCCCTTTTAGGGGGGGTCGCCGCCCGCAGGCGGCAAGGGCAGAGCGGAGCGGGGCTGGGGAGGGGTCGGTCGGGGAGGGGTCGTTACCTCACGGCGACAGGCGCTCGATCGTCCAGGCGTCGGACGCGCCGCGACGGTAGCGCAGGCGATCGTGGAGGCGATTGGGGCGTCCCTGCCAGAACTCGAAGCTCTGCGGGGCGACGCGGTAACCGCCCCAGTAGTCGGGCAATTCGGGGTCGCGGTCGCGATACTCCGCTTCGAGTTGGTGCAGGCGCGCTTCGAGCGTGGCGCGATCGGGCAGGACGGTGCTCTGGTGGGAGACGAGCGCGCCCAGGCGGCTGCCGAGCGGGCGGCTCCCGAAATAGCGCGCGGACTCCTCGGCGGTGGTGCGCGCGACCGCGCCGACGATCCGCACCTGACGCTCCAGTTCGGCCCAATAGAAGACCAGCGCGGCCAACGGATTCTCGGCCAGCTCGCGCCCTTTCTGGCCCTCGTAGTTGGTGTAGAAGGTGAAGCCGCGCTCATCCCATCCTTTGAGGAGGACGATTCGCGCGGCGGGCACGCCCTCGCGCGTGGCGGTCGCGACGGTCATGGCGTTCGGCTCGCGCAGATCGGCACCCAGCGCCTCGGCGAACCAGTGGCCGAACTGGGCGAACGGGTCGGCCTCGGCCTCGGCCTCGCTGAGGTCGGCGAGCGTATATTCTTTCCGCAACCGGCGGATCGCCTCCGGACCGGTGGCGGCGCTATCGGTCGATCCTGTCATCGGATTCCCCCATGCTGGTCCCAGTCATGCGGCACAGTTCGGAGAAGTCGTCGGTCGTCGGTCGTCGGTCGTCAGTGGCTGGGCGGCGGTATTCGAGCGTTCCGCCGTATAGCGGACCTCTACTCACGTCTCACGTCTCACGTCTCACGCCTCACGCCTCCCCTAGCGTCGTCTTCTCCCGCAACTGCGCCGCCGTGTAGAGGCGATAGTAGGCCCCGCGTTGCGCCAGGAGTTGCGCGTGGTTGCCGCGCTCGACGATCTGGCCGTGGTCGATCACCACGATCAGGTCGGCCTCGACGATGGTGGAGAGGCGGTGGGCGATCACCAGGGCGGTGCGCCCGTGCAGCGTCTTCCGCAACGCCGCCTGGATCACCTGCTCGGTGCGCGTGTCGACGCTGCTCGTCGCTTCGTCCAGCACGACGATACGCGGGTTCGCCAGCATCACGCGCGCGAACGCGACCAACTGCCGCTGCCCGACGCTCAGGCCGCTCCCCCGCTCGCCGACCCGCGTGGCATACCCGGCGGGCAGCGAGGCGACGTAGTCGTGGATGCCGACCGCGCGCGCCGCCGCCTCGATCTCCGGCTCGGTCGCTTCGAGCCGCCCGTAACGGATATTCTCGCCGATCGTCATCGAGAAGAGGAAGGTGTCTTGCAGCACGATCCCGAACTGGCGACGGAGCGAGGCGAGCGTCACGTCGCGCACGTCGTGGCCGTCGATCGCCACGCGCCCCTCCCAGACGTCGTAGAAGCGCGGCACGAGGTTGATGATGCTCGACTTCCCCGCGCCGGTCGCGCCGACGAACGCGACCATCGTGCCCGGCGCGATCGTCAGGTCCAGGTCGCGGATCACCGGGGTGGTGGTGTACCCGAAGGTGACGTGCTCGAACGCGACCTCGCCCCGAATCGGCGGCAGATCGCGCGCACCGGGCGCGTCGGCGATCTCCACCTCCTCGTCCAGCACCTCGAAGATCCGCTCCGCCGCCACGGTCGCCGATTGGAGGGTGTTGTAGCGCTCGGAGAGGGTGCGGACCGGGCTGAAGAAGCGGTTGATGTAGCCGACGAAGGCGGTGAGCGCGCCGATGGTCAGCGCCCCGGAGATCACCCGCTGGCCGCCGACCACCAGGATGATCACCGTGGCGACGCCGCTCAACATCTCGACCGCCGGGGCAAGAACCGAGTTGAGGCGGATCGCCAGGGTGTTGGTGGCGTAGACCTCACGGTTGAGGCCGTCGAACCGCCCGAAGTTCTCCTCCTCGCGCCGGAACGACTGGAGGATGCGCATGCCGCTGATGTTCTCGGCGGAGTAGCCGGTCAGGCGACTGGTCGCCACGCGTAGGCGACGATAGACCGGGATGGCGTAGCGCCGCCAGACCAGCACGATGCCGATCATGATCGGCAGCACCGCGTAGGTCAGCAGCGCCAGTTCCGGGTCGATCAGGAACATCGCGATGATGATCCCCATCAGGACCAACATGTCCGCGAAGAGGCCGATGATGCCATCGGTCAGCAGGTCTTGCAGCACCGAGACATCGCTCTGGATGCGCGAGATCAGGCGACCCACCCCGAGGCGATCGAAGGTCTTCAGTCCCAGCACTTGCATGTGGCGAAAGAGGGCGAAGCGGAGATCGAAGATCACGCGATAGCCGATGCGCGTCGTCGTGACCCCCTGCGCCCAACGCGCGAAGAAGACGGCGATCACGCAGGCCAGGAAGACCCCGACCCCGACGAAGATCGGCCCGGCGTCGCCGCGCTGGCCCGGTGCCGCGCCCTGCGCCGCCGTGACCGCCCGGTCGATGATCAGGCCGAGGAGTCGCGGCAGGGCCAGCTCACCGAGGGTTTGCACCGTGATCGCCAGGAGCGCGACCGCCACCTGCCGCTTGTAGGGCGCGAGGTAGCCGAGGAGCCGCCGCATACTCTGGCGGTTGAGCCCCCGCCCGAGATCATTCTCGCGATCGTCGATCGAGCGGTGGCCCGGTGGTGCGGGGGCGGCCCCCCCGGCGGGCGGCACGGCGGTGGAACCTTGCACGGATCGGGTCTCGCTTTCTCGACAGGCCCGGCGGCGGCGCAACGCGCCGGGGCGGCACGCCAGCCCGGCCGGTGGGGCCGCTCAGTCATCCGCCCCGACGCGCTCGCTGGCGTCGGCGTCGCGCATCTGCAAGTCGTAGGTCTGGCGATAGATGCCGCCGTGGGCCAGCAGCTCGGCGTGCGTGCCGCGCTCCACGATCCGCCCCTCGGCCAGCACGCAGGTCTGGTCGGCGTTGAGGACGCTGCTGATACGTTGCGCGATGATGAAGGTCGTGCGCCCGGCCATCAGCGTGGCGAGGGCCAGTTGGATCTCGCGCTCCGTTTCCATGTCCACACTGCTCGTCGCCTCGTCGAGGACGAGGATACGCGGGTCGAGCAAGAGGGCGCGGGCGATGGCGAGACGCTGCTTCTGCCCGCCCGAAAGGTTGACGCCGCGCTCGCCGAGGACCGTGTCGTAGCCCTGCGGCAGGCGCGCGATGAAGTCGTGCGCCTGGGCCGCACGCCCCGCCGCCATCACCTCGTCCAGCGAGGCGGTCGGTCGTCCGTAGGCGATGTTGTCGCGGATCGTGTCGGAGAAGAGGAAACTCTCTTGCAGGACGAAGCCGACGTTCGCGCGCAGCGTCGGCAGATCCCAGCGCCGCACATCGACGCCATCGATCGTCACGCTCCCGGCGCTGGCGTCGTAGAAGCGCGCCAGAAGTTGCACGATACTGGTCTTGCCACTGCCGGTGGCACCCACCAGCCCGACGATCGTCCCCATCGGGGCATCGATCGCGATCTCGCGCAGCACCGCGCGCCCGTCGCGCGTGTAGGAGAAGGAGACGTCGTCGAGCACGACGTGGCCGCGCACGGTGGCGGGGGCGTGGGCGTCGGGCGGGGTGACGATGCGCGGACGTCGCGCCAGCAACTCATAGACCCGCTCGGTCGAGGCGAGCGCGAGCGCGACGTTGTTCATGATCGGGCCGATCTGGCGGATCGGGTCGGTCAGTTGCGCCAGGTAGAGGTAGAACGCGAGCAGCGTGCCGACCTGCAACCGCCCGCCGATCACCTGCCAGCCGCCGTAGGCGACCACCAGCACCGTCCCGACGCCGGTGATGAACGGCAGCAGGGCGTTCGCCAAGGTGGAGAGGCGCGCGGCGTCGAGTTGCCGCCTGAACAGATCCTCGCCGGACGCCGCGAACTTCTCCTCCTCGTACCGCTCGCGCACGAATGCGCGCACGAGGCGCGTCCCGGCCAGGTTCTCCTGCAAGACGCTCATCGCCTCGCCGAATTGCCGCTGCGTCCTCAAATAGCGCGGGCGCACGCGCGCGCCGAACGAAAGGCTCACGATGAAGAGGAGCGGCACCATCACCAGCGCGATCAGCGCCATCCGCCATTCGAGGTAGAGCATGATCGCCGCGCTCCCCAGAACCAGGATCGTCGTCTGGACGAGCGTGCGCAGGGCGGGCGAGTAGAAGCGGCGGATGTTGCGAATATCCTCCGTCAGGATCGAGAGGAGTTGGCCCGACTGCGCGGTGTCGTAAAAGGAGAAGGAGAGGCTTTCCAGATGGCGGAAGAGGCGATTCCGCAAGTTGTAGGAGACCGTCTCGCCCACCCACTGCGTCGTGACGCCGCGCACATAGGCCGACGTCGCGGCGAGGGTCGAGACGACGATGATTGCCGCCCCCAGTTGGGCCAGCACCCGCCCCTGACCGCCCGCGACGCCGGTATTGATCAGCGCGCGGATGAGCAGCGGCAGGGCCAGCGAGAAGGCGATGCTGGTCAGGATGCTGATCCCGGCGACCGCCGTCATGCGAGGATTGTCGCCCAGCAGGCCGAGCAGGCGACGAATCAGATGACGGGTGCTGTACTGTTGCTCGGACATGGTACCTTCCCGGGATAGACATGGTGCGGCGGGGTCTCGGCGCGGCGCAACGCACGCCCGTCGCGCGGGCCAGCATCATACACCAATGCCGTCCCGACACCAACGTTGCCCCGAGCGGTGGCAACGCCCGAGCGGTGTGGCAGGCTTCCCTGGAGCGGCAGGCGCGGATGCTTCGCGGCGGCTCAGCATGACAGTTGCAAGGTGGTCGGCCACCCGCGCGAGTGGTGGCCAGCCCGAACGTCGGCGGTCGGCCCCTCACATACGGAATTGTCATGCTGAGCCGCCGCGAAGCATCCGCGCCCTTCTCCACCACCACCGCACCCGCGCACAATATCGAACCGCCCCACCCGAGCGGTCGCCCGGAAACGTCAGGCGGGTGACGAACGTCATGCTATAGTGGCATGGTCGGGAACCGCTGGTTGCCGATCGGTCGCGGTGTCGGCGCGACGCGGGTGCGGGGCGTGGGGCGTGAGTAGCGGTTTGCCAGCCGATTCGGAGAGCATGATGCGAGTGCATAGTCCGCGCGCCCGGCAACTCCGGCCTCGGCCCTCGACCATCGGGGCGGTCACATTCGCGTTGTGCGGCCTCCTGCTCGGCGGTTGTGGCGCGCCCGCCACGGGGACGCGCGGGGTAGCCCTCGTCGAGCCGACCGCGACCGCGACCGCTCTCCCACCGACGGCCACGCCCCTCCCGCCGACCGCCACCGCGACCCCCCTCCCGCCACCCCCCCCCCTTCCGCCGCCCCCCACCGTCGCACCGCTCGCGACCGCCATCCCGCGCCCGACGACCGCCCCCGCCGTGACCCGGACAATCGCCCGCCCGACCACCGTGGCGGGCGGCTACCGCGCCGATTGGTCCGCCTGGGAGAGCGGCGAAGACGACAAGCAGCAGTTGCGCTACAGCTTCGACCGGGCGAAGGATGAGTACCACGTCACCGTGCTGAAAGACGACAACGAGTGGTCCATTTACACGCCCGAGGAGCAACGTTTCCAAAACTTCACCCTGGAAGTCGAGGCCCGCCCGATCAACGGCCCCGACACGCTCGGGTATGGCCTGACCTTCCGCCGCCAGGTGCGCGCGGCCGACAAGTCGGCCAGCGAACGCTATATCTTTTATGTCACTCCGCAGGGCCGTTTCACGCTCTTCCAGATCAACGCGGACAATGTTCAGCGCGTCGTGCGCACGCTCGATGCGCCCGGCCAAGCGGGCGTTATCAAGGTTGGGCAGGCGTCCAATCGACTGAAGGTCGTCTGCCAGGGCGCGACGATCACCCTGTCGATCAACGAGACAGAGGTCTTTCGGCTGAATAACGCGACCATCACTCAGCCGGGCGAAATCGGCATCTTCGTCGCCTCACCGCTCGGCGCACCGAACGTCGAGGTCGCCTTCCGCAATCTCCAGCTCCGCCCGAGCCCTTAACGAACGCCGATGCGCCCATCGTCCAAGCAGAACGGCCACATCGCCCACCTCGTGCGGCGCGGGAGGCCGAGCAGCGCCCGTGTGGACGATGTTGGCCGCCACGCGCTCGAGCCGGGACGGGGGGCGGATGCTTCACCCCGCAAGACGTTGGGCCGCACTGCGGCGAGCGGGGGCGCGGTTCAAAGTTTTGTGCGGGCGGTCGCGGCGATGTGGCAGGCGGTTGAAACCGCGCCTCGGGGCGACAGCGGTCGCCACGAAACCCGCCTGCGCGGGTTAGGAGGCGACGCCCCGGCGACGGGCCTAACCCATGCAGATGGGTTTCGTGGTGCCGCCGCACCCCGAGGCGCGGTTTCAACCGCCTGCCACAGCGCCGTCATCACCGTCTGCGCCCCGCAAGGCGTTGGGCTGCACCCTAACGCGCGGCGCTCCTTGCCCGTTCCGGCTGTGTTGGTACACTACGGGCGGCTCACGTCTACCGCCACATCTATCGCTATGGGCACACGCGCATGAAGGAGTGTGGGAATGTTCGTCTATGTCGGCACCTACAGTAAGGTCGGCCAACCGGGGCGCGGGCGCGCGGAGGGCATCTACGTCTATCGTCTCGATCCGCAGACCGGCGAGTTAAGCCATCTGCACACGATTGCCGATCTCCCGAACCCGTCCTTCCTGGCCCTCCACCCGCAGGGCGACTATCTCTACGCCGTGAACGAGACGCTCGGGATCGACGGCCATCCGGGCGGCGCGGTCAGCGCCTTCGCGCGCGACACGCAGACCGGGGCGCTGACGTTCCTCAACCGCGAGGACTCGCACGGCAGCGACCCCTGCCACCTCGATGTGGACCCGACCGGTAAGTGCGTGCTGGTCGCGAATTACACCAGCGGCAGCGTCGCGGCCCTGCCGCTCGGCACGGACGGGCGGGTCGGCCCCGCCACATTCATCGACCAGCACCGCGGTTCCAGCGCCAACCCGGACCGTCAGCAGGGGCCGCACGCCCACTCGATCCCGGTCGCGCCCGGCGGTCGCTTCGCCCTCTGCCCCGATCTCGGGATGGACCGGGTGTTCGTCTACCGCCTCGACGCCGCGAACGCGACCATGACGCATCACGACCCAGTCGGGACGCCGCTCGCGCCCGGTGCCGGGCCGCGTCACCTCGATTTCCACCCGAACGGGCGCTGGGTCTATGTCATCAACGAATTGGACTCCACCATCACCGCGTTCACCTGGGATGGCGACCAGGGCACGCTCGGCGCGATCCAGACCGTCTCGACGCTGCCCGCAGGGTTCGGCGACAGCACCACCTGCGCCGACATCCACGTCGCGCCGTCCGGCAGGTTCGTCTACGGCTCGAATCGCGGGCACGACAGCATCGCCACCTTCGCGATCGATGGCGCGACCGGGCGGCTCACCCCGGTCGGCCATACCCCGACCGGGGGCAAAACCCCGCGCAACTTCGCCATCGACCCGAGCGGCACCTTCCTCTTCGCGGCCAATCAGAACAGCGACACGATCGTCACCTTCCGCCTCGACCCCGAGACGGGCCTCCCCGTGCCGACCGGCCAGGTGACGGCAGTGCCGTCGCCGGTGTGCTTGAGGATGGGGGAGTAGGCGTGAGACGTGAGTCGTGAGTCGTGAGTAGAGGTCCGTTGTGGGCGCGGTGCCGGGAGACCACCGCGCAGCCACTCACGACTCACGACTCACGACCCACGACTCACGACCGGGGCCTCATCCGCCTTGCGGTCGCGCTGTACGGTCGGGGTGATCCACAGTTCATCGACGGTGACGCGGTGCGGCTGCGTGGCGACGAAGACCACGGCGGCGGCGACGTCGTCCGGCTGGAGCATCGCCTGGCGGTCGGCGGCGCTCGGCGGGTTGGGGCGGAAGTCGAGGATGGCGGTCTCCACCTCGCCGGGCAGGATGGCGGTGGCGCGGATACCGTTGACCCGCTCCTCGGCGTTGATGCTGTGCGACAGCGACACCGCGCCCGCCTTCGTCGCGCCGTAGGCCACGCCCGACATCACGCCCGGGTGCCGCCCGGCCATGCTCGCCACGGTGATGATCGTCCCCTCGCCCTGGGCGCGCATCTGCGGCAGGGTCGCCTTGGCGCAATTGAAGACGCCGTTGAGGTTCACCCCGACCACGTACTGCCACTGCTCCTCGGACATGTCGTGCAGGTTGCGCTGCTTGGTGTTCACGCCCGCGTTCGCCACCAGCAGATCCAGGCGGCCCCACGCCGCGACAACGCGCTCCACCAGCGCCCCGACCGCCGCCGAATCGGCGACATCGGTCGGGCAGGCGAGGGCCGTGCCGCCCCGCGATGCCACGTCCGCGACGATCGCCTCCACCGTATCCGCCGACCGCGCGACGACGGCGACCCGCGCGCCCTCGGCCACCAGCGCGTAGACGGTCGCCCGACCGATACCGCTCGACGCTCCTGTGACGATCGCGACCTTACCCGCCAGCTTCCCCTCGGCCATCACACCCTCCCCGCGCTCGCGCGCCACACCACCATTCCGCATTCCCGGCTCGCGGCAGAGTCTCGCATCGGACCCTCACGAGCGCAAGCGCGGGACCGCTGGGCAGTGCGGCGTGCTGGCTGCGTGCTGCGCGTGGATGGTGCCGATGGTGCGGATGGTGCGGGCAATGCGGCAGGACGCTCAGGGCCACGGGCGCGGATGCTGCGCGGCGGCGCAGCATGACCGATCCCAGGCGGCCACCCTGAACGTCGGTGGTCGGCCCGTAGCAAGCGGATCGGTCATGCTGCGCCGCCGCGCAGCATCCGCGCCCGCATTCGCTGGCATCGCTACCACGCGGGGCTTTGATCCGCAAATCCGCTCACCGGGAGGATCGGCGGCACCGAGGCGTATTCGTCGGCACGCGCACGAACGGCTCATACGATCGAGCGTGAGAGCATCCACCGCTGGCGTCGAATGCGTATATGTGGGTGGGGCTTTTCGCGGCGGAGAGTCGCGATGCGGGCCGACCTGACTGTGGGCGACGTGCGCAGAGGCGCGGCCCACGAAGAACATGCGTTCTGGTATAATACCGGCGCGTTCGGATGTTGCATCGTCGCACTCGCGAGGCTGCTTTCAGCGTCCGTCGATGTTCACCGACCGATACCATGCGACAAACACAGGGGGGAGCTTGGTGGGGGATTACGACATCGGCCATCACGCTCCGGATCACTACACCATCCGATATCGCTGCGACGACCGGCGCGGGCGCACGGCACTGATCGTCGAGGACGTGTCCGGCGCGGCCTACCTTTTCAGCGGCGGGGCGTTGCAGGGGCGGCTGCGCGGGGCCAACGCCAGCGCGCGACTGCGCCGTCTGGCCCAGCAGACGAGCTGGCACACGGTACCGATGGTCGCGCCCTATACGCTCGACGGCTTGCGCCGCATGATCGCCTGAGTCAGTTCGCGGCGTCGGCAGGGGGGAGCGCCAGACCACGCCGCGACCGCGCCGGGGGTGAGGCGTGTGGACATGCGTGATCGGCCCATTTCCGCCCCGGTTACGCTCTCCGTAATAGCACCTCGTGTACCGTGTGGTCCGAGCCCTTCTGCAAGATCAAGCGGGCACGTCCGCGTGTGGGCAGGATATTCTCTTCCAGATTGACCCCGTTAATCTCGCGCCAGATCCGCCCGGCGGTCTCGATCGCCTCGGGTTCGCGCAACGCGGCGTAACGGTGGAAGTAGGAGGCGGGGTCCAGGAAAGCGGTGGCGCGCAAATTCAGGAACCGCTCGACGTACCACTCCCGGACGTGGCGCTCCTCGGCATCGACGTAGATCGAGAAGTCGAAGAAGTCGGAGACGAAGGCGCGCGGTGCACGATCCGGCACCCCGCTCCCCGTTTGCAAGACATTCAACCCCTCCAGAATCAGGACGTCCGGCTGCCGCACCACGACCACCTCGTCGGGGACGATGTCGTAGGAGAGGTGCGAGTAGACCGGCGCGCTGACCGCCGCCCGCCCCGCCTTCACCTCGGCGACGAACCGCACCAGCCCCCGCCGATCGTAGCTCTCGGGGAAGCCCTTGCGCGCCAGCAGGCCTTGCCGTAGCAGCGTCTCGTTGGGGTAGAGGAACCCGTCGGTGGTCACGAGATCGACGCGCGGGTGGGCCGGGAAATGGGCGAGGAGGGACTGCAGCAAGCGCGCCGTGGTGCTCTTGCCGACCGCCACACTGCCGGCCAGCCCGATCACGTACGGCACATGCGCGATCGGGCGATTGAGGAAGTTCCCCATCGCCCCATGCAATGCCTGCGTGGCGGTGATCTGGAGGTGCAACAGACGGGCCAGCGGCAAGTAGATCGCCGTGACCTCATCCAGGGAGATCGGGTCGTTGCGCCCGCGCAGGATTGCCAGGTCGGCGTCGTCCAGGGTGAGCGGCGTATCGGCGCGTAACTGCCCCCACTCCTCCCGACTGAAGGAGAGGTAGGGTGAAACGCTCTGCGCTGCGGCGATCAGCTCGGCCATGATGCCCCGTTGCGACCGGGCGACAGGGGGCCAGTCGCGGTTCGCCGTCGGCACCCCGCGAGAACGGCCACCGTGTCAGCCCCGCTGGTGGAGGTAGCAGGCGTGGCGTCCGAGGATATGGGCCTGGATATGCGGATAGTGTTCGGCCAGATGGCTGACGAAGTGGCCGGGCGGGACGGTGTTCCCGGCGAACATGCCGTAGTGGACCGGCACGACGGTCCCCATCCCGGCGGCGGCGGCCAGATCCGCCGCCTCGCGGTAGTCGCAGTTGCCGATCGTCCCGGCCCGGGTGCGGAAGAAATCGCGCCCATTGATCGGGATGAACGCGAGGTCGATGGCGAACGGTCGCAGCGTCTCGACCAGCCCCGCGTAGGGGATCGTGTCGCCCGCGTTGTAGATGGTCAGGCCACCCCCGCGGATGATGTAGCCCAGGTAGGGATAGCCGAGGGTCGGGTGCTGATCGAACTCCTCGTGCTTCGCCGCGATCGGCACGATCTCCAGGCCGTCCAGCAGCAGTGGCACGCCCACCGTCGCCGCCGTCACCCGCGCGTCGCCGCCGACCAGCCCGGCCACCTGCGCGACCAGCGGCTGCGGGGCGACGAAGCGCGCGGCAGGCGAGGCGTGCGCGATCCCCGTCACGGTGAGCGGATCGAGGTGGTCGCCGTGGCCGTGGGTGAGCAGCACGAGATCGGCGTTGTCCACCGCTTCCGGGGGGCAGGCGGGTGGAGTCAGGCGACGGGGGCTCGGCTGGAGGTAGGGATCGACATAGATTGTCTGCCCGGCTAGCTTCAGTACCAGACTCGACTGCCCGAGCCACCAAACCCCGACCGCCCGCGCCGGGATCGCCTGCGCAGCGATCCGTTCGACCAGCGCCCGCCCCGTCATCGGCTCATCCATAGCGCTGCTCCATACGCCCGCCGAGCGCCCGCCCGACACGGGGAGCGCGGCAGGGGGGAGATTAGCGCGTCAGGGAGCGTGCGTCAAGGCGGCGAGGACGGGTGGCAGGGCCGTGTCCGGCAGTGTAGCGCAGGGCGCGGGGGGCGGGGAGGGGCTATGACGGCGACGCGGGCCGCGTCGCCGTTGGTTCAGGAATTCATCATGTTCTCGAGGGGCACCAGGAGGCCGTGCTGGGCCGCGAGATTGATCGCGGCGGCGGTGTTGGCGACGCCAAGCTTCTCGAGGATGCGCGAGCGGTGGTTCTCGACCGTTTTCGTGCTGAGTCCGAGTTGTTGCGCCAGTTCCTTGCTCGTCGCGCCCTCGGCCAGCAGGTTGAGCACCTGCCGCTCCCGCTCGGTCAGGATCGTGGCGTAGCGCTCCTGCTCACGACGGCGCTGGAACTGGGACATCAGGCGACGGGCGACCACGGGGGAGATCGCGACCTCGCCGCGCGCCACCGTGCGGATCGCCGCCGCCAGCTCGTGGGACGCGGCGCTCTTGAGGAGGTAGCCGTCGGCCCCGCTCTCCAGCATGCCCCGGATGTGCTCGTCGTCGGCGTACATCGTGAGGATGAGCACCCGCACGGCGGGCCGCAGTTCTTTCACGCGGCGCACCACCTCGAGGCCGCCGATGTCGGGTAGGCCGAGGTCGGTGACGACCACGTCGACCGGGCCGCCCATGGCGTCGTCGAGGCTGTAGCGCGCGAAGAGATTCACCCCCTCGCGGCCCTCCGCCGCGTCGCCGACGACGTCGATGTCCGGTTCGTGGTGCAAAATCAGCTTCAACCCGGCGCGAACGATGCCATGGTCCTCGACGAGAATGACGCGGATCGGCCGGTTGGTCATGGTGAACTCCCGCTGTCCCTGAGACAATACGTTCGCTTGCGACTGGGTCGTCCCGCGTCAACAGGTGGTCCAAAGGTGGTCCGGCCAGGCAAACGCCACTCGGCCAGCGACAAAGCCATTCGCCGCCTGGGACCGGCGGCGACGTTCGGGAACACTGGCCGATGCCAGAACGCCTATTCGTGGTTTCCGCGCCGTTGGGGTACTCGCGTGTGCACGGCATCCCGAGCTTCGTGCCATCGCGCGAGCGGACGAATCGACTGATTCCACCGGCGACATTTCGCAAAAAACGTGCCCTCAGTTACACCGGCAGGCGGGCGTGGATGAAGGCAAAGATCAGCGCCCACAGCAGCGTTCGGCCTTGCAAAGTTTTCGCTGCGACCTTCGGGCGAAATAGCGCTCGACGACATGGGACTCGAGTCCGGGGGTACGTCGCCCGCCGACTCAGGCCGGGACGGACGGAGCGATGTCAGACCAGACGGTGTCGCAAAGACCGTCTGGCGGGGCGATGTCGACCGGGCCGTTCCACTCGGCATATCTCACCAGCAGCACCGTGCCGGTGGAGCGCGTCTCGCGCCGAAACGAGCGCGGGAGACCGCCAACCGGCTCGAGTTCCAGCGCGATGGCAGCGTTGATCGTGTCGTCGTGCCAGCGCAGCACCGTGCGATCGGCACGGCGCTCGCCAACCGGGGCGGCCATTCCCGCGAGGGACGGCAGCAACGCTTGCACGGTCCGGCGAACGCTCTCACCGGGGACCCGCGCGATCCCACTCGGGGCAACGGCGACCCAACGCCCCTGCGGCACACGCCGCCAGACACGCTCCCCGATCAGAATCGATTCGCCCACCACCCTGGCGGCGTCGGCCCGGCGAATGCTGGCGCGCGTCTGGAGGCGCGGGGAGACCGCGTCGCCGCCGAGGTCGAAGCGCACGCACACCGTCAGGGATGTACCGTCGCCATACTCGATCGTCGCGTCGAACCGACCCGTCCGCAACGCAGCGATTGTCGCGATGGCCGCGCACTGGTCGGCGACGAGCGATGACGACAGGCCCGGATCCAGGGTCGGCTCCATGATCGCTCCGCGACGCCCCGCGCAACGGGACACGTCCGAATACTCGAGTGCCCGCCAAGTGGCTGGCGCGAACCGCCCACATGGGGCGGTCCCCAACCAGCGTCGGTGGGGCGCACGCACCGACGCTGGCCAGAGCGACAGTACGCCAATTATATGCCAATAGTACAACAATCGCACAATCGTTGCGCCACATCCGGTCGCCGCCAACCGGAGTCGGAGGGTCTAGGGCGCGCATCCGTGCGACGGGGCGATAGGCGACCAGGCGACGTGGCGATAGGCGACGGGCGAACACAACACGCGCCGCGTGCGACACGCCCATACACCCGGGTCCAGCCGGTGATACCGGGGCGGCCCTTGTGGCGACGGGCCTGATCGGGGCTGTAGCGCGGCAGGTTAGCGCGCGATTGTCGGAAGAGGAGGGGTCAGCCGAGGCGCGCGGCCAGCAGCGCCACCACGCCGAGCGTCAGGTCCAGCGCGCGCGCGGTTAGGTCGAGCACGGGGGGCGAGGTCACGCCTCCACCGCATCACAGCCGACCGCTACCCGACGCTACTGCCTGCCACCGCGCGGGCGGCGAAACGGTGCCGCGCCCGGTCGGTGCGGGCTAATCGTGGATACGGCGACGCGCGCCCCGGCAGCACCGGAACGCGAGCGGCGCGAGGAGCAGTGCCGGGCCGATGGCACCCCTCGGCGACGACGCGCCGCCCATCCCGGTGTTCGGCAGGCCCGGCAGCGGCGGGGTGAGGGGGGGCACAAGAGCGGTTGACGTTGGGGTGACAGTCGGGGTGACGGTCGGGATCGTGGCACCGGGGTCCACGGGCAATATCCCGCTACCGGCGCGGCACAGCACCGTCAGGGTGCCGTAAGGGGTGCCGAGCCGGGCACCTTCGTTCGGGTCGTCATCCTCGTAAATGAATTCGCGCGACGCCCCCAGCGCCACCGTGCCGGACAGCCGTATCGGCGGCACGCCCGGTCGGCGGTTGCTGACGCTGACCAACTGGAAACCGGTCAGGCTCAACGTTCCGCCGGTGTTGTTGGTGATGGTGGTCCGCTCGGGGTTCGTGGCGCAGCTCACCGCCAGGGTGATCGTCCCGGCACCAGTCGGCGCGCGCGCGGCGGCCGGCGCGACCGACGCGGCGAGCAGCAGGAGGAGCCAGGCGAGGCCACCGAAGACAGTCGCGGGTCCGCGCATGACTTTCACCTACCCCCATTGCTGTCGCCGCGCGTCGTGGGCCACCCGGTGCCGCCACCCGGCCCTCACGGCCTACGGCACGCGGTCGATGATGATCGCGGCACTCACCCGTACGATCGTCCTCACTCGTTTTCCCGTTCGCCCGGTCAAGCACCTTCCCACGCTGCGAGGCGTCTCGGACTATTTGGTCGTGGTGCGATTGTACGGTATCGGGGCACGCCGTGCGCGGGGAAACGCCTCCATCTGTTGCGGGGGAGACCGTCCGAGTCTGCCGCGCGCCGCCCTTCCCGCAGTGCGGCGGCGGGAATGGCGAGATTGGGCAGATCTTCCAGCTCGACCGGGGGATACGGGTGCGGTTCAATGGTGTGCGTGGCGAAGGCAGACGATGGTGACGGCGAGGTGTCAGAGCGGAGCAGGGCCTCAACCGCCTGCCACCCCGCCCTGCGCCTCCACCGCACAAACACCAGAATCGCAACCGGAACTCAACATTACAACGGTGACAAACACTTTCAGATGCGCGATACTTCCTGGGCTTGCCAATTGACGATGGCAGACCTCGTTGGCGTGTGGCGTCTTCGCGGCTGTTGCCGTGCTTTGCCGTCGCTGGCCGGTGTTTCGACTGATGCGCGCGTGCCTCCCGGCTCCCCCGCATCCAGGACAGGAGTTTAGGATGGCGCGCGATCGTTCTCCGCTGTCGGTACTGACAACCCTGCTGGTGCTGCTGGCGCTGACCCTGGTGCCGCTGCCCCCGCTGGCGGCGGCGGCGGCCCCCGGGGACAAGGTGCCGCCCGGCGGTGCCCCGCCACGGGGCAGCGGCGATGTGGACATCAGGAGCTTCCCGCGCGTTATCAGCGGCGACACGCTCGAGGTCAGCATCGGGGGGAAGCGTGTCGGCCTGGGGCTACTCGGCATCGACGCGCCGGCGGGCAACACGAGTTGCGGGCGGGAGGCGGCCGATCTGCTGCAGAGTCTGGTTGGTCGGGCTGGCGGCTTGAAACTGTCGGAAGATCCCGACGCCACCTTCGATGATCGGAAGCGACGGCTCTACGACCCCTTCGCCGCCAACGATCGCGGGCTGCTGCTCTCCGAGGTGCTGGTGCGGGCGGGGGTGGCGCGCGCGACCGGCGAGGGCAAGAGCGCGAGGGCGCTCGCAGCGGCGGAGGCCGCCGCGCAGAACGAGCGGCGGGGCTGCCTGTGGAGCGGCGCGACTGTCGGCACGCATGCCACGGTCGGAGACATCGCGCCGCTGGCCGCGCAGGCCGCGCCCGAGCCGACCCTGACGATCGCCGCCACGACGCTCCTGGCCGGTTTCACGCAGGATCGCGTGGCCGGAGGACTCAACCTGCCGACCGCCTTCGCCCTGCTCCCGGACGGGCGCGTCCTGGTGACCGAGAAGAGCGGGCTCGTGCGGCTGATCAAGAACGGCGCGCTCGTCGCCACGCCGTTCATCGATCTCCGTGGTCAGGTGAATGACTACTGGGATCGCGGGCTGCTGGGGATCGCCGCCGACAAGAACTTCGCGACCAATGGCTATGTCTATCTGCTCTATACCTACGAGAACAATGCCGCCGAGTATGAGGGGCCGAAGACCGCGCGCCTCACCCGCGTGACCGCCGTCGGCGACACCGCCGCCCTCGCCAGCGCGACGACGATCCTGGGCACGACCGTGGGGCGATCCTGCACCGACTTCGCGGTCGGCACCGACTGCCTCTCCTCGGACGAGCCCTCACACTCGGTCGGCGCGGTGAAGGTCGCCGCCGACGGCACGCTGTTCGTCACGGTCGGCGATGGTGCCAGCTTCAACGTTGTCGATGATCTGGCGTTGCGGACGCAGAACCTCGATCTGCTGACCGGGAAAGTCCTGCACGTCACGCCCAGCGGGGCCGGCGTGCCGGGGAATCCGTTCTGGACCGGCAGCGCGGCGAGCAATATGTCGAAAGTCTGGGCCTACGGGGTGCGCAATGCCTTCCGATTCAATCTTCGCCCCGACAGCGGGATCCCCTATCTGGGAGACGTGGGTTGGAGCAACTGGGAGGAGATCAACGCCGTCCCGGCGGGGGCGAACTTGGGCTGGCCCTGCTACGAGGGCGTTGGGGTGCAGGGCGGCTACGAGTCGAAGCCGATCTGCCAGGCGTTGTACGCGCGTGGACCCGGCGCGGTGCAGGCACCGGTGCTGGATTACGGCCATAGCGGCGGCGGCGCAGCCGTGACTGGTGGTCCCTTTTACAGCGGGACCACCTTCCCGGCGACCTATCAGGGCGCGTACTTCTACTCAGGGCGCGTACTTCTACGGCGACTACGCCCTGAACTACATCCGCTACCTCAAGGTGGATGCGAACAACATCCTCGTCTCCGGCCCGACCGACCTCGCGACCGGTGCCGATGGCCCCGTCGCCATCGAGCTAGGGGCGGATGGGCACCTCTACTATCTGTCGATCAATACCGGCGAGTTGCGGCGGATACGCTACACCGGTGGCCCGCCGCCGCCGACTGGGACGGCCTACCTGAGCGACCTGGCCTACGCGGTGGTGGCCAACGGCTGGGGGCCGGCCGAGCGGGACCGCTCCAACGGCGAGGCGGGCGCGGGGGACGGCGGCCCGCTGCGGCTGGCGGGGACGACCTACGCCAAGGGGCTGGGCGTCCACGCCCCCTCCGAGGTGCGCTACGCCCTCGGCGGGGGCTGCACCGCCTTCGCCGCGCGGGTCGGGGTCGACGACGAGATGGGGGCCAACGGCGCGGTCGCCTTCCAGGTCTTCGCCGACGGCGTCCTCCTCTTCGACAGCGGGGCCATGACCGGCGCGACCGCGACCGGGGCGGTGGCCGTCGACGTCACCGGGCGGGCGGAGCTGCGGCTCGTCGTGGCCGACCTCGGCGACCCCACCAGCGACCACGGCGACTGGGCCGACGCCACCCTCGCCTGCGCCGCCGGGGGAGGACCCACCGCGACGATCACCGCGCCGACCGCCGCCCTGCGTTACAAAGTCGGCGAGGTGATCAATTATGCCGGCACCGGGATCGACGCCAGCGGCGCGGCCATCCCGGCCAGCGGACTCGCCTGGCAGATCACGGTGGCCCACTGCCCGGGCGGCACCTGCCACAACCACCCGCTCAGGACGAGTACCGGGCCGACGGGGAGCTTCACCGTGCCGGACCACGGCGACGAGAGCCGTTTCGAGCTGACGCTGACCGCGACCGATAGCGCGGGCCGACAGGGGACCGCCACGGTGGTCATCACTCCCCAGACGGTGCAACTGACCCTCGCCACGGTCCCGACCGGCCTCCAAGTCGTCTACGGCGGCACGACCTACACCGCGCCGGTGACCTTCACCGTTGACGCGGGCGGCACGCGGTCGATCGCCGCGCCATCGCCACAGACCCTCGGCACCACCGGTTACACCTTCGGGACGTGGTCCGACGCTGGGGTGCAACAGCACAACGTGACCCTCGGGACGACCAATAGCACCTACACCGCGACCTTCACAGGCGGCACGCCGCCGCCGAACCCGGTGCCGACGCTGACGGGGCTGAGCCCGGCGACGGCGACGGCGGGCGGGGCGGCCTTCACCCTCACCGCGACCGGCACCAACTTCGTGAGCGGCGCGACGGTGCGCTGGAACGACGTGGGCCGGGCCACCACCTTCGTCAGCGCCACCCAGCTCACCGCCAGTATCCCGGCGTCCGACATCGCCGCCGCCGGGACGGCCCAGGTGACGGTCGTGAACCCCGCTCCCGGCGGCGGCGCGTCGGGCGGCCTGGCCTTCACCATCAACGCCAGCGGCGGCGCGGCCTGCGCGGTCGGCCAGTGGCGCGCGGAGTACTTCAACAACAAGACCCTCGGTGGCACCCCGGCGCTGACGCGCTGCGAGACGGCCATCGACTACACTTGGGGCACCGCCAGGCCGGCTGCGGGGATCAACGCCGATGGGTTCTCGGTGCGCTGGACCGGGCAGTTCGACTTCGCGGCGGGCACCTACCGGTTTGCGCTCACCGGCGACGACGGCATCCGCCTCTTCCTGGATGGGGTGCCGATCATCAACGGCTGGAAGAACCAGGCGGCGACGACCTACACCCTCACGCGCGGCGTGACGGCGGGCAGGCACGAGGTCAGGGTCGAACACTACGACAACACCGGCAGCGCCGTCGCCAAGGCCAGTTGGACGACGGTGGTCGCCGCGCCGCCAGCGCCGTCGGCGGCCGGCGACAGTCAGGCGCGGCAAGCCGTTGTGCGACGGCGAGAGGTGGCGCCCTGAACTGGCCACGCTCCGGGGCGACCCTTCCTGACGCGGGGCGGGTCAGGGCCGTAACCCGACACGGAACTGTGAGACGCAGGACGCGGCCAGGGTCGCGTGGGCTACCCGGCGGTTGCCGCCTGTCTGCACCACCCGGTCGTTTTCCCCGGGCCACGTACCTTTCCTTATGCGGCGTAGGTGGTTTTCCGCATCCCCCTGTCGCTCACGATCGCTACCGTTATCCTGCTGGCAAACTGGCCGCCGTCCCGGTTGTGGGGCGAAGAGAGCGTGACGGCCAATGACCACCTCCTGCCTACGGGCGACCCCACGGTTCGCGATTCGCGGGCGTTGGGGGGAGGAACGGTGCCGAAGAAGTTAGAGGAGCCACCGTGCAACCTGTCCGCACCACTTCGCACCGCGTGACCATGCTGCTGGTCGCCGCCATGCTGCTCCCGGCCTGGGCGCTCGCCCCGCTGACGGCACCCGTCCCCGTTGTCGCCGCGACCGCCGCCGGATGCGAGCGGCGGTTCTTGAGCCAGCGCCCGCCCGGCGAATGTCCGCCGCCCAGGACCGGGGCCTCCGCTGCCGGACTGACGCAGCCGAACTTCCAGGACTCGGTCGTCTTCGGCAATCTGATCCAGCCCACCGCCGTGCGCTTCGCCGCCGACGGTCGGGTCTTTGTGGCTGAGAAGCGCGGCGTGATCAAGGTCTTCGACAACCTCGAAGACACCACGCCGACGATCTTCGCGGACCTCAGCACCAATGTCTATGACTACGCGGACAGCGGCCTGCTCGGCCTGGCGCTGGACCCGAATTTCCCGGCGACCCCTTACGTCTACGTCCTCTACGGCTACGACGCGGCGATCGGCGCGACGGCCCCGCGCTGGAACGACGACTGCCCTGACGCAGTTGGTGTCGGCTGCCTCGTGAGCGGGCGTCTCTCGCGCCTGCAAGCGGCCGGCGACGTGATGACCGGCGTGGAGCAGGTGCTGATCAACGACTGGTGCAAGCAGTACACCAGCCACACTATTGGCGACTTGGCGTTCGGCCCCGACGGTTCGCTCTATGTCAGCGGCGGCGATGGTGCCTCGTTCATCGAAACCGACTACGGGCAATTGGACGGCAATCCGTGTGGCGATCCGGCGAACGAGGGCGGCGCGCTGCGTAGCCAGGACCTCCGCACAACCGGCGACGCCCTCTCGCTCGACGGCAAGATTATCCGTATCCGCCCGGCCACCCTCGCCGCGCTACCGGGCAACCCGCTCGTCGCCAACAGTGCCGCGAACGCCCAACTGATCATCGCCCACGGGCTGCGGAACCCGTTCCGTTTCACCTTCCGCCCGGTCACCAACGAGTTGTGGCTCGGCGATGTCGGCTGGGGCGAGTTCGAGGAGCTCAATCGCATCCCCGATGTCGCCGACGGCATCGTGAAAAACTTCGGCTGGCCTTGCTACGAAGGGAACGGGCACCAGGGAAGCTACGACGACGCGAACCTGCCGATCTGCGAAAATCTGTACGGGCAAGCGGGCGCGGTGACGCCGCCATTCTTCAGCTACCGGCACAACGAACCCACGCTCCCCAACGAGGATTGCCAGGAGATCTATGGCGGCTCGTCGATCAGCGGCGTGGCCTTCTACAATGGCGGGGCCTACCCGGCCCGCTATGACGGCGCGCTCTTCCACGCCGACTACTCGCGCACCTGTATCTGGGTGATGTTCCCCGGTGCCGACGGCGTGCCGGACCCCGCGAACCGGGCGACGTTCGCGACCGGGGTGGGGGCGGTCGGGCTGACGATCGGGCCGGGGGGCGACCTCTTCTACGTCGACATCTTCGGCGGCGCGATCCACCGGATTACCTACCTCGCGCCGATCGCCGTGGCCCAGGCGACCACCCCGAGGTTCGGGCCGGTACCCTTAACCGTCCGGTTCGACGGCAGCGGCTCGCGCGATCAGGTCGGCAGCCCGCTCACCTTCGCCTGGGACCTCGACGGCGATGGCGAGTTCGACGACGCCGGGGGGCCGACGCCGAGTTTCACCTATACCCAGCTTGGGCGCTACGACGTCCGGCTCAAGGTGACCAACGCTTCCGGCGTGTCGAGCATCAGCGCGCCGATCGTGATCACGCCCGGCAACGATCCGCCCACGGCGCGCATCGACGGCCCCTCCGCCTCCACCGCCCGGAAGGTCGGCGACACGATCGCCTTCTCCGGGTCGGGGACCGATGGGCCGAACCCGCTGCCCGACGCGAACCTCGCCTGGACGATCGTCCTGTACCACTGCGACCGGGTGTCGACGGGCTGTCATGCCCACCCGTTACAGACCTTCACCGGCGGTACCGGCTCGTTCACCGCGCCCGACCACGCCTACCCGGCGTATCTGGAAGTTCGGCTCACCGCGACCGACGCGACCGGCTTGCAGGATACCAAGACCGTGCGGCTCGATCCGCAGACCGTCCCCCTGACCTTCGCCGCCAACCACGCCGGGCTCCGGCTGACGGTGGGCGAAAGCAAGCCCGAGGTGGCACCGTTCACCCGCACGGTGATCGTCGGCTCGAATACGTCGGTCGCCGCATCGTCGCCGCAAACGGTCGGCGGTGTCACCTTCGAGTTCGTGCGCTGGTCCGATGGCGGCGGGCCGAGCCGCTCCATCCGCGCGGGGGCCACCCCGGCAACGTACACGGCGGAATGGCGCACTGTCCCCGGCGGCGGCACCACCCTGACGCTGCCCGCCACACCGGGCGGGCGCGTGACGGTCGAGGCTTCCGACGGTCGGTTGACTGCGGCACCGGCATCGCTGGCCTATCCGGCGGGCACACCCGTGACGCTCGTCGCCACGCCGGAGCCGGGCTATCTCTTCACCGGCTGGCGGCTCGACGGGGCACCGCAGGGCTGGGCCAACCCCCTGTCGCTCACCCTGAGCGGCGAGCGCACCGTTGTCGCCACCTTCGCGCCGCGCCCGGCCTTCTCCGACCTGCCCGCCGATCACCCCGCAGCCGAGGCGATCGGGCAATTGGCCGCGCGGGGGATCATCAAGGGGTACGGCGACGGCACGTTCGGCACCGGGGATATCGTGCTGCGGGCGCAGATGGCGGCGCTGCTGGTGCGCGCGATGGACTGGAGTGGCGAGGCCGCCGACACCCCGTTCGGCGACCGTGGCGAGGTGGACGACGAACTGTGGAATGCCGTCGGCGTGCTGGCGGCGCGAGGGGTGGCACGGGGGTACGGCGACGGGAGCTTCGGCCCGCTCGATCCGGTGCTACACGCCCAGGCGATCTCGTTTATTACACGGGCGCTGGTCGCGCAGGGTGCCTGGACAACGGCGACGGTCGATGATCCGTCCCCATACGCCAACGTGCCGCTCACCTCGGGACACCGGCTCGATCTGCTGACCTACCTGGGCAGCGCCGGTGCCGTCTACGATCGCTCGCCGGGGGCAAGTTGGGCTGACTGGGATACGCCCGGCAGTCGCGGCTGGTTCGCGCTGATCCTCTGGCAGGCGCTCGACGCCTACTACAGCGTTGATCGCGTCCCCTAGTCGCGTCCCCTTCACCAGCGCTGCGGCGGCGTCAGCGCGGGCCGGGTTCCGCGCGCCGCGACAGCCGCGAACGGGGGTGGCCCGCCCCGCGTCGGTGTTTGCCGTGTCGGCGGTGAGGGGGGCTTGCGGGTGGCCGACAGCGGGAGGGGCGCGATCCCCGAGCGGCGGTTCGACTCTCGCCGACCTTGTAGACGCCGCAACGTGGTCGTCGTGGGGATGGTTGCGGCCCTCGCGACGTTCGCGGCCACGAAGCGACGCGGGATCACCAGGCTGCCGCGTCCCGCGCATCCTCCCCCGACTGGCGCACATGGGCGCGTTCGTTGATTCGCTGCGCCGCCGCCCGCAAGGCCAGCGGCAGCGCGCGAACCAAATCCACCTGATCGACGTAGCTGTCGGCCCCCGCCGCCAGCGCCGCCTCGGCGTATTCCGCCGCGATGCCATCGCCCATCACGATCACCACCGTCATGGGCCGGATTCGCAGGGCCTCTCGCGCCACCGCGAGGCCGGTCCTGTCGGGCAACTCGACGGCGGTAAGGACGAGGTCGGGGCCGAGCGCGGCGACACAGGCGAGCGCCTCGTCGGCCGTGCCGACATCGGCCACAACGTCATAACCGGGATCGAGCAACTGCAAGAATCGCGTCAGATCGTGCCGGAATGCGGCGAGATGGTCGACAATGACTACCTTGATTGCCACCCCATTGCTCCCCGATCGTCCGGTCCCGCACCAGCCTGGTCGATACGGCAGCGGCGATGCCTCTGGTCACCATTCCCCTGCTCGTCATAGTCTGCGCCGCTGGCGACCTCGCGTGTAGAGGCACCCTCCCCCTGCCGGTTCAGCGAGAACACTCACCCGTCGCGGGGGATTCCCCCACGCCGGGCCTCCGGCGGCCCGCCCCGCCACACCGACGCGATCCTGCCGTGGACGGGAGCGACGCTCGCGGGCGGTGCCGCCGCCACCGCGATCGCCGCGACCGCATCGTTCACCGTCTGTTCCCGCCCTTTACCCCGCTGGTATCGGCAGGCTGGTACACTCAGCGCAGAAGCGAGGGCATGAACGTGTGCCCGATACCCAACAGGCGCGCGAGCCGCCGTCCGACGCGGTGACGCCTCCATGATGCACGGTCGCTCCCCGCGACACGCGACGGGGAAAGAGCGGCGATGGTTGCGCGCATTGCGCTTGCAGGCGGCGCGTGGCATCACGTCACCGAGGCGAAACACCATCGCCGATGCCCCGTCCTCGTTGGATGAAGGTGTGGATGGGTGTGCGGCGAGCGGTGAACGGCGCACATCAAATCTGAAAGAGTCGCTGTTACGTATATCGCAATAGGCCCGTTCGGCCCGTCCGGGCTGTTCTTCGGGCGCCCGGACAGTCATGGTTCGGCCCCTTGGCCTCATCACTCGACGCGGAATGGACATGGCGAGATGCTCACTCGTGGAAGCGGCGCAGCGCTGGAGGAGTCCCATGACCGACGCGGCCCGGGACGGCGCGGCACCGGACCCGTCGCCGACCGATCCTCCCGCCCCCACAGCGCGTCACCCCGCCGCCCCGAACCCGCTGGCGATGATCGCGCCGCTGGCCCGCCGCCTATTGTGGGGGGAACGCGCCTCGCTGTTGCTCCCGCACAACGGCCTGGACGTGCTGCGGATCGTGTCGGCGAGCGGTCTGCCGGACACGGTAGTCGCCCAGGCGCAGGTGCGCCTGGGCGAGCCGATCGCCGGCTTGGTCGCGCAGACGCGTCAGCCGCTCCTGGGCAGTGACCCCGCCGTCACCCATGGTGATCGGGTCGGCTATTATCGCACCGGGTCGTTCGTCAGCGTGCCCGTGCCACTGGGGGATGGGCAATACGGCGTCCTCAGCGTGGCCGATCCGCGCGACCGCGCGACGTTTCGCGCCGCGGATGTGGAGGCGTTGCAAGGCCTGGCCGCACTCGTCGCGCACTACATCTCCGGCACGGTCCCTCGGGAAGCGGTCCGTCGGCAGTTGATCCAGGCGCGGGAGGAGGAGCGGGGGCGGGTGGCGCGGGAGTTGCACGACGACGCCGGGCACGCCCTGACCGCCGCGATCTTCCGCCTCGACCTCGATGCGCTACGGCTGGGGGACGATCCGCTGGCCGCGCACGCCGCGATCGAGCGCGCCCGTGCGGCGCTCTTGGAGAGCGCGGCCCTGTTGCACGACGCCACCTACACGCTCCGCCCGCGCATCCTCGACGACCTGGGCCTGCTGGCCGCGTTGCGGAGCCTCCTGGAGCGCGCCGAAGAAGGGGACCGGCGGGTGACGATGTCCGTGACGGGTGAGCCACGCCGTCTGGACGAGGCGCGGGAACTCGCGGTCTTCCGCGTGGTGCAGGAGGCGCTGACCAATGTGCGCAAGCACGCGCGCGCGGCGCAGACGTGGGTCTGGCTGCGCTTCGAGGCGGCGTGGCTGACGGTGATCGTCGAGGACGACGGGATCGGCCTCGACCCTGCGGCGGTCCCTACGCCCGGCCCGTCGTCCTCGCTGGGCCTGGCGGGGATGCGCGAGCGCGTCGAAGTTCTCGGCGGGGCCCTCACGATCGGTGCCCGCCCGCACGGCGGGACGCGGTTAGTGGCCCACCTCCCCTTGTAGCTGACCGGGAGATTGCAACGCGGGCGGACGGGTGCCCTGGTATCCCGGGCGTATCGTCCCTGGCCCCGCCACCGCCCGCTGCCCACCCGCTACCGTGACGGCGCTTGACGCCCTCCACGATTCGGTTTACCCTACCTATCCTTGGCTCATCTTCGCGTGCGCCCCCAGGGGATTGGGCGGTTCGTTGGTGACAGGGTGAGGAGGGATCATTCACCGAGCGGGGGTGCCTGGCGATGCTCGATTTTTATGCGGTGGAGGGCTTGCTCACGTCGGAGCAGCGGGCGATCCGCGACACCGTTCGCGCGTTCGTGGACGACGCGATTATCCCAAATGTTCGAGGCTGGTGGGATCGACACGAGTTTCCCGGGGCGATTAAGGACAGGTATGGCGCGCTCGGGCTGTTCGGCGCGAATCTGCCCGAACAGTATGGATGTGCGGGCGTCGATAACATCTCGTATGGCCTGATCAACTACGAACTGGAACGCGGCGACAGCGGCCTGCGCTCGTTCGGCTCGGTGCAGGGCGCGCTGGTGATGTACCCGATCTATGCATACGGCTCGGAGGAACAGCGCCGCAAATATCTCCCCGAACTGGCGGCGGGGCGGCTGATCGGCTGCTTCGGCCTGACCGAGAGCGATGGCGGCAGCGACCCCGGCGCGATGCGGACCCGCGCCCGCCGCGACGGTGCCGACTGGGTACTTAACGGCGCGAAGATGTGGATCACCAACAGCCCGATCGCCGACATCGCGATCGTCTGGGCCAAGGATGACGACGGCATCGTCCGGGGCTTCATCGTGCCGACCGACACACCGGGCTTCAGCGCCCCGACGATCGAGTCCAAGATGAGCCTGCGCGCTTCCTGCACCGGCGAGATCGTCCTGCAGGATTGCCGCGTCGGCCCGGAAGCCATCTTGCCGGAGTCCAAAGGATTGAAGTCGCCGCTCGGCTGTCTGACCCAGGCGCGCTACGGCATCTCCTGGGGCGCGCTCGGCGCGCTGGAAGCGGTCTACACCTGCGCGCGCGACTACGCCACGACGCGCACGACCTTCGGCAAGCCGCTCGCCGCGCGGCAGTTGGTGCAGGACAAACTCGTCCGCATGGTCACCGACCATAGCCTCGGGCTGCTGATGGCGCACCAACTCGGCACGCTGAAGGATGCGCAGAAGATGACCTTCGCCCAGGTCTCGATGGCGAAGCGCAATAACGTGCGGGTCGCGCTGAACGGCGCGCGCGCTGCGCGCGAGATCCTGGGCGGCAACGGCATCACCACCGAGTATCCGGTCATCCGCCACATGCTCAACCTCGAAACGGTGGACACCTACGAAGGCACCCATGACATCCACACCCTGATCATCGGGCGCGAGATTACGGGTGTAGGGGCGTTAGAGTGAGTGGGGATTAGTCGGTGGTCGGTGGTCGGTGGTCGGTAGTCAGTGGAGGGTATCGCTACCATCGTCCAGAGCGGGCACCGCGCCACGAGCGAGTGACTGACTACCGACTACCGACTACTCTCACGGAGTGAGTTATGCGAATCCTGGTCTGCGTGAAGCAAGTACCCGACCCGAATACGGTGGTCTATCAGGTCGATCCGGGCACGAAGCGGCTGGTGCGGGACGGGGTGACGAATATCCTCGATCCCGGCGCGGAGGTCGCGCTGGAGGCGGCGCTGCAACTGGCCGAGGCAGACGGCAATAGCACCGTCACCGTCGTCTCGATGGGGCCGGAGGACGCCGAGGATGCGATCCGTCGCGCGCTGGCGATGGGCGCGACCGACGGCGCGCTGATCACCGACGATGCGCTGGCCGGCTCCGACGCGCTCAGCACGGCCAAGGCGCTGGCGGCGACGATCAAGGAGCGCGGCTTCGACATCATCTTCTGCGCGACCGAGAGCACCGACGGCTACAGCGGGATGGTGCCCGGCATGGTCGCGGAACTCCTCGGCATCCCGCACCTGTCGTTCATCCGCAGCCTGAGCATCGAGAACAACGTCCTGACCGGCCAGCGCGTGATCGCGCTCGGCTACCAGACGGTGCAGTGCCCGTTACCGCTGCTGGTCGCCATCGCCAGCGGCTCGCACGAGCCGCGTTACCCGGCATTGAAGGGGATCATGTCCGCCAAGCGCAAGAAGGTCGAGGAATACGCCCTCGCCGATCTCGGCCTCAACGCCGACGACGCGGGCGAGGCGGGCGCGCGCGAGCGTGTGCTCGAGCTCCTGCCGGTCGAGGAGCGCCAGGGGGGCACGATCATCGAAGACGACGGCACCGGGGCCATGCGGATCGCGGAGTTGCTGGTGCAGCGGGGGGTTATTTAGGAGTCGTGGGTCGTGGGTCGTGAGTCGTGAGTGGTTGCACGGTGATGATCGGATGCTGCGGCTAGCGGCGAGACCTGCTCACGACTCCCCTTCTCACGACTCACGACCCACGACCCACGACCCACGACTCACGACTCACGACTGGAGGAACCATGGGCGCGATCTGGGTCTACAGCGAGATGTACGCGGGGCGACCGGCACCGGTCGCCTTGGAGATGATCACGAAGGCCGCCGAACTCGGCGAGGCGACCGCGATCCTTTTCGGGCGCGACGCGGCGGGCGCGGCGGGCGTGGCCGGGGAACATGGCGCGGCGCACGCGATCGTCGATGCGCGCGCCGACTACGACGAACACCTCGCGCTGCCGGCGGTCGACACGCTCGCGGCGTTGGTGCGGGAGCGGCAGCCCGCGCTGATCCTCTTCGCCACCACCTACGACAGCCGCGATGTCGCCTCGCGGCTGGCCGCGCGCCTCGATCGCGGCGTCGTCACCAACGTGACCGGCATCGAGGCCAGCGGCGACAGCTTCCGCATGCAGACGCCGTGGGGCGCGAGCACGATCGCCGTCTGCGAACTGACGACGCCGGGTCCGCAGATCGTGACCGTCCGCCCGAAAGCCTTCACTGCGGTGAATAGCGGCGGCACTTGCACGGTCGAGGCGCTCGGCGGCCAGATCGACGCGGCGGCGACCGTTGTGCGCGTGACCGAGACGATCGAGGAATCGACGCAGGGGCCGTTGCTGACCGACTCGAAGATCGTCGTCTCGGGCGGGCGTGGCCTCGGCAACGCCGACAACTTCGGGCTGATCGAGGAACTGGCCGCCGCGCTCGGCGGCGCAGTCGGGGCCTCGCGCGCGGTGGTGGACGCGGGCTGGCGACCGTACGGCGAGCAGGTCGGGCAGACCGGCGTCACGGTGAAGCCCGACATCTACATCGCCTGCGGCATCTCCGGCGCGATCCAGCACCTCGCGGGCATGAAGGGGGCCCGGACCATCATCGCGATCAACAAGGACCGCGACGCCCCGATCTTCAAGAGCGCCGATCTCGGCATCGTGGGCGACGCGCTGACGGTGCTGCCGCAGTTGATCGGGGAGATCAAGAAGCGCTCGTAGGGTGGCGACCCCTCCCCCGGCCCCTCCCCTAAAAGGGAGGGGTGACTCGTTGCAACGTTGTGGCTTGTCCTGCCAGTCGCTCACCTATCAGCGAGTCACCCCTCCCTTTTAGGGGAGGGGCCGGGGGAGGGGTCGCCAGTGGACAGCATCCTCGTCGGCCAATATATCACCGCCGAAAAGCGCGCCAGGGCGAAGCAACTGCGCCAGCATATGACCGAGGCGGAAAAACAACTTTGGCAGCAGCTCCGCGCGAACCGCTTCCACGGCTTCCAATTCCGCCGTCAGCAGATCATCGACGGCTTCATCGTCGATTTTTACTGCGATGCCCTGCGGCTGATCGTTGAGGTTGATGGGCCAATCCACGACCGGCAAACCGAGGCCGACCGAGAACGCGAATACGTTCTTTCCGGGCGCGATCTCACGATCCTGCGCTTCACCAATGATCTGGTGCTACACGACGTGCCCACCGTCCTGGCCCGCGTCCTGGCGATCACCGAACATGTGGACGCCCGGCCCCGGTAGGGGCGGGGCCGGGGGAGGGGGGGATCATGTCGCCAACGGTTAATCTCTTCGGTCAGTTGCTGCTCCTGACGGTCCTCCTCGCGGCGGGGGGCGTCTTCGCTTATCGGATCTGGCGGCTCTATCAGCCGCTCCTGGCCGCGCAACCGACCACGCGACGCGGGGATGAGGGGACGCGCCTCCGCCGGGTCGCCACGATGGTGCTCGGGCAGTCGAAGATGTTTGAGCGCCCGGCGATCGGGATCGCGCACTTCCTGATTTTTTGGGGTTTCATCATCCTCACCCTGGCGCTGGTGCAAGTGCTGGTGGACGGCCTGCTCCATGGCGTGCGCCTGCCGCTGGTCAGCTCGCGCGCCTATGTCGCGTTGAACGACGTCCTGGCGACCGCCGTGATCGCGTCGCTCGCCTACGCGGCCTACCGGCGCTGGCGCATCAAGCCGCGCGGGCTGACCACGCAGAACGACGCCTGGATCATCATCGCGATGATCGGCGCGCACCTCACCTCGCTCCTCCTCGCCGAGGGCTTCGCCGCGGCGGCGTTCGGCACCGGCGACCCGCACTGGTCGCTCGCGGGCCTGCTGCTTGGTGGCCCGCTGACGGCGCTCGGGGGGACGGCGGCGCAGATCGGCTTCGTCGGCTTCTACTGGGTCCATATCCTGCTGGTCCTCGGCCTGCTGATCTACATCCCCACGAGCAAGCACCTCCACGTCCTCACCTCGCCGGTGAACGTCTACCTCAAGAGCACGCGACCGAAGGGCGAGTTGCCGAAGATCGAGCAGATCGAGGAGGCGGAACACTTCGGCGTCGGCACGGTCCAGCAGTTCACCTGGAAGGACATCCTCGATGGTTACGCCTGCACCGAGTGCGGACGCTGCACCAATGTCTGCCCGGCGAACCTGACCGACAAGCCGCTCGATCCGAAGAAGATCATCGTGGACATGCGGCTCTCGACCTACGCGCAGGCCGGGATGAAGATGGCCGCGCGCCACGAGACGCGCGAGATCACCGCCGCCACGCCGCTGATCGGCGAGGCCGGGCTGATCAAGGACGACGAACTCTGGAGTTGCACGACCTGCATGGCCTGCGTCGAGGCCTGCCCGGTCGCGATCGAGCATGTGCCGAAGATCGTGGACATGCGCCGCAACCTCGTGCTGGAAGAGACGCGCTTCCCGACCGAACTGACCAAGGTCTTCAACAGCCTGGAGCGCAACAGCAACCCGTTCGGCCTGCGCGCGCGCACCCGCGCCGATTGGGCGAAGGGGCTGGGGCTGAAGATCCTCAGCGAACACGCCGACGAGCCGGTGGATGTCCTCTATTGGGTCGGCTGCTACGGCTCGTTCGACGAGCGCAACCAGCGGGTCGCGCAGTCGCTATCGCGCATCCTGCAAGCGGCCGGGATCAACTTCGGTATTCTTGGCACCGAGGAAGGCTGCACCGGCGACCCGGCGCGGCGGGCGGGCAACGAATATCTCTATCAGGTGCTGGCTCAGGGGAACGTCGAGACGCTGCAAGGGTACGGCGTGAAGAAGATCGTCACCGCCTGCCCGCACTGCATGAACACGATCAAGAATGAGTACCCGCAATTCGGCGGCGACTTCGAGGTCGTCCACCACAGCCAGTTCATCGCCGAGTTGATGAAAACCGGGCGGCTCACGCTCGAATCGGGCGTGGACAAGAAGTCAATCACTTTCCACGACCCCTGCTATCTCGGGCGCTACAACGACGTGTACGACGCGCCGCGCGAGGTCGTCAACGGCCTGGGGGTCGAGGTGACGGAGATGCACCGCTCGCGCAACAAGTCGTTGTGCTGCGGCGGCGGCGGCGGGCGGGCGTTCATGGAGGAGAAGCTCGGCAACACGAAGATGAGCCACAATCGGCTCAACGACGTGCTGGAGACCGGCTGCGGGACGCTGGCCGCCGGTTGCCCCTTCTGCATCACGATGTTCGAGGACGCGATCGGCTCCACGGGCAGCGGCGAGAAGGTGCAGGTCGAGGACATCGCGGAGCTGGTGGCGGCGCGACTGCCGAAGCCGCCGACCGTCGAGGCGGCGGACTGAGCGCACGGCGCATGACCCCGACTCCCGCAAACGTGCTATCGTGCCTCGCACCGAATGTCGACCGGGCGCGCTTCGACACGAACCGGATTGACGAGCCTGCTTCAAACGACAAGGAGGGGGCGATGACCGAGACGATCTATGGGGCCGGCGACTATCGCTATCGGGTTGTGCCACATTGGGGACGCGGCGAGCGCGGGGTACCGACGTTCGGCCTCGTCTCGATGGTGGCGTGCGACGCGCAGGATCGCGTCTACGTCTTCCAGCGCGAGCCGGACCCGGTCGTCCTTGTTTTCGAGCCGGATGGGACGCTGGTGGGGCGTTGGGGCGCGGAAGCGTTCAAGCACCCGCACGGCATCTGGATCGCCCCCGACCAGACGATCTATTGCACCGACCGCGACCGGCAGACCGTCACGCAATGGACCCTCGGCGGCGAATTGCTCCGCACCTGGGGGACACCCGACCAAGCGGGCGCGCCCGGTGCGCCGTTCAACGAGCCGACGCGGGCGATCGTCGCGCCGAACGGCGACCTCTACGTCTCCGACGGCTACGGCCAGCATCGCGTCCATCGCTTCGCGGCCGACGGCACCCTCCTCCACTCCTGGGGCGAGCCAGGTAGCGGGCCGGGGCAGTTCGGCTGGCCGGTCCACAGCGTCACCTACGACGAACGGGGTATAGCGGGCGGGCGGGTGCTGATTGTCGATCGCGAGAACAACCGCATCCAGCACTTCACGCCGGACGGGGAGTATCTAGCCGAGTGGGGCGATTTCGACGTGCCGCAAGACCTGTTCATCGACCCGCAGGGGATCGTCTTCATCGTGGAGGGCCACCCGCGCGTGACGATCATGACCCTCGATGGCACCATCGTCAGCCGCTGGGGCGAGCGCGGCGATCAGCCGGGCCAGTTCCCGGCCTCGCCGCACGCCTGCTGGGTCGATTCGCGGGGCAGCATCTACATCGGTGAGGTGACGACGCACGACTGCTTCCAGAAGTTCGAGCGGGTGTAGCGCGGGTGTAGCAGGGAAGCCAAGCCCTGGACTCACCACGCCCAAGAAGGGACTGGGCGCGACTCTTCTTGCTCAGTGCGCGTGGTCGCCGTGGCTGTGCGTGTCCGCGTAGTGCGCGGCCAGCAGGTCCTCGCCGTAATCGTTGGTGAAGTCGCGCCAGACCGAATGGATGTGGTTCGCCCCGTTCTGGGTGTTGTCGTACTCGACCAGGAAGGTGGGGCTCTTGACCGCGTAGTAGTGCCCCTGGTCGCGCTCCTCGGTGCCCGCCCAGGCGAAGCCAACCCCGTCGAGTCCGTCGCGCGCGATCGTCTCCCAGGCGGCGGTGCCGACTTCGTCGGCGACACGGGTGAGGTAGTGGCGGATGAGGGTGTGCAGGTGGCCCCGCTGCTCGCCGTCGAGCGCGCCGTACGCGATGCCGGTGGGGGGCACGGCGGGGTCGGCGACTTGGCGGTTGGTCGTCAGGATGTCGCGCGGGGCGTCGGGGGAGACGATGGCGACCGCCTTCTGCGCCGCGTCGAGGCTGCCGAGGAGGGTGCGGGCCAACTCCTCCTCCTCGGGGAGGACGCGCAGGCCGGTGTGTTCGCCGTGGCGGACGATCGCCGGGTTCGCGCCGAGGAAGAACGGGGTCGGGGCGACCCAGTCGCCGTCCACGATGGTGAAGATGAGGCCGATGTGGTGGCCGCCGACCCGCCAGGCCCACGGCTCGCGCCCGCCCGGCTCGCCGAAGACGCTGACCGTGTAGCGGCTCGGGTCGCGCTGCCAATCGGTGGCGAGTCCTTCGAGCCGCTCGGTCTCGCGCAGGATCGGCTCGAGGTCGATGATCTGGCGTGCCTGGCGCTCGCCGCGCGCGCTGAGGCCGCTGGCGAGGAGGGCGAAGGCGAGGGCGCGCTGGTCCTCGTCCATGTCGCGCAGCTTCAGGCCGTTGCGGTCGATCGGCGTGTAATGCCAGAAGTAGCGGTCGTCGTCGGTGAACGCGAACAGCGCCTTCGCCCGCTGCTCGTCGCCGAGGGCGGCGACGAAACGCCGCGCCGCCTCGGCCATGCGGCCCACCGTGATCGGCGCACGGAGCGCGCGCGCAAGTTCGATCGCCATCTTCTTCCCCCTCCGGCTGCGACTGGGACCCCGACAAGCGACCGGGGCGGGCGACACCATGGTCGCCCGCCCCTATCCTAGCAGATGGCGCGAGGCCGCTCGCGCTTCAGGAGGCGGCGACCGGCGCGGGGGCGGCGTGGTCGAGGACCAGGCCGAGATCGAGTTCGGGATAGAGGGGGTGGCGGTCGAGCAGGGCCGCGACGCGGCTGCGGGCCTCGTCCGCCGCCGCCGCCTCGATGGTGTAGCGCGCCTTGCTGCGCTCGCCGCTCTTGGTGCTCGTGGCGGTGGTGGCGGCGAGGACGCGCTTGATGACGGCGGCGATCTCGCGCATCTCGGCCACGCCCATACCGAGCGTGGTGATGGCGGGGGTGCCGACGCGTAGGCCGCTGGTGTACCAGGGGCCGTTGCTGTCGAAGGGGAGGGAGTTGCGGTTGAGGGTGATGCCGCACTCGCGCAGGGCCGACTCGGCCTGTCGCCCAGTCAGATTGAAGCCCGCCGCGACATCGAGCAGCAGCAAGTGGTTGTCGGTGCCGCCGGTGAGGACCGACAACCCCTCCTCGACGCAGCCTGCGGCGAGCGCGCGGGCATTCTCGACAATCGCGGCGGCGTAGGTGCGGAACTCGGGCCGCAACGCCTCGCGGAAGGCGACCGCCTTGGCGGCCATGACGTGCGGCAAAGGGCCACCGAGGATGGCGGGACACCCCTTATCCACCCAGGGCGCGAACTCCTCGGTCGCCAGGACCATGCCGCCGCGCGGGCCGCGCAACGTCTTGTGGGTGGTCGTCGTGACGACGTGCGCGTGGGCGACCGGGTCGAAGTCGCCGGTGAAGACCCGACCGGCGACCAATCCGGCGAAGTGGGCCATGTCCACCATGAAGACCGCGCCCACCTCATCGGCGATTTGGCGCATCTGGGCGAAATTGATCCGGCGGGGATACGCGCTGTAACCGGCCAGGAGGATCAGCGGGCGGACTTCGAGGGCGGTCTCACGGACCCGATCGAGGTCGAGCAGCTTCGTCTCGCGCTCGACCGCGTAGGAGTAGACGTCGAAGAGTTGGCTGGAGATGTTGTGGCGGTAGCCATGGGTGAGGTGGCCCCCGGAGTAGTAGTCGAGCGCGAGGATGCGCTGATTGTGATACGCCGCGCGCACCCCCGCCCATTGCTCGCGCGTCGCCTTGGCGGGGTCCTCCAGGCCCAGTTCAGCCAGGGTCGGAGCCTGCACGCGCGCGGCGAGGATCGCGCTGAACGCGACCAGGTTGGCGTCGGCCCCGGAGTGGGGCTGGAGATAGGCCGCGTGCGCGCCGAAGAGCTCGCAGGCCAGGGCCGCGCCCTCGGCCTCGATCGTGTCCACATTGTCGCATCCGGCGTAGAAGCGGTGGTGCGGGTAGCCCTCGGCGTATTTGTCGGTGAAGAGGTTGCCCATCGCGAGTTGGGTCGCCAGGGAGGAATAGTTCTCGGAGGCGATCAGCTTGAGGCTGCTGCGCTGGTCGCGAAACTCGCTGATGATCGCCCCTGCGATCGACGGCGCGACGGTGCCGATCTGATCGAGCGAGGCATAGAAAGCGGCGGCGGCGGGGTGGATCGGCATGCCGTCAAGCCCGCTCAGGTAGCGGACAAGCAGCGAGTCCTGCGTGCTGGTGAAGCTGCGCTGATCCGGCGCGGTGATCGTCATGGCATCTGCTCCTGCATGGTCCCCGCCCCCGTGCGGGTGGCGGGTAACGAAAAGGGCATCGGCCCGTGGTCGATGCCCCAGCCCAGGCGAGCGGCTGTCCTATCGGCTCCGGGCTCCCCCGTGGTCGTGCCACGTCGTTCGCCAGTGACCGGGAGCATGTCGTGCGTCGAAGTATAGCAGAGCGTGGGAGGCGCTTCTCGCCGCGTCTCGCCGCGCAGGGTGCCTTGCGCGACGGAAGTGTGCGGTGGCGGTGAGGCACGCGGTGCATGGGATAGCGAACAAGATGAGATGGAAGGGGGACCGAGCGGCAGAGGGCGTGTGCGCTGGCGATGGGAGCAGGCGGTTGAAACCGCGCCTCGGGGTGCTGCGGCACCACGAAACCCGCCTGCGCGGGTTAGGAGGCACGTACCGGCCATGGCCTAACCCGCGCAGGCGGGTTTCGTGGTGCCGCAGCACCCCGAGGCGCGGTTTCAACCGCCTGTCGCCCAGCTCCAACCCTCTGCGGCGGGACTATTGGCGTATGGCTACACAAATGTCGAATTTGCAGAGGCGTAACGAAGCGGAACGTCATCGACCGGGCGGAAAATCTTACACAGCCTTAACGCTCCGTTAACATAGCGTTAAAGCAGCATTTACATCGGGCGTCTAACCTTAGGTCCGATGGGGTAGGCAGAACGGATTGCCGAACCAGCCGACAGGCTTGCTGGGGGCAGGCTTGGCGCGGTATGTGGACAATGGGTTGAGAGGGGGGCTTGGCGACGCCTATGAACGTGACAACACCGACGAAGACCGCGCACGGCAAACGCAGGGGCACACTGACTGTACGACCGCTCGCATTCCTCTCCATGTTGGTGGCCCTGACCTTCATCCTCAGCGCCTGTGGCGGTGCCGCGACAGCGACTGCACCTCCGACCGCCTCGACCGCGCCGTCTTCCTCCGCCGCCCCGAGTAGGGCACCAGCAGCCTCGACCGCCCCAAGCGCGGCCGCCGCAGCCTCGACTGGCGCGAGCGCGGCCCCGGTGGCCTCATCCGGCGCGAGTGCGGCTCCCTCGACCGGCGCAAGCGCGGCCCCGGTGGCCTCCACGGGCCCGAGCGCGGCCCCCGTCGGCACGGCGACGCGAACGGCTAGCGCGACGGCGGGCGGTAGCCCGGCAGCGGGCGGTGCCACGCCGAACGCTTCGATCAAGATCGCCGGCAAGCAGGGCGACGCCGACACGCTGAATGCGGCCGGCGCGACCTTCCCGCAGGTGCTCTACAGCAAGTGGTTCGACGAGTATAGCAAGGCGACCGGCGTGAAGGTCAACTATCAGGGGACCGGCTCCGGCGCGGGGAAGAACGCCATCCGCGACCAGACGGTCGATTTCGCCGGTTCCGACTCGCCGATGAGCGATGCGGAGTTGGAGGCGGCGCGCACCAAGTGCGGCGACATCATCCAGCATGTCCCGACCACTCTCGGCGCGATCGTGGTCGCCTACAATCTGCCCAACGTGAGCCAGAAGCTCAAGATGGACAGCGACGTGATCGGCGGGATCTTCCTGGAGCAGATCAAGAAGTGGAACGACCCGAAGATCGCCGCCCTCAACCCCGGCGTCACGCTGCCGAACGAGGAGATCATCACCGTCCACCGCTCGGATAGCAGCGGCACGACCGACAACTTCACTTCCTACCTGACGGCGGCCAACACGGCGTGGGCCGCCGGGCCGAAGAGCGGTTCGACGGTGAACTGGCCCGGCGGCATCGGCGCCAACGGCAATCCCGGCGTCGCCAACGAGGTCAAGAACAACCCCTTCGCGATCGGCTACGTCGAATTGGCCTTCGCCAAGACGAACAATTTGCCCTACGCCGATGTGAAGAATCGCGACGGCCAGTTCGTCGTCGCGAGTGCCGCCTCAGTGACGGCGGCCGGTCAGGGCTTCGCGGCCCAGGTGCCGGCGGATCTGCGCTTCAAGTTCGTCAACGCCCCCGGCGCGCAGTCCTACCCGATCACCGCCATCACCTGGATCCTCGTCTGCCCGAAGCAGACCGACCAGGCCAAGGCGGTCGCGATCACCCGGATGCTCTGGTGGGCCACCCACGAGGGGCAGCAGTTCAACGAGGGCCTTGATTATGCCCCGCTGCCGCCGGCCATCGTCGTGCGGGCCGAGGCGTTCATCAACGCCATCACCGTGAACGGCCAGAAGGCTTTCCTGGGTCGATAGCTTTCCAGCAATGCGCCGTCTCATCGACGATATGGCGGCGGTATGGCGGCGATGCGGCGATGACGAGTCAGTGGGCAGGTCGGAATGAAGCCGCCTGCCCGCTGACGTACCCCGCGCGATGGCGAGACACCAGACGGGCGCGACGGCAAAGGAGTACGAGGCGTATGGCGATTCGGACGACGGCACAGGGCGGCGTCGCGCGGGATGACGCCGCGAAACGGGTCGACCTGGGCGACGGGCACGGCGGTTCCCAAGGTGATCGCGCGTTCCGCGCGATCACCTTCGTCTTCGCGGCGGCGATCATCGCCCTCCTCACCACCATCTTCGTCGTCCTCTTCATCGACGCCCGTGTCGCCCTGTTCGATCAGGGGGTGCGCTTCATCACCGGCCAGATCTGGGATCCGAACGCCGGCGTCTTCGGCGCACTGCCGTACATCTTCGGCACCGTCCTGACCTCGATCATCGGCCTGCTGATCGCCACCCCGTTGGCGGTCGGGGCGTCGCTCTTCATCGTGGAATACGCGCCGAACTGGTTGCGCGCGCCGATCTCCTTCACGGTCGAGCTGCTCGCGGTCATCCCGTCCGTGATTTACGGCTTCTGGGGGATCGCCGTCCTCGCGCCCTTCCTGCGCGACCGCGTCGAGCGCCCGCTGAAGGCGGCGTTCGGCGACACGCCCGTGCTGGGCCAACTGGTGGCGGGACCGGCGCGCGGTCGGGACATGTTCGTCGCGGGGGTAATCCTCTCGATCATGATCCTGCCGACGATCATGTCGGTGGCGCGCGAGGTGATCAGCACGGTGCCCGGCACGCAGCGCGAGGGGATGCTGGCCCTCGGGGCGACCAAGTGGGAGATGATCCGGGGGGCGGTGCTGCCCTACGCCCGCACCGGCATCGTCGGCGCGGCGATCCTCGGCCTCGGGCGGGCGATCGGCGAGACGATGGCGGTGACGATGCTGATCGGCAATAGCTCGACCAAGATCAGTTGGTCGCTGCTGACGCCCGGCTACACGATGGCGAGCGCGATCGCCAATCAGTTCGCCGACGCCAACAGCTCGCTGCACTTCAGCGCGATTATCGGCGTCGCGGTGGCCCTGCTCTTCGTCACCGGGGCGGTCAATCTGGTCGCCCGCCTGATCGTCGGTCGCTTCGGCGGCGACACGCGGGCGACGGGGCTCTGAGCGCGTCGTCGGCATCGTCTGTGGACTGCGGGTGCGCGCGTCGAGTTGAAACACCGACCCGCCGCCCTGCGCGGGCAAGGCTAAACGGAGGGATTGTGCAACGGCAAATGGCGACCGGGGGGCCGGGAGGCGGGGAGCGACAGCGGATCGCGCTGACGACGACCAGCGGCTACGCGCAGCGCCGCAAGGTGGTCAATCTGCTGATGACCGGCCTGATCGGCGGGAGTGCGCTGCTCGGCGTCAGCGTCCTCGGGATCATCCTCGGCTACATCATCGTGAAGGGCGCACCCGCGCTCAACCTCGACTTCTTCACCAAGAATCCCCCGCCCCTCGGCGAGGCGGGCGGCGGGGTGGCCCCGGCGATCCGCGGCTCACTGCTGATTGTCGGCCTCGCCAGCCTCGTCGGTATCCCGGTGGGGCTGGGCGCGGGGATCTACCTGGCGGAGTTCGGACGCGGGCGCTTCGCCAACACGGTCCGCTTCGTCGCCGACCTGATGACCGGCCTGCCGTCGATCGCGGTCGGCGCGGTCGCCTGGGCGCTGCTGGTCAAGCGCGGCTTCGGCACCTACAATGCCATTGCTGGGAGCGTGGCTTTGGCGATCATCATGATCCCGATCATCACACGCACGACCGAGGAGATCCTGAAGCTCGTGCCGAATAATTTGCGCGAGGCGTCGTTGGCGCTCGGCACGCCGCAGTGGAAAACGATTGTCAGCGTGGTCCTGCCAGTCGCCCGCAGCGGTATCCTCACCGGGGTGATCCTCGCGGTCGCGCGCGTCAGTGGCGAAACCGCGCCGCTCCTGCTGACCGTACTCGGCAACAGCTTCGCCAGCAACAATCTGCGCGGCCCGATGGCGGCATTACCGCTCGAAATCTACCAGTACGCGACGAAATCGCCCTTCGCGGACTCGTATACCAAGGCGTGGGGGGCCTCGCTCATCCTGATCATCATCATCGGCATGCTCAGCATGTTCGTGCGCCTGGCGGCACGTCGTGGCGCGCTGGCAGCGCGCTGATGCCGCGCGATGAGCGGCGCGCGGGCAAGCGGGGACCTATCGCAGCGGCGTTGCCCGAAGTAGCCGCGAGACGGGTCGAAGCGTTCGCGTTTGACACAAGGGAGGAGATACCGACGATGAGTACAGACCAGCAACGCAAACAGCGTGTCGCGACCGCCGCCATCGGACAGGAGAACGGCCTCAGCCCCGATGGGGCCGCACCCGCCACAGTGGGCGCGGCGGAGCAGGCCACCATCGCGCGCGAGCAGGTGGAGGCGCGACACGCCCTCGCGGAAGGGTCCGAGACGGGCGTCTCGCTCATCGCGGAGGATATCAACGCCTGGTACGGTAGCCATCTGGCGCTCAAGGATGTCTCGATGACCTTCCGCGCCAACGAGGTGACGGCGCTGATCGGCCCCTCGGGCTGCGGCAAGTCGACCTTTCTGCGCTGCCTCAATCGGATGCATGAGGTGCTGGCGGGCGCGCGCGTCGAGGGGCGGATCACCATCGACGGCCAGGATATTTACGGCAAGGGCGTCGATGCGGTGCGGGTTCGTCGGCATATCGGCATGGTCTTCCAAAAGCCGAACCCGTTCCCGATGATGTCGATCTACGACAATGTGATCGCCGGACTGAAGCTGAACGGCATCCGCAAGAGCCGGGCCGAGTTGGATGAGACGGTCGAGCGCAGCCTGCGCGGCTCGGCGCTGTGGAACGAGGTCAAGGACAAGTTGAAGGAATCGGGCGCGTCGCTCTCCGGCGGCCAGCAGCAGCGCCTCTGCATCGCGCGCACGATCGCGGTCGAGCCGGAAGTGATCCTGATGGACGAGCCTTGCTCGGCGCTCGACCCGATCTCGACCTACAAGATCGAGGAACTGATCGGCGAATTAAAGAAGAAGTTCACGATCGCGATCGTCACCCATAACATGCAGCAGGCGTCGCGCGTTGCCGACTGGACGGCCTTCATGCTCGCCGGGGACGCCGGTTACGGGCAGATGGTCGAGTATGGGCGGACCGATCAGATCTTCACCCACCCAAGCGAGAAGCGCACCGAAGACTACATCACCGGGCGCTTCGGCTAGGCCGAACACCTGGGGCGGCGCACCGGGCCGGGATGCGGCGTGCGCGTCTCGTGGTCGTATGATCATGCCCTTGCGGCGGAAGGAAGCCGATGGTCCGAACGGAATATCACCAGCAGCTAGCGACCTTGCGCGCCAATGTCCTCGAGATCGGCGGTCTGGCGGTCACGGCCCTGCAACGCGCGATCGGCGCGCTCCAGGAGGGCGACAGCGTCGCCGCCGGGGCGATCATCGCGGCGGATGCGGCGATCGACGAGCGGCACGCGCTGGTCCAGCAGGATGGGGTCACCACCCTGGCGACGCAGCAGCCCACAGCGGGCGATCTGCGCAGCGTGATGGCGGCCCTGAGCATCGCCGGCGAGTTGGAGCGGGTGGGAGATTACGCCGCCGGCATCGCGGCGCTGGTCCTGCGCACCCCGGACGAGCCTTCCCTGCCCGCTTTCGATGATGTGTACCAGATGGCGCGCACCGCCTGTGGCATGTTGGAGCGGAGTATCGGCGCGTATGAGAACCGTGACGCCGCGCTCGCGCGGTACATCTGGAACGAGGACATCGCGGTTGACGCCTACCAGCGCGTCCTCTACCGGACGTTGCTGGCCTGGATGGTCGAGAATCCCAGCACCCTGACGCGCGCGACCCACCTCCTCTGGACCATCCATAAGCTCGAGCGGGTGGCGGATCGGGCGACGAACGTCTGCGAGCAGGTCATCTTCATGACCGAGGGGTATTGGCCCGATTTCCGCTCCTTGCCCGCCCGCGCTGAGCGCGGGATCGCCGCCGGGCAGCGCGAGGAAGACCGACCGCGCGAGGGTGGATCGTAGCGTCGGCGACGCCCGCCTGAACGCGCCGTGCCGCGCGGGGCGCGCGGCGATTCGAACGGCGCGGCCGCAAGCGCACACGAACTCGGGCGTTATCGCGATCTGTGCGTGTCGCCGACTGGGGCGTCCCCTGCTTGGTGGGGACGCCCGATTATTTTCCAGATCGGCCATGTTATGATTAACGCCCTGGTAATGCGCCGGGGAGCGTCCATCTCGGGCCGCGTCGGGAGGCCCCCCGACGCCACGCCCTGTCACCCGCCGGGAGCGCACACGCGGCATCGCGCGGGGGAGGGAGGCTTGGGCTAATGCCACGCGAGGGATTCGATCGCCAGTTGCGCGCCTTGCAGCACGAGGTGCTGGTGTTGGGGAGCATGGTGGCGGTCGCGGTGGAGCGTTCGATCGGTGCCCTGAAGGGCCGCAATGCCGGCCTCGCCGAGGAGGTCATCGCGAATGACCGCCCGATCGACACGCTGGCCTTCGGCATCGAGGAGCGCGCCCTGCTGATCATCGCCACGCAGCAGCCCACGGCCGGCGATCTGCGCATCGTGGCGAGCGTGATCGCGATCGCCGGTGAATTGGAACGGATCGGCGATTACGCCGAGGGGATCGCTAAGCTGGCCCTGCTCGGCCTCGATGAGCCGCCGATCAAGCCGCTGATCGACATCCCCAGGATGGCCGATCTGGCGGTGGATATGTTGCGGCGCAGCCTGGAAGCCTTCATCACGCGCGACACGCGCGCGGCGCAGGAGATCTGGAGCGAGGACGACGCGGTCGATCTGCTCCAGGATCAGGTCCACCGCGAGATGCTGACCTACATGATGGAAGACCCGACCAAGATCACGCGCGGCACCCGACTCCTCTGGGTATCGCACAATTTGGAGCGGATCGCCGACCGCGTGACCAACATCTGCGAGCGCGTCGTCTACATGGTTAACGGCGATCGCGTCCAGTTCATCGCCCCAGGGCGGGAGGAGGAGCGCCGCGCGGTCGGCCCGTGAAGGCGCGGCGCTAGCCCGACGCCGCCAGCGAGGTGAGCGCGCCCATCGCGCCGTGCAGCGCGGGGTACAGCGCGCGATAGGTCGCGGCATATTCCCCGTATCTGCGCGTATGGACGGGGTCGGGTTCGGTCGTCTCGTCGCGCAGGCGCACCAGCGCGGCCGCCTCGGCCACGTCGCGCCATACCCCTGCCGCCACCCCGGCCAGCAATGCCGCGCCGTAGGCCGGGCCTTCCTCGGCCACGACGCGACGCACAGGCAGGCCGAAAATGTCGGCCTGAAGCTGTCGCCAGAGGGCGCTCCGCGCGCCGCCCCCGATCGCGCGCACCTCGCGCACCGGCACGCCGAGGTCGCGGATGATCGTCAGGCCGTCGTGCAGGCTGAAGACGACCCCTTCGAGCACGGCGCGCGTCAGGTGCGCCGCTGTGTGCCGCGCGGTGAGCCCGACGAACGCGCCGCGCGCCGTAGGATCGAGGTGGGGCGTGCGCTCGCCGGTGAGGTGGGGGAGGAAGAGCAGCCCCTCGGCACCGGGCGGGACGGTCGCGGCCTCGGCGGTCAGGCGCGCGTAATCGGCGGTGCCGAGGGTGTCGCGCCACCAGCGTAGCGCGCCGCCCGCCGCCAGCGTGACCGCCATCAGGTGATATTTCCCCGGCACCGCGTGGCAGAAGGCGTGGACGCGCCCGGATGGATCGGGGTGGAATCGCTCGACGTGCGCGAAGACGACGCCGCTCGTCCCGAGCGAGACGCTGATCGGCCCCACGGCGACGATGCCGGTGCCGACCGCCGCCGCCGCGTTGTCGCCCCCCCGCCGCGACCGGCAACCCGGCGGGCAGGGCCAGGGCCGCCGCGATGGCGGGGCGCAGCCGACCGGCGATTTCAGGACCCTCGTGGAGGTCGGGGAACCAGGCGCGCGGCAGATCGAGCGCCGCCAGGATCGCGGGCGACCACGCGCGCAGCCGCATGTCGAGCAGCAGGGTGCCCGCCGCGTCGGAAACGTCGGTCGCGTATTCGCCAGTCAGCCGCTGACGGACGAAATCTTTCGGCAGCAGCACCCGTGCCACGCGGGCGTAGGCCTCCGGCTCCTCGTCGCGCAGCCAGAGGATCTTGGGGGCCTGGAAGCCGGTGAGCGCGGGGTTCCCGGCGATCGCGATCAGCCGCGCCGCGCCGACTGCGGAGGTGATCGCCGCGCACTGCGCCGCCGTGCGCTGGTCGTTCCAGAGGAGGGCCGGGCGGATCACGGCGTCGGCGTGGTCGAGGAAGACCGCGCCGTGCATCTGGCCGGTCAGGCCGAGGCCGACAATCTCGCCCGCGCCGCGAAGCTGCGATGCGACCGCGCGTATGGTCTCCCGTGCGGCCCGACACCACTCCTCCGGGTCTTGCTCGGCCCAGCCGGGATGCGGCGTGGCGAGCGGGTACTCGACCGCAGCCGAGGCGGCGACCACCCCGGCCTCGTCCACGGCGATGGCGCACGTGCCAGTCGTGCCGATATCCAGTCCGAGTAGGAACGGCATCGCCACTCCTCGGCTTCTTCGCGGGGTTGCGCGCCCGCGTTCGCGTCGCCGCGCTCACTCGACCCGGACGAGACGTCAGCGACTCGCCCAGAGCATCCCGCGTCGGGTGATCTCGCGCGCCTCCGGCACGTCGAAGTCGCTGGCGACATGGCCGAGCGACGAATAGAAGACCTTGCCGACACCCCAGCGCCGCTTCCAGACGACCGGCATGACCGTCCCGGCGATCCAGGGGGTGTGGCGGCCATCGAAGGTGGTGGTCGCCAGCACCTCGTTGGAGGGGTCGGTGTGGAGGTAATACTGCTCGGAGTGCATCGCGAAGTCGGCGAGGCCCGCCATGATCGGATCGTCGTGGTCGGTGATATTGACCCGATAGTCGATGATGTTGCCCGGGTGCGCGACCCACTGGCCGCCGACCATGAACTGATAGCCGGGGTTGGCGCGGAAGGCATCGGCCAGCCCGCCGTGCCAGCCGGCGAGTCCGACGCCGCCGCGCACCGCATCGAGCAGGCCCTGCTCCTGCTCCCTGGTGATCGTCCCCTGCGTCCAGGTCGGCACGATCAGGTCGAGCGCGGCGAGTTTCGCGGTGTCGAGATAGACATCCAGGGTATCGGCGATCTCGACCGCGTACCCGGCCTCGCGCAGAAGCGGCGCGAAAAGCTCGACGCACTGGCGCGGCTCGTGGTTCGGCCAGCCGCCCCAGATCAGCAGGGCTGATTTCATCGGTCTCCCCCTTCATGAACGTCGGCATGATCGGCCGGGGCGCGACAGCGCCGCCAGCGCGGCGGGCGCTGGCGGCGATGATACAGGATACTGGCGCGATTAGCGCGGGCGATCAAGAGACCGTCGGCACTGCGGGCTCGTTCTCGCCCCCGAGGCGGCGGCGGGCCGTCTCGCGGCGACCGACCGCCGGAGCCTGGGTGGTCGCTTTCGCCAGGCCGAAGGGCGGCATGTTGGCGTACACCGCCTCGTATTGGCCTGCCGCGACCAGGTAGGTCTCATGCCAGATGCCGACGGTGCCATCCTTGCCGATCCGCCGATTGAACTCGCGCCAGGGGGCCAGGTGCGGATCGTCCTTGTCGTGCGCGAAGTGTTCCAAATCCTCGAAGGAACGCCAATACGACACCATCATCGTCGTCAGCGGCCAGATCCGGAAGAACGATTCCGCGCCCAGGCAGCCCTTCTCGGGATGGCGCAGCAGCGACTCGATCATCGGTGGCATCGCGCGCCCGACCGAGGTCCACTTGCGAAGCGCGCTGAAACGATTAACGCGCATGCCGATCAAGAAGACGACGAATGGCTGATCGGTGGCGGCGGTGAAACGACCCGGCAGCACCACACTCATGGCCCGACCTCCTCGCCTCGTAGGGATTTGACCTATATATGACATCTCATATATATGATCGGTATGATATACTCTCTTCAATGGACTGTCAAGGCGAGGAGAGGCAATGTCACTGGCGCACGCGATACTCGGGATGGTGCGGAATCGACCGCTGACAGGCTACGATCTGAAAACACAGTGCTTCGACCAGTCCATCGCCCACTTCTGGCCGGCCGATCAGTCGCAGATCTACCGCACTCTCGATCGGATGGTCGCCGAGGGTTGGATCGTGGGGGAACTGGTGGTGCAGGAAAGCCGCCCGAATCGCACGGTCTATCGCCTGACCGCATCCGGGGCGAGTGAATTGGCACGCTGGCTGCGGACCGAGCAGGCCCTCCCGGCAGTGCGCGATCCGTTCCTCATCCAGCTTTTCTTCGCCGCATCGCTCGCGAATGAGACGGTCGATACGCTGTTGGAAGGACAGGGCCAGCTACACGCGGCGCGGTTGGCACGATACGACGCGATCCCACTGCCACCACTTGAGGAACTCGGCGGCGACCGTGAACTGGTCTTCCAGCGGCTCACCCTGGAATGGGGCATCGCCTTGGAGCGGGCCTATCTGGACTGGTGTGAACGCGCGCGGGGGGTGATACGGAGTCTGCCGGGGGACACGACATCATAGCGACAGCGCGAGGAGGCGAGAGGCGGCGTGGAGGAAGCCCCCCGCCCGGACACCGGGCGGGGGGCCAAGCCAGAGGCAAGCCAGAGGCGTTGTCAGTCGTCCAGTCGCCCCACGGGCAGGGTTTCCGGCAGCGCGGCGGGGCGCTCGCAGACGCTCTCGATGGCGATATGGCGTCCGAGCTCGGATGATTCCAGCGCGGCGTGCATGATATCCAGCACATGATAGGCCAGTTCGCCGCTCGCGCGGTGCGGACGGCCCGAGCGGAGCGCCTGCACCATGTCGGCCACGCCGAGGATGCGCGAGTTGTCGCTGTAGGGGCGGTTCACCGGCACCTCGGTCCACTCCTTCTCGTCGGAGCGACGCAGCCGCACCGGGCCACCGAAGGTGTTCGGGTCGGGCACGCTGAGGGTGCCCGTGGTGCCATAGATTTCCATACGCGGGAGGCTGTGCGACCAGACATCGAAACTGGTGATCAGCGTGCCGATCGGCCCAGCGACGAAGTCGAGCGTTGTAGCGACATGGGTGGGCGTGTTCACGGCGATCGTCGTGCCGCTCAGGGGTCCGCTGCCGACCGTGCGCGTCGGGAAGCTCGCCCGCGCCGAGCCGCTGACGCGCCGCACCGGCCCGAGCAGGTTGATCAGCGCCGTGAGGTAGTAGGGGGCCATGTCGAACAGCGGCCCGCCGCCCACCTGATAGTAGAAATCGGGGTTGGGGTGCCAGCTCTCGGGCCCGTGCCCGAGCATGAAGGCGGTCGCGGCGACCGGCACGCCGATCGCGCCCTCGTCGAGGAGTTGGCGGCAGGTCTGAAGGCCGCCGCCCAGGAACGTGTCGGGCGCGCAGCCGACGAGGACGCCGTTGGCGCGCGCCTCGTCGAGCAGGGTGCGCCCCTCCTCGCGGGTGAGGGTGAGCGGCTTCTCGTTGTAGACCGATTTCCCCGCGCGCACGATGTCGAGCGCGACCGCCGCGTGCGCCTGCGGCACCGTCAGGTTGATCACCGCCACGATCGTCGGGTCGGCCAGCAGCTCCGCGACCGTGCAGGCGCGCGGCACGCCGAACTCCGCCGCCCGCGCCCGCGCCCGCTCCATATCGAGGTCGGCGACGGCCACGATCTCGAAGGTCTCGAACCGCGCGCTATTCTTCAGATAGGCCCCACTGATCAGCCCGCAGCCGATCAGGCCGAGCCGGGTCTTGGACTCGCTCATAGCTCTCCTCTGTGGCGGTGAGTCGTCGGTCGTCGGTCGTCAGTCGTCAGAAGGGTCTGCCCACCGACTCAGGGCCAGATCGCCACCGTGCCGCCACTGACGACTGACGACCGACGACCGACGACTACCCCTCGGCCATCCCCTCAAGGTTACGCAGGCTCGTCCGCACATCGTCCATCGAGTCTTTGGGGTTGTCCTGCTCGACGATATACCAGGCCGCATTCACCTCTTTGCCGACCGTCAAGAGTTCGTCCCAGGGCATGATGCCCGCGCCGACCGGGGCGTCGTCGCGCGCCTCGCCGGGGGCCATGTCCTTGAAGTGGAGGAGTTGGGCGCGGTCGCCGAGTCGACGGGTCAGGGCCACGGGATCGACGCCGCCATAGTAGGCCCAGAAAAGATCGACTTCCAGCGCGACGAGCGCGGGGTCGGTCTCGCCGACGATGATGTCGTAGGCGGTGCCGGAGCTGAGCGGCGCGAACTCGAAGGCGTGATTGTGGTAGGCGAAGCGCAGCCCGGCGTCCTGCGCGATCTGGCCCCAGCGGTTGAACGAGGCCGCCGCCTGACGCAGCAACACCTCGTCGGTGCGGTACTCCGGTGGCAGCGATGGGACGATCGCGTAGTCGCAGCCGAGCGCGCGCAATTCGGCGCAGGCCGCCTCGGCGCGCGTCTCGAACTGGGCGAACTGGACGTGTGCCCCCAGCGCCCGCAGGCCGTACTGATCGAGCGTGTTGCGGAGGTCGCCGACCGCAAGCCCGCCGAATCCGGCCAATTCGACCGCCCGATAGCCGATCTCGGATACCTGGCGAAGCATACCGACGAAGTCCTGCGCCGCACGGTCGCGGACGGTATAGAGCTGCAAGGCGATCTGCTCGGCTTTCACGCACCCTCCTCTGATAGCACCTTCTTGGCGACGACACCGCGTCGCCCGCACAGGTATACCTTACCACTCCCCGGCAGCGGTCGTTTCGTCCGGTAGGTAGCCGACGGTAACTGCATGCGGTTCGGCGTTTCGCGTGACGGGGCGCTACGAACGTGGCAGGCGGCTGAACCCGCGCGGCGCAAGATACCGGATCGCACTCGCCCGGACGACGCGGATCGCCGCGTGCATCCGAGGGGGGGATGCTACGCGGTGCCCGCTTGCCGGGGACGGGCGCGGATGCTTCGCGGCGGCTCAGCATGACAGACCCAAGGCAATTGACCAATTACGTACGGAATTGTCATGCTGAGCCGCCGCGAAGCATCCGCGCCTTTTCTCCTATCTCCCTCTTAACTCCCTCCCACCCACGCAAGCCTCCGCATCGCGCCTACAGGCACACCGGGCCGATGGACGTGCCGGGGGCCGAGCGGCTACAGTGGGCACGCGCCGGGACGACCGGCTTCCCAGCGTTGCAGGAGGGGTGCTTCGGTGAACTATGGACTCGTCGCGCTCGACCTCGATGGCACGCTGATCGGCCCCGATCTGCTCATCGCCCCCGTCGTGCGGGAGGCGATCGGCGCGGTGCAAGCACGCGGGGTCCACGTCACCCTCGCCACCGGGCGGCAGTTCGCCGCGACGCTGCCCTTCGCCATGCAACTGGACCTTCGCACGCCGCTGATCTGCCACCAGGGCGCGCTGATCCGCGACCCGCGCAGCGGCGAGACGCTGGCCCACACCACCATGCCCGCCGCCGACGCGGCCGAGGCGACAGCGCTGCTCCTGGGCGCGGGCATTTTCGTCATCGCCTACATCGATGAGCGGCTGCACGTCGCCGCGTCGAGCGGGGCGCGGCGTGCGGAACTCGATTATTACCTGCGCTTCCATCCCGAGGAGGCGGCGGTCGTCGTCGAGGCGGATCTCCCGACCGCCCAGCGCGCCACACCGCCGACGAAGCTCCTCTTCATCGCCGACGAGCCGAGCGTGGGGCGCGAACTGGCCCACCTGAAGGCGCACTTCGCCGCGCGCCTCGCCATAACCCGCTCGCACGAGCATTTCGGTGAACTGATGGCACCGGGCGTCGGCAAGGGCGTGGCGCTGGCCCGCCTCGCCGGGCATCTCGGTATCGCACGCGAGCGCGTGATCGCGATCGGTGACCAGGAGAACGACCTCTCGATGATCGCCTGGGCGGGACTGGGACTGGCGATGGGCAACGCGATCCCGGCGGTGCGGAACCTCGCCAACGCCACCTTGCCGACGCTCGCGGAGGATGGCGTGGCGACGGCGCTACAACGCTACGTCCTCGACGCCGCCACCATCGATTTGCCCTGATACGCGACCGCCCCACGGGCGTGCATCCTCCTCGTACGTCGCGAATCCACCACTTACGCCTTACGCCTCACATTGTCCCCTCTACCGACCACCGACCACCGGCTACCCCTCAGCGCTCCGCACACCCGGCACACGACCGACCGCGCCCCCCGCGCCGAACCGACCGAAGACCTGGCGGCACCGCTCCAATGCGGCCGCCATTTCGCGCGCGTCGGCGACGCCGAGTTCGTCACGCAGGCGCGTCTCCAACGTCCCCACCTGTTGGTCGCAATAGACGACCAGCGCGCGGCCCGCCGAGGTCGGGGTGACCTCCACGATCCGACCGTGGGTCGGGTGCGGCGCGCGGACGACGAGCCCCGCGCCTTCCAGGCGGCGGAGAATCCCGGCAACCCCCTGCTGGGAAATGAAGCTGCGCCGCGCCAGATCCGCCGCTGACAAACCGGGCTCGTGGATCAGGAACGACAGGACGGTCCACTGCGTGAGGGTCACGCCGAGATCGCGCAGGGCGTTATCGAGCACGACGCGCAACTCGTGTTCGGTGCGTATCACCTGATAGACGAGCCACCCTTCCATGTGCCCCGAATGCCCGTTCCCTATAGCCGCCATGGTATGCCTCCATCAGCCGCCGCTCGCACTCATGTAGGCCTCACATTCTTTATCATACATCATGGCAACCTGTTGTGTTCGACCCTGAGCGAGGAAGATCGGGATAGCGGTTACTAGTCGTGGCTGAGGTGCAACGTGGTAGGCAACAGAGCGTAGTTGGTGTTGTGTGCCGCTGCGAGGCTGGTGGCGCGGATGCTTCGCGGCGGCTCAGCATGACAGATCCGTATGTGAGAGGCCGAACACCGAGGAGCTGTCATGCTGAGCCGCCGCGAAGCATCCGCGCCCGTCTACGCCACCACCGCTGCCTGCATCGTCGCCTTCTCTCGTCATGCCGCCCGCCGCGAGGAATCCGCGCCTTTCCACGCCACCACGGCCACCACCGCCACCGCACAAGGCGCTGAACCGCACTCGACCGCAGCTCGCAGGCGGGATTGGACAATCCGATCGGCCTGCTATACTGCGGGCCGATTCGTGATTACTGGCCGGGAGGGGTGGTGAAGAATCCGCGCATCGTCCGCATCGAGCAGGGCACGCTCGCGGGGCAGCGGCCACGCTATGCCGGGAGCAACGCCCGGCTCGGCGACCACGGGCTCGCCGTCAACGTGCCGATCGTCCGCGTCACGACCGAGGATGGCGCGACCGGCTTCGGGCGCAGCCGGGCCACGCGCGAGGCGCTGACCGGGCTGCTGGGCGATCGGCTCGGCGATGCCTTCCAGGCCGAGCGCGGGGCGACCGCGCGCTGGCTCGCCTGCGAATATCCCCTCTGGGACCTGGCCGGGCACCGGGCCGGGCAACCGGTCTACCGGCTGGCGGCGGCGATTGTGGGGCGGGCGGCGACGGAGCCGTGCCGCGTCCGCTGCTACGATACCTCGCTCTACTTCGACGATCTGCATCTCGCCTCGCATGAGGCCGCCGCCGCGCTGATCGCCGCCGAGGCGCGCGAGGGCTACGAGCGCGGCCATCGCGCTTTCAAGATCAAGGTCGGGCGCGGGGCGCGGCACCTGGATCCGGCGGGCGGGACCGCGCGGGACATCGCGGTGGTCCGAGCCGTCCGGGCGGCGGTCGGCCCGGAGCCGCCGCTCATGCTCGACGCCAACAATGGCTATACCCTCAATCTCACCAAGCAGGTGTTGACCGAGACGGCCGACTGCGGCATCTTCTGGATCGAGGAGCCGTTCCACGAGGACGCGATCCTCTACGCCGATCTCCGCGCCTGGCTGGCGCGCGAGGGGTTACCGATCCTGATCGCCGATGGCGAAGGGGACGCCTCGCCGCGCCTGCTCGACTGGGCGCGCGAGGGGCTGATCGACGTGGTGCAGTACGACGTCTTCTCGTATGGCTTCACCCCCTGGCTGGCGACCGGGCGGACACTCGACGGCTGGGGGCGACGCAGCGCGCCGCACCATTACGGCGCGCACTACGGCAACTACGCCGCCGGGCATCTGGCGAGCGCGATCGAGGGCTTCACCTTCGTGGAGTGGGACGAGGTCAGCACGCCGGGGCTGGACAGCGACGCTTACGCAATCGAGGCGGGGGTACTCACGCTCCCGGATGCGCCGGGCTTCGGGCTGGGCCTGGATGAGGCGATTTTCCGCGCGGCGGTCGCGGCGAACGGGTTCGAACTGGCGGTATAAGCGCCGCGTGACGACGGGGCACGGGGTGATCGATAGTGGAGGGGGGAGCGAGATGGCGGAACGGGTCAAGCTGGCGATTGTCGGGTGCGGCGGGATGGGGCGGCGGCACCTGGCGGGACTCGGGGAACTGGCGCGGAGCGACCACAACAACATCGAGCTGGCGGCGGTTTGCGACCTCAACCTGAAGAACGCCGAGGAGCTGGCGGACGAGGCGGCGGGATTGCTGGGGACGCGCCCGCGCGTTTTCGAGGACGCGGCGCGAATGGTCCGCGAGGTCGAGGGGTTGGAGGCGGCCGACTGCACGACCGACACCGGCTCGCACCACCGTGCGGCCACGATGCTGCTCGACCTGGGGCTGCACACCCTCTGCGAGAAGCCGCTGGCGCTGACGATCCGGGGCTGCGATCAGATCATCGCCGCCGCCAAACGGAGCGGCAAACTCCTCTCGGTGGCGGAGAATTACCGGCGCGACCCGATCAACCGCCTCGTGCGCGCGCTGCTCGATGACGGCGCGATCGGCGACCGGCAGTTCATCATGGAGACCGCCGTGCGCGGCAAGGACGACCTCTTCATCACCCCCTGGCGGCACCAAAAACTGGCGGGGACACTGACGCTCGATGCGGGTGTCCACTATGCCGACATCCTCCAGTTCTATTTCGGCGATGCGGCGACGGTGTATGGCAAGGTACGGCTCTACGAGCGCCTGCGCCACAGCCGCAACACGGGCGGGCCGGGCGGTTTCTACGAGAAGTGGGCCGAGTATATCCCGGACACGATCGAGGCGACGGGCGAGGATGCGATGTTCGCGACGATCACCTTCCAGAACGGCACGCTCGGCCAGTGGACCGATCACTACGCCGGACACGGCGAGCCGCTGAACTACCGGATGGTCTACGGCACGCGCGGCTCGATCGCCGCGCCAGGGGACCGCAACGGTCGCCCGATCCGCATGACGTTCGATGACGGCACGACGATCGCCGACGAGCGCATCCTCGAATATGCGCCGAGCTACCGGCTCAATCCGGTCGCGGCGGCGCTCTTCGGCGGCGACCGCATCTGGACCTACGACTTCGACTTCCCCACGACCGACCGCAAGTTGCTCGCGGTGGAGCAGCACGAACTGGCCGCGTGCATCCGCGACGGCGGCCAGCCGGAGGTGGACGGCGCGGTGGCGAAGCGCGCCGTGGCGCTCGTCTATGCCCTGTTCGAGTCCGACCGTGCCGGGCGGGCGGTGACGATCGAGGAAGTCGAGCATCTGGCGGTCGATGCGTACCAGCGGGAGATCGATGAGTACCTGAAGTTAGTGTGAGGGGGGGCGAGGGGAGAAGGCGGGGGCCACGAAGTCTATGGCAGAACGCAGTGGGGCCCGTCACCAGTTGCGGTGATGCAGAAACCTATGCTGACTGGGACTGCTGCTGAGGCGGAGATGTCGGTGGACTGAAGTCCCGGCTGAAGGCTCGCTACGCTCGCCACGAAGTCCACCTTCGTGGACTGGGGGGCCAAGGTGGAGGGGGGGGTGGGGATGTTGCTGGCGCATAGCACTTGGGGGATGCCGACGGTGCCGATCGAGGTGGCGGTCGCGCATTGCGCGGGGCTGGGTTTCGATGGCCTGGAGTTGACCGTTATCCCGCGCTGGCCGACCGACGCGGCGACGCTCGACGCGGCGGCGCGCAGGCGTATCCGCGCGCTCTACGACGATCACGGGCTCGCGTTGTGCGGGCTCTCGGGCAACACGCCCCTGCTGGCGAGCGGGGCGGCGGCGGTCGAGGCCAATCTGGCGACGTTCCGCAGCTACCTGGACCTCGCGGCCGAGTTGCAGCGCCCCGGCGAGCGGCTGACGGTCAGCACCACCTCGGGCGGCGCGGCGGCCGATTGGGAGTCGGCGGCGGGGGCGCTGGTGGAGCGTTACGGCGCGCTCGCGCGTCACGGCGAGCGGGTAGGGGCGGTCGTGAGCGTGGAGCCGCACGTCGGTTCGGCGCTGCACACGCCCGAACAGGCGTTGTGGCTGCTGGCACAGGTCGGCTCGCCCGCGCTGGCGATCCACTTCGACGTCAGCCACTTCAACGTTCAAGGGCTGGACATGGACACAGTCGTGGCCCAACTCGCGCCGCACAGCCTGCACACCCATGTGAAGGACGAGCGCGGGGTCGAGCCGAATCACGAGTTCCTGATTCCCGGCGAGGGCGAGATGGACTACGTGCGCTATCTGCGGGCGATGGAACGGGCGGGCTACACCGGGTACATCGCGGTCGAGATCAGCCTGATGGTCCAGCGCCGCCCCGACTACGACCCGCTGGCGGCGGCGACCCAATCCTACAACGTCGTCTCGCGGGCATTCGAGGCGGCGGGGATCGCGCGGGTGCGCGCGTAGCGATACATCGCGAGCAACGCGGCAGTGCGCGTGGGCCCGCCCCGGCATGGGGCGGGCCCACGCGCGTGCAGACCGATGATTGCCACACCGGATTGCCCCCGTCCCCCCTGGAGGCGGCGACCGGGTCGCGGGTGCGCGTCGAGAAGTCCATGGCGGGCGTATATATGTGCCAACGAGCGGCGAATAGACGGGCCGTTGGCCGCTTGGCAAAGAGCCAAGCGGCGGCCTTCGCCACACTGGTACGTAAGGCTCGCTATCACAGCATACGATTGGTGGAGCAGGGGAACGGATGCGCGCACGAACGGTCACAGCACCGCTGACGAAGGACACTAAAGGCGAACTTCGGCGGGGCTTTCTGGCAATGGTGCCGCTGTGGATGGGCGTGATGCCCTTCGCGCTTACTTTCGCGATCCTCGCGCGCACCGTCGGCTTCAGCGCGGTGGAGACACAAGCCCTCTCGCTGCTCGTCTTCGCCGGGAGCGCGCAAGTGGCGATCGTGACGCTCTACCTCGGCGGCAGCGGGGCGCTCGCGATCGTCGCGACCGTGCTGGTGCTGAACCTGCGCCACATCCTGTACGGCCTTTCGCTGAGTGGGCGGTGGCCCGCGCGGACGAAGCCCCCCCAGCCCGTGCTGGCCGCCCTGCTCACCGACGAGGCGTATGGGCTGACCATCCGCGACGGGCTGAACGGCGGGGGCGGGCCGGGCTTCTTCTGCGGGGCCAGCCTGAGCCTCTACTGCGCCTTCAACGTCGCCACGTTCGTCGGTGTGTTGTTGGGGCGTCTCGTGCCCGATCCGCAGCGCCTCGGCCTCGATTTCATCTTCCCGCTGACCTTTCTGGCGCTCCTACTGCCGCTGCTACGAAACTGGCGGCAGCTTGTCGTGGCGAGCGTCGCGGTATTGGCGGCGCTGCTGCTCAAGCGCGCGACGCCCGGTGGGGTGACGATCCTGTTCGCGGCGCTCGTCGCGGCCGGGGTTGGCGTGGCGTTGGAGCAGTTCGGCGGTGGGCGCGGACGCGATGCAGAGCGAGACGGTGGGGGATATGAGAGCGGTGCCGATGGGTAATATGGGGCTGATCGTGGCGGTGGCGCTCGCGACCTACGGCACACGGATCGTCGGCTTCGCGCTCGGCCAGCGCCGCCTGCCGGCCATTGTCGATCGCTTCCTGGGCTACGTGCCGGTCGCCATGTTCGCGGCGCTGATCGCGCCCGACCTCGGGCTGGGGGGCGAGCAGTGGGCCGCGCGCTTGCTCGGCGTGGCGGCATCGGCGCTGGCGGTATGGAGAACGCGGCAACTCTGGGCAGGCTTGGTGGTGGGGATGGCGGTGTTCTGGATCGTCAGGGCGCTCTGACGACCCGAAACGCCACGCTCGATAAGGGCTCGCGCCGTAGTTCAGGCACGCAGCGCAGCGCGCCCGACGCTTGCCCTGTCGCGATCGGACCGTTGTGGCATTCGTGCCGACCGTCGCGAATGCCCGCAGCCATGTGGCGGGTGTGGCCGCGAACGACCGCGCAGGGCTATGGCATCTGATGATGAGCGGGCGGCGACACGCTCGGCGTGTCGCCGCTTGTGGCCGTGTGGGCACCGTGCTAGATTCGCGCCAGCGGTCGCGGCGTGGGCGCACGGCATCAGCGCGGTCGATCACAGATTCGTAATGCCGAGGAGGGCACGATGTCAACCACCGATACCCCCGTCACGTCGACCGACTTCGAGGAGCGGGTCGCGCCGGGGATCAAGATCGCGGCGCAGATGAAGCCTGAGCCGACCGAGGAGGATGTGGCGTTCATCCGGCAGATGGGCGTCGAGCATGTGGTCGTCTGGACCAACGCCGCGAAGTCGAGCGCCGAATATTACACGGAGCGCAAGGCGTTCTTCGCGGCGCGAGGGCTGAGTGTCTACGGCTTCGGCAACTCGGATGTCCACAATCAGGACGCCATCGTGCTCAATCTGCCGGAGCGGGAGGCCAAGGTGGACGAGTACGTCCGCCACATCCGCGCGCTGGGGGCGGCGGGGATCCCGTACACCACCTACGCGCACATGCCGAATGGCATCTGGAGCACCGCGCCGGAGGAGACGCGCGGCGGGGCCCCGGCACGCGGCTTCGATCAGGCGCAGGCCACGTCGGGCACCTGGCACGGGCGCTCCTACGACCTCCCGCTGACGAACGACCGCGAGTACAGCGACGCGGAGGTCTGGGAGAACTTCGCGTACTTCATCAAGCGGGCGGCGCGGGCGGCGGAAGAGGCGGGCGTCTTCATCGGCATCCACCCCGACGACCCGCCGATCGCGCGCCTGGGCGGGGTGCCGCGCATCTTCAGCACCTTCGAGAACTACAAGCGGGCGCTGGCGATCGCCGACAGCCCAAATGTCGGAGTCTGCCTCTGCGTGGGCTGCTGGCTGGAGGGCGGCGAGCTGTGGGGCGTGGATGCGGTCACGGCGCTCCGCCACTTCGCGGCGGAGAAGAAGTTGTTCAAGGTCCACTTCCGCAACGTCGATGCGCCCCTGCCGCACTTCGTCGAGACGTTCATCGACGACGGCTACCAGGATATGTACCAGATCATGAAGACCTTGCAGGAGATCGGCTTCCGCGGCGTCGCCATCCCCGACCACATCCCGCGCATGGCCGACGACCCGCGCCTAGGCACCGCCTACACCATCGGCTACATGCGAGCGCTCCTCCAGCGCGCGCGGGAGGAGGTCGGCCCGCGCTAAATGGAGCGTACGCCCTCCCCAGGCCCCGCTACGCTCGCCCACTTGTTCTCGAACGACTCCTGTACATCCGTATCCACATGCATCAGAGAAGGGGGCGGGCTGGTCGCCCGCCCCTTGTGCCTCTGCCACTCCCGCGCTCAGTATCCTCAGGCCACACCAGAGCGCCTGGGGATAGTCGCCGGATCAGGTGAATACTGCGCAGCCCAGAAGTCCTGGACCCGCTGTTGATCGCCCAGCGCATGGGGTACACTGTGAATCAGGCGGAACCGCCGCTGCGCGACGAACTTGCCGCCATGGTGCGCGCCCGTGTCCGTTTCGCCGCGACGATCCTGCTCGATGTGTTGCTCCTGATAGTAGCGATTCCTGTCCTCGCCTTCTTCGAGTGGTTCCGGGCGCGATTCCAACTCCACGGGCTGAGCGAGTGGTTCGTGGTCGCGACCGAGATCCTCACCACCCTCGGGACGTTCGCGATGATCGCGTTCTACGTTTTCCTCGATGTCCGCATCGCCTATCGGCGGTTCAGGGACACCGGGCAGGGAGGTCGCCATGAGTGACCCGGAATCGACCGATCGTCAGGACGAACCGACACTCCTCCCCCTCGAAGTCGCGCCCCGTGAGGCGTTGCGTGTGTATGGCGCGCGCGTTCTGGGCCTGCTGGCCGTGCAGGCACTCGTCCTGGTGACGATGTATTTCCTCTGGGCGATCATCAGCCTCACAGCGGAGCGGGGCGTGGTTTCGATCGCACTCTTGATCTTCGGTGCGGCGCTAGGCTACCTGTTTCGCATGTTACGCGACAAGCCGCGCCGCTCGCACGGTTCGCGCGCGCCGTGGTGGATGCGCCTGGCTACGGCGGCGATCGGGCCGACCACTACGAGCGATAAAGGCTTCCGCACCTGATACAGCGAGGCGTATCTTCCTCGGCAACTCCATGAGCGCAATGCTTTGATGCAGCCTCCATTGCCTCTGCGGGATCTGCTTTCGACCTCAGTTCCCGTCTGGTAGCTTGGGGCAGACGCGCGGCTGCTGCATCAGGCGAGCTGATACTCCGGCTGCCGCTGTGACCCGCGCTCGTGCCAGCCGGTGCGGTAGAACGAGCCCTCCCGCAACTCGTAGTCGGGGGTACGACCCACGCCGCGTTCGTGGTGGGCGGTGCGGTAGAGAAACGTGCCGCGTAGTTCGTATTCGGGGAACTGGCTCGGGCCGAGTTCGTGCCAGGGGGTCCGATAGAGGCGCCCGCGCCGCAACTCGAAGACCGGCTGTGCGCTGGCGCCACGCTCGTGCCACTGGGTGCGCACCAAGCCGCAATCCTTCGCTTCCTGTCGATCGATGACGGGCATCTGTCCGGTCGTCGCCCTCAACCGACTCGTCGTCATCGGCGCGCGACCGGTCGTCGCGTCGCCCCCTGGCGGCGTGGCGGTGACGCGGAAGACCGTGGCACCGGTTTGCAGGAGGTCGCCGAGACGGAGTGGCTGCGGACGGTCGAGGCGCTGCCCATTGAGGAATGTTCCGTTCGTGGAGCCGAGATCGCGCACAACGACGCTCGCCCCCTGCGCTTCGATGTGGGCGTGCTGCCTGGACAGGCGCGGATCGTTGGGGACGATGGCGTTATCGGCTTGTCGCCCGATCGTCGCGCCGGGGTCTGGCACCGCGAAGACGTGCCCGGTATCGGGACCGTCCTCGACGGCGAGATAGAGCAGCGCGCGCGCCTGGGGGGCGCGTTCGGGCGAGGTCAGCCCCGCCAGACGGCTGTTGATGATCGGTGAACGCCCATCGTTCTTCGGCTCCGCCATCGCTGCACCGCCTATCCTGACCGCGCGAAGGTATCCCGGCGCGGTAGCCTACCCGGCGCGCATGGCCCGCCGCGCGCGCGCCGACGCCCCGCGCACAATGAACCAACATTTCGCGGGGCCGCCCGTTATAGCGCCGCCGCCATATGTCACCCTTCCAGGGTAGGTACTTCCGTCCCGAAGTACCATCCCCTATTGGTCCCCACTTGTACTACACCCAATGCAGTACTCGCGTATGAGTGGGCCGGGCGGGGGTGCCCCACATCTCCCGGTGCCTGGTGTTAGGATAGGTGCTACGCCGGGGCTACGAGACGCACGACGCGAGGGCGGGAGGTGGCGGCGATGTCGCAACGTGTGCTGATCACCGATTACGCGTGGCCCACGCTCGACATCGAGCGCGCCATCTTCGGGGCGAGCGGCGTGGACGTGCTGGTTGCGGAAACGGGCGCGGAAGACGAGTTGGTGCGCCTGGCCCCCCAGGCCGATGTGATCCTCACCTGCTGGCGGCGCGTCAGCCCCGCCGTCCTGGATGCCGCCACGCGTTGCATCGCCGTCGGGCGGTACGGGATCGGCCTCGACAATATCGCGGTGGAGCACGCCACGACGCTCGGTATCCTCGTCACCAACGTCCCCGACTTCTGCCAGGAGGAGGTCGCCGACCACGCGCTGGCCCTGATCATGGCCTGCGCGCGGCGGATCGTCCCTTACGCGCGGGCCACGCGCGGCGGCGTCTGGGATCTGGCGGCCGGCCGACCGATCGCCCGGCTGCGCGGCCAAACCCTCGGACTCCTCGGCTACGGCTCGATCGCGCGCACCCTCGCGGCCAAGGCGCGCGGGATCGGCTTCGCAATCCTGGCCTATACCCCGCGTCTCACGCCCGGCCCGCTGCCCGATGGCGCAGCCGGCACGGCGACGAACGACCTCGACGCCTTCCTGCACGCGGCGGATTATGTCTCGCTACACGCCCCGCTGACGCCCGAGACGCGCGGCCTGCTCGACGCGCGCACCCTGCGCCTGATGCGCCCGACCGCCTGGCTGATCAATACCTCGCGCGGCGCGCTGATCGACGAGGCGGCTCTGCACCGCGCGCTGCGTGGGGGCTGGATCGCCGGGGCGGCGCTCGACGTGCTGACACAGGAGCCCGCTCCGCCCGATCACCCCTTGCTGGCGCTCGACAACGCGCTAATCACCCCGCACACCGCGTTCTACTCGGAAGCATCGACCGCCGAACTCCAGACCAAGGCGGCGACCCAGGCCGTCGCCGTGTTGCGCGGCGAAACGCCGCCGAACATCGTCAACCCCGCCGTGCTGACGCGGGCGAATCGTCGGGCCCTGCGGCCATGAGCGACGAACTCGACATCGAGCGCCCGGTCGAACTGCTCGGCTACCTGCGCCAGACCGGCAGGATCGGCCCCGACGAAGCGCCACGCCTCCGCACGCTGCCGGGCGGGGTCTCGAATCGCGCCGTGCTGGTGGAGCGCCCGAGCGGCGAGGCGTGGGTGATTAAGCAAGCGCTCGCCAAGCTCCGCGTGGCGGTGGATTGGTTCAGCAGCCCGGCGCGGATCGAGCGCGAGGCGCTGGGCCTGCGCTGGCTGGCGCAGCTCGCGCCGCCCGGCACGATCACGCCGCTCGTCTTCGAGGATCGGGACCGTTTTATCCTGGCGATGGAGGCGGTGCCGCAGCCGCACGACAACTGGAAGACCCTGCTGCTGGCGGGTCGGGTGAACCCGGATCATGCGGCGCAATTCGGTCATCTGCTCGGCACCGTCCACCGCCGAGCGGCCGACGACGCGACGATCATCGCGGACTTCGATGACCGCTCGTTCTACGACTCGCTCCGCCTGGAACCGTACTACCGCTACGCGGCCGCGCATGTCCCCGCCGCCGCGCCGTTCATCGCCGCGCTGCTGGACGAGACCTGGGCGACCCGCCTGACACTGGTACACGGCGACTATAGCCCGAAGAATATCCTCGTCCGACGGGGGCGGCTGATCCTGCTCGACCACGAGGTGGCCCATTACGGCGATCCCGCCTTCGATCTCGGCTTTGGGCTGACCCACCTCCTCAGCAAGGCCCACCACCTCCCCGCCCAGCGCGTCGACCTCGCCGCCGCCGCCGCCACCTTCTGGCGCGAGTACACGACGGCGCTGGGCGAACCGCCCTGGCGCGCGGGACTGGAGGAGCGCGCCGCGCGCCACACCCTCGCCTGCCTGCTGGCGCGCGTGGCCGGGCGTTCGCCGCTCGAATACCTGGACGCGGCGGAGCGCGCCCGCCAGCAAGCAGTCGTCGTGGAACTGCTGCAACGGCCACCGACCACCGTCGCCGGGGACGGAGGGGTGATCGCGCGGTTCGTGGCGCTGGTCGGGGGGACGGGCGGACCTCTCCCCCGGCCCCTCCCCTGAAGAGGGAGGGGTGACTCGTGATAGATGCTTCTGGCTGGTAGGCAAGGCAAAATCGTTACAACGAGTCACCCCTCCCTCTTCAGGGGAGGGGCCGGGGGAGAGGTCCGTCCTTTCCACCTCACTACCTTATCCGGAAAGGAGCGTGCCGATGCCGATGATCGCCAACCTGAGTGCCCTGGAAATCCTCGATAGCCGTGGCCGTCCGACCGTGGAGGCGACCTGCACGCTGGCGAGCGGGGCCAGCGGCACGGCGTCGGTGCCGTCCGGCGCGTCCACCGGCGGGGCCGAGGCGCTGGAATTGCGCGACGGCGATCCGTCGCGCTACGGCGGCCTGGGCTGCCGCACGGCGGTGCAGCACATCAACGACGATCTGGCGGACGCGCTCGGCGACCGGGAGTTCGATCAGCTCGGGCTCGACGCGGCGATGATCACCCTCGATGGGACGCCGAACAAGGCCCGCCTAGGGGCGAACGCGATCCTGGCCGTGTCGCTCGCGTTTGCCCGCGCCGCCGCGTTCGAGGCGCAAGTGCCGCTCTATCACTATTTCGCCGATCTCGCGGGTATCCCGCTGGCGACCCTGCCACGCCTGACGATCAACCTGTTCAGCGGCGGGAAGCACGCGGGCGGTCAGGTGCCGATCCAGGATGTGTTGGTCGTGCCCGCCGCCGCGCGCACGATCGACGAGGCGCTGGCGACCACCTACGCCGTGTATCAGGCCGCCGCCGACCTGACCAATCGGAAGTACGGCACGCGCACGCTGACCGCCGACGAGGGCGGGCTCGCGCCGCCCTTCCCGGACGTGGAGACAATGCTGGCCGATGCGGTGGCGGCGATCGAGGCGGCGGGGTTCACGCCGGGCCGGGAAGTCGCGCTCGCCGTGGATGTCGCCGCCAGCCACTTCTATCGCGACGGGCGCTACCACCTCGGCGGCGACCCGCTGGACAGTGCCGGGATGATCGCCCAACTCGGCGTCTGGCTCGACCTTTACCCAATCGTCAGCATCGAGGACGGCCTGGCGGAGGAGGACTGGGCGCACTGGCCCATCTTGCGGGAACGCCTCGCCGCTCGCGCGCTCATCCTCGGCGACGACTTCCTCTGCACCAATCCCGCCCGTATCCGCCGGGCGATCGACGCCGACGCGGCCAGCGCGCTGCTGCTGAAGGTGAACCAGATCGGCACCCTCAGCGAGGCCGCCGAGGCCCGCGCCCTGGCCCATGGGGCCGGGTGGCAGGTCACGATCAGCGCGCGCAGCGGCGAGACCGAGGACAACTGGCTCGCCGATCTCGCCGTCGGCTGGGGCGGGCAGCAGATCAAGGTCGGCTCGATCACGCAGTCCGAACGCCTCGCCAAGTACAACCGCCTGCTGGCGATCGAGGCGGCGACGGGCTTGCCGCTCGTCTCCTGGCCGGGATAATCCCGCCCTCCCTTTTAGGCGAGGGGCACTGGCCGCAAGCGCGGGGAGGGGTCACCCCACCCCCGTATACTCCGACCCGTCATGGTGCAGGAGGCCGCTCAGGTCAGCGCCGCGCCGCCATCGACGGTCAGCATCGAGCCGGTGAACATCGCCCCCTCGTCGGAGACGACGAAGAGGATCGCGCGGGCGACATCCTCGGCGGTCACCAGGCGACCGAGCGGCGTGCCGTCCAGGCGACGCTGGTAATTGGCCGGGTTATCGATGCTGGTGGAGGCGTCGTTCGGGCTGTATGACGTGTCGGCGCGGAGGAACGGGGTGTCCACATGGCCGGGCGAGATCAGCACGCAGCGGATCCCTTCGGCGGCGTAGCTGGCGGCGGCGGAGCGTGTCAGGCCCACCAAGCCCATCTTGGCCGCGCCGTAGGCCGGGCTGTCGGCTCCGGGGCGGATCGAGGCGAGCGAGCCGAGATTCACGATCACGCCGCCGCCCGCACGGCGCAGCGACGGGATCGCGGCCTTGATGCCGAGGAATGAGCCGGTCAGGATCGTCCCGACGATCAGGTGCCACATCTCCTCGGTCTGCTGCTCGAAGCCGACCCGCACGTTCGCCCCGGCATTGTTGCAGAGGATCGTCACCGGCCCGAACTCCCCCTCGGTCGCGGCCACCGCCGCCGCCCAGGCGTCCGCGCGCTGCACGTCGAGCGCGACGGCGAGCGCCCGCCCGCCCGCGTCGGTGATCTGCCGCGCCACCGCCTGCGCCTTCTCGATGTCGAGATCGGTCACGCAGACCGCCGCCCCCTCGTCGGCGAAGAGCCGCGCCTGCGCGCCGCCCATCGCGCCGCCGCCGCCCGTGATCAGCGCCACGCCCCCCGCCAATCTCACCGCCATTACCTCCGCCGATACCCGGACCCCGCGCCGACGCTCCGCGCGCATCATAGCGCAGATGCCGTCGCCGCTCGGGAAGGGTGCGGTGCGGCAGGCTGAGCGGCGTGCGCGCGGGCACTGGGGGATGTGCCTTGCCCCGCCTCGCTCAGGGTGTTACCATGCTCGGCGGTGGCGCGAGATGGCGCGCCACCGCCGTCGCCACCGTCGCCACCGTTACGCTGAAGCATCTGTGGGGAGGTAAGACAATGGCCTATGCGTTACCGCCGCTGCCCTATGCGAACAACGCGCTCGAGCCGCACATCGACGCCATGACCATGGAGATTCACCACGACCGGCACCACAACACCTACGTCACTAACCTCAACAACGCCCTCAAGGATCAGCCCGAGCTGCAGAACAAGAGCATCGAGGAGCTGATCGGCAACATGGACGCCATCCCCGAGGCGATTCGCACGGCGGTCCGCAACAATGGCGGCGGGCACGCCAACCACACCATGTTCTGGGAGATCATGGGGCCGAACGGCGGCGGGGCACCCTCCGGCGAGTTGGGCCAGGCGATCACCACCGCGTTCGGCTCGTACGACGCCTTCAAGCAGCAACTCACCGCCGCCGGTGTCGGACGCTTCGGCAGCGGTTGGGCCTGGCTGGTCGCCGCGCCGGATGGCAGCGTCAGCATCACCAGCACGCCGAATCAGGACTCGCCGCTGATGGAGGGCAAGATGCCGATCCTCGGCGTCGATGTCTGGGAGCATGCCTACTATCTGAAGTATCAGAACAAGCGCCCGGACTATCTCGCCGCCTGGTTCAACGCCATCAACTGGGACGCCGTCGCCAAGCGGTACACCGCCGCGAAGGGTTAACCGCTTCGTGTCGCGCGCCGCTGGCGGGGGTGTGGCCCCGGTGTTCGGCTCGGGGACACGGTGCCGTCCGCACCCGCCGTCCGCACAATGCGGCGACACGCGGTGATGCGGGGCCGCGCGGTTCTATCGGTGGCGGGCGCTACGCCGGGCGGGGGTTGGTGCATCTGCTCATCTCCGCCCGGCACTCACCCACGCGGCGCGGAACCTGTGGTCGCGCCCCATGAAATGCGTCACGGCAATGCAGAGGAGGAGGCATCATGACCGAGCAAACCTACGTGCGCGACGTGATGGTCCCGATGACCCAGGCCATCCGTGGCTCGCATACCCTGGTCGCCGCACGCCAGCGCATGCAGGGCGAGATGCGCGTGAAGTCGCTGATCGTCATCGATGACGACGACCGCGCGATCGGCATGGTGCGCTACACCGACATCAGCACCGCCGAGTCCGCCGGGATGACGGTGGCCGACATGATGCTGACCGATGTCCCCAATGCCAGCCCCGATCAGCCCCTCGCGGAACTGGTGGGCCTGATGACCCACCACGACATCGACCGCCTGGCGGTGGTGGATGCGCAGGGCACGATCGTGGGCGAATTGCCCCGCAACGCCCTGACCCTGGCCGAGCATTCGGGTACGACGGCGACCACCGGCGAGACCCTGTCCGACGCCAGCTCCGGGCGCGTCACGCCGGTCTACAACGTGCGGCAGGATATGACCGTGATCGGGCGCTCGGGCGGGAAGATCGGCAAGGTTAAGGAAGTCCTGTCCGACTCATTGAGCGGCACGCTGACCCATATCGTCGTTCATACCGGGCTGATTTTCGGCAAGGATCGGTCGATCCCGGCCGATCTGGTCGATAGCGTCGCTGGCGACGAGGTCCACCTGAAAGCCGACAAAGAAGACATCGACATGCTGCCGGACATTCACGCGGCGGGATAACGCCGCGCCGCGAGCGACGCGATACAACGGGCGAGACCGGATTCCCGGCCTCGCCCGTTATATTGCTGCGGCACTGCCACAATGGGCCGTTCCTATTGCCTGTGCTTTCCTCGCGCCCGAGCGAGGCGCGCTACAGTGTCGAGGCATAGGCCTCGTTGTAGACGAGTTCGCGCGACCACGGCTTGGCGGTCTGGGCGTGGAGCCGCCAATACGACTCCGCCACGCGCTCGGGGTCGAAGAGGGTGCCGTCTTTCACCTCGCCGAGGATCGTCACCGTCGTGGCGCGAATCCCTTGCGGCTCCAGTTCCACCGCCAGATTCCAGGCCAGGTTGCGGAGCGCCGCTTTGCCGACCGCCAGCGAGGTCATCGGCGGATAGGCGTTCAGCGCGAAACCGCCGCCGGTGAGCAAGATGGTTCCCCGGCCACGCTCGCGCATCGCCGGGAGCACCTGCTGCGCGCAGGACATGGCCGCGACCACGCTCACCGTCAGATCGCGCAGGAGTTGCGCCGGCGGGAGTTCCGAGGGGGTGCCCCGCGTCACCGCGACAGCGTTATAGATCAGCACATCGGGCGCGCCGAGTTCGGCTGCGAGCCGCGCGAAGACGGCGGGCAACGTGTCCAGTTCCGCGAGATCGGCGGCATATCCTGCGGCGGTGATGCCCGACGCGCGCAATGCCGCCACGTAACCGTTCAGCGCCTCAGCACGACGCGCCACCAGCGCGATCCGAAAGCCCTCGCGCGCGAAGCGCCGGGCGACCGCCAGCCCGATCCCAGGCCCCGCCCCGACAACCGCACAGGTCTGCCCTTCCACGCGACGTACTCCTTCCCCCTCGCAACACCAATAACGGCTATATTACCATTACGGGTCGAAGGTCGAAGGTCGAAGGTCGAAAGGGGGGCGGGCCGTCCCCGTGCCCGCAGGCGATCCCAGTCCCCGAAACTCCCTGCCCTCGACAGATATTTCGTGGCCGCAGCTCTTGGTGCCGCGCTTCACCAACAAGAGCCTTGGTGCCCCCTGGGCGGCGGTGGCAAGCCGCAGCGATGCCGGGGTGAGGGTGCCGCGCCCGCCGCCGCTCTTAGGGTGGTATCATGTGCCACACACCAACCAACTGCTGCTGCCGCGAACGATCACCAGCGAGAGGGAGGGTTCATGGCGGGGCACGGTGAGCCATATGTTGTCGCACGCGGCCTCACCAAGCGGTACGGGCGGCGCGCGGCGGTCGAGGATCTGACGCTGACCATCGGGCGCGGCGAGGTCTACGGCTTCCTCGGCCCGAACGGCGCGGGGAAAACCACGGCGTTGCGGATGTTCCTCGGCCTCATCCGACCAACCAGCGGCACCGTCAGCGTCCTCGGCGCGGCACCGGGCAGCCCCGCGAGCCTCGCCCACGTCGGCGCGCTGATCGAGTCGCCCGCCTTTTATCCCTACCTCTCGGGACGCCAGAACCTGCGGACACTCGCCCTCTACACCGCCGCATCCGACAGGCAGGTGGCGGAGGTGCTGGCGACCGTGGATCTGGCCGACCGGGCCGACGACAAGTTCTCGACCTATTCCCTCGGCATGAAACAGCGGCTCGGCGTCGCCGCCGCGCTCTTGAACGACCCGGCGCTGCTCGTCCTCGACGAGCCGACCAACGGCCTCGATCCGCGCGGCATGGCCGACATGCGCGAACTCATCCGGCGGCTCGGTCACGGCGATCGGACGATCCTCGTCTCCAGCCATCTACTCGGCGAGATCGAGCAGATCTGCGACCGGGTGGGCGTCATCCAGGAGGGACGCCTGATCGCCGAGAACACCGTCGCCGCCCTGCGCGGTCCCGGCGCGCTCCTCGTGCGCGCCACGCCGCTCGACGCCGCCGAACGCCTCGCGGCGACCCTGCCGGGCGTCACCGACGTTGTCGTGGCGGACGGCGCGTTGCGGCTGGCCGTCGCGCCCGAACGCGCCGCCGCGATCAACGCCGCGTTCGTCGGCGCGGGCATCGCCGTCAGCGAACTCCGCCCGGTCCAGGACTCGCTGGAGTCGGTCTTCCTCACCCTGACCGAGGAAGACCATGCACCGAGCGCGACGCCACAGGAGGCCCGATCGTGAGCGTGTTCGCCCTGACACTCGGCAGTTACCGGGCCGAGTGGCTGAAACTCTCCCGTCGCCCCGCGACCTGGATCCTGGGCATCATCCTTGGTGTGGCGGTTCTCGCGCTCGGGTATGCCTTCATCGTCGTGGCCGTCCAGTTGGTCGAGCGCACCGCCGACACCGCGCGGGGTCCGGGGCAGGGTGCCATCGCGCAGTTCCTCCGCGACGGGATGCTGCCGCGCAACCTGGTCGCCCAGGTCCTCCCGCTGGTGAACACGATCGGCGGGCCGATCGCGCTCATCCTGGGCGCGCTGACGATCGGCAGCGAGTATAGCTGGGGGACGCTGAAGACGATCCTGACGCAGCGTGCCGGTCGGTTGAGTGTGCTCGGTGGCAAACTCCTCGGCTTGGTGCCGATCCTGCTCATCTTCTGCCTGGGGGCCATGCTGGTGGGGCTGCTCGGCTCGCTGCTCTACGCCGCCATCGCCGGGGCGTCGTTCGCGCTGCCGTCGGCGCGAGACGTCCTGTCGGGGCTCGGGGCGGCCTGGCTGATCCTGGCGACCTGGACGATGCTGGGGGTCGCCATGGCCGCGCTCTTCCGTAGCGCCGCGCTGGCGATCGGCCTGGGGCTGGTCTACGCGCTGGCGTTGGAGACGATCGTCAGTACCGTGGCGATCTTCGTCGAGCAGATCGACAGCTTCCGCCGCATCCTGCTGGGGGCGAATACCGGGGGACTGGCGAACAGCTTCGCCGCTTCCTCGCCCGGCGCGATTACCAGCAACCCCATCCCGCCCGAGCGCGCCACCTTGATCCTCGTGGCCTACATCGCCGCCTTCTTACTCATCACCGCGATCGTGATCCGGCGGCGCGACGTTGCCTGAATGGTCTGTCGCACAAACATCTGTCTATTGTCCGCGGCCGCCCCACCCTCCCCGCGTCGGGGAGGGTCGCCGCCAACAGGCGGCGGGGAGGGGTCACTCGCCGCGCAGCTTGCTGTACATCGCCAGATCGTGCCAGGCCCCACCGCGAAATTGGGCGCGGCGCAAGACACCCTCGCGGGTGAATCCGGCCCGCTCCAGGGCGCGCTGCTCGGCGATGTTGCTCACGTCGGTACTCGCCTGCACCCGCTCGATCGGATACGCCTCGAAGAGATACGCGGCGAGCAAGCGCTGGGCCTCCGCACCATAGCGCCGCCCGCGATAGGCCGGGGCGATGCTGATGCCGATCTCGTAGACGCGGTTGCCGGGGCCGGGCCCGTACGTCACGCGCCGGTAGGAGATGTCGCCGACCGCTTCGCCCGCTTTCGTCGCGATCAACAACCTCCCCGCCTCATCCGTTAAGTAGCCGTGTTCGGCGAACGCGCGGCGGATCGCGCCCGGCAGACGCAGCGCGAACGTATTGAACACCCCGCCGTACTCGGGATCACCGGCCCAGGTCTCCAATTGGGCCAGATCGCCCTCAAGCAGCGGGCGTAGGTCGAGCAGTTGCCCGCGAATCATCGTCGCCCCCGCCTTGACGCTCGCGCCCTTGCGATGAAGCATGAGTGCCGCGTCGCCGCAGCAGGTCGCGCTCATCCTGTCGATCGCGCCCCTGTCAATCGCGGTAGTATAGCGATAGAATGCGCGAGCGTTATCAAGTGGTACGATCCGGGGGTGGGGTTCAGAACCCTGTACTGTGGCGGTGCGGGCGGTGTGGCAGACTTCTTGAGGTAGCGGGCGCGGATGCTTCGGCTGCGGCCTCAGCATGACAATTCCGGTTGTGGTCGGCCATCTGCCTTGGATCTGTCATGCTGAGCCGCAGCCGAAGCATCCGCGCCTTCCTGCGCTACCATTGCTCCCGTGCAAGGTTTTGAATCGCACCCATGATGCGGTAGCCCGCGCGTGGTGCGGGAAAAGGGGGCGAGATGGGCGAAGGACAACCGCGACTCGGCTTCGTGGGCGTCGGGGCGATGGGGCTGCCGATGGCGCGGCACCTGCTGCGCGCGGGCTTCCCGCTGGCCTGCTGCACCCGGCGCGACGAGGCGGCAGCGACGATAACGGCGGCGGGCGGGATCAGGCTGAGCGATCCGGCGGCGGTCGCGGCTTGGTGCGACGTGCTGCTCACATGCCTGCCCGCCGACGCCGAGGTGACAGACGTGGTGCTCGGCGCAGGGGGCGCGCTGGCGGCGTTGCGCCCCGGCACCACGATCATCGAACTGAGCACGATCGCGCCCGCCACGGTGCGGCGGGTGGCCGAGGCGGCGGCGGAACGGGGAATCAGCGTCCTCGACGCGCCGATCAGCGGCGGCACCAGCGGCGCGGAGGCGGCGACGCTGGCGATCATGGTGGGCGGGGCGGCGGAGACATTCGCCGCCTGCGGCCCGATCCTGGCCGCGCTGGGCAAGCAAATCACCCACGTCGGCCCGGTGGGGATGGGCAAGGTGTTCAAGTTGTGCAACCAATACCTCGCGGCCGCGAACACCGCGCTCGTCGGTGAGGCGCTGACGATGGCGGCCAAGGCGGGGGCGAATCTCCCGTTGCTGGTGGAGGTGCTGTCGGCCAGCAGCGGGGCGTCGCGCGCCCTCAGCGGGGCCGCGCCGCACCTGCTCGCGCCGCCAACCTCGGTCGGCTTCCGGCTCGACTTGATGCGGAAAGACCTCGGCCTCGCGCTGGCGTTGGGGGCCGAGACGCGCACGCCGCTGACAACCGGGGCGGTGGCCTACCAGCTCTACAGCGCGGCGAGCGCGAGCGGGATGGGCGACGGCAACTACACCGAGTTGGGGCGATTGGTGGCGCAGTTGGCTGGCACGACCCTCGCCCAGGACTGATATCGACTTCGGCGGAAGATCTGGTATGTTGGCCCAGCCCGATGCAAGATTTTCCGCCGAAGTCGGTATGAGTCGCCCGCTGCGTCGTCATCGTCGCGCATCGCCATTCGGCATCGACAGGTGCGAACAGGGTACATGAAAGGAGCGGGCATATGGCGCAACGGAAAGTACTCGTGACGGGGGCGACGGGCTATGTCGCGCGGCGCTTGCTGCCCGGCCTGCGCGAGCGCTACGACCTCACGCTGGTCGATATCCGCGCGACAACGGCGGATGGGACGCCGATCGAAGGCGTGCAGCGTGCCGATCTGCTCGGTGATGACCCGGATGCGCTGCGCCCCCTGTTCCAGGGCCAGGACAGTATCGTCCACCTCGCATTCAACCGCGACCCGCAGCCCGCCGCGCGCGCTCAGGGGGTCGCGGCGACGGGTGCGGCGGGGAACACCTACGAGGCGGAGCGCGCGAACATCGACCTGGCCTATCGCGTGTTCCTGTTGGCGCAGGAGGCCGGGGTGCGTCGGTTGGTCGTGGCCTCGTCGAACCATGCCGCCGACTGGTACGAACACCTGATCCATGCCGGGAAGCTGGACGCCGTGACCCCGGAGATGTTCCCCAAATCGGACAACTGGTACGGCTGGTCCAAGGCCAGCTACGAACATCTCGGCTTCGTCTTCGCCGCCGGTGCGGTCGGGCGGCGGGTGGAAAACGTTCACTTGCGGATCGGTGCGCCGCGCGAGATCGACGCCGCCACCTTCACCGCCGCGCAGACGCAGGTGTATCGGCGCGACCTCGGGGCCTATCTCAGCGCGCGCGACCTCCAACAACTCGTGGTCAAGTCGATCGAGGCGGAGAGCATCGCGGACGAACACGGCATCCCCTGGCAAATCTTCTACGGCATCTCCAATAACGCGCGCGCCTTCTGGAGCATCGTCAACGCGCGCCGCGTGATCGGCTACGCGCCGGAGGATGATAGCGAGATCCTGTTCGCCGACGACATCCGCCGCGTGCTGGCGGGGACGACCGGGCGCACCTACCCATAGGCGGGCGCGAGGACACGCCGCGTGTTGGCTGTCACGCCCAGGCACCACGGCGGCGCTGACGGGGGCGGATTCTTCGGCGGCGGCTCAGCATGACAGATCCAAGGCAGATGGCCGACCACAACCGGAATTGTCATGCTGAGGCCGCAGCCGAAGAATCCGCCCCTCTCCCACCCCTGTAAGCCCCTTCCCATCCTCAAGAGGGGTCGAGCGACACCCATCTCCCTCAGCCGCGCGACCGGGAACGGCGTTCAGAGGGCCGATTCCACGACCGTCACATCCGCGCGTTTCCGCACATCCGGCAGGAGGGTCGTGCCGAGGCCGGGGGCGGTCGGCGCGAGGATGTGGCCGTCCTCCACGGTGACGATCTCGGTCACAAGGTCGGGGTAGGTCACGCGCAGATAGGAGCGCAACGACTCCTGATAGACCGCGTTGGTCGCGTTGATCGCCAGGTGGACCCCGGCGTAGAGGGTGAAGGGTCCGGTGCAGTCGTGCATCGCGACCGGGCGTTTGTAGGTCTCGGCCATCGTGGCGATTTTCTTGCTCTCGGTGATGCCACCCGCCCAGGTCGGGTCGATCATGATGATGTCGGCGGCGCGAGCCTCCAGCACCGGCTTGTACTCGTAGCGCGTCGTCAGGTACTCGCTGGCGAGGATCGGCGTCGTCACGCTCCGTCCCAACTCGGCCAGCGCGCCGATATCGTCGGCGCGCATCAGATCCTCCAACCAGTAGGGCTTGAACTCTTCCAGCGCGCGACCGATCTTCTTCGCCGCAGGCAGCGACCAGAAGCCGTGTCCCTCGACCATGATCTCCATCTTGTCACCGACCGCCGCGCGGATCTTGCGAAACGGCTCCAGCGCGCGGTCGAGGTCGGAGTTGCTGATCTGCTGCCCGCCGAGGGTGCGCAGATCGGGGTCGAACGCCCCCTTGAAATTGCGCCAGTTGTCCCAGGTGCCGGGCGCGTGGACGGCGTAGTCGAACGGCCAAATCTTCATGCCGGTGATCCCCTCGCTGAGGAGATCGAGCGCCAGCTCGTCCGCCGCCGTCATGAAGCCGATCAGGTCCTCATATCTGCCGGGGGTCGCGCTGTCGGTGCCATAGCCGCTGCCGCCGCGCGTGGGGCGACCGTAGGTGGGGCCGCCGCAGGTGTTGTAGGTCTTGATCCGGTCGCGCGCCGCACCGCCGAGAACCTGCCAGATCGGCATCCCCGCCGCCTGCCCGAGGATGTCCCACAGCGCCACATCGAGCGCCGAGAGGCCGCGAATCTCCGCGCCCTTCCCGGCGATGTGCGCGATCACCTCGTAGAGTCGCCGCCAGTGCAGCTCGATCGCCAGGGGGTCGTGGCCGAGTAGCATCGGCGCGGCGAACTGATGGATGTAGCCGCGAACCGCGTCGGTCATGTAATAGGTGTCGCCCCACCCGACCAGGCCCTCGTCGGTATGGACGCCGATGAACAGGATGTGTGGGTAGTCGCCCAGATGGACCGTCTCGATCTTGGTGATCTTCATTGCCTCCCACTTTCCGTGCGGTCTCGACAATCTCAGCCCCACCATTGCGGTCGGCGCGAACGACGTGCGAACCGGCGCTCGCGAGACCGTCTCGCCGGTCGCCCCGCCCATCGCCCCGCCGAGCTGTTTGCGCGCAGTGTAGCACCGTCGCTTCACGGGCGGTGCAGGCCGCGCCACGGCGACCGAAGTACTGAGGTCCCAGGACGATACGCCCTTTTCCTGCCCCCAGCGTCTCGACCCCACTCAGACGGATGCGCTATAGCCACGGTACCTCCCCGCGCCCTATCCTGCATATGGGGGATCGGACCGCCGACGATAGCGGAGTCGGCCCCTATCGCCCAACCGCACCAGCTTCAAGGCCACGCCGGGAGCACGAAGCCCTGGGCGGAGCGGGATATCGTCCGCATGGAGGTGCGCCACATGTCACTGACTCGCCGCGAGTTCAACAAACTGCTGGCCCTCAGCCTGGGGCTGGGTGCCGTCGGCCTGCCAGCCTTGGCGCGGGAGGCGGGGGCCAAGCCCAAGCCGGGCGAGTTCACCGCCCTCGATCACACCCTCCCGCTCCACCCACTCCTGCAGTACGGCGCGCTGATCGAGCCGGACAAGAAGGTCGACGTCATCGTCCAGAAGGCCGGGAAGGACGCCAAGGGCCGGGACATCGCCGCCGACGGTGAGGGCGAAGACCTGGAGGAGTTCGCGTTCGTCAAGGCCCACGCCATGCGCGTGAAGCAGGGCAAGCTCCCGAAGATGGCGCAGCGCAAGGATGTCCTCTATATCTCCCCCGATGCCGGCGTCCAGCGCCACGCCGTGATCGATGCCGGGAAGCTCCAGACGACCTATCCGAAGACCGTGAAGGCCGATGAGGTCTGGAATCACTCGACCGAATACGGCGGCACCGGGCGCGGCGCGACCGTCGTCGTCCTCGACTCCGGCCTCACCCCGACCGCCGACTTCGGCGCCGGTGTCATCCGGCTGAACCTCAACGCGCGCGCCACCTCGCCGGACGACCGGCACGGCCACGGCACCCATATCGCCGGCATCATCAAGGGGCGCAATGCGACCGGTAGCTATATCGGCGTCGCCCCGGACTGCACGCTGATCAGCGTCAAGATCGCCGACGACCAGGGTGTGGCGACGACCGCCGACCTGCTGCGCGGCTTGCAGTGGTGCTACAACAACCGCAGCGGCTTCGGCGGCTCCGGGCCGATCGGCGTCGTCAATCTCTCGATCACCGTCGCCATCCCCGAGAGCTACAAGACGAGCGCCGTCTGCGCCGCCGTCGAGCAGCTCTGGTTCAACAACGTCGTCGTGGTCGCCGCCTCCGGCAACCGGGGCGACGTGCGCGGCGCGACCTGGTACCCGCCGTGCAACGACCCTTACGTCATCACCACCGGGGCGACCGACGAGGTCGCCGACGACAAGGTCGGCAACGACCTCCTGCCGACCTTCAGCGGGCGCGGCCAGACGCAGGATGGCGTCTACAAGCCGGACGTCTACGCCCCCGGTCGCCGGATCGTCAGCGCCCTGGCCTCGCGGGACTGCGCGATCGCGCGACAACTCCCGGATCGGATCACCGCCGACGGTCATATCCGCCTCTCGGGCACCTCGATGGCCGCGCCGATGGTCGCCGGGCTGGTCGCGCTCCTGCGCGGCCGCTATCCGGGGCTGACCCCCGACCAGCTCAAGTGGCTCCTGCAGAACAAGGCCCAGGAGTTCAAGAACGGCCCGGATGGTCGACCGATCGTGGATGGGAAGCTGGCCGCGCAGTGGGCATATGAGAACAGCAAGGATCCGGCCAAGAACGCGATCGGTCGGGCTAATCAGGGCCTCGCCCCCAACGCGAACATCGTCTTCACCAACGGCGGCGTCACGCCCACGCAGGCGTATTGGGACCAGGCCTACTGGGACCAAGCCTACTGGGACCAGGCGTATTGGGACCAGGCGTATTGGGACCAGGTGAATTGGGAGCAGAGCGCGGGCGGGGTGTTCCCCGGCGATTAGTCAGGCGATGTAACCGGAGGCATACCGATGGCGTACTACGATGTCCCCCCCACGCCCCCGCCACCAGTCACGATCCGACGCGAGATGCTCGAGGCGTGGTTGCGCGGGACCGACGTACCGCCCACAGCCATCGTCGCGGATACCACCACCGCACATACGAGCGAACGAGAGGACCAACCGAGCGCCACAGGCTAACGCCGCCGCCGAAACCACCGTCCACAAGGCCCCGCCCGGCGACAGCGCCGGGCGGGGCCTTGTCATCGCTGCCAGACGTAACTGCGGCGGAGAGATGCCGGTCTATAGCGCCCTACCGCGCCCGTGTGGCGCCGTGGGACTCCGCGAGCAGGCGCAACTCCCCCCTGAAACGCGTATCACCGCGTCAGGCGCGGGCTCTCGGGCTCTGCCACGAGCTGAGGGGCAGGGTGCGGCTCGGGCGGCGGGCGAGCAGGCGCGTTCCGACAAAACCCGCCTGCCGGGCCATCGTCTCCCAGGTGTCATAGGTGAAGGGGTGCGGCACCCAGGGGTTGCCCCGGGCGATGTTGTACTCGACCACGATCAAGCGTCCGCCCGGCCGAAGGGCGGCGTGGATCAGCGTCAGGGCCGTCTCGCGCGTCGGCGGGGGCAGGAAATGCAGGGTGTTCGCCGCCACGATACCGTCGAGGGGCGGCAGGTCGAGAGGGCGGGTGTAATCGGCAACCAGGGGCCGCACGGTCACGGCGGGGAAATGCGCCGCCAGCGCCGTCGCGAGCTGCCGCAACGCGCGCTCGTCGCGATCGATGGCGGTGATACGCCCGCCCGCCCCGATCAGGTCGGCCAGGGCGAGCGTGAACGCGCCCGCACCCGCGCCAAGATCGGCCCAGGTGCCGCCCGGCCCGGGCACCCCACCGCGAATGAGCGCGACGTGATCGGCGTGATCCATGCCGTGTGCCTCCCGGTGCCCGGTCGACGGTCTTCGGCGCTCCCCGGCCCCATCGTACCAGAAGACCCCGGTCGCCGACACGGTGGGATTCCTGCCTTGCGGGGGCTGGCACAGGGCGTATCCTTCGCGGCGGTCGCCCTCCCAGGTACGGTCGGTCATGCCGCGCCGCCGCAGAGTATTCGCGCCCCGCCCAACTGCCCCCGTTTGGCACTGATCGCCCCATTCGACAGGTTCGACAGAGTAGACTCCTTACCGTAACCAGCCACAACGGCCAAGTCCCCGCACTCCGCATGGTCGAAATGCAAGAACCTACCTACCTCTCAACAGCGCTATTTCCCATCGGGATAGGGGAAACTTCTTCTCCCATATTAGCAGCGACCCTCTTTTGAGCCTCTCTTGACCCTCCTTCCAGACGCTATACGCCCCGATCCGCCCACGTTCGCCACCGTCATCAACCGCCCGCGCACGATCCTGAGCAGCACCCCGTCCCGACGGGTGCGATTCAGAATCTTGCGCAGAGGGTGACGACGGGGTGGCGGGCGGTTGAGGCCCCGCTACGCTCGCCCGCCGTCATCACCCTCTGCCCTCGCCGCGCACGATCCTGAGCAGCACCCGTCCCGACTTGCCTCTTGTCCCACAGCCGCGTTACGATTACAATACGCCGTCATCGCGGCATCTCCGGTTATCGCCCACCCGCAAAACGCCGCAGCATTCACCGGTCGCGAAGCGCGGTGCGCGTTCGACCTCGTTTTTCGCCGGTTGGCGTTCCAGCGGCGTGTTCCTTGCCCTCGGAAGCGCCTCTCGGAATGCGCCCCGCGTCCGCGTCAGTCGTCAAACAGCCCCGCGCCGACGTGGCTCTCGGGGAGCCCGCTCCCCTCGAACGTTGTACCCCACCCGAAGGAGGGAAATCGATGCGCGTGCCCCCGTCCCCCGCGCCCCGCTCGCGACGACGCACGCCACAGGCGCTCCTGCTGCCCATGTTGAGTCTGGTGGCGCTCCTCGTCCTCGCCGCGTGCGGCGGTGCCGCCGCGCCGACCGCCACGGTGCCCGCCGCCACCGTTCGCCCCACCGCTTCTGCCGCGCCCGGTGGTGCCTCCGCAGCCCCGAGTGCCGCCGCTTCGACCGCCCCCGCCACCGCCGTGCGCGCCACGACCACCGCGAGTGGCAGCGGGACGCCTGCCGCCGGTGGCGGCGCAGCGCTCGCTCGCCCGCCCGTGGGGCCCTGCACCCCCGCCGCCGCCAGCAAGCCGATTCCCAGCGGCAAACAACGCTACCGTGATTGCTAGTGGGCGTTGGTGATAGTGGCGGCGAGGAGCGAGGCATGGAGCTTGAGCAGGAGGCCGGGGTTGGCGCGGGCGCGCAGGCGCTGCACGCCCATCGCCTCCAGCTGGCTGAAC
>JAABUN010000737.1_pt1 | contig 81420 bp, 56 predicted proteins | sample 5559311 | NCBI WGS metagenome assembly JAABUN01 (sample SAMN10711877, study PRJNA513370) | rock metagenome | isolation source: Antarctica rocks | place: Antarctica: Victoria Land, Siegfried Peak sud | reverse complement strand
CTTACGTTGATAGCGCGTTCAAGTTCTTTGTACAGTTGTTCAAAACCGCTTACTTTGTTAATGGCTTGTTGTACTAAAGTCTCGTAATTGGTGGCAGCAGTACGCAGCCCGGTAGGTCGTTTTGTTGGTTGCATAAAAATTGTTTTTAAGTTCATGCAAAACAAAGCCTCTTTAATCCTGAAGAGGCTTACTGACTACCGAAGGTTTAGTACAACAAGGGGTTTGGCGTTATTGGGGCGGAATGTAGTTGCATCAGCTTCTGTTCGTTATTCAGCTTCGGTTAAATGTTTATAGTAAAAATTATTGCCCGTCTCACCTTCGACTCCCTTGGGGGTAGAAACTAAAAACTACATTTTAGTTTCTATAAACGTTCAGCCACTTCATGGGTCACCTGATGTAATATACCTTTTCCTAATTTTAAATTTTAAACAGCTTATTAAATCCGAAATAATAATTTAATACCTCAACCATGTTATTTTAAAGAACCATCAGTAACTTCCCCGCATAATACTAATTATGAAACATCTTGTACCTATATTATTATTTTGTACATGCCATACATTCTCTTTTGCTCAGAACGCTCAGCAAATAGAGCAGAAACGTGTAAAGCTTCCTAATGGCTGGGGCCTTACACCTGTTGGTAAAAGCCTTCCGCTTGGCGACCTTCCTTTGAACATGGCAGTTAGCCCTAACGAAAAATATTTAGCGGTAACCAACAACGGACAAAGCGTGCAAAGCATACAGCTTTTTGATGTTAAGCAACAAAAGCAGTTGGATGCTGTAACCATTCCAAAATCGTGGTATGGCCTGGGTTTCAGCAGCAATGGCAAATATTTATATGCATCCGGTGGCAACGATAACAGGATAGTGCAATACAATGTCAGCAGCAATAAACTGCGTTTAGCAGATACTTTTGTATTGGGAAAACCCTGGCCATCAAAAATTTCTCCTTCGGGGCTTGTTAACGACGACCAAAATAACCTGCTGTATGTTGTAACTAAAGAAGATAACAGTTTGTATATTTTCAATATCACCTCAAAGAAAATAGCTGCTCAGTTTAAGCTTCCAGCAGAAGCATATACCTGTATTTTATCCCCCAACAAAAATACCTTGTACATTACCTGCTGGGGCTGCGATGAGTTATTGATTTTTGATACAAAAGCACGAACCTTTAAACAACCTGTTAAACTGGGCGATAACCCGAATGAAATGGTACTATCGAAAAACGGACGTTTCGCTTATGTATGCAATGGCAACGAAAATACAGTATCGGTAATTGACCTGAATAAAAGCGCGGTGATTGAAACGCTTAATACTGCATTGTATCCTGATGCTCCTAATGGTTCTACACCTAACGGGCTTGCATTAAGTGCAGATGATAAAACATTGTATATAGCTAATGCAACAAATAATTGCCTGGCTGTATTTAATGTAGCAACACCGGGAATGAGTAAGGCTGAAGGATTTATTCCCGTTGGCTGGTACCCCACAAGTGTAAAGGTGATCGGAAAAAATATTTGGGTAGCTAACGGTAAGGGCTTTACCTCTATGGCTAATCCTCATGGTCCTGACCCCACAGAAAGACGCCAAAGGGTAGGGCATCATATTGGGGATGTTTCACCCCCCCCACAGGTTCAATATATAGCAGGGCTTTTTAAAGGTACGCTTAGCATTATTAATGAACCTTCTGAAGCGCAGTTAGGAACTTATTCAAAAGCAGTATATAATAATACCCCTTATACAAAGAAAAAAGAAGAGACAGCCGAAGGAAGTGGAAGCACCGGTAACCCTGTTCCTACAAAGAGGGGGCAACAATCGCCTATTAAGCACGTGTTTTATGTAATAAAAGAAAACCGTACTTACGACCAGGTACTGGGCGATATACCCGAAGGAAACGGAGACACATCGCTTGTTTTGTTTGGCGAACACGTATCGCCAAACCTGCATGCCTTAGCCAGGCAATTTGTACTGTTAGATAATTTTTATGTAGATGCTGAGGTAAGCGCCGACGGCCATCAATGGACGATGGGCGCTTATGCAAATGATTATGTTGAAAAGAATTGGCCAACAAGTTACGGCAACAGGGGCGGCACTTACCCCGGCGAAGGCAAGCGGGCAATAGGTAATAATAAAGACGGTTTTATTTGGAATGCCTGCAAAAGAAGCGGCGTTACATACCGCAGCTACGGCGAGTTTTCTGATAATGGCAAAGCAAATGTTGAAGAATTAAACGATCATATATGCCCGTATTACACAGGCTTTAATTTGAATGTAGCGGATACAACAAGGTTTTATCAATGGAAAAGAGATTTTGATTCATTACTTGCAGTTAATGCAGTTCCTCAGTTTAACAGTATAAGAATGGGTAACGATCATACACAGGGACTGAAGAAAGGCGCCCCTACACCTTATGCATACGTTGCGGATAATGATCTGGCAGTGGGTATGCTGATAGATTACATTTCTAAAAGCCGCATCTGGAATGAGTCTGTTATTTTTATTATTGAAGATGACGCACAAAACGGAGCCGATCATGTAGATGCACACAGAAGCACAGCTTATGTTGCAGGAGGTTTTGTAAAAAGAGGCTTTGCAGATCATACAGCCTATACAACCACCTCTATGCTGCGAACAATGGAACTGATCTTAGGCATACCGCCAATGACGCAATATGATGCCGCTGCTGTACCTATGTGGCGTTGTTTTGATACCGCAGCAAAAGCTTCTGATTTTACTTATAAAAAGGCTAATATTAATTTAGATGAGAAGAACGTAGCTATAAATAAATGGCAAAAAAAATCGGAGAAGTTCAACCTGGCAAAGGAAGATGCAGCACCCGATCTTGAATTTAATGAAGTGCTTTGGCATGCAGTTAAGGGAGAACATATACCTTTTCCTGGTGCAAAGAGATCGGCATTTGTGCAGGTAACTTCTAAAGAAGATGATTAGATGTCTGAACTGGGATTTATGTGATTTTTGGGATTGTGAGGAAAGCTACGCAGAAAGGCAGGAAAGGTTTTTATGCTTTTTGCTCCCAATGATCCAATGACTAACTGACTTAATGACTATTCAAATTCAACCGGTGTTCCTTTTTTTCTTCTCACCCAAATGGTTTCTTTTGGAGTAATTTTAATAATGTCTATTGGCGGGCTAACAAGGTCAGGTGTTTTAGATATTTGAAGGTTCATCAGCTTCTCAACAAATCTTACAGGCTCTAAGTTATTGCTTCTGATAGTATTTATATGCCTGTTAATTTCTGCTGAAGTGCCTAAATAATAAACCGCATCCCTTTTTGAACCTGAAGCATATTCTTCTTCCTCTGTTCTTATTTTTATTTGCGGTGCGTCTGTTACCACAAATCCTATCAGGTGCGTGTATGGCTTGTTATTTTTGACTGTTACTATGCCAATGGATGTTATATATTTTTCTGCAGTAAGATTATTTTTAAATAGTTCAGGATTATTTTTTTTCTGGTCAGTAAGATAATCTGACAGCGCATTGCTGATTGCCACCTTAATCTTCTTTACAGCAGCGTTAATATTGCCCGTATTTTTAAATGCCAGGTCTGTAATTTTAGCCACATCAAAAAGTTGTGTTTCATTTAAAGTAAGGCCTGCCAGGCTAAAGTATATGTTTCCGCTCTTGTAAATTTTGGCAACTGTTCCGCTTGTCTTCTCAAAAGTTTTTGCATTGGTGTATATAGCTTTGCTGTCGGCAGCCATGATAACAAAATCGGGTGTTATGTAAATAACAATTGTGGTGGCAGGCAGGTATTTGAATAAGCATATAAAAAAGCAGATCAGCAAAATTTTCTTCATAAGGTAAAGCACAGACTTGCCGTGCACTGAATAGAAATAAAGCTATGTCTTTTTTTAAACAGGCAAGCCCAAAATTAAGTTAAGTAGTAACAAACTTTCATCTTAAAACGGGCTTGTGTTTGTGCCCTAAAAATTCTGGCATAGTTTTGCCGCCAATTTGCAACATGAAAGGAAGAAGTAAGTTTTTTCTTATACTGGTATTAGGAATGCTTTCGGCTATAGGCCCGTTTTCTATTGATATGTATTTGCCTGGTTTTCCGGCTATAGCTAAAGACCTGAATACAACTGTAGCACATGTTTCTCTTTCGCTGTCGAGCTTTTTTATTGGCATTTCGGCAGGGCAATTATTGTATGGTCCTTTGTTAGATCGCTACGGGCGGAAAAAGCCTTTGTATGCCGGTTTAACTGCGTACCTGCTTACTTCCATCGCTTGTATTTTCATCACCTCTGCCGACTCTCTTATTATGTTGCGCTTATTGCAGGCACTGGGCGGTTGCGCAGGAATGGTGGCTTCAAGAGCATTGGTAAGAGACCTTTTTCCGGTAGAGGAAAGCGCGAAAGTGTTTTCGCTGTTAATGTTAGTGGTAGGCGTATCACCCATAATTGCACCAACATTAGGTGGCTACATTACTGCATCAATTGGCTGGAAATACATTTTTGTCGCTCTTGGCATCATGGCTGCTTTTGTATTAATAGCGGTATATGTTGGATTGCCTGAAGGCAGAAAGCCGGATACCACACTATCGCTAAAACCAAAGGCAATTATTGCCAATTTTTTAAGCGTGCTAAAGGAGCCTCAGTTCTACACTTATGCATTAACGGGGTCAATTGCATCGGCAGGGTTGTATGCATATATTGCTGGCTCGCCTTATGTGTTTATGGAAATTTTTAAAGTAACCGAAAAACAATACGGATGGATATTTGCTTTAATTGCAATAGGCTTAATTACATCGAGCCAGATAAACAGTTTCTTACTAAGAACCTATAAAAGCGAACAGATAATTAAGGTGGCGCTTCTTTGTCAAGGCATTACAGGCATTGCACTTTTTGCAGGAAGCGCTCTTGGCTTGTTGGAAGTGTTTAGCACTATTTTTTTTATTTTTATTTTTTTATGTTGCCAGGGATTTACCTTTCCAAACACATCAGCGCTTTCGCTGGCGCCTTTCAGCAAAAATGCCGGAAGTGCATCTGCATTATTAGGGTGTATTCAAATGGCTATTGGCGCTGGTACTTCGGCGCTTGTTAGTTTTTTAAGTAATCATACCGCAATGCCAATGACCGGTGTTATGGCATGCTGTGCCGTAGTAAGCTTTACCATTGTTATAGCCGGAAGCAAGATGATTGTAAAGAGAGCTTCGATTGAACAGGCAGAAGAAGAAACTGCCGAAATGATCATTACATCATGATGGAACAGTAGCTTTTTAAAAAGTATCAATGGCGTCTGCTAATTTTCTGTCTTTGTCAGTAACTGTATCTCCTGCATCGTGAGTACTGAACCATATTTCTACAGTGTTATAAACATTCGTCCATAAGGGATGATGATCCATTTTTTCTGCTTCTAAAGCTACTCTTGTCATAAATGCAAACGCTTCACTAAAATCTTTGAACTTAAATTTTTTGTAAAGCTTATTGTCGGTTTCAGTCCACATATTACTTTGTATTAGTTGAAGGGAGGTTTGTGATGAACTTGCTCCTGCTAAAAAACAAGATGCTCTTTATTCTTCATTTTTTCATAGTTCAGTTCGGCAACCAGTTGCACGCACGATATTGATTTTACAGAGGCAATAACAGAAGCACATTTAATATCATCAACAAAGTCGCCTTTCATAAGCCACAAAAAATCCATGTGCTTAAACTCGGGTAACAGGTACTCGCCATCGCAGTAATTATGAAAAAGGTAGTAGCTGAGAAAACTGTCTTCGGTATGTTGGTAAACCGAAAAAAAATACTGGCGGCTTTTCTTGTGCAGTTGCTTATCTATATCTGTGTTCAGCCTGAAACGATAGCCAAGCAAATTATTAAGTTGCCAGCAAAACTGGTAGTTTTTTACAGGGGCAATGATGCCGAGCAAACGGGTGTCGGTAAAAAAATCGTCGGTAATAGCCTCGTTATCCAGTTTAAGTTTCATCAGGCGCAAAGTTAAAACACGATAGCAAACTCTCTGTCTTCTTTTCTTATTTTTATTTAAAGAGTTGTGTTAGCAAATGCGTCAGCTAAGATTTACTGCAACTGCTAAAGCGTTAATAGTATTAGCTTTTATTTTAGTGCTAAATTAAAAGTGTTATCAATTTTCACTCCTGGGATTACGGTGCTTTCTGTTGGCGGTGCTTTTACAATTTCTTTTTTGGCAAAAGGGATCCTTCCCTTATTATCTGCGGCTTCTATAAGCCGGGTAATGTATTTAGCTGTGCGTAATTCTCCTTCATAATCCGGTTTATCTGCAACATCGGCAGCCTTATGATAATCGGAGTTTATGCCTGTATTAAAAAATAAAACAGGTATGTTTTTGCGATAAAAAGTTTCATGATCGCCGGGGCCGGCGTTGGTACTATCTAATTTAACCTGAAGTGTTTTATCGCTTATGCCTGCAATAACCTGCGGCCATATTGGCGAACTTGCATATCCTGCAACCGATAATTTTTTATCGGCATTGTATCTTCCAATCATATCGAGATTAATCATATAATTAACCGGCAAATTCACGGTCGGATTATCAAGCCAATACTTACTGCCAAGCATGCCAATTTCTTTTCCGCTGAAAGCTATAAATATATAATTGTTGCTTTTTGCTTTTGATGCGGCTAACATCCTGGCTAACTCTATCAGTGCGGCTGTTCCACTGGCATTGTCGTCGGCACCACGTCGTATTGCCTTGCCGGTATCAGATGCATTTGCATCTTCGTCCATACCTGAATGATCGTAATGTGCGCCGATAACTATTACCGCAGGAGCACCGTTATCAACATAGCCAATAACGTTATGTCCTTTGCGCGTTCCTTCTCTTAAAGCCACATTCAGTTCTATATCTAAAACCTGCGAATGATCCGAAAAATATTTTTTATATCCATCGGGCATTATATAAATAACGGGGATAGGAGAGGCAGGCGTTTTATCTTTATTATCGAAACGTATATTATCCTGCCGGTTACTGCTGTTGTAAAGGAACAAAGCAGTTGCTCCTTTGGCTGCAGCCCTTGCAGCTTCTTTTTGTATAGCGTTATTAATATTAAAAGAAGCGTTGTTAGCATTTGCATCAAGCCACTCTTTTACATCAACAAACCACGGAACTCCCCTTTCTTTTAATGCCATTGCAGGCGTACCCGAAACAGATTTTGTTGCTGAATAAGCTAAGGGCACATAATCTTTCTTGAGCTCTAATTTATTTCCATCAATGTTAAGAGAAGTAGATGGATCAATTTGTTTTCCCTCGTCAACTAAAAATTCCTGTATGTATCCGTTTGTGCCTTTAGGCTGAAGGCCAATGTTTTTAAATTGGTTGCTTATATATTCCATTGCCAGAGCCTCGCCTTGTGAGCCTGTGGAGCGGCCCTCTAACTTATCGCCGGTTAAAAACTGAACGTGATTTTTTAAGTTATTAATAATTGCCTGATCTGCTTTTTGCTGTTCTGCAATTGCTCTGCGTTGTTTTTTTGATTGTGCCAATAAAAAAGCGGGAGCAAATGTAAGTATCAGCAGGAGCTTCTTCATAGAAAAAATTTGAGATGATAACACAAATGTAATGACACTGCATTAATGCAAAGTTTAAACCAAACTTTGCATTACAATATTATTGCACAAAAGAGTATTGCTTATTTATTTGTGATGGCAGAATTATAAACTTTCCACCAAATACAATAAGGGTGTAATTTATTTATCCAGGTGTGGGTCATGAAAATTAATGGTTCAATGCAACTGCATCTACTATTTTGCATCTGCTATTTATTACATTTGATCTGTAAAATTTAAACAATGCAGGAAGCATATATTGTAGCGGGTTATCGTACGGCAGTTACCAAAAGTAAAAAAGGGGGCTTTCGTTTTACACGTCCTGATGATTTGGCAATTGAAGTGATAAAGGGTTTAATGGCTTCTGTACCACAGTTGGAAGCCAGAAGAGTAGATGATGTAATAGTTGGAAATGCCGTGCCCGAAGCCGAACAGGGATTACAGGTAGGACGCATTATTGCTGCCCGCGCATTAGGCTACGATGTACCCGGTATGACGGTAAACCGCTATTGTGCAAGTGGCCTCGAAACCATTTCGATTGCCACTGCAAAAATAAGAATGGGAATGGCTGATTGCATTATTGCCGGCGGAACAGAAAGTATGAGTATGGTTCCTACAGCAGGCTGGAAAACAGTGCCCGCTTATTCAATTGCATCTGATGAACCGGATTATTATTTAAACATGGGGCTTACTGCCGAAGCAGTGGCTAAAGAGTATAATGTTAGTCGCGAAGACCAGGATGAGTTTAGCTATAATTCTCATCAAAAGGCTATCAAAGCAATTAACAACGGATATTTTAAAGAGGGCATTTTACCTATAAATGTAGAGCAGGTTTACCTTGATGAAAAAGGTAAGAAGCAAAAGAAAAGCTATGTGGTAGATACCGATGAAGGCCCTCGCGTTGATACAAATATGCAGGCGCTTGCAGCATTAAAACCAGCCTTTGCCGCCGGCGGAGCCGTTACTGCCGGAAACTCTTCGCAAACCAGCGACGGGGCAAGTTTTGTTTTAGTAATGAGCGAAAAGATGGTGAATGAATTAGCACTTAAGCCGCTTGGTCGTTTGGTTGCCTGTTTAAATGCAGGTGTTCATCCGCGTATTATGGGCATTGGTCCTGTAGCGGCTGTACCTAAAGTTTTAAAACAAGCAGGCATCAACCTAAACCAAATTGACCTGATTGAGTTGAACGAAGCATTTGCCTCACAATCTCTGGCAGTTATTCGCCAACTTAATTTTAATCCTGAAATTGTAAATATTAATGGTGGCGCTATTGCCCTGGGGCATCCTTTAGGTTGCACCGGCAGTAAATTAACCGTGCAGATATTAAACGATATGAAGCGGTTAAACAAAAAATATGGATTGGTAACTGCTTGTGTTGGAGGTGGACAAGGTATAGCAGGAATTATAGAAAACTTACTTTAGGTTTAGCAGATTTAGAAAAAGCTTTAGTAAAATCAACTCCTTTTCAAATACATTCTCTCTCTTGCAGCCATTGTTTTATGCAAAATCAAGGTAATTAGTTTTTGCTTGGTCTAAATTGCTGATAGTGCCTGGATAGCAATTAAATTACCCTTAAATTATGGGCTTCTGAAACTTACAAGATTTAAGTAATTAATTTTTATAATAACTTTAGCAACTAAGTTTGCCAACTTTAAAAAAATAATAATGGATAGGAGAAAATTCCTTTCTGCATATAAGAAGCAGTCTGCTAAAAGAGCTTCTTTTTTACCGCCTGATTCTGTTTCGCGTACCTCTACCGGCCTTAACCCATACACAGGGGCATGGACACAAAATGAAGTGATCCATTTGCTAAAGCGAACAATGTTTGGAAGCAAGAAAGCCGACATTGATTATTTTAAGAACCGTACCATGAGCCAGGCGGTGGATGAATTGCTTAATCCCACCGCTCCTTTGCCTGATCCTCCGGTAAAAGAATATGATACAAGCGGTGCGCTTTACGCCCCCGATATTAACATACTTTCCGGTAATACATGGGTAAATGATCCTAATAATGATGGAACTATTCAGTCGAGAAGGATTGCTTCTTTTAAAAAGTGGTGGATGGGAAACATGATTAACCAGGATAGAAGCATCCGCGAAAAAATGACAATGTTCCTTCATAATCACTTTAGCACACAAACAAACGTTATAAGCAATGCACAGTATGTTTATAAACATCATGCTTTGCTTCGTGCCAATGCATTAGGAAATTTCAAATCCTTGGTAAGAGCGGTAACAATAGATCCTGCAATGTTGGTTTATCTTAATGGCCAAAATAATAATGCAACAGCCCCGGATGAAAATTATGGTCGTGAACTGCAGGAACTTTTTTGTTGTGGTAAAGGCCCCGGATCGCTATACACAGAGGCTGATGTAAAAGCTGCTGCGAGAGTATTGACCGGCTGGCAAAATAATGCTACCACAATATCGTCAACTTTTAATCTGGCCAGGCACGATAAAACCAATAAACAATTTTCTGCATTTTATAATAACACCGTTATAACCGGAAGTAGCGCAGCCAATGCCGGAGATATTGAATTAGACGCATTACTAAATATGATTTTTAGTACCCAGGAGGTTTCAAAATACATTTGCCGCCGCCTGTATCGCTGGTTTGTTTATTACGACATTGACAGTAACGTTGAAGCAAACGTAATCACACCTCTTGCTGCAATTTTTAAAACAAATAATTACGAGATAAAACCAGTGTTAAACGCATTATTAAAAAGCGAACATTTTTATGATGTGCTTAACCAGGGTTGCCAGATAAAAAATCCGGTAGATTTAGTGGTTGGTATGAGTCGTGAATTTAATATACAATTTCAGCCTGCTACCGATTATGTAACCAATTACGGCTTCTGGAACTACCTTAAAGAAAGTGTTTCTACCATGCAGCAAAACATTGGCGATCCTCCTGATGTTAGTGGATGGAAGGCTTATTACCAGGCACCTCAGTTTTATGAAATATGGATTAACAGCGACACTTTACCAAAGAGGGAACAGTTTACTGATACTATGGCTGTAAGTGGTTATACCTTCAACGGTAAAAAGATAATAATTGACGGAACAGAGCTTATAAAGCAACTTCCAACTCCTGATGATCCAAATACATTAGTAAACGATCTGTCTAATATTATGTTTCGCATTCCACTTTCAGCAGCCAGCCTCAAGCAGGTGAAAACGGATATAATATTAAGCGGACAGGTTAATGATCAATATTGGACCGATGCCTGGAACCTGTTTTTAACCACCCCCGGAAATACGGCAAACACCACTACGGTTCGTAACCGTGTAAGAGATCTCATAAAATATTTCATGAACCTGGCAGAATACCAGTTAGCTTAAAAAAATTTACATGAAGCGCAGACAATTCTTAAAGAATTCAATACCTGCAGGTGTAATACTGCCAGGTTTAATTAACGGATATTCTATAAAAGCTTTTGCAGAAGACTCTCCTTTTGTACAGGCATTAATGTTGCCAACCACATTAACCGATCACGTACTGGTACTTGTGCAGCTAACCGGCGGTAACGATGGATTAAACACCGTTATTCCTATAGAGTACTATGGAGCATATAATGATGCAAGACCAAACATTGCTATCCCACAAAACAAAACTTTAGCTATTCCCGGTACTGATAAAGTTGCCCTGCATCCTTCTATGACTGGCTTGCAGGAACTGTTTAAAGATGGGAAAGCAGCCGTGGTGCAAGCGGTAGGATATCCTTCTCCAAGTTTCTCGCACTTTAGGGCAACAGATATATGGATGAGCGCCTCAGACAGTACCCAGGTAGTTAATTCAGGATGGGCAGGCAGGTATTTAAATTATGAGTATCCAAACTTTCCCAACGGCTATCCTAATTCTACAATGAAAGATCCGCTGGCTATCCAGATCGGGTCAATTACCTCGCTTACTCTTCAGGGTCCAGCAGTAAGTATGGGAATGAGCATCAGCAATCCTACAAATTTTTATAATCTCATAAATGGTGTTCAGGATGCAGCGCCAAATACACCAGCCGGTAAAGAATTGAGCTTTGTACGATTGGTAGCACAGCAAACACAGCAATATGCAGCTGTTGTTAAAGATGCTGCTGCAAAAGTGCCTACACAAGCCACTTATCCAACGGGTAACTCGCTGGCCGAACAATTAAAGATTGTTTCCCGGTTAATTAAAGGAGGCTTAAGCACAAGGGTATATATGGTATCTTACGGAAGTTTTGATACCCATTCAGTACAGGTAAATGCTACAGATACAACAATAGGCACCCATGCAAATTTGCTAAAAAATGTAAGTGATGCCATTAAAGCATTTCAGGACGATCTTAAGTTTTTAGGAGTTGAAGACCGCGTGGTAGGCATGACTTTCTCCGAATTTGGAAGACGCATAAAAAGCAATGCAAGCGGCGGAACAGATCATGGCGCTGCTGCGCCTTTATTCGTTTTTGGAAAGCCGGTATTACCCGGAGTGGTGGGAAACACACCTGTTATTCCAACTGCTGCCACTGTAAACGATAACGTTCCTTTCCAATACGACTTCAGAAGCGTTTACGCTACCTTATTAGAAAACTGGTTGTGCGTTAAACATGATGATCTGCAAACAATATTACTTAAAAACTTTCAGACCCTGCCTCTGGTAAATGCAAGCTCCTGCTCTCCTGCTAAACCAAACTTGTCGGGCGTTAGTCTTATAAGTAACTATCCCAATCCTTTCACTTCAAAAACAACCATTACCTTCAACACAAAAGGCGGCCATACCCTTGTTCAGGTAATTGATGCTATGGGAACAGTGCTGGCAACTTTGGTAGATAAAGATTATAAGGCCGGAACTTATACGGTAACATTCGATAGCGGCACATTGCCTCCGGGGGTTTATTATGTAAGAATTCAAAATTTATCTTCGCAACAAATCAGGACTATGTTGAAGGTTAGATAACTTATGGTTTGTTATTTGTAACCATCATTTTAATTAAGGTTTAGCTTATTAGAAGAGAAATACTTTAAATATCATAAACAATTCTATTTTTGTTATACTGATATGATATTCTATGGATGTGTTTGTATATTTTCTTCTTCACTACACTTATTTATTAATTATACCACTGTTTCTTGTAAAAGTGATTAATTTCTTCTTTTACAAAAGCAGGAGGTGGAAGTTTTCGCATTTTTTTTATTTTGGCTTTTATAACGTTTTTGATACGGATAATGAAAAAGTTAAAGCGAGAAAAAAGTTTCAAAACGCTTTAAGCGTTGCTATATTAGTCGTTATTTTTTTGCAGGTTCTTCTTAATGTTTTTAGTTCTAAGGTGATTCAATAATTTGGCCTTTTAAACCTTCCCTCCGGAATGTTTTGGAGGGATTAAAACATTGCTGCGAGTTCCTCACAAGTTTTAACGACACCTTGTAAATAAGTATTTCTATGATTACTGGCATGCCCGCTAAAACCGGTGCCATCGTTAAGTAATGATTGAAGCCACATATCAACTTCCTCGCATAACGCTTCATCATCAGATTGGAGGTTGTTGAATGTATTAAAGCGTAAAAAGCAAAACTTTTTTCCATCGGTTTCGGCAAGGTAGGTTACGCTGCCAATCAGATCAAAATAATACCAGTCGAATAAAGCCTTACCGTCTTCAGTTTTACTGCTTCTGATGGCATAGCTTTCTATATCATTTAATGCGGCAATTAATTGTTCGCATATTAACCTGCCTGATTTTTTATCTTTGAGCCCATGCGTTTCTGCGGCGTATCTTATCTGGTCTATTGTAATCAGCAGGTTGCTTTTAGTCCAGATTTCTACGCAGGGTATTGCCTGGTAGATTTTATACAGTTGATAGGCAGCAAGAATATCTTTTTTATTTGCTTTATTCAAATCAAAAGCTTCTCCATGCCATGTTTCCCTGTTTTTTATAATACGGTTATTCCAGAAATGCAGTTTAAATGCCGTTAGCTCAGGGTATTTAAACAGGGAAAAAAAGGTATATCGTCGGTAGCACAGCTAATTTTTCTTACTCCGCTTGCAGCAAGCATGTGCATAAGATTGTTCAGCGACTCAAGGTATTTGCTTATATCAGCAGCGCCTGAATGGAAGGAAGAAAACTTAACATAGCAGCCATTAAGATCAGTTGGGGCATTTATTTCAAAACTTACATGGTATTTATTGCATAGTGTTTCAACCTGGGTAATAGTTACCTGGCTTTTACCGCTTATTTTATTATACGCTTCGCTCTTGCTTATGTCTAAGGCCTGGGCTATTTCCTCCGCTAATAATGCATGCGAAGTTATTTTTTTGCCGATTTGCCTAAAAAACTCAACCTGCTTTTGGTGTACCTGCATCACGGGTGCCTTTTGTCAATTCAAATATATCCATAATTTGTTTAGCTGATTCTTGTTTTACTTGACAAAATTTAGTAAGTGAACAGATTTGTCAAGTATATACATAATTGCACTTGTGAATAATAGTATAACCATAAAAGTTTATATAAAAATGACAATAAAGCGGTATAGTTTTAAGGAGTGGAATTTTTATCATCTAAAATTTTAATAATGAAAAATAAAAAATGGATACTGATACTTTTTGCAGCCTATACAGTGGGCATGAGTTTATTCTGTAAGAAAGATAAGCTTACCAAAGCCACACAAATAGGCGCTAATACTTTCTCATGTAAGATTGATGGAAAAGTATTCAGGTCTCCTGAAAATGGTGAACTTTTTGGCGGTAAGCCTGTATTTGTAAGTAATTTACCTATTGATGGTTTTACTCTTATAGGTAAGAGTCCTCCCGGCGATAATGGGTTGAAAACATATATATTAATCAAACTTCCTTATTTAAAAGCATCGGGAAATTATTCTCTGAGCATTTATCCATACGGTCAATATAAAATTGATTATGGCGGAGGACCACTTTACCATACCAATGCTGCTCATACCGGTGCGATAAATATTACCCGTTGTGATACTGTGAATCGCATTTATTCAGGAACTTTTTACTTCACAGCCATTAATGACAGCACTAATAAAGTGGTAAAAGTAACCGATGGCCGCTTTGACGTAAAACAATAATTTCTTTTTAAAACCAAAATAAAACTTGCATTATGAAAATCAAAATTTTATTCCTCATTATTGCAGCCATACTCTTTACCGCTGCACCTGCACAGAATACCAGAAGCTTATACCAGCAGGAACTGGACCGCTTTCTGCAGGACCTTGATAAATCACAGATACCGACCGGAATATTATACGACCCAACTCATCTTACTGCAGTACAAACAATGCTTTTATACAAAGTACATGCACCGCCACTCCCTGCGCTATTACAATTCGATTTTTAATAATCATCATCTAAAATTTTAATAATGAAAAATAAAAAATGGATACTAATAGTTTTTGCAGCTTATACAATAGGGATGAATTTATCCTGTAAGAAAGAAAAGCTTACCAAAGCTACACAAACAGGCGCCAATACATTCTCTTGTAAGGTTGATGGTGTGGTATTTAAGCCCTCTGAAAGTGGTGGCCTTTTTGGTGGAAATCCCCTTATAGTTAGTAATTGGCCTATTGATGGCTTTACAATCAGGGCTAGAAAATACAAAGATGAAAATAACAGTTTTCATAGAAATGTAATTCTTAAGTTATTTTATTTAAAGACAACAGGAACTTATCCTTTGAACACTTATCCCTATGGTCAATATGTAATTGATTATTCGGGGGGGCCGGTTTATGAAACAGATGCAACCCATATAGGCACCGTAACCTTTACCCGGTGTGATACGGTGACTCGAATCTACTCGGGAACTTTTTCCTTTACAGCCATTGACAAAAACACAGGCAATGTAGTAAAAGTTACCGATGGCCGCTTTGACGTAAAACAATAATTTCTTTTTAAAACCCAAATAAAACTTGCATCATGAAAACCAGAATTTTATTCCTCATTATTGCCGCCATCTTCTTTACCGCGGCACCTGCACAGGATACCAGGAGCTTATACCAGCAGGAACTGGATCGCTTTCTGCAGTACCTTGATAAATCACAGATACCAACCGGCATATTATACGACCGGGTAGCACGGATAGCAGAACTTGACACGCTGAGTGATGTAATTGATAATAATACTAATCCCGCCATTAAAACATCCTCTCTTCATTTTTTGCAGGGTTGGCAGGAGCTGTATGATGCCACTTATGATCAGAGTGCCATGCTGAAGCCGGAATGGCTGGATGCATTAATTACTGAAAAGAAAATAAACAATATAATACCGATTGGTGTGCTGAACTACCAGTTTAATGTTTTTGACCCGACCGCTATGGATGATAACCTGATCTATCAAACTTCCGATACAATGTTGCACGATGTGGTGGGCCGTAGCCGGTTACCCTATTTTACCAAAGAAATTTTCCTGGCAAGTCCGTTAGTGTATAATATAAAAGCAGGTAGTGTTACTATTCAATTGCCAACAATCATGGTACTGCAAAACACTGCTAATACCTTAAGCTCCCTTAATATTGATTTTGGTGGCGGCCAGGTAGTAACGCTCACCCCTGGCGGTTCATCAACGGTACAATTGCAACAGGCGGGTGAAATAATTATAACACTAACAGCAAATTTTAGCAATGGTGTGCAGAAAAAAATATATGCAACTGTAGAAGTGGGAAGCAATGGAGGCTCCGGCGGTTCATCAACTGCAAGGCTATCAGGTGCCGGCGCTGCAATACCACCTTGCAACAATAATAATTTAAGACTTATGGAGGCAGATATACCTTTCGCGGATTATACTTACGGAATAAATTACAAAGGACGTCTCGAATTAGGTTTTTACTATGCTAACTGTGCTGATTCTACTATCAGAAAACCCATTATTGTTTTGGATGGCTTTGATCCTGGTAACGAAAGGGACATTAAAGACATTTATGGTTATTTATATTACGATAGGAATGGTACTCCAACTAATTTAGGTGAAGAGCTTCGCCAGCAGGGATATGATATTATAGTTGTAAACTTCCCTGATGTGGTTGAGGGATATTTTAGTCCCTTTCCCTGGTGGAGACAACCAATAATAAGGGATGGCGGTGCGGATTATATAGAGCGTAATGCTTTAGCATTAGTAAAACTTATTGATTCGATAAATGTGGTATTACAAAATAATAGCAGCCAGGAAAAAATAGTGCTTGTAGGCCCAAGCATGGGTGGGCTTATTAGCAGGTATGCCTTGTCGTATATGGAAAAGAACGGGCAAAACCATAAGTGTAAACTATGGATTTCATTGGACGCACCACATCATGGCGCTAACATACCTATTGGTGGACAATATTGGCTGGAATACTATGCCCGGGTTGCCCGAAAGAAAGAAGCCGCAGATGTATTAGATAAAAAAATAGGTTCAGTTGCAGCACAGCAATTGCTGCTGCATCATTGGTTTGCGAATTCAGTAACAGCAGCTCCAGCGCCTTTCCGACTGCAGTTTTTACAAAACCTGCAGAGTAATGGCTTACCTGGCAGTAATGGCTTTCCACAAAATTTACGAAAGGTATCTCTTGTAAATGGCTCTGGTTCTGGAGCTGTGCAACCCCCTGGTTCAGCTTGTAGCCAGGTTCTGCACATGGAAGGCTTCTCACGTCGTTGGATACATGGGATTCCTTTGATAGGTGCCCTTGTTCGGATAAAAGCTACTGAGTCAAACATATATTTTACCTCCGATTATGGTGCCACTTGTAAAGTGTTTGATGGTTGGTACGCCAAATTCGTTTTTAACAATATACATTCTGAAGAAAAGTTTGCACAAACACCATCAAATACCAGGAGTTATGATATTGTTCCTGGCAGTTATTTAAATACAATAGAAAGTATTAAAAAAAAGGGAACTGTTTCCGATGCACTCTCTTATACTACATTTTCAAACGTTATAAATAACCATACGTTTATACCAGCAGTTAGCGCCTTGGCCTTAAGGAATCCTGGTCCGGAGAACAGGGATTGGGCAGAAAATCTATCGACCAGAAACCTTGTTTGTACAGGCGAAACACCTTTTAATGCGTATTATACTCCTGTAAATAATGAGGAACATGTTTCTCTTACGTCTGCTAGTGCAGATTGGGTTAAAAGTGAACTAGCCAATCAGCCTGCTCCATCTCCTTATCCTATAGAAAAAATTTCGGGTAATGAGCCAATTTGTGAAAGTACAGCAACATACCAGGTTATGAATCTTCCTACAGGTGCATCAGTTATTTGGTCTACGACTTCTGCTAATATTTCTATTAACCCAACAACAGGGTCGCAAACAACAGTTACAAAAATCAGTACAGATAACAGTAGCGCCACTTTAATTGCCTCAATTAACACGTGTACCGGAACAGGCATCAGCACCCGGTACATTCGTGTTGGAGGTTACAGCAGTTCCGATTATCCTGTCAGCGGCCCTTCAAGCGCTTGTACAAATTCGGATGTTTATTTCAATACAAACGTGTTACCAGGCGCTACCAACTACCAATGGTTCTGGCCTGGCGACTGGACCTATGTATCCGGACAAGGAACACCATATCTTGCCCTAAGAACAGGATATAACGCTAATAGTGGCAGTGTTGGAGTAAGGGTAGCCAATCAATGCGATGCGGGAGGAAGCCCGGGAATGCAGTATGTGCAGGTAAATGATTGCGGTTACTATTATTACATGATGTCGCCAAACCCGGCCAGCACAACTGTTACTATTTCAGCAAAAGAAACCACACCTAAAGGAGAAAAATCAGATAAAGCCATAACAGAAATTAATATTTACGATCAACAGGCAAGTCTTAAAAAACACGAGAAGTTTAGTAAAGTAAAAACAGCAACAGTAAATATCAGCGGGTTAAACAACGGAGTTTACTTTGTTGAGATAGCGGATGGTGACTTTAAAGAAAGACAGAAATTGATTATTCAGAAATAATTGCAGCATTGTTCATTCTAAAATTTTAAGAGAGGCTGCCAAAAACCAGTCTCTCTTTTTTCTCATTCAATTTCTATCAGCTTCTTACCAGGCTCATCTATTCTTAAATATTTATTTTTAAAATCCCCAAAGCAAAATAAAACAGAATAAATCCTATTATTGTAGTTACAATGCAAAGGCGTTTTATACCTATCGGTAATTCTTACGGCGTAAGATTACCAAAATCTATAATCAAACAATTTGTTTTGGATAAAAGTAATTTAGAGATCGTGGTAAAAGAGGAAGGCATCCTTATTACTTCGGTTGCAGATGTGCCACCTTTGGCCGACTGGGATAAGCTTTTTAAAGAAGCGAAGAAGAAAGGATACAATGCCGAGATAGATTCAAAAGAATTTGAAGACTGGGACACCACTTTAGCAGATGGAATGAAATAAAATTTAACTGGATGAAATGTGAAGTAAAGACTTAAGAATAATAATCTTGCCTTACACCATCCAACATATTGGCCAAATAATACAGGGAGAAGCGTTACTTCTCGATCCCGCTGTTATAATTGAGCACCTTTTAACCGATAGCCGCCGGCTCATTTTCGCATCATCCACTTTATTTTTTGCATTAAGCACTTCACGAAAAAACGGGGCTGCGTTTATAGAAGAACTATACAGGGCAGGCGTTAAAAACTTTGTGGTTCATAAGGGTTTTGACACTGCTGTTTACACCGGCGCTAATTTTATTTTGGTTGACGATACATTACTTGCATTGCAGCAATTGGCTGCTTATCATCGTAAGCAATTCCATATTCCTGTAATAGGAATAACGGGAAGCAATGGAAAAACAATTGTAAAAGAATGGCTGTACCAGCTATTGAATGAAGATTATACAATTGTTAGAAGCCCTAAAAGTTATAACTCTCAAATTGGGGTTCCCATAAGTGTTTGGCAAATGAATGCCCAACATACATTGGCAATTTTTGAAGCCGGCATTTCGCAGGCAGGAGAAATGGAGCGTCTTGCAAATATCATTCAGCCAACTATAGGTATTTTTACAAACATTGGAGAAGCGCATAGTTCAGGCTTTAACAGTAAGCAACAAAAGTTATCCGAGAAATGGAAGCTGTTTAAAAATGCTTCAACCATTATTTGCAATAGCGGTAATGAGTTGATAAAGCAACTCATCAGCAATGAGCATAACAAGGAGATATTTAACTGGTCTCATACTCCTGCAAAACTGCAAATAACAGGTATTCAAAAACGAAGAACAGATACAACCATTACGGCTAATTATTCAAATGAAACTATTTCGGTTACTATACCTTTTACAGATAATGCTTCGATAGAAAATGCGATTACCTGTTGGTGTGTTATGTTGCATTTGGGCGTTTCGAACAGTATTATTCAACCACGGATGCTAAAGCTCGAAGCTGTTGAAATGCGGCTGCAGCTAAAAAAGGCAATCAATAATTGCGCTGTAATTAACGACAGCTACAGCAACGATTTAAGCAGTCTTGAAATAGCGCTCGATTTTTTACAGCAACAATCCGGCAATCAAAAAACAACCGTCATCTTATCCGATCTGGGCGAAACTACTAACTCTGACGAGCAATATCATAAAGTTGTGCATGCATTGGCTCAAAATAACATTCAAAAGTTTATAGGCATAGGCCCGAAAATAAATGCTTATCAATCTGTTTTCAGGCAATCACTTCCAGAGGCTCATTTTTATTTTTCGGTTGAAGAGTTCATTCACCATTTTTCATCTATTGGTTTCAAAAACGAAGTGATCTTATTAAAAGGAGCGAGAGTATTTGAGTTTGAACAAATTGATCTTTTATTTGAGCAACAGGTGCATCAAACAGTGATGGAAGTAAACCTGTCTGCCATGATTCATAACCTGAAAGAATACCAGCGCTATTTAAAACCTGCAACTAAAGTGATGGCAATGGTAAAGGCCTTCAGCTATGGAAGCGGAACGGCAGAAGTGGCAAGTGTGCTGCAATTTCATAAAGTAGATTACTTAGCTGTAGCTTATGCAGATGAAGGTATTGAACTTAGAAAGGCCGGCATTAAAATGCCAATAATGGTAATGAATCCTGAGATAATAACTTTTCAGGCTGTGGTAGAACATAACCTCGAGCCTGAAATATACTCTTTTGCCATACTCGATGCCTTTACTGCCTATATTATAAAAGAAGGTTTGCAGCAATATCCTGTTCATATAAAAATTGATACAGGCATGCACAGACTCGGCTTTGAAAACGACGATGTAGCAGCGCTTTGTAACCTGTTACAGCAAAACCAACACCTGGCGGTAAAGAGTGTTTTCAGCCATTTGGTAGCAAGTGAAGATTCTGCGCATGATGAATTTACTAATCAGCAGGTTCAACTGTTTGTAAGCGCTTGCAATGCCATAGAAAGTTCGTTGGGTTATCCTTTCATTAAACACATTTCTAATTCGGCTGCTATTTTCCGTCATCCACATCTGCAGTTCGATATGGTGAGATTAGGAATTGGTTTATATGGTGTTGACAGTGCAGGAGAAAAGCAGCTTCAGCTTATGCCTGTTGCAACTTTACGTTCTACCATTGCCCAAATCAGGAATGTAAAAAAGGGCGAAAGTGTGGGCTATAGCCGCAAAGGTATTATGCAAACAGATGGCAAGGTGGCTACCATAAGGATTGGCTATGCCGACGGTTATAACCGAAGACTGGGTAATGGAGTTGGCAAAGTATGGATGAACGGGCAGCTTGTAACTGTAATAGGAAATGTTTGTATGGACATGACGATGCTTGATGTTACCGGCATTGATAAAATTAATGAAGGCGATATGGTTGAAATATTTGGCGCTAACATTACCATCCAATCTATAGCAGAGTGGTGCGATACCATTCCTTACGAAATTATGACCGGAATAAGCCAGCGTGTCAAGCGGGTTTACTTTGAGGAATAGAACATTGAATACTAAGGCGTCCTGCTGAGGTATCCCTTAGATTCCATAAACTTTGAGTATAATGACAAGTAAGGTTAACCGCAGAGAAAGCACAAGAGTTAAATCGCAGAGAAACGCAGAGCGTAACTTTGTGCACTCTGTGTGCCTTCCTCTGTGACCTTTGGTAAAAAAATACAATTTTCTATACTTGTCATTGGTAACTTGTTTCTCCATAGGAGTCCTTTGGACAGCATCTCCTGGCAAAGGTGTTGGCGAACTATAACGGGCAAGAGTTCAATAGTTGATCAAATTCTATCTAAGCCCCAGCCTCACTTTATATTTGTTTTTACACTTTTATTTGTCTATTAATTTTGTAGACATTACTTTTGTGCCGGTTCTTGTTGTGGCATTTTCAACAGCCTCATACAATCCTAACGATTTTTTTGCCAGCCAAACTTTATTATTTCTTCTAATGAAAGAAGTTCTTAAATACGTACATAACTCACTTAAGGATATTGACCCAAACGATATTGGCAGTACGCTTAAGGAACTGGCGAATCTGTTTCCCAATGCAGTTACCTTTTCTTCAAGCTTTAGTTACGAAGACCAGGTGATCACCGATTTTATTGCTAATAATGCTTCTGAAATTTCCATCTTCACTTTAGATACAGGCCGCCTTTTTCCTGAAACATACTCTACCTGGAACAGCACCAATGAACGTTATAATGTAAAGGTAAAAGCATACTATCCTAACCATGGTTTGCTTCAGGATTTTATACAGGACAAAGGCCCTAACTCATTTTACGAATCATTGGAAAACCGCAAAAGCTGTTGCTTCATCCGCAAGGTTGAACCTTTAAAACGTGCACTTGCAGGCAATTCTGTTTGGGTAACCGGCTTGCGTGCAGAACATTCTCCCGAGAGACAACACCTTTCCCGGTTAGAGTGGGACGATGCCAATCAAATTCTTAAATACAACCCGCTTCTTCACTGGACTACAGAAGACGTTGTTGAATATATACGCGATAACAATATTCCTTATAACATTTTGCACGACAGGGGTTTTATAAGTATCGGTTGCCAGCCTTGTACACGTGCTGTTCGCCCCGGCGAAGATTTCAGGGCAGGAAGATGGTGGTGGGAAGATGCCAGTAAAAAAGAGTGCGGGCTTCATATAAAGCAGTAAAAAAATCTGAACGTTACAACATGATGAGTCATTATAAATTTGATTATTTAGATGAGCTTGAGTCGGAAGCCATTCACATCATTCGTGAAGTTGCAGGCCAATTTGAGAGACCTGCCTTATTATTTAGCGGCGGTAAAGACTCAATTACATTGGTTCATCTTGCGTTAAAAGCTTTTCGTCCCGGAAAATTTCCTTTTCCGTTGGTGCATATTGATACCGGTCACAACTTTCCGGAAGCATTAGAATTCAGGGATAAACTTGCCAGCGAAATAGGCGAAAAGTTAATCGTTCGCAACGTTGGCGATACGATAAAAGCAAAAAAGCTTACCGAACCAAAAGGAAAGTTTGCCAGCCGCAATGCACTGCAAACCCATACACTTTTAGATACAATTGAAGAGTTTGAATTTGATTGTTGCATTGGCGGTGCACGTCGCGATGAGGAAAAGGCGCGTGCAAAAGAAAGGGTGTTTTCGGTAAGAGATGAATTTGGACAATGGGATCCCAAGCGCCAGCGGCCCGAACTGTGGAATTTGTATAACGGCAAAATTCATAAAGGCGAAAATGTTCGTGCTTTCCCCATCAGTAACTGGACGGAATTAGACGTTTGGAATTATATAAAAAGAGAAAATATTCCATTGCCATCTATCTATTTTACACACGAACGCGAAGTGCTCGAACATGATGGCCAGTTAGTTGCTTTATCAGAATTCATCAGGCTTGATGAAGGCGATAAAGTATCTAAAAAACAGGTTCGCTACCGCACAGTTGGCGATATGACCTGCACGGCAGCAGTAGAAAGCACCGCTTTTTCAATAGATGAGATCATTGTAGAAATAACCGCAACACGAACCAGCGAAAGAGGCGAAACCCGCATAGACGACAGAGTAAGCGAAGCAGCAATGGAAGACAGAAAGAAGAACGGGTATTTTTAACCCCCGACCCCTAAAGGGGGGGTAAGCGAGTGGGAGGTTTAATAACAACGACTGAAAACTATATTTTATAACATCTTAAGTCCCTTTAGGGATTTAGGGCATTCCCTTTAGGGCTAGGGTATGGATTTACTCAGATTTATAACTGCAGGCAGTGTGGATGATGGCAAAAGCACTTTAATTGGCAGGCTGCTGTATGACAGCAAGAACATTTTAGCCGACCAGTTGGAAGCGCTTGAAAAACAAACCCGCAACCGCGAAGATGGCGGGATAGACCTGGCGCTGCTTACCGATGGCTTACGTGCCGAAAGAGAACAGGGCATTACCATTGATGTTGCCTATAAATACTTTTCTACGCCTAAGCGTAAGTTTATTATTGCTGATGCACCAGGCCATATTCAATATACACGTAACATGGTTACGGGTGCTTCCAACTCTGAGTGTATCATTATTTTGATTGATGCTCGCCTTGGTGTTGTTGAACAAACACGCCGGCATTCTATCATAGCTTCTCTCCTTAAAATGCCTCATGTTATTGTAGCTATTAACAAAATGGACCTGGTTGATTATGCGCAGGATGTTTATAACAATATTGTAATTGAATATTCAAAGGTGGCGGCAAGTCTTAATTTAAAAGATGTAAAGTACATCCCCATAAGCGCTTTAAAAGGAGATAACATTGTTGATAATACAAAAAATCTTTCCTGGTACGATGGCCAAACTTTATTAGAGGTGCTGGAAACCATAGAAGTGGAAAGTGATATAGACCATACGCATGGAAGATTTCCGGTGCAATATGTTATACGCCCGCAAACAGAAGATTTGCACGATTACCGTGGCTATGCCGGAAAAATTACTAGTGGAGTTTACAAAAAAGGAGATGAAGTAACTGTTCTGCCATCAGGACTTACAAGTAAAATATCAGCCATCGAGCTCAATGGGAAAGAAGTGGAAGAAGCCTATGCGCCGCAAAGTGTTATTCTTCATTTAGAAGATGACCTTGATATAAGCAGAGGCGATTTGATTGTACAAAGCAACAACCTTCCTTCGTTAGAAAAAGAGTTTGAAGTTTTGTTATGCTGGATGGATAGCAAGCCGTTGGTTGCAGGTAATAAATATTTTCTGCAGCATAACAGCCGTACTGTAAAAGCAATTGTAAAAGAACTTGAATACCGGTTGGATGTGAACACGTTGCAAAAACAACCTTCACCCGGCTCTGTTGCTTTAAACGATGTAATAAAAGCAATCATTAAAACATCTGAGCATCTGGCTTTCGACAGTTATGAAAAGCTGCCAACCAATGGTTCAGCTATATTAATTGACCAGACAAGTTATGTAACGGTAGGTGCGTGTATGATAGGGTAGGAGTAGCCCCAGCCCTAAAGGGAGGAGAGAGTTAACAGTGTATTTACTAATCTGCGTAATCATATTTTAAATCAAGATAATCTGAGATCGTGATCGAGGAAATTTTTATACAGCAACTTTTAAATAACACACGCGAGTGTCTTATGCATTTTCCGGATAAGGAAACTGCAGAGGACTTTATAGATGAACTGTTCCGGTTTTTTTTTACAAGCCCCAACCAGCGGGATGCGAACATAAAAAGTATGACCGGCCAGTTGCTGCAACTGCAAAGCACTTTTGAAGCATTGGTGTTTGAAACATATAATGATGCTGACAAAGCAAGAAAAGATGGAGCAGAGTTCTTTAAAGCTTTGCCCGACATTTACCAGGCATTGTTGAAAGATGCAGAAGCGATCCTTCAAACTGATCCCGCAGCAAAAAGTTTGGGTGAGGTAATGGCAGCTTACCCCGGTTTTTATGCAACGGTTGTTTACCGCCTGTCTCACCAGTTATGGAAGCAGGGCATTACGCTGCTGCCAAGGTTGTTCAGCGAATATGCACATAGCAAAACCGGCATTGACATTCATCCCGGGGCAAGAATTGGAAAATCTTTTTCTATTGATCATGGTACAGGCATAGTGATAGGAGAAACAACAGATATTGGCGACTATGTAAAAATTTACCAGGGCGTAACACTTGGTGCATTAAATGTATCGAAGGATAAGGCCAGCACAAAACGTCATCCAACTATTGAAGATGGTGTGATCATTTATTCAGGCGCTACCATACTTGGCGGCGATACAACTATAGGAAAGGGCAGTGTAATAGGGGGTAATGTGTGGCTTACCAACAGTGTGCCTTCTAACTCGGTTGTTTACCATAAAAGCGAGATACACGTAAAAGATAATCATCAGTTTACAGAGCCATTGAATTTTGTGATATAGTCTGAACCGGGATTTATGGGATTACTGGGAGTAGTGGAATAGTTGATAAGGTAAGGTTGATAGGTTGATAAAAGTTGATGTGTTACTACAAAAGATAATAAATAAATTATTGCCTGACCTCCCTCTCCACTGCGTGGAGAGGGAACGAGGGTGAGGTATGAAAGCAAATAATATCTTACAAACAATAGGAAATACGCCCCACATTCGGATAAATAACTTATTCGGAAACGAATATGAAGTATATATAAAGCTAGAGAAAAATAACCCGGGTGCAAGCATTAAAGATCGTATTGCACTGGCTATGGTTGAGGATGCAGAACAAAAAGGAATATTAAATAAAGGCAGTGTAATAATTGAACCAACATCGGGTAATACGGGTATTGGATTGGCGCTTGTTGCTGCCGTTAAGGGTTACAAACTTATACTTGTAATGCCCGAAAGCATGAGTATTGAAAGGCGAAAATTGATGAGTATTTACGGAGCCGAATTTGTTTTAACGCCCCGCGAAAAAGGAATGAAGGGTGCTATTGAAAAGGCAACTGAATTGGTGGAAACAACTCTAAATGCATGGATGCCTCAACAATTTAATAACCCTGCAAATACTGAAATTCATCGCAGAACAACAGCACAGGAGATCATCAGAGATTTCCCCGACGGTCTTGATTATGTAATAACCGGTGTAGGAACCGGCGGACATATCACTGCCATTGTAGAGGTTGTAAAAGCAAAATTTCCTTCGCTAAAAGTGTTTGCAGTAGAGCCTGAATCATCTCCTGTATTAAGTGGCGGAACTCCCGGCCCGCATCCGTTGCAAGGTATAGGTGCAGGCTTCGTTCCTTCTATTATGAATACAGAAGCAATAGATGGAGTGATACAGGTTGGTAAAGATGAGGCTTATAAGTATGCTAAAAGAATAGCAAGGGAAGAAGGCATTTTAGCAGGGATTTCTACAGGTGCAGCATTAGCAGCGGTTGCTAAAAAGCTGCCTGACATACCAAAGGGTTCTAAAGTATTAACCTTTGCATACGATACAGGCGAAAGATATTTATCAATTGAAGGATTATTTTGAGCCCCGACCCTAAAGGGAGTAGAGAGTTAAAACCTTACTTTCTATAACGGGAAAAACAATTAAGGGTGTTATTATATTATGAGTTTAGATTTTACAAACATGAATATTCAAAGCAATCTATCTTCACCCTTTAGGGCAGGGGCAGACAATCTCTCTTCTCCCTTTAGGGCCGGGGCAGGCAAAGTGATTTTGGTGGGAGCAGGGCCGGGAGATCCGGAGTTGCTTACATTAAAAGCATTACGATACCTGCAAAAAGCTGAGGTTGTACTTACTGACCGGCTGGTAAGCGAAGCTATTTTGCACGAGTACGTTAATGAAGACGCCGAAATAATTTATGTAGGAAAACAATGTCGTCGAGGAGTATCTACACCGCAGGCAACTATTAATGAATTGCTGGTTCAGTTTGCTGCGGAAGGTAAGCTTGTGGTGAGATTAAAGGGCGGAGATGTTTCTATTTTTTCAAACATTTTAGATGAGTTGGAAACCCTTGTTAAAAATAAAATTGAGTATGAAATTGTTCCCGGCGTTACAGCAGCATTAGGTGCTGCAGCTTATGCAGGTATTCCGTTAACAGCAAGAGATATTTCAACTGCGGTTCGTTTTCTCACGTATTATAAATCGGATGTTGTTTCAGATGAGTATTGGAAAGAACTGGCAAATACAAATGATACATTGGTGTTTTATATGTCGTCAGAAACATTAAGTGGCGTTGTTGAAAATTTGGTTGCCAATCATATTTCAGCAGATAAATTATTGGCAATAGTAGAGCAGGCAACAACGCCATTGCAGCACGTGCATAGTTGTAGTTTGTATGAATACAAGGCAAAGCTGTTGAATAAAAAATTTGTATCGCCATCGCTTGTGATTATTGGTAAAGTAGTGGCATTGCACGAGCAGTTTAAGTGGTTAAGCAATAGCAACAACACTCAGCAATATTTTGCTCCTGTCCACAATCATCCATCTTACAATAAAGCAGCAAGAGCATAATCAAAACTATTCAAAGTATCATGTTAGAACCTGGTAAAAAGAAAATAATTGAAGAACTGGTAGCCACATCAAGCAAAGAAGAACTGATCTGGATCAATGGCTACCTCGCAGGACTTCTTTCTAACAATTTTCAAACAACCGAAACTGCGGTTGCACCTGCTGCTTCAAAACCTGCTGCAGGCAAACTAACCATTGCTTACGGAACCGAAACAGGCAACTCTAAAAAACTAGCGTCAGAATTTGCAGGTAAAGCAAAGAAAAATGGTATAAATGCAAAGGTTATAAGTCTTGATCAATACAGAATTAATGATTTGCCTAAGGAAGAATATTTTGTAACGATTGTAAGCACTCATGGCGAGGGCGATCCTCCTGCAGCAGCTAAAAAGTTCTTCGATCATATTCATAACAATGGCTTCCAGCTCAACAAGCTCAAGTATGGCGTGTTGGCTTTGGGCGATACCTCTTATCCTTTGTTTTGTAAAGCCGGCGAAGATGTTGACCAGCAATTGTATAAATTAGGCGGTAAGCGGTTGGTGCCTTTGCAAAAGTGCGACGTGGATTACGAAAGCGAGGCCGATGGTTGGTTTACTCAGGTAATGCACCGGCTTAGTTCTTCTGCGCCTGCAGGTAATGGGCAGGTTGTTTCTGCACCTGTTGTTGTAAAAAAATCAACCGGAAAGAAAATTTATAACGGCACTGTTTTAACCAACATAAATCTTAACGACAGAGGTTCTATAAAAGAAACCCATCACATTGAAATAGCTGCCGATGATATTGAATACTTACCTGGCGATGCCTTAGGCGTGATACCCGAAAATCCTTTACGGGTTGTTGAGCCAATTGTTGAATTATTAAATATTGACCGTAATAAAACTTTCACCTTTAAACACGAAGAAGTAACCGCCTTCGAGCTGCTTAAGAAGAAGCTGAACATTTTTTACCTGCCCGAAAGAGTGGTAACAAAATATTCAAATCTTATTAGTCAGGATATTCCTCCCACTAAAATCGGGTTGCTGGATTTGTTGCGTATATATCCTTTAAAAAGTAACGACCATTTCGATCAGTTGATAGAAATATTAGAACCCGTTGCACCGAGGTTGTATTCTATTTCTTCATCTCCCGAAGCACACAGCGGCGAGGTTCATATAACTGTTGCAAGGGATAAGTTTCATGTAAATGATGAATGGAAATGTGGCTTGTGCTCCGATTATTTATCTCAATTGCCCGTTGACGATAACATTGAGTTTTACATTCATAAAAATTCTCAGTTCCGTTTGCCTGCCGATGATAAAGATATAATTATGATCGGGCCGGGAACCGGCATTGCTCCGTTCCGTTCTTTTCTTGCGCACCGTGATGCGACAGGAGCAAGTGGCCGCAACTGGTTGTTTTTTGGAGAGCAGCATTTTGTTACAGATTTTCTTTATCAAACCGAATTGCAGAACTGGTTAGAAACCGGAACACTAACCAAACTGAATGTAGCCTTCTCGCGGGATCAGAAAGAAAAAGTTTATGTGCAGCATAAAATGCTAAAATATGGGCAGGAGCTTTTTGACTGGATAAGTAATGGAGCTTCCATTTATATCTGTGGTGCTAAAGAACCAATGAGCGTGGATGTGGAAGACACATTGATGCAGATAGTAGAAAAGTTTGGCGATAAAACGATTGAAGAAGCCGTGCAATTTGTAGAGCAATTGAAAGATGAGGGAAGGTATTTGAAGGATGTGTATTGATGTCGTCTAAACTGCGATTTTTGGGATTTGTGGGATGATGTTGATAAGTTGATAGGTTGATAAGTTGATAGGTTGATAAGTTGATAGGTTGACAAGTTGATAGGTTGATAAGTTGACAAGTTGATAGTGATCTATCACTACAAGAGATAATAAACAAATCAAGCTCATTCTCTCCCTCTCTTAAAGGAGAGGGATTAAGGGTGAGGTAACACTAAGAGTAATGTCTGATAATAACGCGAATTTATCGTCAACAGAAAGAATAAAAACAGCCAGCGATAACCTTAGAGGTACGTTGGCTGAAGGGCTTCAAAATGAAATCACCGGCGCTATCAGTGAAGATGATATAGCATTGGTGCGTTTTCATGGGATGTACTTGCAGGATGACCGCGACCGGCGAGATGAACGTGCAGCTAAGAAGCTCGAACGTTTGTATTCTTTTATGATCCGTTTACGGCTTACGGGCGGAGTATTGAAACCTGAACAATGGGTTGCATTGCATCATATTGCAGGCGAGAATTCTACAGGTGTTTTAAAGATCACTACAAGGCAAACAATACAACTTCATGGGGTTTTAAAATCGAAGGTTAAGCCTACGCTTAAAGGCTTTAACGAGGTTGGGTTAACTACCATCGCAACTTGTGGCGACATTAATCGAAATGTACTTTGTACTTCGCACCCTAAACAATCACCTTTGCACGAGCAGATTTTTGCTTATGCAAATGACATAGCAACTCTCCTCTTACCAAAAACAAATGCGTACTACGAAATATGGTTGGATGGAGAGAAGATAGCCGATAAACAACTGGAAGAAGATACACTGTATCAAAACCGGTACATGCCGCGTAAGTTTAAAGTCGCTATTGCCATTCCTCCAAATAACGATGTGGATGTTTTAGCCAACGATCTTGGATTGATTGCAATAATTGAGAACGGTGAACTGAAAGGTTTTAACATAGCAATTGGAGGTGGAATGTCGGCTACTCATGGCAATCCCGATCATTATCCGAGGCTTGCATCTGTACTTGGTTTTGTTAGCGAAAAAGAAAAGGTGCTGAAAGCTGTATATGAAGTGTTAACTATTCAAAGAGATTATGGCAACCGCAGCGATCGAAAATTGGCAAGATTAAAATATACAGTTGATAGGCTGGGGTTAGATTGGTGGAAAGAAGAGTTGGAAAGAAGATGTGGTTTTAAACTGGAAGAGGCTAAGCCTTTTACTTTTACATCGCGCCGCGATTATTATGGTTGGGAGCAAAACCATGAAGGCTTATGGTATTACACTCTTTTTATTGAGAACGGGAGAATATTGGATGATGAAGAAATTTCTTTAAAGTCGGCGTTATTAGAAGTGGCAAAAACTGAAAAGGCAAACTTTATTTTCACCTGTAATCAAAATTTGATTTTAGGCGATATAAAGCAGGAAGATAAAAATATCATCGAACAAATATTAGAGAAGTACAACGTTATTGCCCACACCGATAATGCTTCTGCTATCCGTAAAAATGCAATAGCCTGTGTAGCTTTAAATACATGCCCGTTAGCCTTGGCCGAAGGCCAGCGATATATGCCTTCGTTGCTTTCTAAAATTGAACCGGTACTTCAAAAATACAATTTGCAGAATGAAGAAATAGTGATGCGGATGACCGGTTGTCCCAATGGTTGTGCCCGTCCGTTTGCTGCTGAAATTGGTTTTGTTGGAACTGCACTTGGAAAGTACAATCTGCAAATAGGTGGCGACAGGATAGGCGAACGTTTGAATAAGCTTTACAAGGAAAGTTTAGATGAATCCGCTATCCTTGCTGAATTGGATAACCTTTTTGGTGCATATTCTAAAGAAAGAATTGATGGCGAAACGTTCGGAGATTATGCTTTCAGAACAATTAACACTTAATGAAATAAGTGCTGAGTAAGAAGCAAAACTTAGTAAAAGAGCTTTGCAAAATCGAGAGAAATGAGTGAACAGGTTTTTACGAATATAAGAACAGATAATAAAACACCGGAGGTAGGTAATAACCTCTTTCCAGTTTTCCTGAAACTGGAAGATCTTTCTGTGCTTATTGTTGGAGGTGGAAATGTTGGTCTTGAAAAGTTGAATGCAATTCTTAACAATTCACCTGCTGCAACAATCAAATTGGTTGCTATTGAAATTAAAGATGCTATCAAAAAACTGGCAGATGAATATGCCAACATTACATTGATTGAAAGGCATTTTGAAGCAAACGACCTAATGGGCTGCGACGTAGTTATTATTGCAGTAAACGATCCCCAAGCAAGCAGGCGTATAAGGCATGAAGCAAAACAACAAGGCAAGCTGGTAAATGTTGCCGATCAGCCTGACCTCTGCGATTTTTATTTGAGCTCTATTGTAACAAAGGGTAATCTTAAAATTGCGATTTCTACCAACGGGAAATCCCCAACCATTGCCAAGCGGTTAAAAGAAGTGATTAATAACCTGATACCTGATGAAATGGAAAGCGTATTGCAAAATATGCAAACATTAAGGCAGGGCATGAATGGGGATTTTAATGAAAAAGTAAAACGCCTGAACGACCTTACAAAAGTGCTTGTAGCAAAGCAGGTTGATTTGGAAGAAGTAAAACTGCCAGAAGAAAAACAGTGGCAAAAAGTGGTTAAGTATTGCCTGCTGGCTTTTTTATTTATGATATTAGGGCACGCCTTACTATCGTATGTACCGTTTAATAAAATAACAGAAAGTATAAGAACCATCCCTCAATATATTGATACCAGGTCTTTCTTAATAATGTTGCTCACAGGCTTTCTTGCGCAAATGGCAGATGGTTCTTTAGGCATGGGTTATGGCACTATTTCAACTACGGTTTTATTGGCGTATGGAGTAAATCCGGCAATAGTAAGCAGCAGGGTTCACTCTGCAAGGGTATTTTCGAGTGGCGTTTCGGGGTATAGCCATCATCGCTTTGGTAACATCAATAAAAAACTTTTTCGTACACTCGTTATCCCAGGTGTTATCGGCGCCGTCATTGGCGCATCGCTGGCTTTTCTTGGTCAAAAATATGCCGGGTATGTACGCATCCCACTTTCAATTTATACTTTATACCTCGGTTATTACATACTTCGAAAAGCATTCGGAAAGAACAGGTATGAAAACAAAGTGAAGCGGGCAGGATGGCTTGCTTCTGCCGGTGGCTTTATGGATGCTTTTGCAGGCGGCGGATGGGGAACTTTGGTTACCAGCACATTAATATCAAAAAGAAGAAGTCCGCGGTATGTTATAGGGTCAGTTTGTTTGGCAGAGTTTTTCGTAGTGCTTGCAAGTTCAATAACGTTTTTTATTCTACTGAAACACATTCCGCTTTTAGATGTTGCAGGGCTAATAATTGGTGGATTGATTGCTGCCCCCATTGCTGCAAGGCTTGTAGGTAAATTACCTTTAAAAACAATGTTTATAATAGTTGGAGCCTTTGTTATTTTAACCAGTCTTAATACACTTTGGAAGGCGGTTACACATTTGTAAATCTCTGGTAACGTTCATTACAAAATAGCTGTTAACAGGGATAGTATTTTTACCGCAAAGGTCACAAATAAATAAAACAAAAGATATTACCTGTCCTGTCAGCTTATACTTTTAAAAGTCTTTGTACATTATTTGCCTTTCCGAACTTCAATAAAGCATTCAAAACTTGCTTTCTCTCTCACTTCCCTACCAACCAAAAATCCCTTGGATATATGCGGAACACTTGTGTATCATCTCCATCTTTTGATTTCAGGTAAGTCTCGTAGGCAACCATTTGCTTCTCAGGTCCTATAACAAAATATTGTGCATCTTGTACATCTTTCGACTTAGCGCCATAACCCGGTAATATCTTTTCATAAACAGCATCTTTTCGTTTATACACTTCGTCTATAAGTGAAGGCGCTGTTCTTAATTTCAATATTGCCTGCCTGAAATTTCTTACTAACTCAGGTGTAATACCGTCTGCAAAATCTGCGGCCATTGCTTCTCCGCGTACTTCATAGTCGTCACTTGATCTTACCTGGCTTATAGCGAGTGCAATTAAATAATCGGTGACGCTGGTATCTCTTGGCGACCGTTTAATTTCATCTATTACGAAGCGAAGTGTTTGTGGAAGCTCCGGTGTACGTTCAGCGTAATAACTCATTCTTCCTTCAGAGGGATCAACGCTTACACGGGTACTATAAGATAATCCTGCGCCTATTGTTTTAGTGAACACACTTATCGGTCCTCTACCAGCGTACAATTGTAAAGTCAGGAAGTTAAGCAACCTATCCCGGCTTGTATCCTTGTAAGCGGTTAAAGGGGCAGAGTTCATAAATACTCCTGTTTGAGAATTGGGATTGATCAGCCCGACATACACAGGATTTGCAGCAGTATTCATTCGCTCTTTTACACGTTCATCTATGTGCCTTACGTTTGCATACGTTACCCTTGTTGCAGGTGTTTTATCTAACCCTGCAAGCAGATCATTTAAGTTCTTGCTTAGCTTTTGTTGAGTAGCCGTTGAACCAATAACAAACATTCTTGCATTTGCTGTTTTCAACAAGCTCTTTCTCAGATTGTCAAGCGCTGCCAATGTTTTATCCGGTCCCTGCAAAAGGTCTTTCCGCATCTGGTTAAGCAGGTACGACCAATCCATGGTTAAAGAATTATCAGGAATATCGTTCAGCAACTGCTGCATTTCTTTTGCAGCATCAATAGCAACAGTTTTAGCAGTTGCAGGTAAATTATTAAGCGCAGTTACAAACTGAAGTGATTGCCCTGTTACACTTGCTGCTTTTGAACTATCTGATTGAAGATTATTTAATAATACTTTCAATTCATCCCTGCTGCCTTTTGCACCTGCCAATGCAGTTAAAAATCTTTCAATAGCTGTTTTATTTTCAGCATCGCCTGCATCTTTTAACATCCAGCGAAGACGATGAATGTAATGTGCTTGTGTTAAGAAAGAGGCAGTAGCAAGCAACAGCGGATTGTTTTGTTTCCAATAAGCTGTATTAGGATTTTGTACCCATGCTTCTTCCGGGTCCTGCATACGTTTCCGCGAATAGGTAAGCAGTTGGTCAACAAGATCTCTTATCCTGGCAATATTATCCATACGCCAGTTTGGATGCTGTAATACATCGTTCATCCATTCTATAGCTTTCTGCGCTTCTTCAACATTGTTTCCTGCACCACGCACTGCCAATTCTGCCCGTCCTGTATTAAAGTTGGTACTGTAATAGCAATACAGGCTTAGTATCTCTTGTCTCAATAACTCGCTCATCTCTTCATAGGTAAGTGCTTTACCGTTTTTTATAACACCTGTGCCTCTCAACAACTGTGGTAACATAGAGAGGTACACCAATTGATCTTCCGGCACCCCATCCAACCTGAAGGCAATACCGGTTGTAGCACTGGTCATGTTATTGAAAGTAGAAGCAACAAGACCAACATTTCCTGGTAAAGTCTGCACTTTATAATCAAGCTGGTCATCCAGCGTTAGCGGTGGATTATCAATAAACTTTACTTTGTGTGCTTTTTCCAGTTTTTCAAGTACCTCAGTGTTCGCATCATATTCTGCTTTATACCTCCTGATTGCTTCCTGGTCATCCGATACATTGTACTTTGCTTTTAACCGCGCTACTTCCGCGTCGGAGCGTGTCTTGCGTTCAGTGTCATTTTTCTCAATCAAGGCAGGGTTAGCCTTTGTAACCACTGCATAAGGTTCCATCGTTGCAAGCTTCCATTTATTTAAATAGTCTTTCCAAAAATTTTTGCCGGTTGCCAGCAATGCATCTATTTCCGCGAACTGCGGATTTAATACAACGGACTTCCGGAAATCTGAAATCTTATTCAACTCTTCCAACTGGTTGTGCCATGATGTGAAAGTGTTTCTGAAACCGAATTTCGGTGGTGAGTTTATGAACTTTGCAAGACTTCTTTTTATATCTGTAAGGCTATTTTTAAATCGCTTATTAAATTCCTCCAGTTCAGGTGAGTTGTCTTTGAAGCCTGCAACACGTGCAAATTCATCCTTTATCATTTGCTGTACCTTAGCAGCATTCGCTTCTGTAAGGTTTCCTGATGTTACACCTGTTAATCCGATGTACACAGGCTTTGCAGGAATGTCGTTATCAACAAAACTAAAGAGACCGGTGGCTCCAACATTAATCTCTTTTGTTTTACTGTCTATAAACTTTTTATACAGGTTGGTATTTGCATAGCCTGCAAATACATCTAAAAAACTCCGAAGCATTACGTTTTCGGTAGGGGTAAGCTTTACGTTGTGAGGATAAGCAAAAAGCATGTTGCCACTTTCCTGCGCGTTTTTGTTTGGATACTCCGTCACCTGTATCTTACCTGCTTCTGCACCTTTCGCTACAGGCAAATCTTCATCTTTATTATACTTAAGTTTAGCGGCGTCCGGTTCAAGCCTGTTTAATATTTTATCCATCTCAGCCAATATCGTAGGTAAAGTCATGTTGTTTGGCAAAGAGGTAATGGCTCCCATGTTTCCTAAATGATAATTAGCATTATGAAAGCTTTTAATTTCTTCGGGCTTTAGTTCCCTTATAGCTGCCGGCAAGCCACCGCTTGAATAAGAAAGCGGGTGAGCATTTCCATAAGTTAATCTTCGCATTGCATCTAATGAAATGAAGAAAGGATTATCCATTGAAGTTAACATCTCGTTGTATACAGATCCCTTTTCTCCAAGCCTTAATGTTTTGGTAGCAGCGTTTTCTGTTATACCCCAGTTGCGTACTTCACGCCTTACTTCCTCATCTGTGTAATCAGGATGTAATAATGCATCCATTTTTTTTTCAAACAGGTCATAAAAAACACTTCCACCTGCTGCGGTATTAAAGTGGTAATTTGTATGCAGTTGAGTTGTAAAAGCACTAGAAGCTGCAAGTGACATTCCGTCTCTTGTTCTGAGTTCACGCCCCTTGTTGCCTTTTGTTACAAGCAGGTGTTCCTGGGTATGTGGCTCACCCTTATCCGATACCGGAAATGTTCGTACCCATATATATGTTTGAGGTATTGATTCTATTTGTAACAGATCCAATGTAAATCCTGTTCGTTCGTGTATAAAACGTCCGCCCATACCCTGGGTAGCATCATTTAGATATACCGATACAGCCTTGAAGCCATTTACTTTTTGATTAGCAGTTAAACCGGAAAATGAAATGTTTGTTTGAGACTTAACTGTTTCGCTAAAGCAAAGCAGAATAAAAAGTGAAAAAGCAATTACACCAGATGATAATGAACGAAGCATATATTTCTATTTAAATTTAGCAGAAAGGAATGAGCTCAATAAATATAATAACAAAATAGGTAAAATACTAATATTAGATTTTTTCAAACAAGTTTAGGTTCTGTCGCATCTAACAACATTGGCAAAACTTGCATGAGATGAATACGAAGTTCTAATTGAAAAGCTTCTTTTAATAATCTATTCAACTTTCCTTTTATAGATGGTCTTTTTTCATAGAGGCGACAGGACCTATCCACTATTTCTTAAGTGATAATATATATCGTACCATTTCAGTCACATCTTTCTTTGGTAGTTGTGGATGTGGCGTCATTGGTATTTGCCCCCAAACACCTGCACCCCCATTTATTACTTTACCTGTTAGCCTTGAAACTACAGCAGGAGTATTTTGATATTTTTTTGCAATTGCCATAAAAGCTGGACCGACCAGTTTATTGCTTATTGCATGGCAGGTATTACAATCACTTTTAGCCATTAAAGCCTTGCCTGCACCTCCAACACTCACCATTTTATTTGCAGAGGCATTTGTTTTATTTTCTAAAGTTTTTGGTAGTGATGTTTGTGCTTTTGGCATTTCTTTTTTCTCTGCAACAGGTGGCACAATAACCTCTTTGCCACCTCCTTCAAAACGTACCCAATCTACGTTAGCAATGTTTCTGTTTGGAGTATCAACTTTAGTAAACATAAAATATAAATCATGCTTTCCTCCCGGGTCTGTTATGGGTGCAGTTACTTCTTCAGGCTTATTAAAAGCACCGGTAGCGGAGTAATTCAGTGTACTGATTACGTTACCGTTAGGCGCATCTAAATGCACCTGCACTGTTCCGTTCTTATTGGATGCTATGCGATAGGTAAGACCGGTTATATCTTTTAAGTCAATACTTTTAAAAACAAAATAAGAGCCGTTATTAATGCCTGCTAATTGTTGTGGCGTTTTTCTTAAGTTATATACTACATCAGCATCTTCTGCCTGCAGCTTTGACGGGCGTAGAACCAACACATCTCTGTTGGTAAGTGGTTTAACAGCGCCGCCTTTATCGGTGTAAGAAGCAGTCATAATATAACGTCCTTCTTCGGTGCTGCCCACATGCTCTTTCAGTACAACAGACCCTTCTTTAGGCAGCGCTTTTTCGGCCTGTTTATTAGAAACGGTTAGTACATATTTTACAATTTCTGTAGCGTCTTCTTTTGATATTTGCGGATGAGCACTCATCGCATGTTCTCCCCAAACGCCCGAGCCGCCCGTAATGATTTTGTTAGAAAGATAGCCCGGTGCGTTTTTATCGTTAATATATTTAGTTGAAATTGCCATAAATGACGGGCCCACAGATTTTGCATTAAGCTGGTGACAAGCTTTACAATCGCTGCCTGCAATTAAAGACTTACCATAATTATAGTTTTCATTTATTTGCTGATGTCCCATTTCCGATTGCTGACCAACTACCTTTGGAATATATTTCAAAGCAACTTTTATCTTTTTTGCATCAATCACTTTATCTTCTTTATCCGTCACATCAACATTATAATTAAAAGCGGTGGCTTTAGGAAAGAAAAAGGTGCTATTGTCAGCAGGCTTTATTACCACCTGGGGTAATGTATTTCCAACTATGATGGAAACCGTATCGCTGCTGCTTTTGCCTGCGGGGTCGGTTACTTTTAAAACGGTTTTATAGATACCGTTATTTTCAAAAGTATATGAAGGATTGGGCTCATTGGAAATAGGTTTGCCATTATAAGTCCATTGGTACGTAAGCTTATCTTCCTCATCGTAATCATAGCTTTGCCTGCTGCTGAGGCTAACTTTAAAAGGAGCAAGACCAATAGTATCTTTAGTGGTGATCTTTGCTACAGGTGTTCTGTTGCCTCCATTGTAATCAATTCTTACTAACCGCGCATCAACATTATCTATTCCATAAACAGATCCATATTCTAACATATAAACAGAACCTTCTGGTCCTATCTCCATATCAATAGGCCGGCGAAAATCACCATTGGTTTGCATAAATGGTTCCATGCGCTGGTAATTATAATTCTCATCTAAGCGTACTGCAAAAACCCAGTTACGCATCCAGTCATAAATAAAATAAGCTTTATCATAATAAGCCGGCAGTTTAGTATTGGATGATAAATTAGGATTGAAGTGATAGATAGGGCCGCCCATTGCACAACGTCCGCCTGTACCTAAAGCAGGAAACTCGGCAGATAAACTATAAGGATACCAGATTAATGGTTTGGTAGGAGGAGGAAGCGTTTTAATTCCGGTGTTGTTAGGCGAATTATTAACTGGTCCATTTACATCAAATAAATCTCCAATAGCTTTTGTAGCAAAGTCTGAGTCATGATAAGGTTTGCTGTCGCCCACAAAATAAGGCCAGCCGAAATATCCTGCTTTTCGAGCCTGGTTAAATTCATCGTAACCGCGAGGACCGTGACGACTGTCAGTTCCTGCATCAGGCCCTACTTCTCCCCAATATACAAAAGAAGTAGCCTGGTCAACAGAAATGCGGTAAGGGTTTCGGCAACCCATTACATAAATTTCAGGACGCGTGCCGGGAGTGCCTTTCGGAAACAAATTGCCTTCAGGAATAGTATAAGAACCATCAGCTTCAGGATGAATGCGTAAGATTTTTCCTCTCAAATCATTGGGATTGCCGGCGGAGCGTTGTGCATCAAACACATGTCTGCCTGGTCTTTCATCTATAGGAGCATAACCATCTGATTGAAATGGTGTAGTGTTGTCGCCGGTAGAAATGAAAAGGTTCTTGTCTCTGTCCCATGCTAATGAGCCGCCGGTATGTGCACTTACTTCAAGGTCTATCGGAACTTTTATAATTATTTTTTGAGAGTTTGTATCGAGGTTGCCGTTAGGTTTTATTTTATATCGTGAAATGTTTTGGTGATACTGTTCTCCTGTGTTGGAGCTATAGAAAAAATAGATGTAATTATTCTGCTTAAAATCAGGGTCGAGGGTAATGCCTATTAATCCGTTTAAATATTTATCTACTGCTTTAGCCGGGAAATTATACAACAGCTTTGTCTTCTTAACCTTTGGATCATAAACATAGAACTTTCCTGCACGTTCGGTAAAAAATACACGGCCATCAGGGGCAACGGTCAGTTCCATAGGTTCATTAAGATCATCTGTAAGAATTGTTTTGGTAAAGCGATTATCTTCAGGTGCTTTTACCGCATAAGATTTTGAGTAATTTAAAGGGGCATTGTTGCCGATAGCATACTTAATACCTCCTGCTAAATGTTTCAGAAACAGTGGCTCGCTATAACTTTCTTTAGTGTGTCCGCCACCGGTATAAAAAGCCCGGCCGCCATCAAATTCGTGGTACCAAACAAAGGGATGGTTGTCGCCCATTACGCCTCCCTGATACGTCGTTTCATCTAAATAAGCTAATACCTTAATATCGGGCTGAACACTTTTGTAATTGTATAATTCATCAAAGCGCTCCCATTTATCGGGCAGAAATGAAGTAGATGGATGATTTTTATCAACTACATTAATCGTAACCTTTTGTTGCTTAGGATGACTTAAAAAATAAGCCCCAACAAGTTTATTATACCAGGGCCAGTCATATTCACAATCGGCAGCAGCATGAATGCCCATAAAGTTTCCGCCTGCCTGTATATAACGTTCAAAAGCCGTTTGTTGATCCGCATTTAAAATATTGCCCGTTGTACTTAAGAAGATAACGAGGCTATAATTTTTTAAACTGTCTTGTATAAAGTAATCAGCATTAGGGGTGGTATCAACTAAAAAGTTATTATCTTTTCCCAACTGCATAATAGCAGCAGCGCCGGTTGGAATAGATTCGTGGTAAAAGCCTTTTGTTTTTGTAAATACCAATACCCGTGGTTGACTTGTAGGTTCGGCAATGGCAATAGCGCCGGCAACAGAGGACGGACTTAAATTTTTACAGGCATAAAAAATAGTAAAAGAGCAAAAGATTGCCATAACGGCAAGCAATAGTTTTTTTTTCGCTAACATAAAATAGGTATTTCTGGGGGTAAGAGTAAGCAAGTTTACTTAAAGATGTTAATATAAACAAAAAAGGGGTTGCAACATCTGTTGCAACCCCTTTTTTAAAATCTTATATATTTTTTACTCGTAACTATATTCAATCTTTCCCAGCAATTCTTTTTGTTTGTTAAACACCAGTTCTTTCTCCTTCATGCCTTTGTCGTTATAAGTATATTTCCAGATAAGGTAATTGGCGCTGGCTGCCTGTGTTTGTCTCATCTCGGTTATCCTGCCGCTGTTATCGTAATCTAAAGTATAATCAGGTATCATTGCCTTAGCCTTGCGGCTGTAACGAACAATATCAGTCAGTTGTTTTTTTGGGTTATAGTAATAATAGTACGTTTCAATTATCCTGTTATTTTTCTTCCACCTTTCTTCGGCAACATTGTCCTGCTCGTCAGTAATAAACAAGACAAGGGTTGTGTCTTTCTCGTTCTTAACCTTAAGCATACTTACGGGCAGGCCTTTTTCGTTATACGTCCAGGTATGATTTTCGGCGTTTATAAAAGTTCCGTCAAAGTCTTTACTTATCGAATTAATGGAAGCAACTCTTCCGGCATTGTCGTAATTATAAACAACTTTGTTAATGGCGTTATTGCCGCTATCCACCGTTTTTACCAGCCTGTTATTTTGGTAATAGCTTATAAAATAAGACAGCATACTGCCCGAAGATGCAGAACGGGTTATAATTTGCTGACCGTCGTTAGTAACAGTTTGTTCTAACAAAAAATCTTTTGCCGGTTGATTGTTACCTTCATAACTAACGGCATTAATGTGCTTTAGCTGATGGCTTCTTATTAATTTATATTGCTGGTTAGTTTGTTTCGTTCCAATTATATCAAGGTAATAATATTGCGATTGCACCTGCATTGCAGCACATACAATAACTGCAAATAATAATATCTTTTTCATCCGTATTTTTTGTACTGATCAAAAGTAACGGCTGAGATGTTAAGGAAAAAACATAGCTTTTGCTCAAGTGTATCAAGTACATATTTGTAAGTACTTTTAGTCAAATTTTAACGTGTATAAAGGCTTTTAGAACAAGAAAAATAATGGTTCTATGATAGATAGTATAAGTAGTTATGGTTAAGCTGAAATTGCCACGAACTTCAGGCCCATGTCGTTTAGTAGGAGATGTTTGTATTGTTTTTCACGCAAAGATGCGAAGGAGCAAAGTCGCAAAGTTTTCTTTCTTGGCGTCTTTGTATATGCGTGAAAATTGCTTAACTTGATGACATGACCTTTAGGGTCATGCATTTCAATTGCCTCAAGAGGTAATGTCAATATAAAACGTATTTAGTATTTAATTTTTATTATGCAGGAATTAGAAAAGAGCTTTAGCAAACTGGTAAGTATTATGGATGATTTAAGAGAGAAATGTCCGTGGGATAAAAAGCAAACAATTGATACATTAAGGCCGCTTACAATAGAAGAGACCTACGAGCTTACAGATGCCATAACCGAACATAACTGGCAAGGCATTAAAGAGGAACTGGGCGATGTGTTGTTGCACATCATCTTTTATGCGAAAATTGGAAGCGAACAACAGCAGTTCACGTTACAGGACGTGATTGAAGGCATTTGCACCAAGCTTATAAACCGTCATCCGCATATTTACGGAGACGTGAAAGTTGCTGACGACGAAGATGTAAAAAAGAACTGGGAACAGATTAAAATGAAAGAAGGAAAAAAGTCGGTGTTAAGCGGGGTTCCCGGTTCGCTGCCGGCAATTATAAAAGCAACACGCATTCAGGAAAAAGCAAAGCAGGTAGGCTTTGAATGGGATAACAAAGAAGATGTTTGGAAAAAAGTAGAAGAAGAAATGCAAGAGTTGCACGAAGCTGTTGCATTAAATGATCAGCAGCATATAGAAGAGGAGTTTGGAGATGTACTATTCAGTCTTGCTAATTATGCACGGTTTTTGCGCATTGACGCCGAAGGCGCCTTAGAAAAAACCAATAAAAAATTTATATCGCGCTTTACCATAATGGAAGAAGAGGCTGTCCGGCAGGGAAGGTCTCTGTATGATATGTCGTTACGCGAAATGGATGCTATCTGGAACGACATAAAACTTAAAAGATCGCAGTGAGAGTTATCTTAAGAAAAAGTTTGTACAAACACGGTTACTTACTTATTATAGCTGCCTGGCTATATACCATTTCTTTTATCTTTTCCAATTATTCGTTCTACAAGTCTTCGCCCGACAGGGTTAAAAAGCGGTTAGAGACTTTTATAAAAAACGCTGAGGAAAAGTTCGAAACCTTTTCGGCTGACTCTGCAATTTTAAAATCACTGGTTCTTAAAGGCGTGGAGAGTGAAAAAGCGCTTGATTACGTAAATGATGATGTGAACATCTTCGTTTATGTTAGGAACGATGTAGGTAATTTAATGCTTGTATTTTGGAATAACCACAAAGTAACTCCCACCAATAAAGACCTTGAACGAGCCGATGGAAAATATTTTTCTGTTTACCCCAACGGTGAATTCGAATTTATAAAGAAGACTTTTTACCTGAATGGTAAACAGCTTATCACTGCTGCAGTAGTTCCCATACGTTGGAATTATTTCTTCCCGAACCAATATTTAAAAACCGAATTCGCTTCAACAGCAAATATTGAAAACACTTATGATGTAGTAACAGACCATGCAAACTTTTATGTTAAGAATGGTGATGGTAAAGTGCTTTTTGGTTTAAGGGAAAAGAAGAAAGTTCAAAACATTAACCCGGGTTGGGTATCGTTAACGCTGCGGGTTATAGCCATCATTTTAGTATTGATCTTTTTAAACTTAATAGCTTATGCAGTTGCTGAAAAAAAGGGGTGGGCACAAGGCTTTTTATTATTGGCAGGTTCCGTTTTATTTCTGCGTTTCTTAAGTTACCAGTTCCCGTTTCCTTTCGATTATCGAAAGCGAGAATTATTTGATCCTTCTATTTATGGCTCAAACAGCCTTCACCCTTCTTTAGGCGATCTGTTCGTTAATGTGATACTTCTGTTCTGGCTTATCAGCTTTTTTAAATTTTCTGCCATTAATTATTTAAGGTCGTTAAACAAGATAACAGGAAAAACAGGTTGGTGGCTAACAGGTATTTTATCTGCGCTGATGGTAGTGATGGCATTTACTTCAGCAGGTGTAATAAGAAGCTTAATAGTAGACTCTAAGATACCTTTTGATGTTGTAAATTTTTTCACCCTAAATATTTATACACTCATAAGCTTCATCATTCTCTGCCTTATTATTCTGTCGTTTTTTTATTTAAGTCATTTTATTTTGCTGTTTATGTACAAGGCAACAGAGGTGCCTTGGTATATAAAATATGCTGCCATTACAGTTTGCGGTTTATTTTATTTAACGGTAAATGTTCATAGCGCTGCATCCATAAGTAACCTCATGGTTCTTGGCTGGTTGCTGGCTTATATGTTTATTATGGAGTACCGCAAGGAAGATATTTTTGTTCCGGTTATACGATCTTCTTTCTTTTTAGTATGGATCATTTTTTTTGCAGGAAGCATAGCTGCGCTAATTATTTATCAAAGCAAGAAGGTAGAACTTGAACAACGTAAAAAATCGGCTGAAAGGCTTGCATGGCTTGCCGACCCTGCCGGCGAAAGCATTATGAGCATTGGCATTGCTAATTTCAGCAATGAGTTTCTCTCAAAAAATTTTAACCGTTTAACTGCCGAGGCAAGCAACAAAGCCATAAAAGACAGCCTGATAAACGAAAATTTTGCCGGATTCCTTAATAAATATGATACCCGCATTTATACTTACAACAGCGATTTTCAACCTTTGTATAACGAAGACTCCGTTTCGTACGATGTAATAACAAACATCATTTTCAATCAAAGCAAAAAAACTTCTGTTCCCGATGTTTATTATTATGAAAGTAATACGGAAGGATACAGCTTTTTGTATCAAAAAGAAATACGCGATAGTTTGCAAAACGCTTTAGGATATTTTTTTGTAGTTGCAAAGCCTAAAAGATATACAACCGAAGCGCTCTATCCCGAACTGTTTAAACAGGTAAAAGATAATCCTTCCGACATAGATGTTAACTATGCTTATGCCATATATAATAAAGGCACTATCATCAATAATTTTGGAGATTATAATTTTGTTTCACGTATTCCCAAAGAACTTTATCCTAAACAGGACTATATAGAAAAAAAGAACGGGCAATACAGCGAGTTGTGGTACAATGCCGGTAACAATAAACTGGTAATAGTTGTAAAAGGGGGTTCAGTTTTTTTTGCTGCAATAACATTATTCGCTTACCTGTTCGGCTCGTTTTTGTTTATTGTTGTGTTGCTGCAAACAACCGATTATCTTATTAGATCGGGCTTTAGCTGGAAGCGTATTAAAAGCGGGTTCACCTTTAACATACGTACACAAATACAAAGCACCATCCTTTTCATAAGTATATTTTCATTTTTGGTTATTGGCGTTGCTACCATTTCGTTTTATATAAACAGGTTTAGCCAAACCAATCGCGAAAGACTGGTAAAGGCAATTCAGATTATGTCAAACGAAATTGAAAGCCAGATACAAAGTCATGCTATTTTTGATGACATGGTTAAGATTTATGATTTAGGCGCAAGTAACGAACTGGAAAGAAGGATCAACGAAATATCGGAGATACATAATGTTGACATTAATTTTTACGACCTTGCCGGCAACCTTAAAGTATCTACCCAACCTTACATTTATAAAAAGAAGATTTTAAGCGATATGATGGAGCCTGTTGCTTATTACCAGCTTCATTACAAACACGAAATTCAGTTTATACAAAAGGAGAATGTGGGTCGCTTTTCTTATTTAAGTGTTTATGTTCCGGTAAGGGATCAAACAGGCAATCCGTATGCTTATCTTAATATTCCCTATCTCAATTCGCAAAAAGAGTTGAACCAGGAGATATCCAACTTTTTGGTAACCCTTATTATTTTAAACGCTTTCATTTTTGTAGTAGCCGGCGCTATTGCTTTGTTGCTTACCAATCGAATCACTAATTCGTTTACGCTTATCGGCAGTAAAATGAAGGACATTAACCTGGGGAAAGCAAACGAAGAAATTAGCTGGAACACCAACGATGAAATAGGGGCTCTGGTAAACGAATACAACAAAATGGTTAAAAAGCTTGAAGAAAGTGCGCAGGCACTGGCAAAAAGCGAAAGGGAGGGAGCATGGCGCGAAATGGCCCGGCAGGTAGCACACGAAATAAAAAACCCGCTTACGCCAATGAAGCTTAGCATTCAATACCTGCAAAGAGCTATTCGGGAAAAGAACCCTGATATGCAGGTGCTCTCACATAAAGTAGCATCTACATTAGTTGAGCAAATTGACCAGCTTGCTAAAATAGCTTCGGACTTTTCGCAGTTCGCCAATATTGGAAACGTAAAAATGGAAGTGTTTGATGTAAGTGAATTATTAAGCTCGCTCATCAACTTGTATAATACAAATGAGAAACTTAATATATGCAGAACCAGGTTAAACACTCCTGCATTAATAAGTGCAGACCGCTCTCAAATAAACAGGCTGTTTACTAATCTGCTGCAAAATGCTATTGAAGCTTCAACCGGTAACGAAACCATAAACATTACTATTACTGAAGAGATCAATGGCAATAAACTATTGGTCAGTATTAAGGACGAAGGAGTGGGAATACCTGCAGAAAAACAGGATAAAATATTTACACCCAACTTTACTACAAAGACTTCGGGAACAGGTTTAGGACTTGCTATGTGTAAGGGCATTGTTGAAAAAGCCAACGGCAAAATCTGGTTTGAAACAACCGAAGGAGCGGGCACCACCTTTTATGTGTTGCTTCCATTGGTAGGCTTACCTGCCTGATCTTTTTTGTTTCTGTTTTTCCAAAAAATTTTCGAACTGTTCCAAAGAAAAACTGCTGACATTATGCACTTTGGTGAGCCCGGCTTTTTGTGCTGAAAGTACACCGTAACGTATATCATTAAAAGAATCAACGGAATGTGCATCGGGGTCAATAGAAATTAATACGCCTTTTTCAAGTGCCTTTGGTATTTGTCTCCAATCCATATCCAACCGCCGGGGGTTAGCATTTAATTCAAGAACAACATTGTGTTTGGAGCAGGCATCAATAATGGTTTCATAATCTACGGGATAACCGTTGCGAACTAAAAGTAGTCTGCCCGTCATGTGTCCTAAAATAGTAGTGTATGGATTTGCTATCGCTTTTAATAATCTCGCCATTGCTTTGTCTTGACTCATTTTTAAATTGCTGTGAACAGATGTAATTACAAGATCGAAAGTTGAAAGAATTTTATCATCGTAATCCAGACTGCCATCATTTAAAATATCAGACTCAATGCTTTTGAAGATTTTAAAAGGGTTCAGTTTTTCGTTCAGTTCATCAATCAAAGTATGTTGCGCTTTTATTCGTTCGGGTAGTAATCCTTTTGCATAATAAGCCGATTGTGAGTGGTCGCTGATAACGAGATATTCAAGCCCTTTTTTAATAGCTGCTTTGGCCATATTTTCAATAGTATCAGCGCCATCACTCCAATCACTGTGGGTATGTATAATGCCACGTATATCTTCCACCTGTATCACCTGTGGAAGCGAGCGATTTTCAGCCTGCTTGATTATTGCAGGTAGTTCCCTTAGAAAAGGCGGTATGTATTGCACGCCTGCTTTCTCAAAAATTTCTTCTTCATTCTTATAAGATGCAGAAGGATCCCAGCCATACTTATTTTTCCATTCATTAAAAAAGTCATTGGTGCAATTATTTTCGAACAGACGGGTAAAAAGTAAATTGGTGGTAACGGAGATAAACTTCAGCCTTACATTTTCAGGTCCGCGTGCAATAATCATTTTGTCTTCAACTTCTGTTGCATATTCGGCTTCCTGAAAGTAGATTTCCAATTCATTTGTTTCCGCATCTGTTATCCATTCAATTTTATGAATTACTTCTGCATGCCGGTTTGCATCTCCTGTTAGCAGAAACTTCTTTTCAGGAAAACTCTTTTTCATTTTCTCCGTAAATTGCAAAGCATAATTTTCGATCTGCCCGTACAGGTAGCTGCCCTGGCTGTTCATGTAAAATTCAATCGCCTCTTTTATGTTCTGTTGGGTTTTAGCGCCAAAACCTTTGGTTAGTAAAAGACGGTTTTCTTCGCAGGCATATAATAATTCTCCAATATTTTCAATGCCCATTTCCTTCCAGATAACAGAAATTTTCTTTGGACCTAAACCTTTTATCCGCAGCATTTCTAAAACACCTGGTGGTGTTTTTAAAAGGTATTCATCTAATAAAGCAAGCCTTCCTGTTTCAAGTTGCTCTATAATTTTTTTGCCTGTAGCACTTCCGATATTTTTTATTGAGAAGATTTTTTCAGGTGCAAACGTTTCTAATTGGGTTGGAAGATTTTCGATAGTATAAGCTGTGATCGAATACGTTTTAGCTTTAAAACTATCATCGCCATGAATATCTATAAGCTTTGAAAGCAAGGAGAAATTACCGGCTATTTCGTAATTGTCCATAAACAGTTTTAAGAGCTGTTAAGATAGAAATATAAGCTTCAATTGCAAGGGTTGTAATTTGTAATGCAGGATTATTTTATTGAAGTATATGAAGTTGAAGTCTCCCTAACACTTTAAAATTACTTACAGCTCTTTTGTCTTTTGAACTGTCTGCATTATACTATTGAGTAAATAAATAAAGAATTAAAAGAAGTAATATCAATTTGTTGTACGCATAAAAATTTCAGCGGGTATATTGAAGTAATCGCGTAAACGTTTTGCTGTATTTAACGTTAATTCCCTTCGCCCCGATAAGACAGATGAAACATGACCTTTTGAGCCAAGTAAAGGCTCAAGATCTTTTGCTTTCATACCCCTTTCTTCCATCTTCAGCTTTATTACTTCAATAGGATCCACCTCCGGAACCTTAATGTGTTTGTCTTCATAGTCCTTTACCAGAACCAAAAGCAACGCTAATTCGTCTGCTTCGGGAGTACCTTCTTCGGAATGAAAAATCTTCATGATCCGTTTAATGGCTTTTTTATATTCAACCTCTGATTTTATTACTTTCCAATTCATAATTATTTTGCTTTATGGTTTAATATATTTATATCAAACTCTACAGTTTCAGCATTTATCTTATCATACTCTTTATGTGTACCAAACCAAATAATGTATGCTGCTAGTTGCTTAAAATTTACCGATACTACTAACCTGTAATCATTGCCTTTAATATTGAAAATAACCCTGTTGTTTGCCACAATACTTGCACTGCCATAGACTGCTTTCAGTTCATTGAAATTGTGAAATGATACTTTTAAAAATTCAGTGTACCACGTTAATAAAGGTGTTTTGGCAGCAGGGTATTTTTCTATATAATATGAAATGGTGCCCCTGGCAATGACATTCATAAAACAAAGATACAATAAGTTTTCAGAAAGAAAACCGGAGAAAAAAGCATTTTCATAAACCACTTATTGAAGCTTTTCCTAACTGAAGTTAGTTGTGTGAATTTTAGTTTTTGTATAATTAGCTATGAGTCTTATAACCCTTGCTACATCTTCAAAGAACGCCTTGTAACCAAAGCTGCGCTATGTTGTTTTACGTTGGCAACCGATTGTTATATTAAAACATAAGATTAAGCCTCAATACAGAAGCTTTTTTTCCTGCAAGTTTATTTATTGCCTCTTTACATTCTTTGCAATTAAGCTTAGTGGAAGCCATAAACAATATTGGGACATACATTGTAAAGACTATCCTTCGCCTGCATTAACCTTAGTTCAACTGCAGGCACTTGTATCTAAAGACAAATTGTTGCTACCCATACCGCAAAGAGAGATAGATACCAATACGCAGTTAGCAATAACTCAAAACCCGGGATATTGATCAAAAATAGTTGGCAGAGGAAGCTCCGCTTTTTGACAATTATAATTAACGCTAATGGAGTTATTTTGCTGATGTACATTGTGAATCTTCTCTGGCTTCATAAACACTAAAATAGATTAAAAATGTACACTACAAATTTTAGGTATAAAACAGCCCTTGTTGCGTTTCTTTTTTTATTAGGCAGTACATTAGGCAAGGCACAGCAGAAAAAGCCATATAACGTACTGTTTATTGCAGTTGACGACCTTAATGACTGGGTAGCTGCATACGATAAACATCCAGGTGTAAAAACGCCGAATATAGACCGGTTAGTAAAACAGGGGATGATTTTTACACGTGCCTATTGCTCAGCTCCATCATGTAATCCTTCGAGGGCAAGCATGTTAACAGGAGTACGTCCATCAACGTCGGGAGTTTATTTTAATAGTCAACCCTGGCGTCCTGTATTGCCAAATGCAGTAACCCTTCCGCAGTATTTTACTCAAAACGGTTATGACGTTATGGGCACAGGCAAAATATTTCATGATGTCTATAATGATAAAGCATCATGGCCGGTATATTATCCTGTGCCTCCCTCACTTAAACCAACTAACGCTAAAAAGAAAGAAAAAGGTGTTGCAGGTACGCCGTTTGATTGGGGGCCGCTTGATGTAAGTGACAGTTTAATGGCTGACTTTAAAATTGCAGAACGGGGGATTGATTACCTTCAGCAAGATCATAATAAACCATTTTTTTTGGCGGTGGGCATTATAAAGCCGCACCTTTCGTGGTATGTTCCTCAAAGGTATTTTGATATGTATCCTTTGGCAGAGGTTAAAAGGCCGTTGGTTATACCCAATGACCTTGACGACGTTCCACCTGCGGGAGTAAAAATGGCTAAACGTGAAGGTGATCATAGGTATATAACACAGAATAACTTATGGGAGAATGCTGTGCAAGGCTATATAGCCAGTATTACTTTTGCCGATGCACAGATTGGTCGCTTGTTAGATGCTCTTGATAATAGTAAATATAAGCAAAACACCATTGTTGTATTGTTTGGCGACCATGGCTGGAACCTGGGCGAAAAAGAGCATTGGCGCAAATTTGCATTATGGGAAGAAACCACTCATGTTCCGTTTATTATTTCGGCACCGGGCATTGTTAAGCCCAATAGTATATGTGATCGCACTGTTAACCTGATGGATGTTTATCCTACGTTAATTGAGATGTGTGGTTTCCCCATGAGAAAAGATTTGGAAGCAGTAAGTATTTATCCGCTCTTAAAAAATCCTAAACTCGAATGGAACCATCCATCAGTATCAACATGGGGTCAAAATAATCATTCTGTAAGAACAGAGCGCTGGAGATACATAAGATACAGTGATGGAGGAGAGGAATTGTATGACCATAATATTGATCCGCACGAATGGAAAAATCTTGCATCAGACCCAAAGTTTGCTGATATTAAGAAGCAGCTTGCTGCATGGATGCCAAAGGTAAATGCAGCAAATGCACCATCAGAAAATCGTCCCGGCAGCGATGGTGAATAAGCAATGTTAAGAGTTTTAGGAAGTAAAAAAAGGCAACCGAAATAAACAGAAGGTGTGGCTAAGAAGTAGCTAAATTTATCCGAACATTAAATGAAACAGTGAACGATCAAACTTTGAACAATCAAACTTAATTTGGGGTAAAATCTTTAATTGAAATTTCTTCAAAAGCAATCCCTTCGTATGGCTTTGAATAACCTGCCTCATAAAAACAAGCAAGGTGTCCATTAGGAAGAACCACTAAATTTGAGTAAGCCGACGGGCCTACATAAATAGGTTTTTTAAGAGGCCAGGTCTTACCATCATCATAGCTAATTCTGGCTGTCATATCTTTTCGTGCAGTTTTACTTGCCGGGTTGGAAAATGCAAGTGCTGTCTTTCTACCTGATTTATATTGGATGAGATTACCCTGGCATACAGGTTCAATTAAAGTACTGTCAGCATAAATATCCGACCATGTAATACCTCCGTCATTACTGATAGCAACCTGGCGGTTTCTTGCTTTGGAGGCATTTCTCATATTAAGCATAAGTCTGCCATCAGACAGTTCTGCCATTGTACTTTCATTTACACTAACCTGCGTGGTAATGCCTCCGAGATTCCAGGTTTTACCACGGTCATCAGAATAGATAGCGTGTGAGCGATTGCTTTTTGTTACAGCTTCAACGTGATTGCAGGGAACTATCAAACGGCCTTTATACTTTCCTTTTTTAATTTGTATTGCAGACCCCGGACCTGTTGCATACCACGACCAGTTTTCTTTCTTTACATTCTTTGTTATTTCCTCAGCTTTCGACCAGGTACTGCCATCATCCTTTGATGAAAGCACAAAAACCCTCCTGCTGTCTTTGCTTGTTTGAGCAATAATATCTTTTTCATGATCTGATCCTAAGTTCCATGTGGAGAGTAATATGATTGCTCCGGTTTTCCTTTCAACAACCGGTGCAGGGTTACCGCATGTGTTTTCTCCGTCATCCCAAACTACTTGTAGCTTGCTCCATGTTTTTCCTCCATCTGCCGAACGTTTTAATACAAGATCTATATCACCCGCATCTGAACAATTATTTTTTCTGCCTTCACAAAAGGCAAGCAGTGTTCCTTTTTTAGTGGCTACTATAGCAGGTATCCGAAAGCACTGATATCCTTCTTCACCGCTCTTATATATGTAGTGTAATTGTTTCGCCTCGTCTTTCAATTTCACCCTATTAAACGCGTATGAAGTGTTGTTGAACATTAATTGAATTACAATAACTATTACGAGGACAGAATAGTGAATAAAAGGGTTACAGGTGTTTGATTTTTTACAAGACATAAAGCGTATCATTATAGTATTAATTGAAATAGTTTAAAAAATATTTAGTAGAGTTTACCTTACTCTTTTTTAATGGGATGAGTCTTATTACATTTCCATGGCGGAAGGATATGTTATCGTCATCATGACCACATACATTCAGATACTCTGCATACTCTTTATATACTCTTTTTAATTTTCACTGCAAAAAGAGTCCACGTTGCAAAGAGCATCAGAACAGCAGAAACCTGGTACACAATTGAAAGATCAACCTTCGCATCTTTCAATGCACCTCCCACATAAACCATAAGACCGCCTATGATTGTACTTAAAAAATTAAGAAAGCCATAGCTTGTTGCTATATACCGGCTATCTACGACTTGGCGCAAGATGGGCATGAGGTTCGCATCGTTAAATCCCCGAGCCAATCCAAAAACAACCATAGCCAAAATAGCTATGGTAAAAACGTTCGTAGCTGACATTAAAAATAAAAATGGTGCTCCAAGTGAGAAGCCAATAATCACTACATACAACCGGCTTCTAACATTAGTACGAAACCATCTGTCTGCTAATAGTCCACCAATTATTACCCCTAAGAAAGAACCAATTTGAATATAACCGGTTGCAGAAATTCCTGCCTTTCCAAGATTAAGATTGAAATGCTCTTTCAAAAAAGTCGGAAGCCATCCGTAAACTAACCAGTTAACCATTCCTAATACAGAAAAGTATATTAGTAAGATTAGAAATGATGGTTCCCTAAAGAGCAGCTTAATTGATTGTAAAAGAGTTATTGATTGATCTGAAGCGATCTCTTTTTGAGAAGAATTTTCAACTGTTTCTGTTGATGTATCTTTTAAAAAAAACAATAGCGCAATTGAATAAAGAATACCAAATGCACCAAACACCTGGAAGCCATAACGCCATCCCCATAGCTCTGCAATGTATCCACCTAATCCACCCAATGCTAAACCTGTATATAAGCCACTCATGTGTAAGCCGGTTGCCAGTGATTGTGTACGCCCTTTATGATAATCGGTAATTAGCGCTAAGGCTGCCGGTATATAACAAGCTTCACTTACTCCCATTAAAGCACGTGCTACTAACATTTCAGGAAATGAACCAACAAAGCCCGTCCAAAGAGTGACAGCAGACCAAACTATTACGCTAAATACTATAACTTTTTTTCTGCTGTATTTGTCTGCGAAAAATCCACCAAACGGGCTTAAGAAGCCATACGTCCAAAGAAACACTGAAGTAAGTAAACCAAACTGCGCATCATTCAAAGAAAAATCCGCAACGATAGGATCCCTCATTGAAGTAATTAGAATGCGATCAAAATAATTCAAAAAAGCTACTACCCATAGCATCGCTACAATTGCCCAGGAATAAGAGGAACTAACCGTTTTTGAATTTCGCATTTTTATTTGTTTGTATGGCTAAAGTTGCCACGACCTTTTAGGTCGTTGGGTGTTGTGTATAAACTTTTAGTATTGGCTTTAGCCAAAACTCTTTTTCCCTTGCCATAGAAATGGATCAATATTTTGGTGTATTGCATATTATGTTTGGTCTTGCCAAAGCCGTTATTTTATTTTGCTTTATTCATTTATCAACGACCTGAAGGTCGTGGCAACTGCACCTTAAAATTTGGATGAGCCATAATTACTTTTGGAGTTCGTATAGCAGGTCTCACTTCACCACCTGGAAAAACCAGGTTCTCATCCCAAACCACTATCGGTGTAGTTACGGGTGCCCACATACTTCCATTAGGATTCGTTGCTGCATCAGGCTTTTTATCTGTTTTTATTTTTCCGTAAGATGACCATTGATTCGTAATAGTATTATAACTTAAAATTTCATCAGAAAAACCTGGATGTTGCTCTTTTAAAACGGAAGCTTGTGGTGCAAGCTTTCCATCATCACCACCAAAAATTATTAAAGAATTACCAGTGCTGTAAGCAGGGCCAGGTGCAGCTACAACAGCATGGGGAAGATTAGCTAATTTTTTCCAACCCTTATTTGGAGTGAATTGATAAGCGTCTTTTAAATACTCACGTTGCGGTTGCTCTTCTTTGTTAGCATGTAAATCTGCACCACTGAAAAGAAAAAATGCTCCATTTTGTACACCGGCTACAGCAAGCATTCTTGGTGGGCCAGGCCATGTTTCCAATTGTTTCCATGTCGTGTTATTTGCATCTTCTAATAAATTAAGTGACCAGAATACTTTAGCAGTAGAAGTTGATTCTGGTTTAAGCAATCCTCCTGCTATATAAATAACATCACCTAATAATGCACCACATGAGTTTGCCAAAGGCTGTGGCAAATCGGGCAACTTTTCAAAATTTATTTCTTTGCCTTTATAACTTATAGAAAATACACTTGCATAATGACCGGCGGTGTTACTTCCACCAATGCATATTAGCCTGTTATTCCAGCTAACCGAAACGCCATATCCTAAAGGTTGTGGAAGTTTACCTGCTACTTTCCATTTACCACCTGGTTTATCCAGAACAAATATTTTATCGCTCCATACTTTTTTAGACCCTGTCCACGGTGCACCACCCTCCGGAAAATTTGCTCCGCCGGCAACTAATAATGCATTATTAGAAATGCCCGCAAAACATCCTGCAAAACCAAAGCTATCAGGAAGAGATGGTAGTTCTTTCCACTTAAAAGGCTGCACTTTTAAGCCTTGCGGAAAGGTCTTAATTGAAAAGGTCATAAAAAAAATGAGTAAATAAGAAAGGTAGTTTTTCATCATACTTTCTTCAGTGATAAACCTGATGCTTATCTCCCTGTTTATGTTTTCTATATTCTTTAATTCTTCACAATTCACGCCATAACTCCATTTCCTCCAGGCTTCTTTACTGTTTTATGTTTCTTTAAAAGGTCGAAGAAACCTACTTCATCAAGTGAGTTTTTAAGTGCACTCAATTGCTGATTAGTTAAATTAACCAACGGCAGCCTTGAAGGGCCAAGCTCAAACCCTTGCATTTTCATGATCGCTCTTTGCGATGGTATTGGTGAAAATTTTATGATGCATCGTACCATTTCCACAAGATTGAATTGGGTTTGTCTTGCTTCTGTTAGTTTATTTGCTTTAAACAACTCTATAACCTTTAGATATAGTGGAGCAGCATAAGTATAGGTACTACCAATAGCGCCTTTGGCGCCAACTGATAAAGCCGGCAAGAGCATTTCATCTAAACCATACAGTATATCATACTTGCCATTTTTATAATTGAGACATGCCTGGTATTCGTGAATAGTTGTTGCTGTATATTTTATTCCGGCAAGATTTGGTATTTTATCTTCACTTAAACTTAGAAATTCTATCATATCAATTACTACACCTGTTAAGTGAGGTATATGGTAATAATAGAAAGGCAATGTTGGTGCTGCTGCAGCGATTTCTGCGATACTGTTTACAAGATTTTGAGCTGACGTAGGTTTAAAATAAAACGCAGCAACGGATGAAATTGCATCAGCTCCAATTTGTTGAGCGTGAACTGCTAATTTTTTTGATTCAGCAATAGATGGATGTCCCACATGCACCAGCACCAATATCCTTTTATCAGCAGCTTTTATATACGCTTCGGCAACAGCCATCCGTTCTTCAATTGTCAGGTTAGGGCCTTCGCCATTTGTTCCGCATATAAAAACACCTGTTAAGCCATCCTCAATCATTTTCTCTACAATAGCCGGAATTATAGATAAGTTCAAAGACCCGTCTTCATTAAACGCACCAAATGTTGCAGCTATCAAACCTTCAATTTTCATCATAATTTTTTATTTAAGTATTCATCATGGCATTAGGCTTAGCTTCATTTCTAAGTAATGCATTATGTTTATTATTTTTTGAACCTGTTTTACATCAGCTATTAAAAGCTTTTTCTGCAATTGCTAAATGTTCAGTAGAAAATTCAGGTATATAGCACAATTGGATTCTTCTATTTTAATATCCCTGCGTTTGGGTGATCTTGCTGTTATTAGCTAATACAGTAGTATTTAAAGGCCAGAACAAAGGTGTTGTTTTACCCACCAGGTTCGGCACATAAGTATATACATTAATTGTTCCTCCTTTATGAAAACGAACCAAATCGAACCAGCGTTTATTTTCAAAAAACAGATCCCTGCCCCGTTCGTCAAGTATTTCTTTTTCCACCTCCATCTTAGTGGTAGCGCCCGTATAATTGCCTATACCCGCACGAATTCTTACTTTGTTTAAATAGTCAATTGCCTGGGCGGTATTGTTTAACCCCGCATAAGCTTCGGCTTTCATTAGAAGTAAATCTGCAAGTCTGTAAATAATTATATCATTATCAGAAATCCTGTCGTCAGGGTATTTTGTTCCGGGATATTTTGTTATCCACGAAATTTTAGGACCTGAAGCTTGTCTTTCCGTTACCCACGTGAATGGAATACGTTTGTCGGTTGAGGTTGTAAATAATGCTCGCGACTTTGGGCTTATCTGGTAAGCTCCCTGTCCGTTGGTAGAAGTTTGTGCATAGGGCAGGCTATCCAGGTTGAGAGCTCCCTGCACAATGGAAAGAAAAGGCAGTGCATTTAATCCATAGTTTGCGCCAACGCTGGTTTCGTCTCTTTGAAAAAAGGCAGCCAGAATAACTTCAGGATTAGTTGGAGCCCTTACAGTGGTGACATTTTTAAAATCGGTATTGAGGGTAACACCCGATGCTTCAACTTCGGTAATGGCTGTAATAGCATCTGTAAAATCTTTGTCCCCACCACCCAGCACTTTAGCGCTCCACAACTTTGCATCAGCTTTTAGTGCCTGTGCAGAACCATAAGCAAAACGATATTTGGAAGGATAAGATTTTACGTTAAACGTGCTCATTAAGCGGAAGGAAGCAATAGCTGTATCAAGGTCGGATTGTATTTGTTTCATTACATCAGTTGCAGGTGAACGGGCTAATAAGGGTACATTTTCATCAGTAACAGCTTCTAACATTAAAGGGGCATCGCCTATCACTCTCGTTAAATGAAAATAGATGTAAGCCCTAAGCGAAAGAGTTTCGGCTACAATTCTTTTTTTAGTATCGGCAGAAGAAAAAGGAAAATCGGCAATTCTGGCAAGTAACAAGTTGCAGTGGCCTATTCCCCGATACCATTCGTTGTAATTAACGGCACCTGAAGAAGGTGTTATAATTTGTGACCATGCCACACCAAAGCGTGAGTTGGAAGCAGCAATCAACTCTTCGCTGCGTTCAGTACCATAAGTTACATTGTTTGCAAGGCTGCGCATGAAGGTATAAATGCCGGTAACATAAGGTTCAAAATCACCTTCGTTCTTAAAATAAGTTGCTTCGGTTATGCTTGACTGTGGTGTTACTTCCAGTATTTTTTTACAACCCGCCAACATAAAAAGCAGGAAAGCCGGTATTGTTGCTAATTGAATTATTTTTTTCATACGACTGCGGTATTTTGTTGTACAAATTATTTTTAAAATTTAAGCGTAGCGCCTATAGAAAATTGACGTGGACGAGGATAGCCTCCCGGATCGAAACCTGTGTATATTTCAGGATTGAGCCCTTTGTATTTGGTGAGATAACCCACATTATAAACAGACGCAAAAACATTGAGGCCTGTAGAGTGAACTTTCCTAAGTATTTCTTTTGGCAAATCATAAGAAAAAGAAAGTTCACGAAAAGCTAAGAAATCTCCTTTCTCTATAAGCGCCGATACATCGGAAGCATATGAATGATTATTTCCCAGTGTAGCCATACGCAAATAATTCCTTTGTCCAAAATCAAAATCAGCAAAAGAAAAGCGTGCATATTTTTTACCGGCATCTCCCGGCTGCTGCCATATATCTGCACCAAGTGCTTCAGCAGGTGCGCCTTCATTAAATGCCCTTCCTTGTCCTAACGATCTTGCCAGGGCGCCGTTGGAGATGAGATGTCCTAAAGCATAATCCATAGTAAAGCGCAGCGAAATGCCTTTATAAGAAACCGTATTTTGCATACCTCCAATCTTGTCCGGGTTTCGATAACCCATAAACACCTGGTCTTTTGTATCTATTACACCATCGTTATTAGTATCTTCAAAAATAAAATCTCCTGCATGTTTTTTTGCAGTGATGCCGAGCGGAGAAGCGAGATTATCTTTTTTTGTTGCGTTCCATACGGTTGCTTCTTCTTCAGTAGAAAACACACCCAATACATTATAAGCCCAAAGGCCATATGGACGCTCACCTTCAGCAAAACCACCTGCTTCTACCAGGCTTTTTGAAGAAGGATCGTATACTAAATCGCCTCCCTGTCTATTTTTTGCACGACCGTTTTGAGGCAGTTGTACTATAACAGTACGGTTTAGGGCAAATGAGAAATTTGTTCTCCAGGTAAATGCTTTTGTATTAATAACTGAAGCACCTAGTTCAACTTCCATACCCCGGTTGCGTAAAATGCCGTTGTTAAATGTGATAGATGAAAAAGGCGATTCTGAAGGCAATGGTTTAGAGGCCAGCCTGTCTTTAGTTAATTTATTATAGTAGTCAACGGTTAAATTAATTCTATCCTTAAAGAAAGAGGCATCAACAGCAAGGTCCATTGTTTCGGTTGACTCCCATCTTAAATTTGGATTAGATAAATTAGCTCTTAATATGCCCGAACCTAAGGCATAAGTTGTTGCAGAATAGCCTCCATAAGTATCGGTTATGCTCAGGTCGCTGGAACCTGCTGCTCCCCAACTTGCTCTTAATTTTAATGCACTTACAGGTCGTACATTCCAAAAACTTTCGCGGTGGATATTCCATCCAACTGAAGCAGAAGGGAATAATGCATATTTATTTTGCGGAGCAAAATTGGAGAAGCCATCATAACGCAGAGCGCCGCTTACTAAATACTTCGCATTGTAATCGTAGTTGAATTGTCCGAAATAACTTGCTGATCTTGATTCGCCAAATGTTGTACTAAAATTAGTAACGTTAGAAGTAATTACGCCTCCAATAACTGAAGTAGCAGGTTCATTAATGGTATAAATATAATCGTTGGTAGCACGCTGCGATCCTAAGCTTGCAACATTGTTGGTATTACGCGTAAAATTAAAGCCTGCTAATGTTGTAAAATGATGATTGCTGCTTACATTAAAATCGTATTGCAACACCTGGTCAATCATCAACTGACGCGAGTTTTGAGTGTAATCATTTTTTTGTCTTTGCGTAGAAGGTTGCACTTCATTGGCTGGTGTACCTTTCCGCATAAAGGTTTCATGGTAATCATTAATCAGGTACGAAAAAGCGGGTTTGAAGTGTAATCCTTTAATGATGGTTAAATCACCCGCCACCCTCGAAACCAGGCGTTCTGTTGAAGTCCGTAAGTCGTCATACATTAAGGTATGAAACCGGTTACGAACCGTATATATTTCACCGGGTGTAGGATTGCCGTCATCTTTAAAAATGCGAATCAACGGTGTAATACGTACACCTCTTACTAATTCGTTTTGGTAAGCATCAACATAATTCGGTTGTACATTCTGGTAATTAAGCATTACATCAATCTTGAAATTATCTAAAGCTTTAAAACCAAAATTCCCTAACGCATCATATCGTTTGTATTTAGTTCCGATAAAAATACCGGCCTGGTCAGTATAACCCATAGAGAGATTATAATTTGCCCTGTCACTTCCACCATCAATCGAAAGATTTTCGTTGTTACTAAGACCTGTTTTCCAGATCATATCCTGGTAGTGATTATCGGCAAACAATAATTTGGTTCCGGGATTAATTGGATCATCCATCACCTGCCAGCCTTTGGCTAATAAGTTATCTACATAAGCCTGTCCTTCAACAGCAACAATATTATCGTAAAGAGCGGTCAGGTAAATATTATTGCCATACTGACCTTTAGCTGTATAAACTCTTGTACCGGCAGAGAAGCCGCTATTGTTCAATAAATTGTTCTTATCAATCGGATCGAAGGTATTTTTAACAGTGGTACGCGCAAGCCGAAGGTATTGTTCGGCGCTTAAGTATTTATAGTCTCTTGCCTGTGTTTCCCAGGTAGTGCGGTGATTTAGGGTAAGATTCATTTTGCTGTTAAACTTTCCTCCCTTTGTTTTAATAACAATAACCCCGTTTGCTCCACGTGCACCATAGATAGCTGTGGAAGCGGCATCTTTCATCACCTGCAGCGACTCTATATTATCAGGATTTATATCGTTCATCGAGCGGAAAACACCATCAACTATAACAAGCGGGCTACTGGCATCTGAGGCGCCGGTGGCACTGCCATTGTTGTTACCAAGACCGGAGCCGTAAACGTTAAGTTTTGTTCCGCCCCGGATAATAATATTTGTAGCACCGGCTCCGGGCTGACCTGCCATGATAGGAATAGAAACACCGGCAATCTTGCCTTGCAGCGCCTGCACCGGATTGGGATTAGAAGTGTTTCTAAGCTCCTCGGGATTGAGTTTGGAAATAGCAGCGGTTGTTTTTGCTTTTGTTTGGGTAGTATATCCCACTACGATAACATCAGTTAGTTGTTTTGTAGTGCTTCGTAATGACACATTAATGATTGTTTTGCCACCTACAGCAACTTCCTGGTTTTCGAACCCCTGCGACGAAAAAATAAGTACAGCATTTTGCGGAGCAGTTATAAAATATTTACCATCTGCTCCTGTTGAAGTACCTCGTGAAGTATTTTTTACAGTGATACTTACCCCTTGCAACCCATCAATTTCATCAGCCCCGGTTACTTTACCCGAAACCGGGATTTCATTTGATTGGCTAAAACCTAATCTTACAATAAAAAAGAACAATAGCAAGCAATAGCTAAATTTTAGATTCATAAAGCTGATTTTTATAAATGATTATTAGTAGTTATGTACTACATATTAAAAGTGACAAAAAAATTTATATTCCTATTTTAAAATGTTTTTCCTGACTTTACTTGAATTTACTTAGGCTACCTTAAGAGAACGAGCTGCCTTCTTAAACATTTCGAGCCTGTCAAAATGAGGTTTTAGATGTTCGTACATACCTTCACGAAAATCATCCTTTGTTCCTGTTTTTAGAATTTGCACCAGATCCCTGTGTGTCACTTTACCTGAAATAAATTCCTTTTCCAATCTTACTACATATTCAAAAACGGGCAATAACATTCCCTGAAATCGTTTTAGTGTTTCATTACCTGCCATTTCATAAAGCTTACCATGAAATGCTATTTCATTTTTTATGCGGAATTGTGGCTTCCTACCCTGTATTTCATTTTTTGCAATAGCTTCAAGTTCACCAATGCTTTTATCAGTTAAATTAATAAACAGAATATCTGCAAGGCCCATTTCCAAAACAAGTCTCAATTCAAATAAGTCTTGTAAAGTGGTATCATTCATAATGAGAGGATCAAGTACTCTTTCAAATCCTCCCAGAACATCGGGCATTGCCAGCACCATGCCTCTTTTTTTACGAGAGTCAATAAGGCCAAGCATTCTTAACCGGCTTAAAGCTTCCCGCAATACATTTCTGCTAACTCCTAATGCAGCGGCAAGCTCAATCTCTTTTGGTAATGGGTCTCCCGGCTTAAACGACTTTTTCTTAAAATATTCTACAAGCCGCATTTCTACAACATCAGCCATTCTATCTGATGAAACAGGTTCTAAATCCATGCTTAAATCATTTCCCAACTGTTGCATAAATCAAAAGTTTATTGTTATTTAATCCTAATGGTTGTTAATTAAAATTAAGATCAGAATTATCAACAATTGTATTTTAAAGCAAATATAAATATGTACTACATAATTACAAAATAATTTTCAATTTCCTGCCATACTTGCTTTTTCCGCTCGTTACATTCCCTAAGCTATACATTGTCTGCATTGCACTATAACCTTTTTCATATGCATTTAATCCTCTGTTCCGTTTGTTCTTGCATTTAATTGTTATTGATGTTTTTAATTACCATCTAATAATGAATGAGATTACAGAAATTGGAGATGCATCAGGAAACTTTTTTGGGGGATCAGCAAAACCCTGAGCGGAAAAAAATTCTATGATGTAAATAATATTTGAACTTTTTTGTTGTACAAACAATTAAATACATTTTTCCGCTTTATAATTCTTTGTTTTATCTTTTCAGTTCTTGAAATTACTTCAGTTTGAAAATCAAATTAATGCCTTTTATTATGAGAGGAAGTTTAAATAAAGCAGTGTGTTTATTATTGTTTCCATTTGCCCTTTTTGCCCAGCAAACGCAAAAGCCACCTTTGCATGGGAAGCACTGGATGGCTGTTACAGGCAAGCCTCTTGCAGCTACCGCAGGTTCGATTATTTTTCAAAAAGGAGGCAACGCTGTAGATGCTGCATGTGCAATGCTTGCAGCCACTTGTACTATGTGGGATGTACTTAGCTGGGGAGGAGAAACACAGGCTTTGATCTATAACCCGAAAACAAAAAAGGTAATTGCTATCAATGCGCTCGGCGTTGCGCCAACAGGTGCTACAGTCAATTTTTTTAAAAGCAAAGGATTTAATTTTCCACCTGAGTATGGGCCGCTTGCGGCTGTTACTCCCGGCACTGCGGGCGGACTATGTTATATGCTTGCTCATTTCGGAACCATGAGCTTGCGAGAAGTTTTAGCGCCTGCTATGCAATTAGCTGCCGGTTATCCAATTGATGCTCAAACAGCCAATAGCATGGAAAAAGGGAAGACGATGATTAAAGAATGGCCCTATTCAGCAAAAGTATTTCTGCCTCATGGGGGTGAACCGAGAGAAGCGCCGGAAGCCGGAGAAATCTTTGTTCAAAAAGATTTACTGCAAACATTAACCAAAATGGTGCAGGCAGAACAAGAGGCACTCAAGAATAAAAAGGGAAGGAGAGAAGCTATCATGGCAGCTAATGATCGCTTTTATAAAGGAGATATTGCAGCAGAGTTTGTTCGTGGAAGTAAGGAACAGGGCGGCCTCATTACAATGGAAGACCTTGCAAAATGGAAGCCGGTTGAGGAAGAACCTTTGCATGTAAATTATAAAGGAATTGAAGTTTACAAATTACAACAATGGACACAAGGGCCAATGCTGTTACAGTCGCTCAACATCCTTGAGAATATAGATTTGAAAAAAATGGGCTACAATAGTGCCGGCTATATTCATACATTGTATCAAACTATGAATCTCAGTTTTGCTGACCGTGATTTTTATTATGGCGATCCTCAATTTTCGCCAGCCATACCAATGAAAGGTTTATTAAGTAAGGAGTATGCAAAAGACAGAGCAAAATTAATAAGGCCTGATAAAAATGATCCCTTTACCGGTCCCGGAGATCCTTATCCGTATGAAGGCAAAAAAAATCCTTTTGCCACTTTATTAAAACAAAGAGAGGCATTTTCAGATACCACAAAAGACAGGAAGGGAAGCCCAATACCTGCACATGATAGAAGTGAAGCATCGCTTTCACCGTTGAAAATTCAGGATAATATTGGTGCGGCTGCGGCTTTATTAGCTCAATCAAAATTTGATAATGAGGAATACATGGATAGGTTATGGCGGGGTACTACTTCTGTTGAGGCTGCAGATACATCTGGCTGGGTAGTATCTATTACTCCAAGTGGTGGATGGCTTCCGGCATGCATAGCAGGAAATACAGGAGTTGGTATGAGCCAGAGAATGCAAAGCTTTGTATTAGATTCTTTGATAGATCCTTTTAATGTAGTTGCACCGGGCAAACGGCCTCGTGTAACATTAACTCCCTCTCTTGCATTAAAGGATGGAAAACCTTTTTTATGCTTCGGTGTACAAGGCGGCGATACTCAGGACCAAAACCTATTGCAGTTTTTTTTGAACGTAGCAGAGTTTGGTATGACTGTGCAACAGGCCACGGAAGCAGCTAACTTCAATACTAATCAATTGTGGCTTTCGTTAGGCGGAACAAAAACAGAAGACCGAAGACCAAGGCCGGGAGAAATTTTACTCTCGAACACCACTCCGGAAGCGGTGCGTAACCAACTAAAACAAATGGGTTATAACCTTACTTTTGGCGACCGCACAAGTGGCCCCATTAATGCTATTTATTTTGACACTAAACATGGAAGCTTTTGGGGTGGAAGCAGTAATAATGGTGAAGATTATGGGATAGGATGGTAGAGACTTCAACCTTATTGTTATTGATTATATACGCGCTCTTTAATGTCATTCCTTACTTTATAGATTAAACCTGTTAGCAGCTTTTGTTTTGTAATTACTTAAATAGTATTCTATCTCTTACTATTGAATGTGTATAGGTTAAAAGCTAAAATAGTTTTGCACTTCTTTTTTACAATTACATAAAACTGCTTTCTTTGCTGCTGCATGTCTTTATACATTACCTCTTTAAACTCTGGCAGCAACGGCAACTGTTATTATGTTGGCAACGAAAGAGAGGCAGTATTGGTAGATGCCGGCATATCATGCAGGGAAATAGAAAAACGAATGAAGCGGCTGGGATTAAGCATGCAAAAAGTAAAGGCGCTTTTTGTTTCGCATGAACATAGTGATCATATTAAAGGCATACCAATTTTAGCAAAAAAATATCAACTTCCTGTTTACATAACAGCCGCTACACTTTTTCATAGTGCACTTAATCTTGACCAACAACTTATAATAGCTTTTACTGCTAATAAACCTATTGTAATAGGAAAACTTGCTATTATGGCTTTTCCAAAGCTGCACGATGCTTCAGACCCTTATAGTTTTATGGTAACCTGTGATAAAATAAAGGTGGGAGTTTTTACTGATATAGGCGAGCCATGCAAAAATGTAATCAATCATTTTAAAAAATGCCATGCTGCATTTCTTGAGGCGAATTATGATGAGGATATGCTTAATAACGGCAGTTATCCTTATTATCTGAAGAAGCGTATAACTGTAACAAAGGGCACTTAAGTAATGAACAGGCTCTTGAATTATTTAAAACACATAAGCCTGCTTTCATGAGTCACCTGATCTTATCTCATTTATCAAAAAATAATAACTGTCCTCATCTTGTACAACATTTGTTTAATGAAAATTGTAATGGTGTAAAAATTATTGTTGCTTCCAGGTATGAGGAAACTGCTGTGTATCATATCAATGGTACTGGCAACTATGAACTGAAAAGTTATAGAACTATACCTGCTTCACAACTTTCATTTTCGTTTACATAGTTTCTAACAGACTTCAGCAAATTAAGAAAACAAACAAATTACTTCTTTACAAAAATTGCTTTTGGCAGCATTGCGTGAACACCAACATTGCCATCAACTAATTGTGTTATGTTTACATCTACAGCTACACTGCTAAGCATATAAGCATCAGCCTTCGACAACTTTTTCTCGTTCATAAGGTAGTTAATCATTTCACGAACAGCTATGTGAGTAGCTGCGTTAAGGTCTCGATCACAACCCATAGTGATGATATGAGTGGCTGTTTCTGCCATAGGCCATAACAGCTTTTTATTTTTATGAACAACGAACTGAAGGTTTCCTTTCAATGAAGTTTCGATTGCCGTTATATCCACCTCTCCATTCCCTTGGGCAGCATGACCATCGCCAATTTCAAACAAGGCTCCTTTTACATGAACAGGAATAAAAAGTGAGGAGCCTGCAATTAACTCTTTGTTATCCAGATTTCCTCCGTGTATCCATGGTGGTGCACTGTTCCAACGGCCTGCTTCTTTTGGCGGCGCTACTCCCATGCTTCCAAAAAAAGGGTGTAAAGGAATTTCTATACCATCCGCAAAATGCCCGGTCATTTTTTTCTCATCAAGCTTTATAATGCGCATGTTGCGCTCAAAGATTTCATCCGACAAAAATCCAGCTTGTCCTATTGCATTATATCCATAAGGGATAGCAAGGTCAATAGAAATAATACGTACTTCAAGTACATCGCCGGGTTCTGCTTCATCTATATAAATTGGCCCGGTAAGCACATGCCCGCCTGGTCCGCGATCTTTAACCGTTTGCACGTCACGCAATTCTTTTTCTACCAGGTTTGGTGCAAGTCCGGCTCCTTCTAATCGTTCAGGTGTGGACGTAATTAACGTGTGCACCTTTACATAATCTCCTGATTTTATGCGAAGGGCGGGCGGCATCTCCCACCAATAGTTACCCCACGCAACCGTAGCAGGAGAAGGGTTCAAAACATACGGATTAGAGGCAGAGCCCTGCTTTTGTGCCTGTAAAGAAAGAGCCGGTGCCACAAGCAGAATTACTGCTAAAGCTTTGTATCCATTTAAAGTGAGCATATTTTATTTATATTCGTTATAACTAACATTTGGTGAAGTTAAAATCTGAATGGCTTAAACTTAACCTTATTGTTGAAATTAATTAGCATAATGTTTAAGATCGTTTTAAAGCCGTAGCTAAAATTTTTTTTATTTTAATAATGCGGCAGAACCACAAATAAATATTAATATGAGAAGACGCGATTTATTAAAAACTTCAACTGCACTGGCTGCTACTTATTTATTGTCAAACTTTCAAAAGCTAACGGCAGCGGCTGGCTTTGGTGATAAGGAAACTTTTTTGCCGGAAAACATACCTGTTAAAAAATTTGGAGACGAACGTGATTGGTTTTTTGAAAAGCGTTTTGGCATGTTTGTTCATTGGGGTTTATATTCAATTCCTGCGTGGCACGAACAGCACCAATGGCGTGCAAGAATGCCAAGAAAGGAGTATGAAAAATTAATGCAGCAATGGAACCCCGGCAAATTCAACCCCAATAACTGGCTGGATATTATGGAAGCTACCGGTATGAAATATATCTGTATTACCACCAAGCACCACGATGGCTTTTGCTTATGGAATACAAAGCAAACATCCTACAACACAATGAATACGCCTTATAAAAAAGATATAATAGGAATGCTGGCGGAAGCTTGTCATAAACGAAATGTTCCCTTATGTTTATATTATTCTATTGCCGACTGGCATCATCCAAATTATCCAAACCAGGGCAGGCATCATGAACTGGCAAAACCAGAACCGGGAGACAGTCCTGACTGGGATAAATACATGGGTTTTTTAAAGGAACAGGTGCGGGAGCTTTGCACTAATTATGGTGAGATACATGGATTTTGGTGGGATATGAATGTGCCAAAATATAATGATCCTTCTGTTAATGCTATGATACGTAAGTTACAACCTAAAGCGGTTATAAATAACCGGGGTTTTGATGAAGGAGATTTCGGAACACCTGAACGTGATTTTGATAATGCAGCGGCTGAAGCAAAAACCTTTGACCGTCCTACCGAAGCATGCCAGTCAGTAGGAATGGAAAGTTGGGGCTACAAAAAAGATGAGGATTATTATGCTGACAGGCACCTGATGCGTAGTATTGACCGATACCTGGTTCGGGATGCAAATTACCTGCTTAATGTTGGTCCCACTGCTGAAGGTATTATACCGGAAACATCTGCCGCTATTTTAAAACGGATTGGCCAATGGTACAATAAAGTGAAAGAATCGTTTCAAAATGTTGAGCTATGTTCTCACCTTACTATAAATCCCAACGTGTCGCTAACTCGAACCGGTCGTACACTTTATGTTCATTTAAATAAAGATGCCATTGGTAATGGAATTAAGCTTAAGCCTATAAATGTGATGCCGAAAAGGGCTGTACTTCTGAATACAGGCGGGCAAATAACATGTGCATTAAACCTTGCACCAAGCGACCACCTTGAACAACAACCTTACCTCCGTCTTCGAAATTTACCTGTAAATGAAATGGCTGATACGGTATTGGTAGTTAAACTGGAGTTTGACCGGCCATTAGAAGAGATTGGAGGCTCTGCAAAGGGATTGAATTTGGAATACAAGGGGTAATAATATGTCAGAAATAAAGATAGTAGTCAGGCTGAAATTCTTTTTTTGAGAGTTGATAAATTGTATAATGAAGATTAATGGTGGACACCCTATATTGTGTTTTTAAGTATAAATACAACCTCCACCTGCTTATGCTTATAAATTTTTTAAAGCCTGCAATGGTTTCACACTAAAAATAAATACTCATACATGAATAGAAGAAACTTCCTTAAAAGAGGATCGCTGGGAGGTTTTGGATTGCCGGCATTTATAGCAGCAACTTCGGCAAAAGCTTCAGCAGAAAATATTAATGTAAATGCTGAATATCCAATAAAAGATGTTGACCTTAATGAAGTAACCATAGATGCATTACAACAGAAAATGCAAAGCGGAGATGCTACATCAAAATCAATAACCCGGGAATATTTAAAACGGATTGAAGAGATTGATAAAGACGGTCCCAAATTAAATTCGGTAATAGAAATAAATCCTGATGCTGTGGCAATAGCAGAAGCAATGGATGCCGAACGGAAAGCCGGAAAGATACGCGGGCCGCTGCATGGCATCCCTGTTTTAGTAAAAGACAATATTGATACGGGTGATAAAATGATGACCACTGCAGGATCTCTTGCGCTTGTGGGAAATAAAGCAGGTAATGATGCTTTTATAATAAAGCAATTACGCAATGCAGGTGCAGTAATTATTGGTAAAACCAACCTCAGCGAATTTGCCAACTTCCGGTCAACACATTCTACCAGCGCATGGAGCAGCAGGGGCGGACAAACACGTTGCCCTTATATTCTTAACCGTAATCCGTCAGGTTCAAGTGCAGGCTCTGGTTCTGCTGTAGCTGCCAATCTTTGTGCTGTAGCTATCGGTACTGAAACGGATGGTTCGGTAGTTAGTCCGTCTTCAGTAAATGGGCTGATTGGTATAAAGCCAACGGTAGGTTTGTTAAGTCGCTCCGGTATTATTCCTATATCGGCTACGCAAGATACAGCAGGGCCAATGGCACGAACGGTTAAAGATGCAGCAATACTATTATCTGCGCTTACCGGCGAAGACTTGGATGACCCCGTTACCAGGCAAAGCAGGGGAAAAGTACAAAAGGATTATACAAAATTTCTAAACCATAACGGGCTAAAGGGAAAACGGCTTGGCATCGAGAAATCTTTCTTTAAAGGAAACCAGCAGGTTGTTGACCTGTTAAATAAGACGATAAGCATACTGAAAGAGCAGGGAGCCACGATTGTAGAGGTTGAATTAATGAAGCTTATAAACCCTTTAAATGCTGCAGAATTTTCTATACTTCAATATGAATTTAAAGATGGGTTGAATAAATACCTTGCTGCAGCAAATGCACCGGTAAAATCGTTAAAAGAAATTATTGCTTTCAACAAGCAGAATGAACCAACTGCAATGCCTTACTTTAAGCAGGAAATTTTGGCGAACAGTGAAAAGCTGAAAGGTTTAGACAGTAAAGAATATAAGTCTGCGCTTGCAAAGTCTATAGGCTCACGAAAGATAATGGATAACCTTATTCAACAACATAAGCTTGACGCCATTTGTGGTACTACAAACGGCCTTGCTGGTTGTATAGATCTTATCAACGGAGATTACGATACAAGCTTTTCGTTCTCATCTCCCGCGGCCATGGCCGGTTATCCGCATATTACGGTGCCGATGGGTTTTATTCACGATCTGCCGATTGGGTTTTCATTTACAGGCATTGCTTATACTGAACCTTCATTAATAAGCATGGCATATGCTTTTGAGCAGGCAACCAAAGCAAGAAAGGCGCCTGCATTTATAAAGAGTATTGAGTAAAGTTTATAACCACAGAAAATTGCAAGAGGAAATACACCCAGAGCCTCTGCGTTAACTCACTTGCCTCTGCTCTCTGCGGTTGTTCTGAAAAGTGTTATTTTACCGCAGAGAGCGGAGTTAGCAGAGATTACGCAGAGATGGATATTAAGGTTGCATATGGATACTCTGCGTTAACTCACTTGCCTCTGCTCTCTGCGGTTGTTCTGAAAAGTGTTATTTTACCGCAGAGAGCGGAGATAGCAGAGATTACGCAGAGATGGATATTAAGGTTGCATATGGATACTCTACGTTAACTCACTTGCCTCTGCTCTCTGCGGTTGTTCTGAAAAGCAGGCCGTGTTATTTTACCGCAGAGAGCGGAGATAGCAGAGGTTGCGCAGAGATAGATATTAAAATTCACTCACGATAACGGGGCATGGAAATTATACTCTTACTCTAAAGAGATCAGCTGCAATTCCATCAGCCATCAACTTTCCTTTGGTGGTAGTTTGTAAATAGTCATTCTCAATTTTTAATGTGCTAAGCCTGATATAGGTTTCTGCTGATTGTAAAAGTTCCTGTGTTTGCAGTTCTCCAAAATCGTTAGTTACTTTTTGTAGCGATAAACCCTCCATTGTTCTAAGCCCTGTCATAATATATTCATTAAAGCGTTGGTTGGCAGTTAATGTTTCCGTCTCAAACGGAACAATATTTTTATGTAAACTTTGAATATATAAAGCGTTATTAGCAATGTTCCATTGACGGCTGGTGCCATTAAAAGAGTGTGCCGAAGGGCCAAGACCGAGATAAGTTTTTGACTGCCAGTAACTGCTGTTGTGCTTGCTTCTAAAACCGGGTTTAGAGAAATTGGAGATTTCATAATGTTCATATCCTGCTTCGTGCATCCATTGCATCAGCAACTCAAAATGTATGGCCTGTTTTTCTGTTTCTACATTGGCCATCTTTTTTTGTGCGATCATTTTTTCGAGTGCGGTTTTTGGTTCAACAGTTAATGCATAACACGAAAGGTGGGGGATGCTAAGTTCAATTGCTTTCTCAACATTGCTTTTCCAGTTGTCATTGCCTAATGTAGGGGTACCATAAATTAAATCAACGCTAAGATTATTAAAGCCTGCTTTATTGGCCAGTTCAATACATTCCGTAGCTTGTTGAGCATTATGAGCACGATTCATCCATTTAAGATCGTCTTCAAAAAAAGATTGGATGCCTATGCTAAGTCTGTTAATGTCAATGGCTTTCCATTCACTTAGTTTTGCAGATGAAATATCATCAGGATTTGCTTCCAGCGTAACTTCTAAATCTTGTTCAATTAAAAATGTTTTATGAAGGTGTTGAAGAATACGATCAATATCAGCGGAAGGCAAAATGGATGGCGTTCCGCCACCAAAGTAAATGGTAGAAACAGGTTCAGAAAGGTAGTTTTGCTGAAGCTCAATTTCTTTTAATAAAGCAGGCACAAAATCTTTTTGCAACCGCACAGAAGTTGAAAAATGAAAGTTGCAATAGTGGCAGGCTTTCCTGCAAAAAGGTATGTGAATGTAAATGCCCGCCATGTAAGCCTAAACTTTTGTAAACTTGTTTAACAAAGATGACAAAGTTAATCAGATACAGGTTGATTGCAGGCATTTACATGTTAATGTGGTGCAGTTGTTTTTCAAAAAGTTTTTGTCAAAATAATTACCGCCTTTCCATACATCCCGTAGATAAAGACAGTGGGTTTATATCACAAAATTTTGCTTTAAAAACTTCATTCGAAAACAAGGTTCAATGCAGCCAATACGTGAGCAAGCTGCCTTCGCTGCTGCAAAGCAAGGGATATATTGCGGCATCTGTTGACAGCGTTCTTACTGTTGACAATCAAACCATTGTTCATCTTTTTGTGGGGCAAAATTATGGTCATCTTAATTTAAAAATACCTGTTATCAACCAGGGTTTAGTGCAACAGGCAGGCTGGAAATATAACGGAGAAGACAACCTGCAATTAAGATTCGATGATTACTCTCCTGCCCGGGAAAAGCTGTTAGATTATTTAGAGAACAACGGCTATCCGTTCGCAAAGATCAGCCTGGATAGCATTGCCATAGCTGAAGAAAAAATACAGGCGGTATTAAAGATTGATAAAGGCCCTCTTTATCACATTGACAGTGTTCGTTTGTTTGGTCCCGGTAAAATTTCACGAAACTTTATTCATCGTTATTTAAATATTGAAAGGGGCAGTTTGTTTGAGAAAGATAAGCTTGGAAAGATCAATCAAAGGTTACTTGAACTGCCCTACCTTGAGCAGGTGCAACCTTGGGATATAACCATGCTAAATACAGGAAGCATTGTTAACCTTTACCTGCGGCAAAAGAAAAGTAACCAGATTAATGTGCTGGCGGGGTTTCTGCCTTCCAACCAGCAGGTTGGCGGAAAGTTGTTGCTTACCGTTGATGCAAACCTGCAATTACAAAATGCATTTGGCAGTGGCGAAAGTGTTAGTCTTGTATGGCAGCAGATACAACCAAAATCGCCGCGGCTGCATTTGCAATACACCCAGCCATACCTTTTTAATTCGCCTTTTGGAACTGATTTTTTATTTGAGCTGTACAAGAAGGATTCGTCTTTTTTAAATATTAACGGCCAGTTTGGGTTGTTGTATATGTTGTCGCCAAATAAAACAGGCAAGGTAACATTACAAACTTTGCGAACAAACGTATTGCTGGTAGATACTTTTCGCGTGAAAGCTTTTAAACGGTTGCCCGATATAGCTGATGTAAGCTCCCTAAACCTTGGTGTAGATTACGACATTGCCAATACAAATTATCGCTTTAATCCCAGAAGCGGAAATGAATTTACCATCTCGGTTTCTGCCGGAAATAAGACGATAAGAAAAAATTCCTTTATTACACAAATAAAAGACACTTCGTTTAATTATAACCGGCTGTACGACACTGTTAAGCTTAAAACATACCAGGTACGATTACGATTGAAAGCCGCACAATATTTTAAGGTTGGAAAACAAACTGTGCTTAAAACAGCTATAAACACAGGCTGGTACGAAAGCCCCAGTTTTTTCAGGAACGAGCTTTTTCAGATAGGAGGTTACCGATTATTGCGCGGCTTTGATGAAGAAAGCATTTTTGTAAATAAGTATGCAGTGGGAACGCTTGAATACCGTTACCTCGTTGGCTTAAATTCAAACTTTTTTGTGTTCAGCGATTTTGGGTGGAGCAGCAACAGGATAACTAAACAATCGAATAGTTATTTATCCGCAGGCGCTGGTCTTTCATTTGAAACGAAAGGAGGTATTTTCAACATTAGTTATGCAGCAGGCAAACGTAATGATCTGAATTTCGACATCAAACAATCGAAGATACATTTGGGGTATGTAAGCATTTTTTAATCAAACAATGCAGTGGTTAATATTTTTTTCCCTGTCCTTTCACTAAGATATTTTTGCCTCATTAATACGATGTATTGAAAAATCTGCTGTTCATATTTTTTGTTTGTTTTACCGGCTTAAACGTAATTGCCCAAACTACTTCTAAAAAAGTAACAAGGGCAGACACGAACAGACAAGTGCGTCCGCATGCAGTTAAAGCAGGTACAAACAAGCAAATACGTCCTCGTGCTGTAAAAGCAGATACAAGCAGGCGATCTCGTCCGCGAGTAGTTAGAGCAGATACAGGCAAGCAGGTACGACTTCGCCCTCGTGCCGTCAAGGCAGACACAAGCAAGCGATCACGTCCGCGTGTAGTTAGAGCGGATACAAGTAAGCGCTCAGGTCCACGTCCTCGTATAATTAAAGCAGATATGAGGAGGCAAGGTCAGCGTGTAATCAGGAAGCCTGTTATAAAACCATCTCTTGCAGATAGCATTAAAAAAGCAGACAGCTTAACAAAGGCATCTTCAGCAACAGAAAATACTAACCCGGCCACTTTAGCAGATACTTCAAAAAAGGTTGCAACAGATTCTTTAAAAATGGTTACATCAGATTCGGCAAAAATTGTTGCAACACCTGCAGTTGTCAAAAAACCTATAGATTCATTTTATCTTAAACTATTAGATAATCCATACCTTAAAACAAAAGGCAAATCTGTTTACCTTGTAATCAATCAAAGGCAAAGGCAATCAAAAGACGAAATGTTTTATCTTCTTGCAGGGTTGCTGCTTTTTCTTTCTTTTTTGCGGATGGCTTTTTCAAGGTATTTCAGAAATATTTTCTATTTGTTTTTTCAACCCGGCTTCAGACAAAAGCAAACACGCGAACAGTTGCAGCAAAGCAGTTTCCCCTCTTTGTTGCTGAACCTTTTCTTTATTCTTTCGGGTGCAGCATACATATCATTTATCATCACACATTACCAGCTAACCAACCTAAACTTTTGGCGGCTGTTACTATATAGTATCTCTTTGTTGCTGGTTTTATATACGGGTAAATTTCTTTTTCTCACTTTTGCTGGTTGGGTTTTCGATGTAAAAGAAGCTGCCGAAACTTACATATTTGCAGTATTCCTGATTAATAAAATTTTGGGCGTATTGCTTATTCCCTTCACCTTTATAATTGCATTTTCCACCAATGGGGTAGTGGAAACTTCAATAACAATATCGCTTTTACTGATAGGGCTGCTTTTTATTTACCGGTATCTTCTTTCCTTTGCACCTGTACTTAGAGAGGTGAAAGTGAATGCTTTGCATTTTTTATTTTACATATTCGCGTTTGAAATAGTGCCTCTGTTGCTCATTTACAAGACCTTAATGCTTTATTTGAATAAGAGTCTTTAATTTTGCAGAAACACAGGAGAAAACCAGCATGGTAAAAAATGGGGAAAATGCGGCTACAGTTACAAATACTGTAAGGAAGATTCTCATTACTCAGCCAAAGCCCGAAAACGACAAGTCTCCTTATTTTGAGCTTGCCCGAAAATACAATATTGATCTTGTTTTTCATCCCTTTATTAAACTTGAAGGAATACCTTCAAAAGATTTTCGTAAACAAAAGATTGATATATTATATTATTCCGCAGTCATTTTCACAAGCCGAAATGCCATTGATCATTTCTTCAGGATATGTGACGAGATGAAGCTCACAATCGGCCAGGACACTAAATACTTTTGCATAACCGAAGCTGTTGCCTTGTACCTTCAAAAGTTTATACTGTATCGTAAACGCAAGGTTTTTTATGGTGCCGATGGAACTAATAAAAGTATGTTCGATGCAATAAATAAGCATAAAGAAAACGAGAAGTTTTTATATGTATGCAGCGAAAACCAGCAGGATAACGAGATTGTGAACTGGCTTAAAAATAATAAGTGCGAGTTTGCGCTTGCCTTTATGTACCGCTCTATCAGCAACGATGTAAAAGAGGTAATGCAAACCGATAACGATTATGATCTTATATGTTTTTTTACCCCAAGTGGCGTCAAAAGCCTGTTCGATAATTTTCCGTTGTTTAAACAAAACACTACACAAATAGGAGCTTTTGGTGGCAACACATCTAAAGCTGTGGAAGACGCGGGGCTAACGGTTGAGATTAAAGCTCCGGCACCCCAGGCGCCCAGCATGGTAGCCGCTTTGGAACAATATTTTTCTGCTCACAATAAAAAGAAATAAGCCCTTTTACAATGTTGAAAAAAAAGAAAGGTTAGAAGCCTGCTTTTAGTGTTGGAATAAATTATTTCTTACTAATCCGCATTATTTGGTAAAGCAAAAAAATATTGAAAGGGTAAAAATATTTCAGGAAAGAGCAAACCGGTTTCTTCTTTTTTACATCTAAAGATTCAAAAAGGATGCAATGTTGGGGTAAAAAAGATAGGCAGCTTCTGCTATCGTAAAACTTTCAATATTACATAGAAAAAACACTAAACAAATCAATGTAGATTTACGTGCGAAAAGGTTATTTATGCAAAAAAGCCGCGGAAACAGCTAAAGAAATAAAAAGTATGTTAAAATGAAAAAGATTTCAAAAAAAGCAATATATATTGTGTCATAATTCCTTTGCTCATAACAATTATTGCCATCTGAAAAAAAATCTACTTTAAAATTACATACAGTTTTTAGTTGTAATCTGTGCAATAATGAATTATACCCTATTTTTGAGAAATAATATTTTCAACCCGATGTTTTATATTAAAGTACGCTTAAAACAATACTTTTAATAAAAGCATTTTTAAAAAACAACTATATTTATTAATTAGATTTTACTTTTAATACTTTTAATTGTTACAATAGAATGAGAAGTCCAATATTAGTTTTAGCAGCGGTTACCGCCCTTGCTTTAGGTTTTGCAAGTTGCGCCAAATCAGGAAAATCCAAGGGTCGCGTGCCCGATAATGGTCAGCTTATGGGTGCCGCTCCGGGCAACCTAAGAGGTATGGATAAGCCTTATGGAATGGTTTACATTCCATCAGGAATGTTTCACATGGGCCCCAGTGATGAAGACGTCAATTACAACTTTACTGCCCGCAATAAAGCCGTTTCCATAAGCGGTTTCTGGATGGATGCCACCGAAATTACCAACAACGAATATCGCCAGTTTGTATGGTGGGTTAGAGACTCACTTGCTGCTAAAGAGTTGGGATATGGAACAGAAACTGAAGGCAGTTTTGCTGTTGACTGGAAAAAAGCAAGTACTATTAAATACAACGATAAAGCCGTTTTAGAAAAAATATCAAAACTTACGCTTACACCCGATAACAGGTTATATGGTAAGAATGAGATAGATCCTGATAAGATGGTGTTTAGAGTTGAATATTTTAATTTGAAAGAAGCTGCACAAATTGAGAACAAAGGAAAGCCCCGTAGTTCATATATTGTAAAATACGATGAAAAGATTTATCCTGATACATTGGTTTGGATGAGAGACTTCTCTTATTCATATAACGAGCCTATGGCTAAAAGATATTTCGCTTACCCTGCATACGGTAATTACCCCGTTGTAGGTGTTAACTGGAAACAGGCCAGTGCCTTTTGCAGGTGGAGAACACTTTACATGAACAGCTACTTAGAAAGAAAGAAAAGAGTGACTGAAAGTGATTTTCGTTTACCAACCGAAGCTGAGTGGGAATATGCAGCAAGAGGTGGCCGATCACAATCAATGTTTCCGTGGGGTAGCTACTATTTAAGAAATAAAAAAGGCTGCTTACTGGCTAACTTTAAACCTGGCCGTGGAAATTATGCTGAAGACGGCGGTCAATATACAGTAAGGGCAGACGCATACTGGCCTAACGATTGGGGTTTGTATAATATGGCAGGCAACGTGGCTGAATGGACTTCTTCATTATTCTACGAAGGCAGCTATAACTTTCAGCACGATATGAACCCTGATATTCGGTGGGATGCTAAAGACTCAGAGCCTCCAAAAATGAAGCGTAAAGTAGTTCGCGGCGGAAGCTGGAAAGATGTTGGCCTTTTTCTTCAGAATGGCACCCGGTCTTACGAATACCAGGACACTGCAAAATCTTATGTTGGTTTCCGTTGTATAATTGATTTACCTGCCTCTATAAACGGCAAAAGAAGATAATATTACGCCTATCACAATTTTTAGCTAACATTCATTTATTAACAAGTATTAAAGCGTGGAGACATTTAAAATTCTTCACCTTTATATCGTATATTCTTTATTCTATTCTTTTAAATATTCCCGTAAAAACTAAACAAAATTCAATTATGGCTTCAGGTATTTCCCCCGCAACAAACAAATTAGTAAACGTTGTAGTATGTGTTGGCGCTTCTATTGTACTTATTGGTGCATGGTCAAAGCTTCTTCATAAACCATTTGCCGATGTTATGTTAACAGTGGGTCTTTTAACAGAGGCGTTCATCTTCTTTATATATGCACTTTTGCCCCCCCCCGATTCAGGCACTCCAGGTGTTCCCGTTCCTTTAGAAACTGAAAGAGGAAATCCGGCATTGAAATCAATGGAAAAAATGTTGGCAGAAGCAGACATCACTCCTACAAACCTTTCTAAATTAAGCGAAGGTTTTCAAAAATTAGGTACTACCGTTACCAACATGTCAGAGATTGGTGACATTGTAAAAGCTACAGGCGATTATACCCAAAAAACCAAATTAGCATCTGCAGCTTTAGATACCGTTAAAGATGCCTATACAAACACCGCTGCTACTTTATCTACATTTAATGCTGCCAGCGAAAGTACAAGGCAATTTCACGACCAGGTTCAGGTACTAACCAAAAATTTAGGCTCTTTAAATACTATTTACGAATTAGAGCTACAGGAAAGCAACAACCATTTAAAAGCATTAAACAACTTTTATGGTAAGCTTGCCCAAGCTTCAAATGCTATGACAGGAACAGTTGAAGATGCTGAGAGAGCAAAGACACAAATCAGTTTGTTAGCTAATAATCTCGGCAGATTAAATTCTGTTTATGGAAATATGTTAAGTGCAATGCAAGGCAGATAATTTTGCGGATAATTTTATTAAAGCATTAATTTTTAATAGTACACATATAAAACTTAATAGACCTCATGTCTCTACCTAAAGAGCCCAGGCAGAAGATGATTAACCTGATGTATTTGGTGCTTACAGCATTGCTGGCGCTGAATGTATCGGCAGAAATCCTAAATGCCTTTAGAACAGTTAATCACAGTTTGGGTAATGCCAATGATATAATAGAAACAAAAAACCAGGGTTTGTTTCAATCTTTTCAAAAGAAAATGTCTGACCCTAAAACTGCTGAAAAAGCAAAGATCTGGAACGATAAAGCAACCCTGGCAAAAAATTATGCCGATAATCTTTACAATCATATCGAATCTCTTAAAGGCGATTTGATGAAAGCTTCAGGGCAGGAAAAACCTGGAGGTGATTATAAAGAAGATAATATTGATGCACCCACTCGTGTGTTGGTAGATGGTGGCCGGGGAAAAGAGCTTTATCAAAAACTGACGGAATATAGAAATAACCTTTTGAATATTGACCCGGAAATTAAAAGGGAGTTCGACAAAACTTTGCCAATTGATTTAAGTACGCCTAAAACTTCAAGCGAGGGAAATAATGATTGGCCTTCGGCTTATTTTCGGATGACCCCAACTATTGCTTCTATTACCATGCTTAGTAAATTTCAAAATGATGTAAAGAACAGCGAAGCCCAGGTAGTTGATTATTGCCATAGAAAAGTAGGAGAAGTTGAAGTTGTATATAATGAGTTTCAGGCTTTTGCCGGAACCAATTCGCAATACTTAATGCCCGGTCAGGAATTAGTTATTACTGCAGGAGTAGGCGCTTTTAGTAAGGCTGCCAAACCAAGTATTAATATTGATGGGGCAGGTGTAGGTATAAATAACGAGGGGGTTGCAGAATATAAAACCAGAGTAGGAGGCCCGGGAAGTTATACTAAAACGGTTAATATTACATTTTTAAAACCTGACGGATCCACGGCAAGAGTTGCTAAACAAGTAGAATATACAGTAGGATCGCCAACGGGTGTAAGTGTTAGTGCTGATAAAGTAAAAGTTTTATATATCGGCTTAGACAATCCGCTTACCATTACGGGCGGTACTGCCGGAGCCGAAAAAACCGCTGCACGCATGGATGTAGGAAGCCTTGTTAACAAAGGGGGTGGCCATTATATTGCAACCGTTAGTTCACCAGGTAAGGCAACTATTACTGTAACTGTGGAAGGAAAAAGCACTACTGAGGAATTCAGGGTGAAGCGTATTCCTGATCCTGTAGCTATGGTAGGTACAAGCACTGGAGGAAGAGTAAATCCAAATGCAATTAAAGCCCAGCAGGGAGTAAGAGCCGATTTGAAAGATTTTGTATTTGAAGGAGTTAAATTTGATATTATTGGCTTCACTGTTATTGGAACAGGAAAAGGATTTGAAGAAACGCCAGGTATTTCTCCAAACCAGGGAGCTTATTTTAATGGTGAATCTAAAAGAATACTTGATAAATTAAGACCAGGGTCTACTTTAATCATTGATGATATTACAGCAAGAGGTCCGGATGGCATGACGAGAAAATTGCCGACAATGGCTTTTAACTTATTTTAATAAAAGTTTGTACTATGAATACGATATGGTTTAAAACAATGGTGATTACAGTATCAGCAATAATGCTTGTTGCTGAAGCAAGTGCCCAAACCAAGCCAAAGGCAAGCGGCACCCGTAATGCCCGTACCCGTCCTTCAAGCGGATATACCAGTGGTTATAGTAGTGGCTATACCACTAACAAACCTGCAGCACGAGATACTACAAAAAAGAAAAATACAACTGCAAACCCAAGCGGCTACAGCAGTGGTTACGGTACTAAGCCCGGTAATACCAATGCTCCCCAACCTGTTAACGGTAATTTGCCAATAGAAGTGGTAAAAGGTAACAGCGGAGGGGGTCTCGGAGACTCTGTTCGCCCTTCTCTGCGTAATGATAATGCTGTTGAAAGACAACCTGTAAAAGACAGACTGGTGTTAGCTTATGAAAACATCAGAGAGGATGACGCAGTTTATAAACAAAGGGTTTGGAGGGAAATTGACACACGTGAAAAAATGAATTTGCCCTTCAGGTATTCTGCAAATGAAGATAATGGTAACCAGCGTTTCATTTCTATTTTATTTAATGCAATTCAATCAGGCGATGTAACGGCATTTAGTGGTGATGACGACCGCTTTACTACGCCTCTTACTAAAGAGCAGGTAGCGGGCGCTATAATGGGTGGAAATGATACCGTACCAGTGATGGATTTGAATGGGGACATTGTAAAATATGAAGTAAGATCAAGGCAAATTGAGCCGGACTCAATTTATCGTTTTCGTATAAAAGAGGAGTGGATATTTGATAAAGAATCTTCAAGGATGCATACAAGAATATTAGGCATTGCTCCAATAATGATGAAATACACTTCAACAGGTGTGCCTGTTGGAGATCAGACTTTATTTTGGGCTTACTATCCTGATCTCAGGCCAACATTGGCAAAGTATGAGGTTTACAATGGAAAGAACTTTGCGGGCCGTATGACCTGGGAAGATCTTTTTGAAAGCCGCTTCTTTAGCAGCCGGATAACTAAATCTACAATAGATAATGTTTTCGACCAAAGCCTTCAGGCATATATCAAAGATCCTTTGTTCAGGTTATGGGAAGGTGAAAATATTAAGGAAAAAATATTTAATTACGAGCAAGACCTTTGGTCTTATTAAGAAAGAATTTATTTAATTAGTGTCTGTCCGAAAACGCTTCAAAAGCAGGTTTTTTTGCTATAGGATTTTGAATAATGGAATTTTTTTGGTGTCATCCTTCAGCTCCTAAGCTCTTCTATAGTCATTAATTTTATTTTG
>JAABUN010000736.1_pt1 | contig 81427 bp, 83 predicted proteins | sample 5559311 | NCBI WGS metagenome assembly JAABUN01 (sample SAMN10711877, study PRJNA513370) | rock metagenome | isolation source: Antarctica rocks | place: Antarctica: Victoria Land, Siegfried Peak sud | reverse complement strand
CTCGACGTCGAGCTTCACCGGCGCCGAGTCGTTCCCCCGGAGCCCCAGGCCCTCGAAGCGCCCCTGCACCTCTGCACCGTCGCCCTGGCCGTCGACGAGGAACAGGTCGGCCGCGGTGAAGGCGTCGCTCCCGGCCGACAGGCAGCTGGTGACCCAGACATCTGCGTGGTGGGCTGCGGTGACCCAGCTCTTGTCGGCGGCGATCCGGAGCCGGCCCTCGCTCGCGGCCGCAGCCCGGGACATCGGTGCCCAGAAGTGGCTCCTCGATCCCTTCTCGCTGAAGGCCAGGGTGCCGAGCGACTCGCCGCTCGCCAGGCGCGACAGGGTGTCACCGGCACTCTCGGGCGGGGCGGCGGCGAGGACGGTCGCGGCCGAGAGGTGCATCAGGTAGATCATCGAGGTCGACCCACACGCCCCGGCGACCGCGCTGACAGCCTCGACCAGCTCGGTCGGCCCCATCCCCAGGCCGCCGACGTCGGGGCTGAGGGTCAGGCCGAGCAACCCTGCCTCGCCGAGGGCGGCGATCGACTCCTCGGGGAACCGGCCCTCCGAGTCGGTGCGGTCGGCGTGCTCCTCGATGACCGTGAGGGCCTGGTTCAGTCGGTCGTGCAGGTCCATCGAGTGGCGCTCCTCGTGATCGGGTCACAGAGATGGGGCGGCGTGGAGTATCGCGCACCAGGAATCTCGGGGACCTACACCGGCGAGGCGATCTGGATGAGCTCGCGATGCGACGGCTGCTGTGCCATGACCAGGCGGCGAGAACCGTCGATCAGTGCTGCAGGGGGCGGGGATGGCGAAGCAGTTCGGAGAGCACGGGCGGCCGCGTGGGAAGAGCGCGTCCTGCGCGGTGGTCGGGTCGTTGACGCCCCACCATCGCCACGTTCGGAACGACGAAGATCTCGGCGTCGGCTGCCGTCGGTCTCCAACACGACCGCAGCGACCAATTCGAGGTCACCGCAACCGCTCGATCTGATCGCCTGACACACCTCGCCACGGGTCAACCGCACCCTTTACAGCACCACATCGTCGAAGCGGCCACCGTCGAACACGACCGTCGCTTCGGCTCGTACCATCCGCTGCGCCACAGACGTGTGCACCGACGCCCACGACACCACCCACTGGGCGGCGACCAACACCGTGATCGCTGCGACACCCTCGGCCAAGGACACCTCGCGGGACAACGCGATCGTGGCCAGCACAGAGCCGAGGGCGACAGTGACCACCAGGTCGAACGCGCTCAGTTTCGCCAAGGTGCGCTTGCCCGACACCCGCAACACGATCACCATCACCGTGTAGGCCGCAGCGCCCAACGCCACGACCCGACCGATAGCCGCCCAGTCGTCAAACAACATCGAGCCGGTCACCGCCCGGTCAATGCAATGGCTTCGTCCACAACGAGCCCATACGAACCGACGACCGCAACCGGTCAGGTTCGATCGGGCCGTGATCGGTCACGACGCGCACCACAACTCCGGAATCGGTTTCGCATTCGACATCAGTGACGATGGCGACCGCCCGCCCATCGACCGTCGCGACTCGAGTGGTCATGGCTTCTCCAGTTCAGGTGACCGGCACGAGGCGATCGCGGCACCGAAACCGGCCAGGTCGTAATGGACGAACGCCGTTGCCTCGGCGGACAGCACCAAGTTCTCGCCCGGACGGCGCCATCTGCGCGAGATCGGCACGAACGACGTGTCCGACCCGGCAGCGGACTGCATCTCGTAGCCGACCGCGCACGGTTCGTCACCGGTCGACGTGAACCGCCCTTCAGTCAGCCCGGTAGTGACGGCGGCATGGCACTCATCTCCAGCTCCGGTTTCGCCCACGTGCGGCTCACGGTCACCGACATCGGCCGCTCCAAGGCGTTCTACGACCAGGTCTTCGGTTGGCCCATCGCCGTCGACGAGTCGGGCTCGGTCGATGAGCCCGGCGTCAAGGACGCACCGGAGAAGTTCTACGGAGGCACCGTGTACCAGACACCTCAGGGCACGTTGCTCGGCCTCCGGCCGGTCGGTGCTGCGACCTTCGACTCAGAGCACACCGGGCTCGACCACGTGAGCTTCGCCGTGGAATCCCGCTCGGACCTCGACGCGGCAGCCGAGGCCCTGAGCGGCGCCGGCATCGAGCACGGTGAGATCAGCGACCTGACCGAAGCCGGCATGGCGATCCTGTCGTTCCAAGACCCCGACAACATCAACATCGAGCTCACCGCCCCCCTCGGCTAGCGGGGTCGAGAAACCGCCAGGTTGCGGCTCTGGTGGCGCCCACCCACAAGCTGCTCAGACTTCGAGTCCATGCACCCAGCGGTGGGTCATCAGCGCTGATACCTGTAGACGTTCGTCTGCCTTGCAGAACTAGAAGCCAGCCGACCGGATCTCAGCCACGAGGATCGGGCAATCGTCCGCCAAACGCTCGGCGTCCGAACGCGTCAAAGCGGCACGGACTCCTCGAGGATATGCCTATCGCGCTCCTTGAGGCCCCCGATGGAGACGACGTCGACAGGTCGTCCCAGCAGCGACTCCAGCTCGTCGGAGGCGTGCAGCAGGTCGAACAGCGATGCGCCTTCCGCGAACTCGACGAGGAGGTCGATGTCGCTGTCAGGCCGCTCGTCACCCCGGGCGACGGACCCGAACAGCGCAACGGTCATCCCCCGATGCTTCCGCACGACGGATCTGATCTCCGCGGCCCGTGCTTGCACCTCATCGCGCAGCCGTCCCACGGTCGGAAGCCTACGGCTACCAGGCGACGTCCGGCCTGATTGTGACTCGGCCTTCGACGACCGGCCGCGATGTCGCCGATGTCGCTGGACGAAGGCTTGCAGAGCGTGTCGGGCAACCTACGCCTCGAACCTCCACACGTTGGTCCGGCACGGTCAGCCTGTGTCACCGCCGCGCTCGCCGCGTGGCGGTCACCAGCCGGGCGATCCAGGAGATCGAGCGTGCCGGCCTGGTGCGGCGCAAGCCCGATCACGGGTTCCATGGCCGAGGGTCGGCGTCGGGTCGAGGAGATCGCCGCGCAGGACGAGGGCCGCTCCATCGGGTGGCGGGTCGCCCCGCCGCTGCCTGCGCTTCTTGCCTTCGACCATCACCCTTGACGTTAGCCAGCCTCCGCCGAGGACCACGTCGTCCCTCCGGGGGCGCTCTGACGAGGACCAGGTGCGTACTCCACTTCGCCGACCCCGGCTTCCTCCTCGCCGAGCTCGGCGGCTCATCTGGCGGCGGCGCTGCTCGCCAACGTCGAAGCCGGAGCTTGGTCCCGGTCGCGCGGGCGGAGAACACGAACCCCCAGACGAACGCGGCGACCGCCAGGGCGACGGCGACGATGCCGGTGGATCGGCCCAGGTACCACCTGGGTTGCCCTCCCGGGCGGCCGGGAGCCCGGTCGAGGACCCACGGGTCATCGGCGGCGGCGAAGCGCCGGTCGGGCACCCGGCCGACGGCGGCGAGGACCTGGTCGGCGGGTGCTAGGGGGTCAACGACGACGTTGCCGTGTTCCTCACCGATCGTCTTCGGCGGAGCCGCCGGCGGCGTCCTCCCGCCGGCTCGTGGCGCACCCGCTTCTGGCACCCCGCGATCTGCGCCGCCGGTCCCGGGGGCCTGCGCGTAAATGACCTCCGCCACACCGCCGTCTCGCTCTGGACGCCGCCGGAGATCGCCACCTGGGTCGGCCATACCAGCGTCTCGGTCGTCCTCGACCGCCACGGCCACCTCTACGAGGGCAGCGACGCCGACGTGTTGTCCCGTCTCGATTCGTTCGCCTCCATGACGTCCGATGACGACTTCGACGACCAGCCGCCAACCTGCAGGCCGCTGACCTGGGGGAATGGCTGGGCGCAGAGGGGCTCGAACCCCCGACATCTGCCTTGTAAGGGCAGCGCTCTAGCCAAGCTGAGCTCTGCGGCCGGGGAGGGCGACACCTTGGCACATCCCCGACAGCTTCGAACGGGCCACGGTGCCTGGGCACCGCGGCTGCGCCGGCGTACGTTGTCGACGGATCACCCCTCGGCCGCGGGGCCACGACCGTCATGCCTCACGGTAGATGCCCTCATGGCCAAGCCGATCAGGGCCAACCCCGTCATCGCACCGAAGAGGGGTTTGGCGGTTCCATCGCCCAGTCCAGCATGACGTGCCACCGAGACGCCGAGGACAAAGGCGAGGCCAACACGAAACACCGTCAGCGTCAGCCCGACCGGGCGCGTGGAGGCGACCGCGAGCAAGGGACAGATGACGGCGGGAGCGATGAGGATCGCCCCCGGTCGGCCTCGTGCACCGTCGAGGAGACCGAGCGACACCAGCGCGCCCACGCTGGTGGCCGTCGTCCACCGCAAGCACCAACAGACCGCAGCGATCTTGGCTGCCCGGTGGCTTTGCTGCGTCAGCGCCACGGCTCCCCATGGAATCCACAGCGCGCTCAACCCGACCAGGAACTCGACGTCAGGAAGGGCTGCGGCCGCCGCCAGCATCATGAGCGATGTGAGAAGGAGCGCTTCACCCGTCCTATCCGCTTCGAGCATTCGAGCGACCGCGGTGGTGGTGACCAATCCGGCCAGCGAGGCCGTCAGAACGAACCAGGCTTCTCGCTCCGTGACGGCGTGGGCTACCGATGGAAGCCGCTCGCGAACGACCACGGTGAACGCAACGGTCCCGGCGAGCACCAACATCGCCTCGCCGGTCCTGGACCGGTGACGCCACAGGACGGCAGCCGCGCTCGCCGAACCGATCATCAGGGCCACGACGACCACCGGCGTCACGGCCGCAGCCGCCCCCTCGGCCATCCTCTCCACAGATCAAGGATGGTTGATGGGCATCGGCACGCGCGCATGTCCGAGCAAGTCGCACCCTGGCGGCCACGGTCGGGGCGCTGGACTCGCCGTGTCGCGAGGTTCTGTCGATGGAGTCGGCGAACCAGCGCCCCTCGGTGACTACGGTTCGGGCCCATTGACTCGCGTCCGGAGGAGCCTATGAACCGCCAATGCAAGGCTTCGCCACCGTGATCCCCCTCATCATCATCGGAGCCGGCGGGTTCGGTCGCGAGGTGGGTGATGTGGTCGATGCGCTCAACCGAGTCGAGGTGGCATACGACCTGTTGGGATTCGTCGATGACGGCCGCCCCGATGTCGAGTTGCTCGGTCGCCGCGGTGCTCGAGTGCTGGGTGCCACCACAGAGCTCGGACGGTGGCAGGGAGCGGCGTACGTGGTCGCGGTAGCAGACGCCGTTGCGCGCCGCCGTCTCGATGAGGTCGCGCTCGCTGCTGGCCTGGAGCCGGCTTCACTGCGGCACCCCAGCGTGCAGGTGGGCGCCAACGTCCGCATGGATCCCGGCCTCGTGGCCTGCGGAAATGCCTCGATCACCACGAACATCGAAATGGGGCGTCACGTGCACCTTGACCGACATGTGACGGTCGGGCACGACACCGTCCTTGGCGACTACGTGACGGTTCACCCCGGCGCCACCATCTCCGGAAACGTGACGCTGGGCGATGGCGTGCGCGTAGGCAGTAATGCCGTGATCACCCAAGGCGTCACTGTTGGCGCCGGCACGGTCGTCGGTGCCGGCGCGGCGGTGGTGGATGATCTTCCCGCAGGCGTGACGGCCGTCGGCGTCCCCGCTCGGACGCGAGGGGCCTAACGCTTGCCCGCATGGGCGCTCCAACCCTGCCGAGGGCGAAGCAGGGCCACAGGCGGATCGGTGTCGTGACGCAATCGGCTACGGTCGGCCGGCGTGCGGGTGGTCGTGACCGGGGGAGCCGGCTTCATCGGGGCGAACCTGTGCCGAGAGCTCACGGCCACGGATGGCATCGACGAGGTCGTCGCCTTCGACGACCTCAGCACCGGCCGGGCCGAGAACCTCGGCGGTGTGGCAGGAGTCGAGCTGCTGGGGGCGACATCTGCGATGCGCCGGCCATCGGAGAGGCCCTTGTCGGTGTCGACGCGGTCGTGCACCTGGCGGCGCGCCCGTCGGTGCCCAAGTCGATCCAAGACCCGATGGCGTCCCACACGGCCAACGCCACCGGCACCTTGTCGGTGCTCGAAGCCATGCGTGCCGCCAGCGTGGGCCATGTCATCGTGGCGTCGTCGTCGTCGGTCTACGGTGCCAACCCGGTGATTCCGAAGGTCGAGACGCTCAAGCCGGCGCCGGTGAGCCCGTACGCCGTCAGCAAGTTGGCCACCGAGTCCTATGCCCTCGCCTACGGGCCGTCGTTCGGCTTCGACGCCCTCGCCCTGCGGTTCTTCAACGTCTTCGGGCCCCTGCAGCCCGCCGGGCACGCCTACGCTGCGGTTGTCCCCGCCTTCGTCGAGGCCGCCCTGGCCGGCCGGCCGTTGCCCGTCCACGGGGACGGCTCGCAGACGCGCGACTTCACGTTCGTCGACAGCGTGACCGCCATGATCGCCCGCGCCGTGGTGCAGCGGCTGGGCCATGCCGAGCCCGTGAACCTGGCGTTCGGCACCCGGGTGTCGCTGATGGAGCTGATCGCGGTGATCGAGGACGTGCTCGGCCGCACGGTCGAGCGGGAGATGCTCCCGACGAGGGCGGGAGACGTCCGTGACTCCCAGGCCGACACCGAGCGGCTGCGATCGCTGGTGCCGGACCTCGAGCCGGTGGCGCTGCGCGAGGGCATCGAGCGCACGGTCGACTGGTTCCGGTCGGCCGACGCCGCCGCCTGACGACGCACGCGCGGGAAGGAGGCAGGTGGTGAGGCGCGCATTCGACGTGCTGGTGGCCGCGGCCGCGGCCGCGGTGCTGGCCCCCGTCATCGGGGTGCTGGCTGCGGCGGTGAGGTCTCGCCTCGGGCGACCGGTGCTGTTCCGTCAGGAGCGGGCGGGCCTCGGTGGCCGACCGTTCACCATGTGCAAACTGCGGACCATGTCCGAGGCACGGGAGCCCGACGGCGAGCTGCTGCCCGACGACCAGCGTCTGACGGCGTTCGGGCTGGGCCTGCGGGCCACGAGCCTGGACGAGCTGCCCGAGCTGTGGAACGTGGTCCGGGGCGACATGAGCCTGGTCGGGCCCCGCCCATTGCCGATCGCCTACCTCGACCGCTACACGCCGACCGAGGCGCGCCGACACGAGGTACGGCCCGGCATCACCGGCTGGGCGCAGGTGAACGGGCGCAACACCACGTCGTGGGAGGAGCGGTTGGCCATGGACGTCTGGTACGTCGATCACCGGTCGCTGTCGCTCGACCTGAAGATCGTGCTGCGGACCGTCGGCGTGGTTCTGCGCCGTACGGGCGTTGCCGCCGCCGGTCACGCCACCATGGCCGAGCTCCGCCCGCCGCGCGCCGAGGGGTCCTCGTGAGCCGCATCTACCTGTCGCCCCCCGACATCACCGGCGACGACCGCGAGCGGCTCCTACGGGCCGTGGACGACGGGTGGATCGCCCCTGTCGGCCCCGACCTCGACGCCTTCGAGGCGGAAGTCGCCGAGGCCTGCGGCCGGCGCCACGCTGTGGGCCTGTCTTCCGGCACGGCCGCCCTGCACCTCCTGCTCAAGGAGCTCGGTGTGGGTCAGGGCGACGAGGTCCTGGTCTCGACCTTCACGTTCGTGGCGTCGGCCAACGCGGTCTGCTACCTCGGCGCCACCCCGGTGTTCATCGACGCCGCCGCCGAGACCTGGCAGATGTCGCCCGCCCTGCTGGCCGATGAGCTGCACGAGCGGCGTCGAGCCGGCATGCGCCAGCCGGCTGCGGGGCTGGTGGTGGATCTCTACGGCCAGTGCGCCGACTACGACCAGATCACCGCACTGCTCGACGAGTTTGGGATCCCCCTGGTCGAGGATGCGGCCGAGGCCCTGGGCGCGACCTACCGGGGCCGGCCGGCGGGCTCGTTCGGGGCCGGCGCCATCGTGTCGTTCAACGGCAACAAGATCATCACCACCTCCGGCGGCGGGATGGTGGTGACCGACGACGAGGGCTTGGCCGCCCGGTGCCGGCACCTCTCCACCCAGGCCCGTGAGCCGGCACCCCACTACGAGCATGTCGAGGTGGGCTACAACTACCGCCTCTCGAACCTGCTCGCCGCCTTCGGCCGCGGCCAGCTGGCCGACCTCGATCGGCGCGTCGCCCGCCGCCGCGCCATCAACCAGCGCTACCGCGAGCTGCTCGGCGACCTCCCCGGCGTGGCCTTCATGCCCGAGGCCGCCTACGGGACTGCGACGTCCTGGTTGACGTGCCTCACCTTCGATCCGGCCACCGGCATCGACCCTGACACCGTCCGCATCCACCTCGAGCGCCACGACGTCGAGGCTCGGCCCACGTGGAAGCCGATGCACCTCCAACCGGTGTTCTCGCGAGCGCCGGCTCGGGTCGACGGCACCTCGCTGCGCCTGTTCGAGACGGGACTCTGCCTCCCGTCTGGAAGCACGCTGAGCGAGGCCGACCAGGACATGGTCGTCGGGCTCGTCAGGGAGGCAGTTGGGCGCCGTCACTGATGCGGTCGCATCGAGGCCGCTGGCTAGCATCGGACGTTCATGGAGAACCAGCCCACGCCGGAGCTCGACCTCCGCCGCTACCTCGATATCATGCGGCGCCGCAAGTGGGTGATCGGCCTGGTGATGGTCGTGGTGATCGGCCTGGCCGTGGGCTTCTCGACAGCGCAGGACCCGGTCTACGAAGCCGAGGCGAGGGTGCTCCTGCAGCCCGGGACGGTCGACAACTCCGACACACTTGGCGCCGGGGCCGGCCAGGTGAGCCCCGAGGCAGTGGCCACCGAGATCCAGGTCATGGAGTCGCAGGCCGTGGAGGCGGCGGTGCAGGAGGACCTCGGCCGCCTGCCCGACGTGAGCTTCGAGGCGGTCGATACGACCGCCGTGGTGGCCATCACGGCCTCGGCGGGCACGGCCGAGCGAGCGGCGGAGGACGCCAACGGCTACGCCGACGGGTACATCCGGGCCCGCCGCGAGGTGCTGACGGTGGAGCTGACCCAGCGATCCGAGCGGCTGGGCCAAGAGGTCAGTGACCTCAACCAGCAGTTGGTCTTGGCCGAGGCGCCGGTGCAGGCGATCGAGGACCAGCTCGCCGCCCTCCCTCCGGAAGACCCGACGGCCCCGCCCTCGCCGGAACGCCAATCGCTACTGGATGCTCGCGACCAGGTGGAGAACGACACGCTCGACGAGCGCACGTCGCTCCAGGCCCGGATCCTCACCAGCCAGCAGGACCTCGACCGGGTGGAATCAGCGCTGGCCGTGGCCGGGACGGTCGGGGCCGAAGTCCTGGCCCCGGCATCGGCCCCGACCAGCCCCGTCAGCCCCAAGCCGCTGCGGAACGGCCTTCTGGCCGCTGCCATCGGCTTGGTGATGGGCGTCTTCCTCGCGTTGGTGCTGGAAGTGCTCGATGACCGCATCCGCCACAAGGAGCACCTTGCTGCCGCCACCGGTGGACGCAGCGTCGTGGGGCTGATCCCGTCGGTCAGCGGCTGGCGTGATCGAAAGCAGCCCCGGGTCATCTCCATTGAGGCCCCAACCTCACCGGCGGCCGAGGCCTATCGGACGCTACGCACGTCGCTGCACTTCCTGGCCCTCGACGACCCTGTCCGCCTCATCCAGGTGACGAGCGCCAACGCTGGCGAGGGCAAGACCACCACCGTGGCCAACCTCGGCGTGGCCCTGGCACGCGCTGGTCGGCGCGTGATCGTGGTCTGCTGCGACCTGCGGCGCCCGCGGATCCATCACTTCTACGGGGTCGACAACGCCATCGGGTTCACCTCGGTGCTGTTGGGCGAGGCCGACCTCGAAGACGCCCTCCAGCAAGTTGACGGCGAACCCCGCCTGCAGATCCTTGCGTCAGGGCCGCCGCCGCCCAACCCGGCGGAACTGCTCTCGACTCGACGCACCCACGACCTGCTCAAGGAGCTGGCCGAACTGGCCGACGTGGTGCTCATCGACACCCCGCCAGTCCTACCTGTGACGGATTCGTTGCTGGTCTCCGGCATGGTCGACATCACCGTCATGGTGTCGAGAGCCGGCAGCACCAACAAGCGGGCGGCCCGCCGCGCCGTCGAGCTCCTCGACCAGGTCGATGCCAAGCTGGCCGGAACCGTGCTCAACGGTGCCCCCCTCGACGGCGACCACGGCTACGGCTACGGCTACGGCGAGCACACCTACGGACCGTCTAGGCCAGACGGCCGCGAGCGGAAGAAGTTGGGCCGTTCAGCGCCGAAGACAACGGCCGAACAGGCCGGATGAAGACGAGCCCCATGCGAAGGGGGACGTGGCCACATAGCCTGATGTGGGCCGCGGTCGGCTTATCGATCCTGCTCTGGGCCGCCATATTTGCAGCGTCGGTTCAAGGCACGTACGACACCGCTGTGGGTGTGACTCTCTTCCATGTGATCGGCGCTGTCGGCGCTGCTGGAACCTGGTTCGTCGCCCGACGCACCGAGACCCAGGCCGTTGTTCGCATCATCGTCGCCGGATGGGTGGCGAAGATGTTGGGCACACTGGCCTCCTTCTACGTACTCCAGGTCGTATACGGGGGCGCCGGCGATGCCACCAGGTACACCAGGGTCGGTGCTGTCGTCGCGGACACGCTGCGGGCGGGCCGCTTGGAATCACCGAGCCCAGGAACGCGCTTCGTCGGCACGACGTTCCTGGAGTTCGTGACCGGTGTCGTGTTCGCCTTCACCGGTCAGACCACCTTAGGTGGCTTCGCGGTTTTCTCTGCTCTCGGCTTCGTCGGTCTGCTCCTGATTTATCGTGGCGTGCGTATCGCGGCTCCAGAGGTTGACCGACAGCGGTTCGCCCGGCTCCTCTTTTTCCTGCCCTCCATGGTCTTCTGGCCGAGCGCCATCGGCAAGGAGGCGCTTATGCTGCTTGCCATCGGGCTGTTCATCTACGGCGCCGCACGCTTGTTTGTGGGCAGCGGTACCGGGCTTATCGCCCTAGCCGCCGGTTGCGCATTGTCAGCGATGGTTCGCCCTCACATAACACTGATGTTAGTGGCGGCGCTAGTGCTGGCCACCGTGCTCGTGCGGTCGTCCGCCGCTTCCCGACACAATCCACTCGGCAAGATGCTCCGGATCGCACTGGCAGGGACGCTGCTGGTGTGGGCCGCCGTGGCGGCGGGATCCTTTCTCGAGTTGGATCAGCTTGACAGCGGGTCCGTCGGTGCAGCGCTCAAGAGCACTAGCGACCAGACTTACACTGGAGGCTCTGCGTTCTCGAACGCAAGTCCAGCGAACCTGCCTCTTGCAGTGATTACTGTCCTCTATCGTCCGCTGCCATTCGAGGTGGGCAATCTGCAGGCTGCGATTGCTTCTTTCGAGGGCATGTTGCTTCTCGCACTCACCATCCGATGGCGGCAATCAGTTTTGGCAGCGATCAAAGGTGCCCGATCGAGTCCTTTACTTGCCATAGCTCTTGCGTATATCGTCGTATTCGTGTCCGCCTACACCGGTTTTAACAACTTTGGGCTCTTGGCGCGACAGCGGGTGCAAGTCTATCCGTTTCTCATCTTGATTCTCTGTGTAGTGGGCCAGCCACCTCGCGCAAGCGCTGCCGACGACGGAAAGACCCTAGCTAAAGCGAACCATTCGAGGTTCGGCAGCCCGACCGCTACCCCGCCAAGTCCGGTGAAAGGACAATGACCAACGAGTTAGAACCGAGCCGGGCTGGCAGAAAGCGCCCAACGTGATTCATCGCTCTTGACACGCGCCTCCCAGTCGGTGACGCAAGGTCTTCGCGAAAGGCCGTGGCCAAGGACCATTCAATGACTCGGAATCTGCACCGCTCGGCCAGACCTTTTAGTGTCGTGGGGCAGAACCACATGACGTGTTCAGAGTTGGAGCAAGTCTTCGGAAACTTAACGGCTGCCGTGGCTGCATAAAGTGGGAAAAAGGCGTAGGGGGTGGTGAGCACCAGACGGCCGCCGGGCTTGATGTGGCGGCGGCATGTATCGAGGAACAAGCCCGGGTTCTCGAGATGCTCTATCAGTTCACCGGCGACGATAGTGTCGAAACTTCGCTCAAGGTCAAAGGAATGGGCATCGCCTTGATGGACATTTTTGATTCCCTCATCTCGCAAGCGCTTGACGCCTTCGGCGGAATACTCGACGCCCCATACTATGTCGAACCGCTCTAAGAGACGCCCGTGCAGCCACCATTGTGAGCCAAGATCTGAATGGCGGCCCTCCTGCCCGCTGCAGCCTATGTCTAGAACCGACGGCCCTCGCGTCGCATCCAGAACTAGCTCGATTCTCGATGTCTGCGACCGTTCCCGGCGAACGGCCTGTGAAGCGAAGCTTTTCATATTCTGACCTCTCGATTGATCCTATTACACGCAGGCAAGCTACTGGGGCCTTTTAGCACGCCTGCCGCCCCTAGTGGTAGGGTCTGGTAAAGAATTGGGCCCCGAAGCTACGGTGAATGCTAACATCGACGTGACCCGCGAGCGAACTGGAACGTCGCCGCAGTATACAATATTTGATTGAGGGATTTAGTTTTTGTGGAGAGATCACGAGCAGAACCATGGGCGCGTCGCCTCCCAAATCTCTTTGTAATCGGAGCTCCGAAGTGCGGCACGACGGCTCTACATCGGCGGCTTTCAACACTTCCAGACATATATATGTCCGAGGTCAAGGAACCGGCATTCTTTAACCGTGATAAAAGTTACGATCGCGGTCTCGAATGGTATGCCAACACCTTCTTCTCCGGCGCCTCGGGGCAACGTTATCGTGGCGAGTCGACCCCCTGGTATCTCTACTCCGATGCGGCTGCTGAACGCATCAGCGCCGACTGCACCGGGGTAAGGCTATTGGTCATCTTGCGTGACCCGGTCGCCCGAGCTTGGTCCCACTACCAGGATCAAGTGTCGGCCCAGATTGAGGTTCGGTCGTTCTCGCAGGCGATTTTCGAGGAGTCAGCCGATAGGTCAAACGAGGATCCTCGCGGCATACGCCAGCAATACCTCACCGCCGGCGACTATACGCTGCACCTCACACGATGGTTGACGCGCTTCGAGCCCGACCAGCTTCTCGTTGTTACCTCCGAATCGATGATGGAAAGGCCCGGAGAGACATGGGAAGACGTGGGAAAGCACATCGGCATGGAGGGTGCTGGTAGCGTGTTGGGAGATCTGAGTCGCACTCGAGAGAACACCAGTGGCGATCCGCGGTCGGCCAAGTTGGCGGCGCTCCTGCATGCACCGGGTCGGTTCGGGCGCCTCAGAGGTGCCGCACGGGGCCTCGTTCCCGAGCGGACGTATCGCCCGGTGGCACAGTGGATGAGCGACTGGAACAAGAAGGGCAACGGGTCTGCCCCTTTGCCGGACCACTTGCGGCTGGCGCTTCGAGATCACTATCGCCCTAGCATCGGCGCTCTAGAACGCGTGCTGGAGCGGAGCTTTCCGGAATGGCAATAAGGGCCCTTGGCCGTCTGGGACGTGGACGGTCGCGTAGGGCTGTGATCGCTATTTTAGATCAGGTCGCCTCTTCATCGTCGAACTTGGTTGTCTTGCTCTCGGTTGCCCACACGGGAACTTCGTCCGAGTTCGGGCAATTCAGCATTCTGGTCATCGTTCACGGCGTAGTGCTAGGTTGTGTGCGGGCAGGCATCGGAGAGTCTACCGTTCTGCTGGCCGCCAGCTTGCCGACCTACCGGCTCCACCAAGTGTGGAGTCAAGCGATCATCCGCAGTGCCGCCGTTGGAGCCTTGCTCGGTGCCATGTTCGCGGTCGGAGCCCTAGTGTCGTCGAGCGCGGGCATCGTGTGGTGTGTCGGCGCCTCGCTTGCCGTCATCTGTGTGCAGGATACGATCCGCTATTTCGCCTTGTCGCAACATCGGGCCGAGATCGCCCTAGTGCTGGATGGCACGTGGCTCGCCGTCCAGCTGTTGGCCACGGCCGCGGTAGTCCAACTCGTACCGAACGCAGGACCTGCGTGGTACGTCGTCATCTGGGCGTTGAGTGCCGGAGTGTCGCTCTGTGTGGCTCTCTACGGCGGTCGCGGCGAGATCGATTATCGTCGAGCCGCGCAAAGGGTGCTCGCGACGCCGATGCCGACCGGACGGTGGAGGGCACTGTTGGCCGATTACGTGCTGCTATCGGGGATGAGCCAGCTCGGGCTGCTCGCGCTGGGGGGCATAGTAGGCGCGGCCGAGTTCGGCGAAATGCGGCTAGCGCTGGTGGCCGTTGGCGTCCTTGCCAACGTGATCGCCCCGCTCCGAGTGACCGCCCTCGCGTGGTTCGGACGCGGCACGGGCAACGACCAACGGCGCGCCTGGGTTGCGCGCGGACTGGGTATGGTGCTGGGCCTCTTAGTCCTAGCGTTCGGCCTGTTCATCGCGTACATGCCGGTCGGGACCGGCACTGCCCTCTTCGGTGAGTTATGGATGCAGGCCCGTCAATACTTGGTACTCGCGACCTTCGCGGAGGCCCTGCGTGTGGCGGCGTTCCCCTTGGTCGACTTCGTCAAGGCCCGAAGGTCTGGGCGCGCCTTGGTGCGGGCCCGGGTTGCCTCGTCTGCGGCTATCGGAATAGCCATCGTCGCTGGGGGAGCACTCGGCTCGGTGGAGGGCGGGCTGTTCGGCCTCGTCATCGCCCAAGGCGCCAGCCTGGGGCTCTGGATGTCGCTCTCATCGGGACCGGCGGATCGGGATCCGTCCTGCGCCGATGCTCCAGTGGCGTGAGCATGCCAGGGTGCGCCCAGAACTCGTTGGGTCACCGTACACTCCATCCGGTGATACCTATCCCGTACCTGACCTCCGTCAATGGCGTGAAGGCAGCCATTCGAGAAACCACGGGCGCGGCCTCGCTTGGCCGGCTGGCGATTGCTGATTCGAGCCCGCCCCTAGTAGGACGGCCCAACGGTTACTCGTCGGCTCACGTCTTCCCACGTGTGAGGCCAGTTCGCCAGGAGCTGGGGACCTGTCCTACCAGCGCTCAGGTCTTGTCCGGAACTCTGGTGCGGTGAACTTCTCGGTCTTCTGTTCCGTCGGTCGCAACGTGCTCCGACGTGGCTACGCCAAGGAGATGATCCACAAACTGGGTTTGCGAGCACGCTCGAAGGCGCGCGGGGAGCGCCGAGAGGAATCGGTCGCCTGGGCAAGGTCGCGAGCCGAGTCCCTCGATGAGTTCGCCCGTTCGCTAGATGCTGAGCTTTGGGAAACGTCTCAGCGCTTCGGGGCCGATCTCCAGGCCCACGCCGAGCGGCGCTTGTCCGAGGTCGGTGAGGCGTTTGGCGGGGGAGGAGACTATCGCCTGCTCTACTTTCTTGTGCGCCATTTGCGGCCACAGGTGGTAGTGGAGACCGGCGTCGCGGCGGGCTTCTCGTCGGCCGCTATCCTTCAAGCCATGGCAGAGTGCGGAACGGGGCAACTCTACTCCAGCGACTTTCCCTACGTCCGGCTGCATGACCCGGAGAAGCACATCGGCTGTGTCGTTGAGGAGGAGCTGCGTGACCGATGGAAACTGCGGACGCAGGGCGACAGGGTAAATCTTCCGGCCTTCGCAAACGAACTAAGCAGGATAGACATGATGCATTATGACTCAGACAAGTCATATGAAGGACGTGAGTTAGCGCTTGCAGTCCTGGGGCCCAAGTTTAGTAAGAGCACTATCATAGTTTTTGACGATATTCAGGACAACTTCCATTTCCGAGACTGGATCGTGACTCAAGAGCACACGGCTCGGGTGTTCGAGTTTGGGGGAAAGTGGGTTGGATTGGTGGGCATCTGAAACAACTCATCCGCCCGTTGGAGGGGTGTATGAGAGCTTTGGCCCAAGCGCTTCCCGTCTTGAAGGACCGAACAGGTCGGCAGCTTTCAAACCCGGGGCGTGACCCTGTGACGGGCATCTGCCAGACTTTGCCGGCTTAGGAAGGGTGCGACGTGGCAGTTTCGGTACTATATGACCGTCGGGAAGGTCAGTAGGCCGTCCATAATTCGTCGCTGCCGCCCTGCATTCCCGGCAAGGAAGGCTGGTGTCTGTCTGCTACGCAGTATCGAACGTGCGTCCGGCCGCCAGGAGCGTTACCAGGCTCTTTTGAGGTTCGCCCCGTTGGCCGGTCACGTTGGTTACGCGGCCAGGCTGGCCGGGGGTTGACGGTATCGCTGTTCCCACTCGATGGGCGGGATGTAGCCAAGGCTGGAGTGCAGCCGTCGGTGGTTGTAGCCCTGGATGCAAGCGAAGATGGCACGTCAGGCCTCGGCTCGGGTTGCGAACCGGTAGCGATGGACAAGTTCACGTTTGAGCGATGATGACAACGACTCGGCCAGGGCGTTGATGCTCCTATAGATCGTCAAGTCGATCTACGCGCCTGAAGCGACCGGCGGCGCGGCCGCCGCTGTGGTTGGGGGCGGGAGGAGTTGGTAGACATGGACCATCAGCGACCTTCGCTTCGACTGTGGCGATGCCGGCCAGCACGGCTCGTGCGGCGTGCTCGGCATCGACGGCGTCGTTCTTGCCGGACATGCGCCGGGCCCCGGCCCGTGGCGGCCGGGTGATCTCGATCGGCGGGTGGCCATGGCGGCGCAGGAACCGGGCCAAGCCGACGCCGTAGGAACCGCATCCCTCCACGCCGAACTGTCTGGGCCCCGTCCGTGCAGAGTGAGCGGCCCGTCTCGTCGCGCTAGACATGCAGGTCCATGGAGAATCGTATTCGTGTCCTGTGGCTGATTAAGGGTCTTGGCCTCGGTGGGGCAGAGAAGATAGTGGCGATGTCGGCGCCTGCTCTCCAGAGTGCGGGGTGTGATGTAGAGGTCGCCTATGTGCTGCCCGATGCAAATCACTGGCTTCTGCCGCTCACCGAGTCAGGCTTACAAGTCTACTGCCTCGGTGGTCGGGGGTTGAGCCGCCACCTGTGGCCGGTTAGACTGGGCCAGCTCCTTGCGTCTCGCCGCTACGACGTAGTGCACAGTCATAGTCCTTTACTGGGTGCGGCCGCACGAAGTTTGGCGATGAGCCGACGTCTTGTCATGGTGCATACCGAGCATAACGTCTGGCAGAGCTACCGACCCTTGACTCGCTTCGCCAATACCGTCACGACGGGACGCAACCGCCTGGTATTCGCAGTGTCGGAGGGCGTGGCAGGATCTATGCAATCGCCGCGTTGGGTGCCGTGGATGCGGTTGCCGCCGTTTGAAGTGCTCTACCACGGTATCGATGAGACGGAGATTCAGGCGCACGCTGGCGCCCGGTCGGCCGCTCGGATGCAGCTCGGGCTAGCTCATGAGACGCCATTGCTCGTAACGGTGGGAAATCTGTCGGCGAAGAAGGACCACCGCTTGCTGCTCACTGCGTTCGCCGAGGTAGGTCACCGAAGGTCCGATGCAATCCTGGTGATTATTGGCGGAGGGCCGTTGGCCGAAGAGTTGCGGCGTTACGCCGACGAGCTCGGCTTAGACGACCGCGTCCGGTTCCTGGGTCAGAGATCTGATGTCCCTAGTCTCCTTCCCGCCTTCGACGTGTTTGTACTGAGTTCTCGACATGAGGGGCTGCCGTTAGCGATGCTGGAGGCAATGGCCTCCGGCCTTCCGGTCGTAGTAACAGAGGTCGGTGGCGTTCCGGAGGTGGTTTCACATGATGAGAACGGTCTGATGGTGCCTCCTGGTGACCCGATCGCCCTCGCAGCGGCCATCGAGTCAGTTCTGGACGATCGATCGCGCTCGGCCCGACTGGCTGCGATGGGGCGCGTCACTGCATCGGAATTCTCTATCCGTGCTTCGGTGGAGCGAACCAAGGCTGCTTATTCGGGGCTGCTGAGAGGAGTTTGATATGTGCTTGCTTCAGCGAGGGAAGGCAGAGATGCTTGGCTGTCAGGTGTGCTGTAGGCCTCGCCACAGTTCTGGTGAGGAGCCATAGGTCCATGCAGTTGTAGTGGTCGGGGTGGATGCGAGCCACGGAGTGGCCGCGAGAAAGAGCTTACAGGAGCAAGCGGCAGCGTTCGGGTATACACCGAGTACGGGGGGTGCGGCAGTAGATGATGGGGCGGCCGCCTGGCTCCAGTACGACCTGTTTGCGAGATGCTGCGGATGGTTTAGTCGGGGAGAGGGCGACACCGGAGACGCTATAATTAACAAGTAGAATGGGGGACTAGCCTGAGGAGGCGATGTTCCTGTCAACGGATGCAGCGTCGAATTGCGCCCGGGCTGCCAGAAGCATGGGCCGGCCAGTCAGTCCCCATCCCGGGGATGGCCATGATGTCTTTCTCCAGCGTTGACTGCCGGCTTGCAGTCAGGCGCCGCGTGCGCCGGTGGTTGCGAGAAGGCGCTCATAGGTGGCAATGGTCCGGTCGATGACCCTTTGCTGGTCGAAGTCGATCTTCGCCTTGGCCCTGGCGGCGACCGCCATCGCAGCCCGCATGGACTCGTCCGTCGCCACTCGGGCCATGCCTGCGGCCAGCGCATGCGCGTCGCGGACGGGGACGAGGAGACCGGTTCGGTCGTGGTCGACGACCTGGCGGCAGCCACGGATGTCGGTGGCGACGACGGGAAGGCCCATGGCGGCAGCTTCCATGGCCGAGCGGGGGAAGCCCTCACGATGCGACGCCAGCACGTACAGGTCAAGCGCGGCGTAGACGGCGTCAACATCGCGCCGCTCACCGACGAAGCGGACGCCGGCTTCGGCCTCGATCTTCGACAGGTCGGCGGCCGTGAGCCCGTCGGCCTTTGCCCCGTCGAGTGGCCCGATCACCAGCACCTTGGCCCGGGGCGCTTTCTTCTGCAGGGTGTGGGCAGCGGCGAAGAGTTCGCGCAGGCCTTTCTCCCACACGAGCCGGCCGACCGCTCCGATGGCGACGTCGTCTTCGGCCAGGCCGAGCTGCGCCCGCACCCGCGCCCGGGCGCCGGGGTCGGCGTCGGGGGAGAAGCGCGCGAGGTCGATGCCGTTGCCCAGCACCACCAACTTCGAGCGAGGCACACCCAGGCGGCGGAGCACAGTGATGTCCTCGAGGTTCTGCACCAGCTCGGCATCCGAGAAGCACGATGCAATCCGCTCGAGCGTGTAGACGGCGGCCTTACGGCGCCAGGGGTCGCCGGGGCTAGCGTAGAGGCCGTGGACCGTGTTGACCACGATCGGCACCCGCGCCACGCCGGCGGCGACTCGGCCGTACCAGCCGGGCTTCGGGTTGTGGGTGTGGACGATGTCGGGGCGTTCCCGGCGGAACACCCCGATGAGTTCGGTCAGGGCGGCCACGTCGCGGCGCGGGTCCATGGTCCGGGTCGCGTGCCGGAGGGGGATGTGCCGGATGCCAGAGGCCTCGATGGTCTCCACGTGGTCACCGACGGCGGAGGCCCCTACGACCTCGTAGCCGGCGGCAGCGAACGCCTTCAGCTGCGGGCCGAGCAGGAGGTCGAGGCTCATGTCGGTGGTCGTGACATGAATGACCTTGGGACGGCGTTGTCCCATCGTCACGACGTCGCCGCCCGGTACCGCACCCGGTTCACCAAGCGGCGCACGTCGTCCTCGAGGCCGAGCCCACCGGCCGCCTTGGCGTCGAACCACGGGCCTTCGTCACGGGTCTGGATTGGGGTGCGGGCCAGCGCCCACGGGTCGGTGGCACCGTAGGGTTTGGCGCGGGTGCCGCCACGGCGCCGGAACGGAAGCCGGCGCGCACGGTCGCGCCGGCTTCGGGGGAACAGATCACCCGATCTCGGGCGCCGGCGGCACTCCTCAACCCGGCGGCGGAGGCGCCGACACTCATCGATATGATCACGGCTCTACCTCCCGGTCGGCCTGCGACAGGCATGCGACCTTAGGCGCGGGCTCGAGCTCATCCCCAGGGTCTAGGCTGGGTCGAGGAGTGGACCGAGTACTGTCGCTCGCCGACGACAAGGGCCGGGGAGGCTGGTCGGTGACCGACGACAGGGTGCAACTCGTGGCCGTGGTGGGCCAGGGTTACGTGGGGCTTCCGGTGGCCGTTCGGGCCTGCGAACAGGGCTTCGATGTCGTCGGATTCGACCTCGACGAGACCAAGATCGAGCGGCTCGCCGCCGGTGACTCCTACGTCGAGGACATCACCGACGAGCGGCTGGGCGCCGCTCTCCGAACCGGTCGGTACCGGCCATCGGCCGACGCAGCCGACCTGGTCGAGTTCGACGTGGCGGTGATCTCGGTGCCGACACCGCTCCGCGATGGGGCCCCTGACCTGTCCTACATCGAGGCCGCAGCGGCGACGCTGGCACCATTGGTCACCCCGGGGTGCACTGTGATCCTGGAGTCGACCACCTACCCCGGGTCGACGGAGGAGCTGGTCGGCCCGGTGCTGGAAGCCATCTCGGGGCTGACCGCAGGCGACGACTTTCACCTGGGTTACAGCCCCGAGCGCATCGACCCCGGCAACGTCGAGTGGACCTTCGAGCGGACTCCTAAGGTGGTCTCCGGGGTGTCGCCCGCGTCGCTCGCCGCCGTCCAGGGATTCTTCGACCGGCTCGTCGACAAGACCGTCCCAGTCTCCTCACCGAAGGAGGCGGAGCTGGTCAAGCTGCTCGAGAACACCTTCCGCCATGTCAACGTGGCCCTCGTCAACGAGCTGGCCATGTTCGCCAACGACCTGGGCATCGACGTGTGGGAGGCCATCGAGGCAGCCGACACCAAGCCCTTCGGCTACATGAAGTTCACTCCGGGCCCCGGCGTGGGCGGCCACTGCCTGCCCATCGACCCGTCGTACCTCTCGTGGCGGGTGCGGCGGTCGCTGGGTCACACCTTCCGGTTCGTGGAGCTGGCCAATGATGTCAACGAGCACATGCCCGACTACGTGGTGACCCGGGTGATCGCCGCCCTCAACCGGCGCAGCCTGGCCGTCCGGGGCCAACGGATCCTGCTACTCGGCCTCGCCTACAAGAAGAACACCGGGGACTCGCGTGAAGCGCCGTCGAGCGAGATCATCAAGCGCCTCCTGGCCCTCGGCGCCGACGTCCACGCCGTCGACCCCCACGTCCCGTCCGCCCAAGTCCCCGCCGGGGTGACGATGGTCGAGCTCACGGCCGACGAGCTCGACGCCGCGGAGCTCACCATCCTCGTCGTCGAGCACGACGCCTTCGACCGCCAGCTCATCTCCGCCTCTGGCGCCTACATCCTCGACTGCCGCAACGTGCTGTCGGGCCCCAACGTCGAGACCCTCTGACCACACGCCGGCGGTGGTGGCGGCTCAGCCGACCCCGGATGGCATGGCTGCGCTTAGTGATGGCCTAGGCGCAGCGCGTGGTCTAGCCCCCTAATGTGCGCCGCATACTGTCTTCATCGGCTGGTCCCGGCTACGTTGTTCCTCCCAGCGACCTTGGGAAGGGTTGAGAGTTGATGGTGGGCGTGCGAGAACCGGGGGGCATGCGAGTGCCCTGCGCACGGGTGAGGCGGATCGCACAAGCCGTGGCCGATCCTGCCATCGCCATGGCGGCCGTGGTGGTCGCGCTGTGGCTGCGCTACGAGGCGGAGGTCCCCTCGGAATCGCTCGATGCGCTGCCGCTCATCCTGGCCGTGGTCGGGGTGGCGCAGCTGGCCGCCGGGTGGTCACAGGGCCTCTACGTGGGCCGCTGGCGGTTCGGGGGCTTCGAGGAGATGTGGGCCCTCGCTCGGGCTGTGGCCATGACCACGGTCGTGCTGTTGCTGGTGAACCTCGCCGTCGGTCATCCCATCCCGCTGTCCGCCTGCATCGCCCAAGGCTTCATCACCCTGCTCTTCACCGCCTCGGTGCGTTGGTCGTGGCGGCTGCTGCTCGAGCGTCGCCTCCGCCCCTCCGGCGACGACCTGATGACCGTCGTCATCGTCGGCGCCGGCGATGCCGGCGCGCAGCTGGTGCGCTCGATGATGCGCAATCCCGACGGCCCGTACCTGCCTGTCGCCCTCCTCGACGATGACCCGCACCTCCGCAGCCTGCGGATCATGGGCGTGCCCGTCATGGGCACCTCGGCGGCGGTGTGCGACGTGGCCCAGCAGGTGGGGGCCACCGTCGTCGTCATCGCCCTTCCCAGCGCAGAGGGCTCCGTGATCCGCGAGATCTCCGCCGCCGCCGGCGACTGCGGGCTCGAGGTGCTGGTGCTGCCTCCAGTGACCGAGCTGCTCGGTCACGGCGTCGACGTCTCCGACGTCCGGCCCCTCACCGAGGCCGACCTGCTCGGCCGGCGCCAGATCGACACCGACCTCGACACCATCGCCGGGTACCTCACCGGGATGCGGGTGCTGGTCACCGGCGCCGGGGGCTCGATCGGATCGGAGCTGTGCCGCCAGATCTACCGCTTCGCCCCGGCCGAGCTGATCATGCTCGACCGCGACGAGTCGGCCCTCCACGCCGTCCAGCTCTCGATCGAGGGCCGGGCCCTGCTCGACAGCCGCAACCTGGTCGTCGCCGACATCCGCGACGGCGAGCGCATCGACCAGGTGTTCGCCGAGCACCGCCCGCAGGTGGTGTTCCACGCCGCCGCCCTCAAGCACCTGCCGCTGCTGGAGATGTACCCGCAGGAAGCGGTGAAGTCCAACTGCTGGGGCACCCAGAACCTGTTGACACCGTCCCTGGCCCACGGCATCGACCACTTCGTCAACATCTCCACCGACAAGGCCGCCGATCCCACCAGCGTGCTCGGCACCTCCAAGCGCATCGCCGAACGCCTCACTGCCGCCGCCGCCCTCGAGACCGAGGCGTCGTTCGTCAGCGTTCGCTTCGGGAACGTCCTCGGCAGCCGGGGGTCGGTGCTCACCGCCTTCCGGAGCCAGATCAAGGCCGGGGGACCAGTGACCGTCACCCATCCCGACGTCACCCGTTACTTCATGACCGTCGAGGAGGCCGTCGAGCTGGTGATCCAGGCTGGCGCCATGGAGCGCCACGGCGAGGCCCTGGTGCTCGACATGGGCGAGCCGGTGCGCATCGACGACGTCGCCCGCCGCCTCATCGAGCAGTCCGACCGCAAGGTCGAGATCACCTACACCGGCCTGCGTCCGGGGGAGAAGATGCACGAGGTGCTCCTGAGCGTCGACGAGGACGCCCGGCCCTCCTCGCACCCGCTCATCTCGCGCGTCGCCGTGGCGCCCCTGTCGTCCGCCGTGTTGCCCGCACTCTCGACCGCCGGCCCGAACACGCCGCAGGCCTTGCACCGGGCGGCCGCCGCCCCTGACCTTCCCATCGATTCGGCCCGCTGACAGCCACGCGCCTCCCGCCGTCACGCTCTCCCGCCTCACGGTCACAACCCATGGCGTCCCGTCAGCGGCAGCGCAGAAGAGCTTCGTTGTCATCGCCGCGAATCCCCCTAGCTTCGAGTCGTCCTTCGGCTGGGAGTAGGCGCCAAGGCGGGGCCCGGACGCGGATCGGCCCGGTGCCGAAGCACCGGGCCGATGTGTCCGTTCTGGCGTACCCCCGGAAGGGTCAGGCGGTGATCGAGCGCCGCTTGGTGGCGAACAGCGCGACCGCTGCGCCGGCCAGGAGGAGGCCGCCGCCCACCTTCACGAGGGTCTCGGCCGGGCTGCCGGTGCGAGGCAGGGCGCCGTCAACGATGTCGACACCGTTGCCACCAGCGCCTCCGCCACCACCGTTGCCGTTGCCTCCAGCACCGTCGGCGGACACGGTGATGTCGATGCTGAGCTCGGCATCGCCGCAGGTGACGACGATGGTGGAGGTGCCGGGATCGAGGTCGGACGGGATGGTGACCTCACCGGAGAAGGAGTCGTCGTCAGCGACCGGGATGGTGCCGATGGTGCCCTCGCCGACGATGCTGACGCCGACCTCGTCGCCGGCTTCGCAGACGCCCGAGATCGTCACCGTCTGGCCGGGCTCCACCGTGGTGTCGTCGATGGAGGCAGAGAACACGTCTGTGTCCGGATACCCGGGGTCCTGCGAGGCGGCCGGCCCGGCTGCGAACGCCAGGAACCCGAGCACCGCTGCGCTGAGCACGAAGGTCTTCTTGAGCATGTTCGGTCCGTCTCCTGGGCGACGCCCTGTTGGTTTCGAGCATTCTGGTCCACCATCGGCCCGCGTGTCCAGCATTCAAGCCCCCGGACCGAACTGCCACCGTCACGACCGGGCCTCGGGCCGGGCCGCTGAGGTGCACACCCCGTGTCAGTCGTCGGTCCGCAGGGCCCGGCGGCCGATGATGTCGACCGGCCCGATGGTCGTCGGTGTCCCGCCCGCGATGGCCACGCTCACCTCCAGCCGGTCGGAAGTCACCGTGGGCTGGGGGGCGAGGTCGAGGCGGTAGCCCTCGGACGTGTCGAGCGTGCCCTCGAGGTCGAGCTCGACGGTGACCGAGCCGCCGGGCGGGACGGTGATGACCTTGGAGTACACGCGGAACCCTGCCTCGGTCTGCGACTCCATACCGGTGGGGAGACCGTTGATCGTGGCCCCGTTCAGACCGTGCGGCGTGTACACCGAGATCTGCATGCCCATGGTGCCCAAGGGGTCGTCGTCGTCGTTGCCGACGACGTACTCGGCCACGCTGCCGTCGGTCGGCGCATCGTTGAAGACCGTGACCGTGGCCGTGGCCCGCAGCTCCCCCCCGTCGTCGACAGCAACGCGGTAGTCGACCGTCCGCCGCTGGTAGGCGTCGATCTTGTTGGGCCCGCCGTTCTGGCCGACGACGGCCAGGAAGTCGCGGTCGGGTTCAAGGGTGGGGAAGGCGCCGGTGGCCCCGAGCCGGGCGAAGAGGGCCTGCTCGGCGGAGTCCGGTGACCACAGGCGGATCCGCCCCTCGGCCGTCACCGGCCCCAGGACCTCGCCGATCCGGCGCGGTCCGGGCAAGTTGCCCGTGGTGAGGAGGTCGAAGGTGACCTCCACCAGCTCGGCGAGGGCGTCGTTCTGGGCATCAGTGTCCGGGAACAAGCTGTAGTTGTCGACCAGCAGGAACTGGGCCGCGTTCTCGGCGGTGAGGGTGCGGTCGAAGCCCTCGACCGTCACCGGCCCCGTGAACTCCAGGAGGGCGGCCAGGCCGACGGGGTCCATGCTGATCACCCCGTCCAGCGGGGCCCCGCCCACCTGCGGGTAGACCTGGCGGATGGCCTCGGCGACGTAGGGGAAGTGGGGTGAGAAGGTCAGGTCGCGGAAGTCGCCCACGTTGTAGCGGTCGTACCGCCGCCGGTACTCCTCGAGCCCGGTGAGCTCGATGTCGTCCGCCGGAAAGCCGCTCGTCAGGTCGCGAACCGACCCCGAGCGCACCAGACGGATCTTGCCGCCGACCGCGGTGAGCTCGGCGTAGCTGCCGATGAACCCACCCGACCCGCGCTGCTCGACCGGGGTGACGAACACCACCAGGTAGCGCCGGGGGCCGTCGCCTCCCAGCAGCTCGGGTGCGACCTCGACGGCCTCGAGGGCCAGGTCGGCCTCGGCTCCGGCGTCGTCGAGCTCGGACCGGAAGTCGTCGAGGGCGTCGTCGAACGGCCCCACCAACCAGGGCGAGCGGTCGGCGTCGATGGCGTGGAGCGACGAGGCGATGGAGCGCGTCGTCTGGGCCAGCGGGTCCCGCACCGACGCGATGCGAGCGAGGTCGAAGCGGCCGCTCTCGTAGCGGAGCTTCTGGTAGTCAGCGGTCTCGACCGTCGCGCCGGCCGTCCGCGCCAACTGGACGCCCTCCTCGGCGACGGAACCGGTGGCCCGAGCGTGCTGGGCGAGGACGGGGATGGCCCGGGCCGGAGCCGCCCACCAGCCGTTGAGCCGGGTGTCGACCCGTGCGAAGTCGGTCTCGGCCCGGGCGAAGCTGGAACGAGCATCTCCGGTCTCGCCTTGACGGGTCGAGCTCAGGCCGGCCTTCGACGCGGCGACGGCGCGGTCGGCGTCGCCGGCCACAGTGAGGACCAAGGCGCCATAGGCGGCACCGACCACCACGGCGAAGCCCCCGACGACAAGGGCCACCCGACGGATCCAGCGCCGCTCGCGTCCCCGGCACTTGCGGTAGCCGGAGACGAGCACGGGCGTGACGGCGGCCGCGGTGATCAGGGCGGTAGCGCCGTGGAAACCGATGTCGGGCAGCCGGAGCAGCGCCTGGATGGCCAAGCCACCCGTGGCCGCTCCCCACAGGCGTGAGCGGCGCGTCCGGCGCGACCCCGCCATGGCGGTGACGCCGGACGCAACCGCCGGGACCAGGGCCCATCCCTGGGCGCCGACGATCGCGGCGATCGCCGGGGCGAACCAGGCCCACCGGCCGGCGCGAGACGCAGCCAGGGCGACCAGCGCGGCCATGGTGGCGGTGAGGACAGGATCGACGATGGCCGTGCCCGTGGGCCGGCACCCCGCGAAGCCGGCGACCACGGCGGCGGCGGCGGTGATCAACCGGGCGGCCTGCTTCTCCTCGTACGACGACAAGCGGCGTCGGCGTCGCCGGGGCGGGCTCCCCTCGTCGGTAGCCGTGGTCGTCGTCATGGGGGATCTGTCCGCAGATGTCGTCCGAGGCCCGGCGCCCTTCGTCGGCCTAGGCGCTGAGGCCGAGACTGTACCGACCGCGGGCCACACACCGCCAAGGGGGGCCGACGACCGACGCCCGGCTGGTCGAGAAGCCAGCCCTCGCCCGTTCCGACCTGGGCATGGTCGGTGTCTACGTCTTCACCCCCGCATCCACCAGGCGGTCGCTGCCATCGAGCCGTCGGCTCGTGGGCAGCTCGAGGTCACCCGGTTCAACCCCCGAGAGCGGGGTCGATTGTCGTCGACGGTCCCCGGCTGGTCCGGCGGGGAGCGGTACCGTCGGTGCACAGCAACGGGCCGGCACCGGTCCGGTCCTGGTCCCCGGGAGGGTGCATGACCGGCACCGGTCACCCAGTCGACGAGCGCGAGGCCGTGTTCCGTCGCCACCTTCGAGCGCTCAGGAACCCGCCGTTGATGACTGCCGGCGAGAGCTGGCCGCAGCGGCCACCGTGGCCGACGGACGGGTGGCCGAGAACGACCTGGCCGATCGGCGATGGTCCGGAACCCACGCTCGCGGACGCTCGCGGCCATGACCTGTTCAAAGCGCTCGACGACGCGATCGCCCTCGGCGGTGCCGGACCACACCAGGCGACCGTCGTCGCCGAAGGACAGCGGTCCCAGGAACCCACAGCAGCCCGAGGAAGGACTCGGGCCGCGCGCCGCGGCTGCCAAGCACCGCTCGATACCGCTCGAGGTTGGGCACGGCGTCGGATCAGGCGAAGGCCGGTTCCTGGCTCAGGAGCCGCTCCAAACCGCGGGCGGCGTTATCGAGGACGTCCTTGCGATGACGGCCAGGGTTCCCGTCGGCGCAGCCCGTGAAGGGAACCGCCTACCTCGCGACCGGTCAGGCGCCGCCTCGTGGACCATCCGGCCGCACTCGTCGAACACGAAGCCGGTCTCCCGATGGACCTCCAGGAGCAGGAGCCGATCCGCCTCGCTGGTCATCGAGGAGAGTGTCCCAGATCGCCGGGTCGAGGGAGTGGACCTCACCGGGAGCAGCCGCGCTGCCCCCCGAACGTCAGTGAGGATGTTGTTGTAGCAAGTTGGCAGGTCCCGCCCACCTGGTCTGATCAGAGCAACGGACCCGGACCACCGGTGCTTCGAGGAACACCCTGATCCGACGGAGGAAGAGAACGGCTTCGGTGAAGGGAGCGGCTTCGGTGAAGGGAGCGGCTTCACGAACTACACCCCTGTCATTCGCACCCACTCAACCGACAGGGGAGCCCTCAAAACGCGCCGTTTCCGATGGTTGCGGACCACCGAGCTGGGTATGGGTGTCACCGGGACTCGTACTCGAGATCGGGTTCCTCGGAGGTAACCATGTCAACCCGTTCAACTTTGCAGACCGCCGGTTCGCTGGGGCTTCGCTATTCGCTCGCCGGGAACCTCGTGTGGATCGGAGCCTTGAAGTTCCAGTCCTACGAGCAAGAGAACATAGAGCCGCTGGTGTCGTCGAGCCCGGCGTTCGCTCCGCTGCGCGAGAAGCTGGGTCGCGAGAAGCTCGCTAAGGTCATCGGGGTCACCGAGATCGCGCTCGGCACGCTGATCGCTGCGAAGCCGATCGCGCCGCGTGCATCCGCGGTCGGCAGCTTCGGGGCGATCGGGATGTTCCTCACCACGCTCAGCTTCCTGTCATCCACCCCAGGTGTCACCGAGGAGGACCACGCCGCGCCAGCGCTGTCGATGGTCGGCCAGTTCCTGGCCAAGGATGCTGTGCTGCTCGGCGCGTCGATCGCGACCGCCGCGGACGCGCTCGCCGCAGCTAACAACGACGACGGTGTGCTGACAGCCTGAGATCTCGTCGAGCGCTCTTGGATGTTCTGCGCCGGACCCACGCGGTCGTACAGGTGGACTTCTCGTGGCGGTCCCGCCAGTAGAGGCACCACTCCTTGCGGGCCTTTTCGTACCGGAGGCGCGCGATTGCCAACCTGGTCCACTCGGGCCCGTGCTCCGGTCGCCACGGCGGTCGGCACTCCACGCGCGTGCAGCGGTCCGTGGGGTCGAGCCGACGTGCGCTGAGTTGTGCACTGCGTCGCCGACGCGGTCGAGATCCTCGAGACGGCTCTCAACACGAGAAAGGTCAGGTCCTCCCGGCCATGGTGCGCAGCGAACGGCGGATCTGGCGTGTGATCGCCGCCCGCTGACGACAGACCAGGCAATGGCCCAGGTGGGCGGCCACCCGATCGACGTCTCGGCCGTCGAGCTCGCCGCCGAGGTAGGCGTCGAGAGCTCGGCCTGGGTGGCGGATCCAGCGCATGGTCACGGAACCCGCCTGCGGTTCGGAGGATTCCGTAGGGTCGGGGAATCCTCCCGGCGCCAACCGGGTTCCCGAGCGGTGAAGGAGAGCCGCGTGCCCGCGACGAACGACGCCGAAGCTGCGTTCGCTCGCTACGTGCTCCCCGAGGTGGACGTCCTGTACCGCGCCGCCCTGTCAATCACCAGGAACCGGCCTGACGCCGAGGACCTGGTGCAGGACACCATGTTGCGCGCGTTCCGCTCGATCGAACGGTTCGACGGCCGCCACCCCCGCGCTTGGCTTTTGACGATCATGCGCAACGCCCAGATCAACCGGGTCCGGCGTCGACGCCCAGGGCTCCTGGCCGATCCCGACGAGTTCGCCGATCGGGATGCGGGGATGGCTGACGATGCGGCCGGACCCGAGCAGGTGGTGATGGGCCGCCAGTTCGACTCGGTGGTCGAAGACGCCTACCTGGCGTTGCCCGAGAAGTTCCGGGAGGTCATCGATCTCGTCGACCTCGCCGGGTTGTCCTACGACCAAGCCGCCGCGGTGCTCGAGGTCCCCCAAGGGACCGTGATGAGTCGACTGCACCGGGGCCGCAAACGCATCCGTGAGGCGGTCGCCGAAGGGGTGCAGAGAGGAGCTCAGCCGTGAAGATCCTCGGACGACTCATCGGGACGCGCACGCACATGTCGTGCCACCAGGTCGGCAAGGTGCTGCAGAGCTACCTCGACGACGAGCTCGACGACGATGCCGCCCGCAAGGTCGCCGCCCACCTCGAGGACTGCCGTCGTTGCGGTCTCGAAGCCGAGACCTACGAAGCGCTCAAGGCCTCGCTGCAGCGCGGCCCGGCCGGCCTGGCCGACGAGCCGGTCACCCGCCTGCGCGAGTTCGGCGAGCGCCTGGCCCGAGGCGAGATCGACCCCGATGAGCTCCTCGCACCATGACCGCCCCACACGGCCTCGACACGTCGCCGGCCAGTACCGGCGGGCTCCGCGCTCTCGTGCGCACCAAGATGTTCACCGGGCGCCTCGCCCAGACCATCCACGCGTACCCGACGTGGTCGATGGCGATCCAACAGGCCGCGACCGGGTTCTTCTTCGACACGGTTGGCGTCGAGGTGCGACCAGCCCGACCCGACGGCGCGCTATGAGCCGCCGCAGCGGGATGGTGCGCGCCGCCTGGAACGGCACGGTGATCGCCGAGTCCGACGACACCGTCGTCGTCGAGGGCAACCACTACTTCCCCCGGTCGTCGATCACCGCCGGCAGCCTTCTCGACAGCTCGACGAGGAGCCTCTGCCCGTGGAAGGGCCTGGCCCGCTACCACTCGGTCCAGGTCGACGGCGTCGTCGCCGTGGACGCGGCCTGGTACTACCCGCACCCGTCTCCGTTCGCTCGCCGCGTGAAGGGTCGCGTGGCGTTCTGGAACGGCGTCGTGGTCGAGACGGTCCCTCCCTCGCGTGACCACCGCTGACCAAGCGCACCATACCGTCAGATCAGTCCATAGACGATGAAGCTGCTCGATGCATCGGGAATGCATCGCCAGTTCGAGCGTTCCTCGCCTGCTTCCGACAACCGGCGCAGGAGAACGAACCATGAACGACACCGCACGAACGGTCACGGCCAAGGCCTGTTCGCTGACCTCGATCGAGGTCGAAGGCCCGTGGGCGACCTCGGGGCCGCGCTCGGGGCCTGACACGGGCGGGAATTGGTCCGGCGGTCACCGGGTTCCCGTACCGTGCGCACCCTTTCCGCCCTCGTTGTCGCTGGGTTGCTGGCCGCCGGGTGCGCGACGACCGACGGCACCGGCGGCGACACCACCCCGTCAACGGAGCCACTGGCCGCTACCCCGATGGACCAGGCCAAGGCCGGACCGCGCGAGGACCTGCCATCCGCGCTCGTGGACCCGGACTCGGACGGACTCCCCGACCCGATCGTCGACACCGACGAGATCATCTCCGCTGGACCGCCGCCCGACGGCATCCCACCGATCGACGAGCCGACCTTCCTCCCTGCCACGGCGATCGACTTCCTCGCTGACGACGAGCCGGTGCTCGCCCTCGAGATCGACGGCGACGCCCGGGCCTATCCGATCCAGGTGATGATCTGGCACGAGATCGTCAACGACACCGTGGGAGACGCACCGGTCTCGGTCACCTACTGCCCGCTGTGCAACACCGCCGTCGCTGTCGACCGAAGGGTCGGTGAGTGGGTCCTCTCCTTCGGGACGTCGGGAAGCCTGTACCAGTCGGCGCTGGTCATGTACGACCGACAGACTGAGTCGCTGTGGAGCCACTTCACCGGCCAGGCCATCGCCGGGGCGCTCACCGGCACCGAGCTCGACAGCTACCCCGTCGCCACAGTCGCCTGGAGCGACTGGCGCGACGCCCACCCCGACGGGCTCGTCCTCTCGCGCGACACCGGACACGACCGCGACTACGGCCGCAACCCGTACCCCGGCTACGACGACATCGACAACCCGCCGTTCCTGTTCGAAGGCGAGGTCGACGACCGCCTCGCCGCCAAGACCCGCGTCGTGGGCATCGGCCTCGACACCACTCCGACCGCGATCCGCCTCGACCCGCTCCTCGATGCCGGCGTCGTGGCACTCGACCTCGACGGCGCTCCCGCGGTGGCGTGGGCGCTCCCCGGCACCGCCTCCGCCCTCGACGCCGACGAGGTCACCGACGGCCGCGACGTCGGCGCCACCGGCGTGTTCCTCGCCGACCACGACGGGCAAGCGCTCACCTTCACCCGTACCGGCAACGGATTCGTCGACGCCCAGACCGGGTCGCGCTGGGACATCTTCGGCACCGCAGTCGAAGGACCCCTCGAGGGCGCGACGCTCGACCCAGTCGAGCACGTCGACACGTTTTGGTTCGCGTGGGCCGCGTTCGCTCCCTCTACCCGCGTCCTCCCCTGACCACGATCCCGAGCTAGGAGACCCCCAATGACCCTCGACGACCGCCAATAGCAGCTCTGCCACGACAACCCCTTCGACCTCTCCGACCTCTCGGGGTTGTTCATCAACTGCACCCTCGAACCCTCGCCCGAGCAGTCCCACACCGAAGGCCTCGGACGTCCGAGAACAGGCGACCCGCCCGGGGCCGATGGTTACCAGACGTGTCCGGCAGAGCCTGGGCGGACGCAGCAAAACGGCCGCTCACCCTGAGCTTGCGAAGGCGGCGCGCAGCGCCTGGACCGACGGGACGGGATCGCCACCGGGCGCGATCCGACAGGCGACGCCGGTCGGGTTACCCGGAGGCGTGAAGTGGTCGACACCGTCGACGAGGATCGTCGGCGAGCCCCGCATGCCGAGCCGGGCGGCCTCGTCGTCAGTCCGGACGAGAAGCTCCTCGACGCGCACGTCGTCCCCGCCGACAGCCTCCCGGATGCGTTCGATGGCCACCGCAGCGTTGGGGCAGTCGGACACGTGCAGCACTCGGACGGTTCGACTCATGCGGCGAGCATCCTGTCTGGGGCGAGAGGGAGCCATGATCAGGGGAACCCACTGGCGTGCCCTTGCCTTCCCCCAGCGGAATGTGCGGCCGCCTCAACGGGTTCCGTGGCCGCCAGGTTGGCGGTCGAGGTTCGGAGGACATGTTGGAAGCGTTGACGAACGAGCGGTGGGGGTTCGAGTCGAACTGCTTCGTGTGCGAGCCCCGCAACGACGCCGGTCTGCGGATCCCGTTCTTCCACGACCAGGCGTCGGAGACCGTCACCGCCACCTTCACGCTCGACCACCGGTTCTCGGGCGCGCCCAGCTACCTCCATGGCGGCGTGCTGCTGGCGGTGCTCGACGAGGCCATGGCCTGGGCCACGATCGCGGGGGCGCACCGGTGGGCCGTCACCGGCGAGACCACCACCAGCTTCGAGCACCCGGTACGGGTGGGCCGGGCCTACACGGTCACTGCCCGCATCACCGCACCGGTCACCGACGACGCCTCGACGCTGGCCGCAACCGCCGAGATCACCGACCCCAAGGACCGCCGGTGCGCAGCGAGCTCGGCGACGTTCGTCGTGCTCGGCGAGGCACAGGCGGCCGACGCGGCCGGCATCGACGTCGGCCAATTCGGCGATGGCTTCGTGCGGCCGACATGACCACGCGCGCCGTGGTCCGGATGGGCGCCGCGTTCGGACTCGGCTACCTCGCCGGCACGTTTCCCTCCGCTGACCTCGCCACCCGCCTCGCCGCCCGGGGCACCGACCTGCGGGCCGAGGGCAGCGGCAATCCAGGCGCGCTGAACGCCGCTGCGGTGCTGGGCCGCCGCTGGGGTCTCGCCGTGCTGGCCGCCGACATGGCCAAGGGCACGATCGCCGGCCTCGTGGGACGGGCCGTCGCCGGCGATGCCGGAGCCTATGCGGCGGCGACCGGTTCGATCGCCGGGCACATCGCACCGGTGTGGAACGGCTTCCAAGGGGGCAAAGGCGTCGCCACCTCGGCCGGGGCGTGTCTCGCCGTGTTCCCCGTCTACTTCCCCATCGACGCCGCCGTTGCTGCCACCAGCGCAGCCGCTTCCCAGCAGGCCGAACGATCGATCCAGGTGTCGTGTGCCGTGTGGACCACCGCGGCGGTCGTGTGCTGGCGACGCGGTCTCCCGAACGCGTGGGGACCGGAAACGGGGCCGGGGCTCCCCCTGTTCGCCGCCGCGTCGTCGGCGATGATCCTGGCGAAGTTCCGTTCCACTCGGCGGACGTCGGCGTGATCGCCATCGTGACGGACTCGGCGTCGATGCTGCCACCGGCCTGGCGGGACCGGTTCGGGGTACACGTCGCGCCGATGACCGTACTGATCGACGGCACCCCCTACCGCGAAGGGGTCGAGATCACGACAGCCGAGTTCTATCGCCGTCTCGCTGGCGGCGCTGCGGTCTCAACGTCGACACCGTCACCCGGCGACCTGCTCGCCACCTACCTGGAGGCGGTGGGCGCGGGGGCGACGGGAATCGTGTCGATCCACACCGGATCGGACTACTCGGCGGTGCTCGACGCTGCCCGCATCGCAGCCCGCGAAGTCAGCATCGACGTCGAACTCGTCAACACCGCCACCACATCGTTCCCAGTCGCGCTGTGCGTCGCCGCGGCGTGCGACGCCCGGGCAGCTGGCGGCGATCTGGAGGTACTCGAGGCCGCAGCATCGTCCACCGCTGCGGTGGTCGACAGCATCTTCGTCGTCGGGGTCCCCGAGCTCGCTCGCCGCGGCGGGCGACTCGGCACAACCGCGGTGGCCTCGCCAACATCCATCCTCACGTTGGGACCCGCCGGTCTCGCCGAACACGGCACCGCCACCGGCATCGACGACGCCATCGACCGGATGGCCACCCACGTGCGTGATGCCGCCTCGGGTCAGTCGCTGCGGGTCGGCGTCGGTGACGCCGACCGCCCCGACCTCGGCGACCGGCTCGCCGCCGCACTCGCCCGCTCCGACGGCATCGTCGAGCTCACCCGGTATGAGGTCGGACCCTCCATCGGCGCGCACTCGGGTCCCGGCACCATCGGCGCCGTCTGGGCGCCCCTCAAGCCACCCTGACGCGATGCGTACGAAACCCCGAACAGGAACATCGACGCAAGGCTGCCGTCGCTACCTCCCCGGTTCAGCTTCGGGATGTGCAGCACGAGCTCACGACCGGCGAGGAGCCAGCCGCCGAGGGTGACCACGCCGACGCCGATCACGATCGTGGCCCACGGCAGGTACTGCTCCACCGACACCGCCAGCGGGCTGATCACCGCGCCGAACAGCCCGAACACCACGACAAACCCGGCGGTGAGCGCACCCGAGACCGCGAACGCCCGGGAACAGCGCCGACGCCGGGCTCGTGATCCTCACCGACGAACGCGGCCAGGTACGCAGGTAGCAGTGCGAACCCGCACGGGTTCACCGTCGCCGCCATGCCCGCCGCGACGGCGAGGGCGAAGGGACCCTCGAGCACCGCTCAGGCCTCGGCCAGGGCGTTCATCCGCTCGACCAGGGCGTCCTCGCCGAGGGCGCCGACGAACACCTCGACGGAGCCGCTGTCGTCGATGAACGCGTACGCCGGCTGGGCGAACACGTCGTAGGACGACCAGATCGACCCGTCATCGTCGACGACGTGGGTAAGCGCCCTGGTGCCGGTGTCAGAGACGAAGCCCTCCATCTCCGAGGCCTCGCCCCGCCCCGCCACGCCGATGACCTCGACCTTGCCGTCCAACGCGCCCGCGGCAGCGACGACGTCGTCGGCCTCGCCGCGGCGGCACACCGTGCACCACGGCGCCCAGAACCACAAGACGTGTCCTTGCCGGCGAACGACGCCGACGTGAGCTCACCTCCCCCTAGCCGATTCGCGGTGAACTGCGCCGGGGCGCCCGACGCGTCCGACGCGCTCGACGCTGCCGGGTCCGCAGATCCGGTGTCACCGGACGACGTGGTGGCCTCACCGCTGCCGCAGGCGGCCAGCGTTGCGGCGAAGGCGATGAGGAGGGCGGGCAGGCGGATTCGGTTCGAACGCATGCGCTCGGAACCCGCCCGCCCGGGCTCGCATTCCCGGCGCTCAAACTCGGCGTTGCACCGACCGCTGCGCAAGCAGCGATCGCTTCTTCGCGACCTCTCGTTCGGTGAGCAGACCCATGGAGGCGAGCTCGTCGAGGCGGCGCAGCGCCTCCGACGTTGGCTTGGCCGACGCCGAGGGGTACAGCAGCTTCAGGCCCGCGACGGTGTCCCGGAACCGGGCGGCGGACGCCGGCTTGTCGCCCTTCAGCACCAACGACTCACCGCCGGTGCCGGTCACCGTCAGCGTGGCGGAGGTCAGTCGCTTGCGGACGTCGACCTGGTCGATGGCAAGGCCCTCATCGCCATCGGCTACCAGCTCGAGTTCAGCCGGCTGAAGACCCGCACCAGCCGCCGCAACGTCACCGCCGTGGCCCGGGTCACCGCGTCGTTGGTTCCCTACGAGTCGCCGTCGGGTGTGGAGCTCGGCGGGGCGGCGTGGCTGGTCACCGCATCGGCATGAGTGCCGCGTAGTCGTTCGATGATGGCGGCGACGACCTCGAGTGCTTCGTGGGCGCCGTTGGCTTCGCCCTTCTCGAAGTCGTCGCCTTCGGTGGCCATGGTGTTGGTGACGTGCGCGATACAGATGACCTCACGGCCGGACACGATGGCGTAGGCGTAGAGGGCAGCCGCTTCCATCTCCACCGCGACGATCCCGAGCGATTCGGCATGGGCGATGGCGGCTGCGGTCTCGCGGTAGGGGGCATCGGTGGTCCACGTCGCACCGGTGACCACCGGCTGTGCCAGACCAGTCAGCTTCCCGTCGATGCGGGCCACGAGTTGCGCGGGCGCGTCGGACCACTCGCCGGGCGGGAGGTAGTGGTGGCTGGTGCCCTCGTCGCGCAGAGCCCGGTCGATGACCACGAAGTACGGCGGGTCGGCGGCCGGAATGATCGAACCCGATGACGTGACGCTGAGGAGCAGGTCGCAGCCCGACACGGCGAGCTGCTCGGCGAGGAGCACCGCGAACGACGCGCCGACCGCGCAGCCGATGACGCCGACCTCGGTTCCGTCGAGGTCGAAGGTCCACAGGGTGGTGTGGTAGCAGGCCCAGCCGGGGTGTTCGGTTGCTTGGTCGGTGGCGAGGAGGTGGCGGACGATGTCGCCGTCTGGGTCCAGCAGGCACACCGAGGGCACGGCGATGTCGGGGCGGCCGCGTTGGCGGCGGCCTTCACGGAGCAGGTTTGCCGGTTGGAACACCGAGGGCTGGTCGTAGGCCTTGGCGCGCAGCAGCGGGCTGGTGTCGTCACTCATCGGTGGTAGTCAGCTCTCGAGGTCGGCGTCTTCGGGCACCAGCGCGCGGTCGTGCCGGGGTGGGTCTCGTACATGCCCACCATGACCACGATGCCCGACGCGGCGGCAAGGGCAGCGACGGCCCAGATGGCGGCGCTGATGTCGGACACATCCGCGAGGACACCGGCGAGGAGCGCGCCGACGGCGAACCCTCCATCGCGCCACAGCCGGTAGATGCCGACCGACCGGGCCCGCCACGACGGGTGGGCCACGTCGCCGATGGCGGCGAGCAGCGTCGGATACACCATGGCGGTGCCGGCGCCGAGGAGCATCGCGCCGAGCGCCCAGATGGCGAAGCCTTCGGCGGCAGCGATCAGCGCGAGGGCGGCGGCCTGGACGAGCATGCCGCCGGCGATGAGGGGTTTGCGGCCGATGTGGTCCAACAAGCCGCCGGTGACGAGCTGCGCCGAGGCCCCACGCGGCGGGGTAGAGCGCGGCGAGGACGCCGATGCGGGCGACCGACAACCCGGCCGCCGCAAAGTACAGGGGTAGCAGGCCCCAGGTGAGGCCGTCGTTGAGGTTGTTCACCAACCCGGCCTGCGAGCATGCCGAGAGGGCTTTTCTCGGTGAACGACGGGAGCCGGAAGATCTCGCCGGTGGTGAGGTCCCCGTGGAGGTGGTCGGCGCTGCCGACGTGGCTGGCGGCCTCGTTGAGGGTGTGCCCTCTGGTTTCGCGGACGACAGCGTGGAGATGCGCAGTCCGAGGGCCGCGAAGGCGAGGCCGAGGTGGGACGGTCAGGGACCGACGTTCAGGATGTGGCAGATCTCGGTGTCGGTACAGTTGGCTGGGTCGAGGTGGTAGCTGCGTTCGATGAGTGCCTCGATCTCGGTTTCCAGTGCAGCGAGTTGCAGTTGACGGTCACGGACTTCGTCGAGTTTGGCGGCCAGCAGGTCGGCGACGTGGCTGCATGGAGCGGTTCCCTCGTCGCGGGTCTCGACGATCCCGCGGATCTCGGCCAGGGTCAGTCCTGCTGCCTGAGCCGAGCGGATGAAACGCAATCGCGCCAGCGTCGCCTCGGTATAGATCCGGTAGCCGTTGGCGGCCCGGGCCGGCTCCTGCAGTAGTCCCCGTCGTTCGTAGTACCGGACCGTCTCGGTTGGCACACCGAGGACGTCAGCGAGCTCTCCGATCAACATGGCGTCATGCTAGGCCTTGACCTTGATCCATGGATCAAGGTTTACGGTAGGCGCATGGACGTCACCCTGCTCTACTTCGAGGACTGCCCGAACTGGCAAACCGCCGAAGGTCACCTCGAACTGCTTGCCCAGGAGATGCCCGACCTGAGGCTCTCCCGTCACCTGGTCGGCACCGCAGAAGAGGCCGAACGGGTCGGGTTCGCTGGGTCACCCAGCATTCTCATCGACGGCATCGACCCCTTCGCCGAACCAAACAACCCCGCCGGACTGTCCTGTCGGATATATCAGACCCCTGCCGGGCCGGCAGGGTCACCGACACTCGATCAGCTCCGGAAGGTGCTCAGCGATGGCTGATCGCTCCTCTCCCGCCTCGCTGGCAGGGCTCCTCGCGGTCGGACTCGGGGTCTGCTGTGGCCTGCCGGTCTTGGCGTCGCTCGGTGTGCTCGGCGCGATCGCGGGCTTGTCGATCAGAAGCTCGGTCCTCGTCGCCATCGGTGCTGGCGGAGCGGTGACCGGGGCATGGCACTGGTGGCACCGGCGCGCTCGCAGCCAAAGCAACGACACGAGCCCCTCCAACGCCGCGCCAATCCCTGACCGCATCAGTGCTGCGTGCGCACCCCGGGAGCCTGGGGCGACGCAAAGATGAGCGACACCTATGACCTGATCGTGATCGGCGCCGGCATGGCCGCAGTCGCCGCCGCCGAGAAGTGCGCATCGCACGGGTGGCGGGTCGCGATCGTCGACGCCCTTCCATACGGAGGCACCTGCGCCCTGCGCGGATGTGACCCCAAGAAGATCCTGCGCCGCGGCGCAGAGGTCATCGACGCCGCTCGGCTGATGCGCGGCAAGGGCATCGACGAGAACGGACTCGCAATCAACTGGACCGACCTGATGGGACACAAGCGAGGCTTCACCGACCCAGTTCCCCAGGCCATGGAACGCGGCCTCGACGCCAACGGCGTCGAGACGCTTCACGGGACCGCGGTGTTCACCGACACCAATCGGATCGACGTGGACGGCACCACCTACGAATCGGAACGATTCCTCATCGCTGCCGGGGCGCGACCAACGCCAATGGATTTCCGGGGCTCCGAGCACCTCATCGACAGCACCGAGTTCCTCGATCTCGCCGACCTGCCCCGGCGTGTGCTCTTCGTGGGCGGAGGCTTCATCTCCTTCGAGTTCGCCCACATCGCGGCGCGGGCCGGATCAGCACCAGTGGTCATCGACCGCGGCGAACGACCACTCAAAGCCTTTGATCCGGACCTCGTCGCGCTCCTGATCAGACGCAGCAACGAGGCCGCCATCGCCGTACAGAGCCAGACCACCGTCCGCTCGATCGAACCCGCCGACGGCGGATACCTCGTGACCGTCGACCACGGCGGACACGAAGAGATCCACGAAACCGATCTGGTGGTGCACGGCGCCGGCCGTGTCGCCGAGCTCTCCCGGCTCGATCTCGACGCCGCCGGCATCGCTCACAGCACCAACGGCGTCACCGTCACCGGTCATCTCCAGAGCACAACCAACCCGGCAGTGTTCGCAGCGGGTGACTCCGCCGACACACCCGGAATGGCGCTCACCCCCGTCGCCGTGTTCGAAGGCAAGGTCGCTGCGTCCAACATGCTCAACGCCACGACAACCGTTCCCGACTACACCGGCGTGCCCACCGCGGTGTTTACCATCCCCGAACTGGCCCGCGTGGGCCTCCTCGAACACGAGGCTGCGACTCACGACATCGACCTCGACGTCCGATACAACGACACCAGCGGCTGGTACTCGAACTACCGGATCGGCGAAACCACCGCAGCGGCCAAGATCCTCATCGACCGCTCAACCGACCGCATCATCGGCGCCCACCTGCTCGGCCCTGGGTACGGAGAACTGATCAACTTCCTCGGCCTCGCGATGAAAGCCGGCCTCACCAGCCACCAACTGAAATCGATGACCGCCAGCTACCCCAGCATCAGCTCCGACCTCGGCTCGATGCTGTAGCCTGTTCAGCCCGACACCGGCTGGCACACGTTGATCCCTGCGACGACCTCGATCGCAGGGTTTGGGAGCGTCCTCCGCCGCCGTCGCCCCACCCAGAAGGCCAGCAGAGTGGTCCAATTTTCGACGCGACCGTCGAGGACATCGGCCAGGCCGCACGTTGCGGTTCACCCGTTTCGGCATGGACGACGCGGCTCAACTCACGTCCGGCCAGCCGCCGTCCTCGGTGACAGACTTCTGTGATGGGGCCCGTGCCAGATGAGCAAATCGAAGCTGCGCTGCACGCGCTCCTCTCGGGAGATGCGGACGGGTTTCGTGCCGAGCTCGATGCCGGCCAGCGTTGAACGACGCCGTGTGGAACACCAACACCCTCCTGGAATGGACAACGCAGCCGCCCCATGACATAGATCCTGCGTGTGTCGACGTTCTCATCGACGCCGGGGCAGCACTCGATCGGGCGCTCGCTCTGGCTGGATGCTGGAACCGTCTGCCAACGATGCGGGGTCTGTGCCGGCTTGCAGGAGCCGGCTACAGAGGGTGGCGAGACATCGGCTGGTTCCGACGCAACCACCTCACCCCGGTCCCAGGCTTCGACACGCTCGCCGAGCTCAACGCGTTCTTGGAGCACTGCGACGACCGCGATGGGCAGCGGTGGCTGACAGGCCGTGGCCCGGGCGCTGGGGATCGTGTGGCCAACCTGGCCGCCCTGGAACGGCCGGCGTTGTGGGTGCTGCCGGCGGAACGGTTCGCAGCTGACCCGGCTCAGCGCCCGTGTCGACACCAAAGCACGAGTGTGTGTCCGCCAGTGCTTCTATTCGGTCCCGGTCCGCCACGTCGGTCGACGCGTGACTGTCGAGCTCGGCGCTGAGACCGTCACCGTCACCATCGACGGGGGTGGCCGTCGCGGTTCACGCCCGGGGCGTGCACCGTCGCAGCGAGGTCCTCGATCTCGATCACTACCTCGAGGCGCTGTGGCGTCGACACGGCGCGCTGCCCGCCGCGACCGCGCTCGCCCAGGCCCTGCGACAGGTTGCATATACCGGTCCTCAACCAGCCGAAACGGCCCGGAAACAGGTGGTTCGTAGCGTGCCTTCATCGCTCCTGCTCCCAACCGACGAGGCTCGCCGATGCGATCTTCATCAGCTCCACTCCACGATCAGGCGTTCGATCGCCGTTCGTTCCTGCGCCGGGCCGGTGGGTTCGGGTTGCTCGTGTCTCCCGGTCTATCGGTCCTTCTAGGCGCCTGCGGCGGTGACAGTCCCGAGGCGGGCGGTGATCGCCGGGTCGCCTACCAGCTGAAGTGGCTCAAGAACATCCAGTTCGCTGGGGCGTTCATGGCCCTGGAGAACGGCTACTACCGCGAGAACGGGTTCAACGTTGACCTGCAGGCGGGAGGCCCGTCCGCGTGAGGACGACGCTGTCGTCCTCAAGGAGCAGACCATGGCTGCGCTCCAGGTCGTCGGGACATTCGAGCGGGAGGTCGACGCCGACCAACGCTGGTCCATACGAAGCGGGTGGGAGTCTCTGGGACGCCGAGACCAGCGGTGTGAAACCTGGCCAGATCAGTCGTAGGCGTAGCACCTTCCGGCGCCGAGCCGGGCCAAGCCGGCTCGGTCGCCGGAGCCAAACGACTCCACGCCAGCGTGCATGTCCTCCGACATGAGCTGGCTGCTGTCCGGCACATGGCCCAGGCCCACGACGTGGCCGAGCTCGTGTTCGATCACCGCTCGCACCCCGTCCCGGCCGCCGAAGCGGCTGCGGACATGGGCCAGCTGGGGCCCGTCGAGGGCGACGGCACCAGTCACGTACACCCGGTCGCCCGACGCCAGCGGCAGGGCCCGGCTGCCGCCGACGCCGACCACATCGAAGTCGAGCGCAGAAATCTGCTTCTCGTCGGTGAAGGCCACCAACACTGGTGCCCAGCGATCGCCGTAGCGGGCCCCCTGGATCGGGCGACGGGTCCGGCCGAGGCGCTCGGCGGTGGTGCCGTCGATCACGATGTGCAAGCCGGTCGCCGCGGCCACCGACGCCGCCGCTTCGCGAACCAGCACCAACCCGTCGGGTGGTGCGGTGCGGGTGTTCACCACAAGGTGCACGGGGCGACACGGGTCCCAGGCGACCGGTTCGTCGGAACCCTCTTGGAGTTGAGAGAACGCGAAGTCTCCGTGCTCGGCGGGCACCGGCGGCGGAGTCCCGAGCGGATGATCGCTGCGATCAGCGTCCGGCGGTGGGTAGCGGGGACCGGACGGGCGGTAGCCCGACAGGTCGGCGGTGGAGGGAGCCATCCTGACCACCTCAGCGGACGGCGAGATCCACGCCCAGGAGAGGGTCAACGCCGCCACCGGCACGACGGCGATCGCCATGGCGACCCGGCGCTGGCCGACCGGTCCGCCGGGCAGTCGCCGGCGAAACCGCCGGAGGCGGCGTTGGCGCCGTCGCCGTCGCGCATGGCGACCCCCGGGGGCTCTGTGCCTGGTGGACTCGGGGACTCGGTAGTGGACCCGCTCGGCCGCCGAGCGTCCCTTGATCGCGGCGGACCGGACGAACTCCTCGTCGAGGCACGAACCCTCGAAGGGGTCGGATCGGTCGACACCATGGCCCACTTCGACCAGGGTACCGAGAACCCGAAGCCGCTTGAGCAGCTCGTCGCTACCGGTGTCAAGTCAGTGCACTTTCGAGCGCCTGGTGCGGACGGTGTCGCGATCACGAACGCCTCGCACCGGCCCGTCTTGGCCTCACCCGGGTACAGGTCCGCGGCCCGACGCGTCACCAGACCGGGCACTTTGGCGACCGGGCCCATGCGGCGGTAGGCGACCGCGACGGCGAGTTGGGCGATCGAGCCGGGCTGATCGATACCAAGCAACGGATCGAGCGCTGCCTCGTCGTTGGTGATGGACCGGGCGAGCAGCGACTCGACTCGTTGTCTAGGACGTCGGTTCAGGCATGCAGGGTGCGCCGGTAGATGAGCTCCTGGGTGTGGCCGTCGAGTGTCTGGCTCTCGATCGGCTCAGGGTCGAACTCCAGCGGTGACCTCGAGCTCGACGATGTCGAAGGTCCCTCGCGCGGCCTGCCACTCGCTTCCCTGCGGTTGCCCGCATGTGCCCGCCTCGCTTGCTAACATACGAATGTGTATGTATGTTGACCGGGTGGCAGTCGAGCTACCGGCACCCCGCCGGGCGACCCAGGAAGAGCGTCGAGAACGTTCCCGCAGCGCCTTGCTGGAGGCAGCCGCTCGGGGGCTCTCGACGTACGGTTATGCCACCCTCACGTTGGAGCGGGTGGCCAGCGACGCCGGCTACACACGCGGGGCGCTGTATCACCAGTTCTCCGGCAAGGAGGACCTCGCGCTCGCCGTCGTGCGGTGGGTCGAGGAGACCTGGTCCATCGAGGTCGGCCAGTCCGCCGAGCAGGAAGCCGACCCCGTCGCCGCCTTGATCACGCTCGCCCGTCGCCATGCCGTCTACTGCCGTCGTGACATCGCCGGTGTCCTGATGACCCTGCGGGTCGAGTTCGCCGGGCGCGACCACCCGGTCGGCAGGGCGATCGACGAGATCATCGACGGGCTCACAGCCGACTGCGCGGCGTGGATCGCCGCCGGTCGTGCGAGCGGTGGCATCCCGGCGGGCCCACCGCTGGCGGAGACGGCCGTCGCCTATCTCAGCGTGGTGGAGGCGGTCGCCATCTCCCTGGCCGGGCGTGTTCCCCACGACACCGAGCTCATCGAACGGGCGATCCGGGGCGTGCTCGGTCTGCCTCCGGGCTCCGATGGAACCCGAACACCGAGCGCCGCCGCCGCCGCGACATGACATCGACCGACGACAGCAACTGACGAGGAGACCCGACAATGAGACTGCCGAACAGCGAGCACACCGCACGCCCCTGGCGCATCCACGAGCTCACCACCGACTTCAACCTGGAGGACGTGTGGGACCTGCCGACCCCAGGGGGCCCCGACGAACTCCCCCGCCTGGTCTCGCAGATCTTCTCCAGTGCCTTCCCTGACAACGCGCCGGTCGTGGTCCGGGCGCTGTGGAACGCCCGCATGAAGGTCGGCGAGGTGCTGGGCTGGGACCGCCCGGAGGCCAGCGTCGGTGCGAGGGTCCTCTCACTCCGCGACCGGCTGCCGGCCGACCTCCCCGCCGCATCGACCGGTCCGGAGTTCGCCCCGTTCGTCCCGCTGTATCAGCTCGACGACGAGTGGGCCGCCGAGTTGGCGAACCGGACGGTCCACGCCGTGATGCACCTCGGGTGGGTGCCCGACGAGGCCGGCGCGTACCGGGGCCGGATGGCGGTGCTGGTCAAGCCGAACGGCCGGCTCGGCGTCGCCTACATGGCCCTGATCAAGCCGTTTCGGTACGCCATCGTGTATCCGGCGTTCCTACGCAGCATCGAGCGCAGGTGGCAGGCGGGTACCCGAACGCAATCGAGCGTGCCCGGCACGGCGGGCATCCCTCCGACCTGAGCCGGGCGCTCCTCCGAGCACCGGCGCGGTCGATCTACGACCACACCGACGCGGACCTGGCCCTCGAGTTCGTCACCCAGCTCGGCATCGATCTCCAAGACAGCTCGTGCCCACCCGGGATCGGCCAGCTCGCCGCACCATCACCAAGTGGCGGACCCAGATCGCTGCGTGGCACCAAGCCCACGTGTCGAACGGCCCGACCGAGGCGAACAACCTGATCAAGGTCGACGCATGTCGCGGCTCCCCCTCGACAGACGGCTGTGGAGAGCCCCGCTCTTCGCGGGCGATCTCAACGAAGGGGGCCACCCAGCCGATCCTCCAGAGCTTTTTCAGGACAGGCTCATCGATATGGATGCCGCGGCGCTTGCTTCCTCCGGCAACAGACGGACCGGATCTAGCGGAGTACCAAGCGCGAAGGCCCAGGGCGCCGAAGCTGCGTAGAGCGCTGGCGAGGGCGCTGTTGCGTTGACGGGTCGGCTGACGTGGCTCTGGATCGGCTGAGGCGGACCCGGTCTCAGATCGCTCGTGCGAGTTCGTCGAAAGCGGCAGCGACGGTCAGGCCCTGGAGCGCGTCGACGCCGAGTTCGTAGTGGCCGCGTCGGAGGTTCTGCATGAACGCGTGGCCCCGGATCACGACCGACGCGGTCCGATCCCGTTTCAGGCCGCGCATCGGACGGAGCCTGGACTTGAGTCGGCCGTGGTCGGCTTCGACCCGGTTGTTCGCGTACTGGGTGGTGTCGTGGTGAACGCCGGGCAGCAGCTCGACGATGGTGCGAGCGAGCGCTGCCGATCGGTCGGTGGTCACCTTCGCGGGTTCGCCATGGGCCCGAATCGCGTTGGAGAAGAACTGGGTCGCTGCCTTCACGTCACGCTTCTTCGAGACGTAGACGTCGATGATCTGCCCGTGTTGGTCGACCGCGCGGTACACATACCGCCAGGTCCCGGCCACCTTCACGTAGGTCTCGTCGACGAACCACCGGTCACCGACGGCATGACGGCACGGCCGGGCTGCTTCCACCAGCAAGGGCGTGAACCGTTGCACCCACCGGTACAAGGTGACGTGATCGACCTCGATGCCGCGCTCGGCGAGGAGCTCCTCGAGGTCGCGGTAAGAGAGCCCGTACCGCAGGTACCAGCGCACCGCGAGCAGGATGACCTCCGGCGGGAACCGGAACCCGGCGAACGACCCCGACCCGGTCTGGATCGGCGGGCAGGACCGGCGGCGCCTCATCGCACCAGCCTCGCCGCGCCCAACGTGCACGCTCAACGCAACGGAGCCACCATCGGTCCTTCGCCGCTCTGATCCAAGGCCGACCCGTTCGCTGCCGAGTCCTTCGACCCGACGGCGACAGCGCGACGGCCGTGCTGCCCTTGTTGCTCATCGGGTCCACCAGCGCTCTTGCGGAGCTCGCCACCAGCGACGTACCGGCAGCCGCCACGGCCATCGAAGCCACCCACACGGTCCTGGTGCCCGACATCACTACCGCAGCCAACGTGCTGCGCCAACTCGGCTTCAGCGACGAGCTCGCGGAGGACCGCCTAACCATGGCCAGAACCGGCCACACCCGCCTTGCTGGATGAAACCCACCACCACTCCATCACCAACAGAACCAAGCACATGACCAACACCCGCCCGGCCGAGGCCCCCCGCCCCACCGACATCTACTTCGGGCAGGCCTACCTCGCCGCAGAGCACTCGTTCGACACCACCCGCAAGGCGGGACTGCTCGCCAAGAACCTCGACGAGCGCCCCATCGAAGGGACCCGAGTCGTCGAGCCCGAACCGGCGACCCAAGATGATCTGCTGCGGATCCACGACCCGGAGTTCGTCGACGCAGTGCTCACCGGCGAGCCCAGAATCCTGGCGGCCTCGGGCGGTCTGGGCTGGGATCTCGGCTTCGTCGAAGCGTTGCTGGCCTCCACGGGCGGCTGCATCGCCGCCGCCCGCTCGGCATGGACCAAAGGCATCTCCGGATCGCTGTCCAGCGGCCTCCACCACGCCGGACGCAGCCGGGGGCGCGGCTACTGCACCATCAACTCCCTCGTCGCCGCTGTCCTCACCTTCAAAGACCTCGGCGCCAGCCACGTCCTGATCATCGACCTCGACGCCCACGCCGGCGGCGGTACCCACGACATCCTCGGCCACGACCCCACCGTGAGCCAGCTCGACATCGTCACCGACCGCTACGACAACTACCGACCCCACGGCCCATGGACCCTCGACCACGTCCATCACGCCGAGCAGTACCTCGACACACTGCGGGGCCGCCTCGATGCCATCGACGCTGCGACCATCGACGCCATCGTCTACAACGCCGGCATGGACCCGCACGAAGACTGCGACACCGGCGGGCTCCAAGGCATCACCCACGACCTCCTCGCCACCCGCGAACGCCTCGTCTTCGACTGGGCCCGGAACCACTGGACACCCATCGCCTTTGCCCTCGCCGGCGGCTACTCCGCCGGCGCCCTCGGGGTCGACCGACTCACCGCACTCCACCGCCTGACCATCGAAGCAGCCGCTCAGCCTGCCGCGACCACCGAGGAAACCTCACGATGACCAGCAGCGACCGAGCAACCCTCGACCGGCTCCTCCCGCACTTCCTCGACACCATCATCATCACCTGGCTCGATGGATCCGTCACCAGCATCGCCGGAGCGTGGGCCGACGACCTCCCCGGACCCGACGGCCGCCCAATTCACATCATCACCGCCGCCAACCCCCACGGGACGACCGCCGACCGGGCGGAGGTCGAACCAGCAGGCGAACGCCGCCAGACCGAGCTCATCCACGCCGTCGACCAGTCGGCGAAGGCGAGCCACTCGGCGGTCCAATGGTGGCCTGCGGTCGGCACCTCCCCCGACGGCATCCACGCCGAGCTGAGCGTCGCGACGTCGGGCCTCGACCGCTCCGAAGCCGTCGAGCTCGGCCGCCGATTCGACCAACTCGCCATCTTCGAGCTCACCGCCGAGACCCAGGCGGTCGTGCCATGCATCGACACCGCCAATCCCGTCGAAGACCTCCGCAAACGGTGGACCCTCACCGGCAATGACCTCACCCACACCCATCTCGACCGGTGGTGGTCCGCACAAACCCGAGCGGCCGCCCTCGCCGGCGTCGACCTGCCCGCCCTCCGAGCCTGCCCCAACTGCGGGTCGCCCCACCTCGCACGCCTGCTCTATGGCATGCCGATCGGACCACCACCGCCATGGATCGCCCTCGGCGGGTGCATCATCGGCTTCAACCAGCCCCGATGGCGATGCACGAACTGTGGGACGGGCGCCTGATGGCCACAAACCCCTCCACTCCTGAGCTCCTGCGCTGCGGCTCCTACCTGCTCGGCCACGAAGTGCACTACATCCAGGCCAATCTCAGTCGTCGAGAGGCAGCCACACCCGGGCACGTCACCGTCGGCCAGGACGGATGGATCACCATCGAGACCGACGACGGCCAGCTCCGCCGGTGGACCCACCATCCCGCCCAGCTCCAGCACTTGATCGACGAACACGGACCCGACGTGCAGGTCCGCGCCCACGGCCTGCTGGCCTTCCCGGGCGTCACCCAGCCCAACGGCACCACGGCACACGACGTTGTCTCGATCGCCGATGCGGCCTCCCCGTGCCCCACCGGCAACGCCGCATCAGGCCCCGTCTCGGCCGAGGAGCTTTTCGATCAGCTGCTGACGCGAGGAGGCTTTGTCGCACGGGTCACGCGCCAACCAGCACCCTCCCTCGGGGACAATCACCGCCCCAAACCCTCCAACGGCCAGCCATTCGGACCAGGTTGGCCCGTAGCCGAAGGCACCGACCCCTTGCAGCCGCGCTGCCCTACGCGGAGTCTTACGAAAGAGCCTCGAACGGAACATGGGGAGACCTATGGATCGCCGAAGGGGGTTTCTCGGAGGACGAATGACGCTGCCCAGGCAGACCCGGAACGGTGGGGGCGGCTACTGGGGTCTTCGCGCTGAGGCCAAGCACTGGTCGAACCGAGCGCGCCGCACGGCAGACCGTTCGGAAGCCGAAGATCAGTTGGACGGGGACCAGTCGGGCGAGAGCTGACCTCTCGAGGCGGCTGGCCCGCGGCGACCCCATCTGGGGTGACGCGGAGATTGTTGTGGGAAGCTCCACCGGTGCCCGACGGCCCCGCTGCCGACCACGACGGATACGACGTGATCGGCGATGTGCATGGTTGCTGTCGGGAACTCCTCGACTTGCTCGTAGGCCTCGGCTACTCCGATGAGTCAGGTGCGTTCCGACATCCGAGCCGTCAGGTCATCTTTGTCGGAGACCTGATCGATCGAGGCCCCCAGCAAGTGCAGGTACTCCGAACCGTGCGCGCCATGGTCGAGGCCGAGTCAGCTCAGGTGGTGATGGGCAATCACGAGTTCAACGCCATCGCGTACGCCACGCCAGACCCGGGAAGGGCCGGCGAGCACTTGCGGCCGCACACGGAGAAGAACAACAAGCAGCACGCTGCCTTCCTCGCACAGATCGGCGCGGGGAGCGCCGACCACGCCGAGGCGGTCGCGTGGTTCGCCACCTTGCCGCTGTGGCTCGACCTCGGTGAACTCCGGGTAGTCCACGCTTGCTGGGACCCGCATGCCATGGGCGGCCTAGGCACCCCCTTTGTCGACGACGAGGTGATGGTCAACGCAAGCACCCAGGATCACGCCGCCTACGGCTGGGTCGAGAACCTGTGCAAAGGACCCGAGGTTCGACTACCGGATGGGCTGTCGTTTCACGACAAGGACGGCCAAGAACGATTCGATGCCCGGTTCCGCTGGTGGGACCCGTGGGCGAGCACCTACGCCCAGGCATGCGAAGTACCCGACGGCAGCACGCTCCCCCGTGACCCGGTGGGCCGGCCGCCCGTCGAGCCGTACCACGACCACATACCGGTGATCTTCGGTCACTACTGGCGAAAATGGCCGGACCTCGACCTCACGACCTCGACTGCATGCGTTGACTACAGCGCCGTGAAGGGTGGGCCTCTGGTGGCCTACCGCTGGACCGGCGAACCGGAGTTGCGCCGCGATCACCTGTTTCCCTCACACAACTGAGGTCCAAGCGCCCGCATGGACAGGTCATCGACGTGTACGTCTCGAAAAAGCGTGACATGAAGGCAGCGACCCTGTTCTTGTCCACCGCGATCCAAGCCCACGGTGAACCCGCCGAGGTCACCACCGACCGGTCGCCGGCGCTCGCTCGCACCATCGTCGAGCTGCTGCCCGGCGTGCACCACGACACCACCCAGTACGCCAACAACCGGGTCGAGATTGACCACGGCCGGCTCAAGGCCCGGCTCCGACCAATGCGCGGCTGAAACGGGATCGGACCGCGTCGGTCGTGATCGGAGGCCACGCGTTCATGCAGAACCTCCGACGCCGCCACTACGAACTCTGCATCCACGCGCTGCCCGGGCTGACCGTCGCGGCTGCATTCGGCGAACTCGAACGAGTGGTCTGACACCCGACCCGGTGGCTGCAGCGCAGAGCCGCGCCCCGGTTGCCGTCAACGCAACAGCGCCACCCTGACAGACAGGGCCCCGGGCCTCCCGCCTCAGTACGAACGAGCCCGGTCGATGAGCGCGACGAGCTCGATGTCGACGTCACGAACGTCCAGACCGGTTCGACGAGCGCCTTCGACACATGCGGCCGCGGCCAGGGCGAGGGCAAGAAGCCGATCACCGCCGTCGGCCACCTGCCCGGCAGCGAGGTACTTACGGATCTCGTGATAGCCGACGACCGGCGGCAGGTCCCGGACCGTGTGGCGCATCCGCCCCGGCAAGACGCGCTCCTGTCCGGCATCCGGGTCAGGGGCGAAGGCAACGTCGCCATCGAGCACCATCACCGTGATCCGAGCGTCACTGGCCGGATCACGGCTCGCGATCCGCAGTGCCGGTGCGCCCCACGGCGTCGTCATCCCTTCAGCGCCCATGACAGCCCCGGGGTCGAGAACGAGAGCGGGCACGCCTCCGCCGACCTGGACCACGAGACGCCCGTCCTCACGCCCGACCACGACCACGTCTGGCAGGTGACTGCGCAACGCCTCCTGGATCTCGTCGGGGGTCAAAGCCACGCGCTCATTCCATCACGGCGAGAGCGTCGCGGATCGGCGCTTGCGGAGGATTCGAGACAGCTGCGTCGACAGACCGGTAGACCATTTGTAACTCTCCTGCCGTTCATGGCCACCTCAGTCGCCCACACCAACGGCAGGAGAGCCCCATTTATGCGGACATCGGCGATGGGAAATCCGGGTCGGCGAAGTCCAATCCTTCCCAGCCCCCTGCTATCGCCATGGCGTTGGCGCGAACCCGGGCATCGATGACATCGCCCGGGCTCGTCATGCGAATGTCCGCCCAGTTGTAGAAGGACTTGAGAAAGGCGCACCACTGGGGATAGTTCAGCGCCAACGGGTTTCCGCCCATGAACGCGATCTTGCCGAGGTTTCCAGCGGCAGCTACTCCATGTGCGGCCAGGGCCATTGCGGCGAAACGCGGGTGATCGCTGGTCGCGGTAGAACCGGCGACCTGAGCCTCGAGATCGACCGAGTCACGCCAGTCCTGATCGAGCGAGCCCCGAAGGCCCCAGTACCCGCGAAGCATCAGCTCCGACGCCCCGACGCTGGTCATCATGGTGAGTAGATGCCAAGAGTCGTAGCCATTCAGATACATGCGGCGGACAACACCGCCAACGGATTCCTGGGTGAGACCGAAGTGGCCGGCTTCGATGTTGGCGAGGGCGAGCCAACCGGGGAGGGGCAAGCCGCTCTTGGTTGGAACGTCCGAGAGGAGGTGAGCAATCTGCTTGGCGAAGGCCATAAAGACGCCTTCGGTGAACGGATCGCCGATATCGAGAGTCACTGTCCCCCCGCCACGCCGAATGGCGGTCATGGTTCCGCGCATGATGTCCCCTGTTCCGATCACAAGGCCGAACAGTGGATCGTGGCCCCACGTTTGGACGCGATGAGTAATCCCCCCCAGACCCGGGATCGGCTCAGGCAAGTTCCTTATATGGTCGTAGGGGACCTTGGCCCAGTCACTCAGCCAGTTGTCACTGTCGAGAGCGAGCCTGCGAAGGGCCTCTGTCAAGGAACTGCCTTCGAGCGTCTCGCCACCGCCGTACCATTTGGTGTCGGCGGGAATACGGACCATAAGAGCGTCGGTGATGACGGCGGTGAGCCCAGCCGCAACTGCGACGATGACGTCGTACCGGTCGAGGTTGGCCTCGATTCTGAAGCCGCCTTGGTGCCGCCGGTTCAGCCGTGCGACTTCCTGAGGGTCAAGTAGCTGATCGAGGTCGATTTGAGCAACATCAACACCTTGCTCTTGCAGATTGTCCCCCGCCTCGCGTACCAGTTCCGCCCAGTTGCGGCCCAGCCCCGCTGGCGCGGCTCGCTGTATGACCCGAGGGTCCCGCCGAGGTGGTGGCGGTCGGGGGGCGCTCGTAGTGGCGGCCAACCGCTCGACGCGGGCTGTCAGATCATCGACGTCGGACTGAACCGCATGCGCCTCGGCCAAAGCCTCTTGTGTGTCAGTCTGAAGGCCGCCGAAGCGGTTCACGGTGTATGTGAGAGCGACAGCGATCCCCTCGTCCGTCACACGGCGACCTCCTTCTCGTGCTTCATCCAGTCGATGCTTTCCTCGATCGTCTCGATCTTCTCCTTCAGGTCCTTGATCCGAGAGCTGTTCTCGTCGTTGAGCTGAATCTCCTCGTCCAACTCGTCCGACAGACCGTCGAGTTGTTCCTGGAGGGAGGAGATGATCAGCTGCGCCTTGAGGGTGTCTGTCTGGTCCGCGAGTATCGTCATCTTGAATGTCACTTGAAGGCGAGTGAGTTCGATTCCAGCCTGCCTGGCCCCCATCTCGTGGAGCGCAGCACCGCCGCCACCGCCAACGAGGCCTGCCGCCGCCCCGACGCCCGTCACGAGCCATAGCCCGCCGGCCATACCCGCTCCACCGGCTGCGAGGGGTCCGCCCCCCAGAAGGGCCAATCCGTACGCTGTACCAACGGCCCCGTAGAGCCCAGCGCCTGCGCCCAACAAGCCGCCGACGACAGGGGCCAGTGCGAAGGCCCCGGTGCCCAGGAGCAGCACGCCACCCGCCCCGAATACCCCAATCTTCGCCCAACTCACGGATCGGTGAGCCTCTTGGGCACTCTTGCGGGTCCGGCCTATCTCCGCAACGACGTTCCTTCCGACGCCGATGCGCTCAGCCACGTCTTGAAGGGCCTGCTCGAAGTCGCGTTGTCTCACCTTCAGGCTGAAGGGAAAGAACGGATCGCCGAAGCTGAGGTCGATCATGAACCTGAGTCGATCAGCCTCCTGCCAGGACTCGATGAACCGAACCAGAAGAAGCGCGGCGTCGTCCGCGTCGATATCGCCGTCGAAGTCCGCATCGGATAGGAGCGACCCGATGGCGACGTGCAGCTTTTCGACCACTCGCGCCATCTTCTCGCCCCGGTCGCCTCCGGATCGACGGGCGATGGCGTCGGCTAACAGGTACGTGGCGAACGAGCTCGAGAGCGCCCAAGCCTCCTCGTCTGGTGGCTCGAGGTCACCGCTCGGTACTCGCTGCGCCGTAGGCGGAGCCGACGGGCTAGTTGCTCCCGAAGCCGAACGCGATCGTTGCGCATGCTCGTCGCGCAGCCTGTCAGCCAAGCGAGTCAGTCGACCGCGACCCTCACCGACGCCATCGCCCACCGAGTCACCCACCTTCCTCATGCGCGCAACAAGTCGGTCGCGACGGTCTACGAGCGCCTGCGGCGGGTCGCCCTCCATGGAAGCTGTCATGGCACGAATCTATGCCCCTGACTCAATCCGCGCATCGGACCCCGCCTTGTTGCGCTCGTTCCGCAGGAGCAGGGAGAAGGTGTCGGCTGCTTCGGCCTGCATGCTGGGCAGGACGTGCTGGTACACGTTCATAGTGAACGCGACGTTCGCGTGACCGAGGCGCTCGCTGACCACCTTCACGTGTACTCCGGCCTTCAGCAGCAGGGTGGCGTGGGTGTGGCGTAGGTCATGCAACGAGATGACCGGAACGTCGATCCTGGCCACCGTGCGGTCGAAGAGCTGGCTGAAGATGTCCGGGTGCATCGAGGTGCCGTCGCCCTTGACGAACACAAGATCGTGAGGGGTCGGCTCGGCTCCGTCGCGTTCCTCGGTGCGTGTCTTCCACCAGATCCGAAGCACCTGCACGACTCCGGCGTCAATGTCGATCGTGCGCCGGCTCGTTCCGGTCTTCACGTCCGAGATCGAGAGCTCATACGCAACCGACACCAGGGCCTGACGCACCGAGACCCGACCGGCATCCAAGTCGACGTCCCGCCAGCGCATACCCAGCGCATACCCAGCACCTCCCCCCGGCGCATCCCGGTATGGGCTCCAAAGTGGAACGCCGGCGCCATCCGGTGCGACGCGATCGCATCGAGGAACGCGACGAGCTGGGCGACCTCCCATGCCTTGGTCTCGGGCCGCTTACGAGCCTGGAGCGACAGCGCATCGGCGAGCGCGACGACGTTGCGGATCACGGTGCACTTCCGCGCAGCATCGCCCATCGCCTTGTTCAACATCACATGGATGTTGTGGACCGACTTCGGTGAGAGCCCCCTCGTCTCCCCTCTGACCACCTAGGCCTCGAGCAGGACGACGAGACCCCGGATGGTCCCCTTCGGTGGCGCTGGGCGCCACAGATCCGGACGCCTGGGTCGCGTCCATCTGCATCTGAGAGATGGCCACGACAGTCCAGAGCCTGTCGGGCCGTGCGACCGGGCTCCTCGCCGCTCACCCGACGAGTGCGCCCGGCTACCACGCCTGCTATCAACGAGTCACCCTCGACTCCCAGGCCGATGAGGCGTGCCAGCAATCGATACGGGCCATGAGCCGTTCGGGCTCGACCTCGACCAACGGCCCCACATTCGGCTCGAGGTTCGCGGCAACGAGAGGGATTCCGTTGACCTTCGGGCCAGCCACCCGACGATCAGCGACCACAACGCCATCCAATCTCTCGGTCCGTGCGTGAAGGTGCAGGTCAGGTCATCGAGAAGGCCGGGTACAGCCGGTCCGACAGAGCGATGCCGGAGGCGTTCTACCGGATCCCGGTAGAAGATCCGGTAGAAGCCCGCCCAGAATGCAGAAGGCCCCACTCCGAGAAGTGGGCCTGACCTGCGTTTTCGTTGGTGGCGGGGGCAGGATTTGAACCTGCGACCTTCGGGTTATGAGCGAACAGATCAGGCTGCCAGCCCGTACCGTTGCATACCAGAATGTGCTTCTGAGCTGGGCTTTCGCCGCTCGATCATCCCACTGGGTGGCGTCTCGTCACCCTGCGTATCGAGCGGTTCGGTAGAAAACCCGGTAGAAGCCGCTCGCCTGTCTTCGATGCACGGAGCGGGCTGGCCGATGGCGACCCGCACGCCCGTTCCGACCTCGCCGTCCGCCCGGAGCCACCCATCCGATGACCTTCGGGCTGCTGGCGAACTGGTAGCTCAGGCCACCGTTCGGTCGAGCAGATGGCGGTTCTTGGCCACCGATCCGGGGAGGATCGAGAAGTGGACCTGACCGTCGTCATCGACGGCCACGACCCGGACCACAGCCTGGGCCTGACCGTTGCCTGCGAGAAGCATGGCGCCCGACCTCACCCGCTCGGGAGCGTGGGCATCGGCGAGCGTTGACCAGCCCAGGCCGTCGTCGTCCTGGGCGTTGAGGTCGGCTACGAGATCCAGATCGTCCATCAGGCGATGTCAGGCCGCAGTGCCCTTGCCGAGGTGGACGGGAATACGACGGTCGTCTTCGTCGAATACAGCCACCAGCTCCAGACGGGCACCAAGGGCTTCGAGATATTGACGAAGGGTCGAGACCCGGACGTCTTCGGAGTGCTCGAGCTTGGAGATCGCCCCCTGGGTGACATCAAGACGGCCCGCAAGCTCAGCTTGGCTGATGGCTTCGCCGTGACGTAGCTCGTACAGGCGGATCTCCTCGAGGGTGTCAGCCCGCAGGAGCGCCATCCGTTCGGTTGCACCCGGCTTCGCTGCCACCTGGTCGTCGGCCCGGAGGGCTTGAGGGTCGAGCTCGCCACCGCGCACCACGTCGCCTCGTCCCCACCAGCCTCAGCCGCCTGGGCCAGGGGCGGCTCCTCGGTGTCGACCCCCACGGCTTCCTGCTCGACCCCCGGATCGCCGGCCGCCAGCCCGGCCAGCTCCAGGTGGCTGAGTTCCTGGCCTCCTACGGCGCCAACGTCGTCGACCCCGACGGGACGGGCACCGTCTTCGAGGTGCCGATCGCCGACCCGGCCTCCATCGAGAGGCTGAACTTCTGAGCCGCCGCTACCCGGCATTGAGGCGCTCGGTGCGCGAAGCCGCACGGCTTCGCCGCCAGACGGGCTGACCTGTCCGCTCGGGTCCTACCCGTAGAGGCGCTCGGCGGCCGCCCAGAGGTCCTCGATCATGTCCCACCCGGCGGCGTTGGTCTCCTCGTAGTGACCGTCGGGCTCGCCCAGCTCACGGCCCAGGGCCTGGCCGTAGCGGCAGAGGGCGGTGACGGCGGACCCATCGTCGCCGAGGGCCTCCAGGGCGCTCGGGTCCTCGGTGATGCTGTCGCAGGTGGCGCCGTCGACGTAGTCGGGTGAGGGGATCACGCCCCGGGCGGCCAGGTCGGCGCAGGTGGCTCCCCCGGTCATGACCAGGTCGAGGCACTTGAGGCGGTAGTCGGCCACGGGTACGAAGTAGCCTAGCTCGTCGGTGCCCAGGCCGACGGTGAAGGTAATGTCCTCGTCCACGAGGGACAGGAGGTGCCCGGGGAACTGGTACTCCTCGCCGACGGCGTGCAACTCCGGCTCCCGGTAGTACTGGTCCGGCGCCGTTTCGAAGTCGTCGGGCAGCCCCACCACCAGCTCGGGCGGCAACTCGCCGGGCATGAACATGAACCCCACGTCGCCCAGGTCGAGCCGAGTGAGGCGGGTCCGGATGACGTCGCCGACCACGATCTCGCTCTCGGCCAGCGGGGTGATGACCGGGTCCGGTTCGGTGCTCTCCGGCGCCGGCTGGCACGTGTCCTCGGCGGGATGGCCTTCGCAGGTGAACGGCTGGAACGGTTGCCAGCCGAGGTCGCCTTCGGCCAACAGCACCCGGAAGCCGATGTTGGTGAGCCGGGTGTAGAAGGGCTCGGTGGCGACGGTCAGCTCGCCAACCTCGAGGGGTTCGGCCTCAGCGATCAGGTCGGTGACGGCGTTGGCCAACGCCGTGCCGATCGACTCGGTCTTGGCGAAGCTGCGACACAGGTAGGGCTCGCTGTCCTCACAGGTGGTGAGCGGCTCGGCTCCCTCCGGCGGGGTGCCGTCCTCGGTGACCGGATGGGCGTCGTCGACCACCCAGGTGGGAGCGCCGCCGGGCCCGATCTGGTTCCCGAGGGGCCCGTTCAGGAAGAGGACCTCACCGCCCCGGCTCTCGACCAGGCGGGTCCGCAGCACGCCGGGGTAGTCAGCGGTGAAGTAGCGGCCCTCGGCCGTGCAGTCCTCGCCCTCCCACCCCTTGGTGGCGCAGGCCTCGTCGAGGCCGGCGGCATCGGCCGGCGGCTCCCAGTTGAGGGTGGTCTCGGGGTGGCTGTTCCACTGCACGACGGTGGCGATGGGGTCACCGGACTCGGCGTCCACGGTCAACACGTTCAGCCGCCGGTCCATGATGATCGGGTCGCGGCCGTCGGTGACGCCGTAGCCGTGGGTGCCGCTGGCCACCGTGGCGGTGGCCGGCTGCTGGGCTTCCACGGCGGCGGCCACCGCCTCGGCCGCCTGGTCGGCCATCAGGCTGTACCACTGGTCGTTGACGCTGAAGGCGGTGTCGGGGCCGTGGTGGTTGTGGGTGGCGGACACGAGGATCGGGGCCTCGGACCAGTCGTCAGGCAGTGATGCGTGGGCCCGCTCGGCGATCTCGTCGGCATCGGGCGAGAAGTGCATGTAGGTGTCGCTGGACACGAGCACGACCCGCTCGTCGCCCCGCTCGAGGGCCACCGCCGTGACCACCAGGTCGTCGTGCACCCAGGAGCCGTCACCGGAGCCGTTGCCCACGTCGACCTCGCCCTGGTCCCACATGGCCACGAACAACCCGGGATCGTTGGGATCGAGGCCTTCGGTCGGCCACCCCGGGGCCTCCTCCAGGTAGTCGCGTGCCCGGTCCACGGTGGGCAGCACGCTGCGGCTGGCCGCTCCCGCCTGGAGGGACTCGCCGCCCCCGTCACCCCCACCCTGGCCTTGTCCGTCGTGGTCTTCGGTGCCGCCACCCTGGTCCCCGTCAGCCGTGGTCGACGTCTCGCTGGCCGGTTCTGGAGCGCCCGAGTCGGTGTCCTCGTCGCCGGAGCAGGCCGCCGCCGCCACGACGAAGACCATCGCCACCGCCCACCACCGCAGCCTGCTGAGGGGTCCACGAGCCATGGCCGAGGTCTACCATACAGGCTGACGCTGTTGCCGGGGGACTCCTGTTTCCGGGGATGTGTGGGCGGATGCTTCCATGAATGCTTTCTCGCTATGCGAGGACATAGCGACGAAGCCGGCGAGCACTACTCCGACCGCCTCCACGAGACGATGGTCCACGCCCCCGAGTAGCACCGGGCCCTGCGCACGCCGGCGTGCGCGGTCCCGACCTCAGGTGGGCGGCGACTCCGCCTCCTCGGCGACATCCTCTGCCGCCCGCTCGGCGACGGCGGCCAGGAGTACCCCCACGTCGCTCAGCTCCCGCAGGACGTCGCCCGACGCCACCCGGCTGAGCGCATCGGCCTGTTGGTGGCGCAGCGCGGCGTGCTCGCCGACGGAGCGGTCGAGCTCGTCGAGCGACGCAACCGCCCGGCGCTCCCAGTCCACGAACAGCCGGCGGGCCCGCTCGACGGTCGAGGATCGACGTTCGGGAGGCGGTCCGAACAGCGCCAGTGCCTCGACCGTCCGCCGGGTCGTCGAGGTGGAGGTCGTCGAGGCGGCGTCGCGCCGCCTCGACACCGGTGAGACGGGCGCCGGCGGCGAGGAACTGCTCGGGACGGGTCGGCCGGTCGAGGCCGAGCCGCCGCACGAGCGCACCGATGGTCATGGCGTTGAGCACCAGGCTGATGAGGACCACGCCGGCGGTCATGGCCAGGATCTCCTCCCGCTCGGCCAGCTCCTCGGGCAGCGCGAGCGCCAGGGCGAGCGCCACGCCCCCCCGGAGCCCACCCCACACGAGCACCGCCTCGTTGCGCACACCGACCGGGGGGATGCCCGCGACCCGCTCCAAGACGGAGACGAGCGGGACGACCGCCACGGCACGGGCCACCAGCACGACGACGACGACGACCGCGATCGACCCGGCGTTCTCGGTGAGCAGCTCCGTTCGATGACCAGGCCGATGAACAGGAACAGCACGCCGTTGGCGATGTAGTCAAGCGCCTCACAGCTGCTCCCAGGTCTCCCGCACCTCGGCCGACGCCCGGCTGGCGGCCAGCCCCCGAGCACGAGCCCGGAGGCGACGGTGGCCATCATCCCCGAGAAGCCCAACACGTGGTCGGCGAGCGTGAACCCCCCCCCGTAGGCGGTCGCCACCGAGAGCGCCGCCGACATCCACGAGGGTGAGGAGGCGCCGGGGGACGTCCACCTCCCGGAACACGGCCACCACCGCGACGGGATCGGTGGCCGAGATCGGGGACCCGAACACCAGGGCGGCGGCGAGGTGCACGTCCGGCCCGACGTGGAGAGCGACGCCGACGAGCGCGGTCGAGATGCCGAGGGCGACGAGCGCCAGCGCCAGGACCGGTGCGAGGTTGCTGAAGAACGACCGGGTCGACAGGCCCAGCACAGCCTGGAAGACGAGGACGGGGAGGAACAGGAAGACGAGGACCTCCTCAGAACCTTCCCCGGCCAGCTGGTCCTCGAGCGAGAGGGAGCCGCCGAGCGACGTGGTTCCGAGAGCAGCATCGTTGCCACTCTCGGCGCGCATCGGCGATGTCGTTGGCGGTCTCGCCTCCGGGTCGCAAGCGTTGGAGCGGTCGCTCGCCCTCCTCACGGATGCGGCCCTCGACGGTTCGCTATCTGGGCCGGTCGGGCCGATGCCCGGACGAGCTGCCCTGGACCTCGCGCTCCCCGAGATCACCCTCCATCGCTGCGACATCGCCCTCGCCCTCGGCCTACCGACGACCATCTATTCGGGCCCAGCCAGAGCGATCGCCTCCGTGGTGGCCACCTGGCTGCTGCTGGTGGCACCCGATGAACCCGTGCCGTCCGAGCCTGTCCGCTACGGGCTGACGGACGGCTCGGCGGAGTGGTACTTCCGCTTCGACGACCAGCGCTGGAGCGCGGACGAGTGCACGGAGGGCACCCGCACCGTCGTCGGGCGGGGCAGGACCGAGCGCCTCGTGTTGGGCCTGGCGGGGCGGCTACCCCTCGACCTGGCGGTGGAGGAGGCGTCCGACAAGGCGGAGCTGAGGGCGCTCAAGGCGTACCTGCCGGGGCCCTGAGCGCGTCCGCGATGCTCGGCCGCTCGGCGATGCGCGGGAGCGGGTCCCCGCCCCACCCTCAGGCCTCCTCGCGAGCGGGCGGGTGGTGACGGGTCGTAGTACGAGATCGCCGAGACGCTCTACTACCACTCGCGGCAGATGTCGCGCACCGAGCAATCACCGCGCAGGCCCGCCAGCACGATCTCGGCCTTCTGCTCCGGCGGGAACGTCCGGTACTTGGGCATCCCCCGAAGCGTGGAGGCATTCCCTATGAGGAGTGGTGATGCCAGAGACACGACGGAAGTACGACGATGGCGGAGCTGGTGGATCTGACGTGCTTCGGTCGGCCGGTGGTGTTGCGCTGGCGCAAGCACCGTTGGTGCTGCCCCCGGCGGTGGTGCCGGGTCGGCTCGTGGACCCACGAAGACCCGGCGATTGCGTAGCCCCGGTTGTCGGTCACCGACCGGGCCGGCCGGTGGGCCACTGTGCAGGTCAGCCGCCCGGGCCGGGCTGTCAGCGACGTGGCCACCGAGCTGGGCGCCGACTGGCGTGCAGCCTCGGCCCCGGCGGCGGTAGATGCCGGCGACGCCGGCCTGGCGCATCAGCCGCTCGACCCGCTTGCGGCTGCAGCGCAGGTCCTGGCCGAGGCGCAACTCGGCGTGGACCCTGGGAGACCCGTAGGACGACCGGGACGCGGCGGGATGTCGACGATGGTGTTGGTCAACAGGGCATCGTCGTAGTCGCGGTCGCTGACCGGGCACGCCCGCCACGCGTAGAAGCCGGAGGTCGACACCTTCATCACACGGCAACACACCGTGGCCTCTTCGGCGAGGCCTCTACGGGTCGCACCACGATGAGCGTGCGTAACGTGGACGTTACGGGGTACCCTCCACGATATGGCAGCGGCACGGACAGGAGCAGAGCGCTACCTCGATCGTCGCCTCGAGGATCCTGAGTACCGCCAGGCATACGAAGAGGCACGCGAGCGGATCGAGCAGATCGACTTGGTGATCCGCGCCTTCGACGCCCGACGCGAAGAACTGCATCTAACGAAGGCCGAGCTGGCCCGCCGCGCCGGCGTGAAGCCGGAGGCGATCCGTCGCCTCTTCTCCGCAGAGAAGCCGAACCCCACCCTCACGACGTTGGTTGCGCTCGCCGGAGCTCTCGACCTCGAGATCCGGGTTACCCCCCGCCGGGGTGCCCCGACTACTCGAGCACGGTCCGCTGCTTCTGGAACTCGGCGCCGTAGCGCTTGACCCGCCGGTAGTCCCTCGGGTGTGCCGCGGTGCGCGGCGGCTTCGAGAGACCGTCGATGCACACAATGCTCAACCCTCCGAGATCCTCGGCGTCGCGCTCCAGGACGCAGAACAGCCGGTGGTTCATCCCGCCACCCTGCACCCGGACCTCGAAGTAGCCGGCCATGTCATCGTGCATCGCCTCCCACTTGCCGCCGCCCGAGAAGGAAGGCGGTGGCGCTGCCGCCACAGCGTCCAGGACGGCGTGGATCTCTGCTGCGACCTTGGCGGGAATCGAGTCGAGGAACTCGATCGCAGGCACAGCGCGCTCGGCGTCGTCCCCCTTGTCGCGCTGAAAGAAGTGGATGCTCCACGGCTTCGACAGCTTCTTCCTGGAGGGGACGGTCATCTGTTCATGACTCCTCCTCGGCCCCGACGCCGCCCTGCGGGGCGGGGGGTGCGAGCGTCTCGGCCAGGTGCTCGAGACTCGCGACCACCTCGCCCACCGTTGCGAATGCCGTGGCCGGAAGCGGCTTGTCGGCCCGGATCTCGAAGACGATCGAGCCACCGTCGATGGCCCAGGTCTGATGGACCACTGGGGTTCCCTGGCGAGCCACTGGCTGAGTCCGCCCCGACGACGCCTGGACAGGTTGAAGGTTGTCGAGGAACTGGTCCTCGCTGGACGGCTGCCCTGCGTCGGCCCCGGCATCCAGTACTTCCAGGACGACCTGGCCATCCTCGTTAAGCGCTGCCAGGCCCGCCGCAACCGCGCTCTCGGTGAACGACTGCACGAACTTGTCCTTGGAACCAGGAGCAACTCCGAGGTTGAGCACCGCACGATTCCCGAGCTGTGCGGCCGCGAGGGGCTTCCCCTTGGCGCTCTCCTCGTAGAGCTTGAAGAACACCGGGCTGTTCATGAACGCCGTCCGCATCGCCCGGCGCTCAGCGTCGTCGTCCGTCGGGTGGGCGATCACGCGAGCGATGTCGGTCATAGCCAGGCTGTCGCCTCGGCCGGCGATCAGCTTCCAGTCACGGAACGCTGCCAGCCTCTGGCGGAAGGCCCCGCTGTTGGTGGTGCTGTGACCCATGTAGGTGGCGAACGCGGCCGTGGAGTGATCGAACCCGTACTTGCCCGCCTCCTTGAGGATCGCTGCCGCCTCGGCCAGGGAGACCACGGGGAAACCTGTCGCACGCTTCCGCCGAGGCGTAGACGGGCTCGCCTCCTCGCCGCCGCTCTCTCCGTTGTTTGGGCTCGTCTCAGCCATCGGGATTTTCCACGAGTAGGAACAGTACGGTGAGTATATCACATCGTTCACGGTTCAGACGGATCTTTCGTACTGCTCGTCCTAGCGTACTCCAAGTGGCGGCCACCTACGCTCATCGGGGGTGCACGCGGAGTGAACATGCGTAGGAGCACCGCCTGATCCGGAGGAACACCCGATCAACGACGAAGGCCCAGGTCGCTGACCTGGGCCTTCACCTCAGAATTGGTGGCGGGGGAAGGATTTGAACCTGCGACCTTCGGGTATGAGGCGTGCAGTTGGAAGCGGCGACGCCTACGCCGCCGCCGCGGCGGGATCTCCGCACACGGACTTCACATCCATGGCCGCAGCTACCTGTTGCACGGTGCTCAAGGTCCGAGCGAGCTCTGGGGTGTGCACAGCAGGGTCAGGGCAGCGCGGCCTCGCAGATGAGCCACAGCACCTTGGCGTGGCGCCGGCCGTCGCGCCCCACAGGTGCGTCCTCCGGGAGGACGGCGTTCAGCTGCCACCAGCCGATGTAGGCCGCGACCGCAACGACAGCGCGGCGCCGGGCCTCTCCTCGCGGCATGCCGGTGCTGTGCAGCTCGCCGGCGACGAAGTCGATGCGCCGGGAGGTGACCCGGCGGACGGCGGCGGCGACTTCGGGGTGGGCGATGTCGCGGAACAGCTGGGCGACCGGATCGACCAGGTGTGGCCGGGCGCGACCTGGGCGCCGATGGTGCTCGATCACGGTCTCGAGCCCGGTTCGCGCGGCGGGCACGACGGGATCCGGTACGCCGTGACGGCGCATGAAGCGGGGCGCCTGGTGGAGTTCGCCTTCGACCGGTCGACCGGCATCGACGGCACCCACGCCCTCAGCGTGGTCGACCTAGGCGACGGCACCTCCCTCATGCGTCACGTGCTCGAGGGCCGGGCGCACGGCGCGATGGTCCTGCTCTGGCCGCTGGCGGTGCGCTGGGCGCACGACGCCCTAATCGAGGACGCCTTCGACCTCGCCGAAGCGGCGCTCAGCGTGGGCCCGACGGTGCCCGCTCGATGGTCCCCCTGGGTCCGGCTGCTGCGAAGGGCACTGCCCGCGGCCACCGACCGGGCCGACGTGCGCCAGGTGGAGACACCGGCCGGACTCATCAGCGCGGCGGGGCTCCCCCGGGTTGACTTCACCGACACCTTCGCCCTGCGCCTGCCGCCGGGATCCAGCCGCGACGTCGAGGACTGGCACCGCGCGCTCATCACTGCCGGCAGCCCGGCGTGGGTGGCCGCCCTGATGGCCGTGCGCAACCGCGTGGCGCAGGGTCTGGGTCTGGACACCGCGGGAGGGTCGAGCGACACCTCTCCGTTCACGTTGCTCACGCGGGTCGGCGACACCCTCGTCGTCGGCGCAGACGACAAGCACCTCGACTTCCGCGGCGTCCTGCGCGTCGTCGGTGACGACCTGCAGTGCGCCACCGTCGTGCACGAGCACAACGCCACCGGCAGGGCGTACTTCACCGTCGTGAAGCCGTTCCACCGACGGATCGTGCCGGCCCTGCTCCGGCGTGCCCGGTCCGGGGCGTCCAGATGACGGCTGCATCGGCCGCCGCCAAAGCCGACGTGGAGGGACTGTCCCCTGGTCATCGGCGCCGGGTACGTCGGGGTGATGGCCACGAACAGACTGTTGGCCTCACTGAGCCGCGTGGAAGCGGATCGAGTCCGAGCCACGGTGGTGAACCCACGACCCCAGTTCGTCGAACGCATCTGTCTCCACCAGCTGGCCGCCGGCTCCCGGGCATCGGTCTGCATTCCGCTGGCGGACACCCTGCACCGCGATGCGCGAGTCCTCGTCGGGACCGCGCGCTGGATCGACTTGGACGCCCACACGGTGACGGTCGCTACCGCTGCAGGTGACATAACCGAGCGGTACGACCTCCTGATCTACGCACCGGGCAGCGCAGCGACAGCCCCGATACCGGGCGGTGAGGTAGATCCCCAGACTCAGCTTCTCCGCCGTGACAGACCCGCCCTTGTTGCGGCGCTTCACCAGATCGGTGACGAGCTTCTCCGCGTCGCCGCGGCGCGGACCGGCCGACACCCACTTCCGCTTCTCCTTGCCGGTGCCGGGATCGACTCCGTCGTAGACGACCGCGTAGTAGTTCTTGCCCTTCCTGACGACGTAGCCGCGCATCAGAGGTCCCTTCGAATCTTCATGAAGGGACGCCGAGCAGCGTTGCATCCGCACCCGGGGCGTCGACGGGAGGAGCGGGCCTGCACCGGCCAGGGTACGCCCCATCGACCCAACCGTCTACGGACCCGTTCTACCGAGAACCCGAAGATCACCTACGGAACGCCCGCCACCTGTCATTCAGCCTTGTTCCCGGCGCCCGACCGGACGACCGATATCCCGGTCCGGCCCATCGCGTCCCAACGCTCAGCGGGCTGTACCAGCCGATCCGGTAGAAAACCCGGTAGAAGAACCGCCATTTGGATAGGAAAGAGGCCCTTCCCGGTTCTCGGAAAGGGCCTCTGACCAGGTACTTCACTTGGTGGCGGGGGCAGGATTTGAACCTGCGACCTTCGGGTTATGAGCCCGACGAGCTACCAGACTGCTCCACCCCGCGGCGTGGTTGCACCATACCGAGATGGCTGGCGCAGCTGCAACCCGCCTCCTTCCGGGCCGGCGGGGCGCCACGCCCTGAACCGTCCGCAGCAGCAACCGGGCCTCACGGCAGATCAAGGCCGCGGTCCTTGCCGTCAGGCGCCGGCGCTGCTGGTGCTGGTGGTAGCGCCGTCGGTGAGGGTGGTGGGCGTCTCTCCCCCGCGCGGCCCGTCGACGATCGTCGTGGGGGTGGCGCCGCTGGTGCCGGTCTCGCGTTGCCCCCGCAGCTCTTGTAGGTCGTCGACCAGCCTTTGGGCCCGCTCGACCTCGGTGGCGTAGGTGACCTGGTCGCCGCTGCGGGCGGCGGCGTCGGCGGCGTCGAAGGCGGTCACGATCTCTGCGATGAGGTCGTTCTCCCGCTCCTCCTGGGTGCCGCTGGGCTCCTCACCGGGCGTGGTCGTGGAGGTGGGGCCGGGCTCGGTGCTCGTGGTGGTCGATCCCTCGCCATCGACGCCGCCGTCGGGGTTCAACCCGGTACCGCCGTCTTCCACGTTGTCGTCGACCCCCGTGCTCTCCACCTCCTTGGGTACGTCTTCGCCGAAGAGCTTCACCAACGCTCCTCGAAGGCTGGTGTCGACGCTGATGTCGGTCTCGTCGCCGTCCTGGTAGCTCACGATGACCCGCTCGAGGCGAGGCACGGCGGCGTCGTCGCCGCTGGCGAAGAGCGAACGCACGTAGAGCAGCGAGTTCCCGATGGGCACCATGGTCAGGTTCCGCAACTCGCAGGTGGTGCCGCCCGAGCAGACCAGGTTGCGTAGGCGCCGCACCTCGTTGTCGGACTCCATGCCATCGGCGGCCAGGCTGGGGCCGTTGGGATAGTTGTCGGCTGGCGTCACGAAGCTCTCGAGCTTCCCGTAGTTCTCGGGGTCGCTGTTGGCCACCATGAACGACGTCAGCAGCCGCGGGTCCTGTTCCCCTCCGCCCGATGCGGCCACGAACGGTCGCATGATGATGAACGACTCGTCACTCTCTCCGGGCAAGCGGGACAGGAGGTACTGCGGCACGAAGCGGTCGTTGGGGGTCAGGGGTTGGTCGTCGGCTCCGGTGGGCGTTGACGATGCGGTGGTGCCACCGCCAGAGGATCCTGGCTGGATGGTTTCCACGCCGGGCTCGTTGGCGACCGACCAGGCATCATTCCCGTTGTAGAAGGTGTCGGCGTCACTCACGTGGTACTTGGCCCACATCTGGCTCTGGACCGTGAACAGGTCCTCGGGGTAGCGGAAGTGCTCCTCGAGCCCCTCGGGCGCCTCCGAGACTGGCTCGAAGAGGTCGGGGAAGGCCTTGTCGTAGGACTTGATGATGGGGTCGGACTGGTCGACCACGTAGAGGTCGACGGTGCCGTCGTAGGCGTCGACGACCGCCTTCACCGAGTTGCGGGCGTAGTTGAACGACCGACCGTCGAGACCGCTGCCGTTGGCCAGTCCACCGGTGTCGGCCCGCTGGGCGTTGGGGAAGTTGCGGGTGGTGGTGTAGGCGTCGGACACGTACTTTACCTTGCCCTCGAGCACCACCACGTAGGGGTCGTGGTCGTAGGCGAGGAAGGGTGCCACCGCCTGAAGCCGGGCCTTCACGTCCCGCTCGATCAGCACCTTGGACTCGGCCTTGATGTTGCCCGAGATGAGCGGGTTCACGTCGCCGAACCGCAGCGCGAACGCGACCCGTCGGGCCAAGCCGCCGGCACCCGAGCCGATGTCGATGCCGTCGTCGCCGTCGTACGTCGTGTACCGGGTGGTGTTCTCATTGTCGAGGAAGTCGATCTCGGACTGGTCGGTGTCGACGATCACATATCCCGACTTGTTCTCTCCGAAGTAGATGGCCGACTGGTCGACCTCGGGGAAGCCGCCGGAAGTGACCACCGGCACCTCCTGGGCCAGCAGGTCGGGCCCCCCGCTGGCTGTCTTGGTGTTGGCCTTGGCCACCACCACGCCGTAGCCGTGGGTGTAGGCCAGATGGGTCTTTTCCCATGTGGGCGAGCTCACCCCCGAGGTGCGCAGGTTGCGGGCCCCCACCATCACCTGGGTGAGCTCACCGTCGAGCATGTAGCGGTCCACGTCGACATCGTTGATCGCGTAGAAGGACCGGATCTGCTGGAGCTTCTCGTAGCTCTCCTGCATGACCGTGGGGTCCCACAGGCGGATGTTCGACACCACGTCGACGTTGTCCTCGAGGGTCTCGGCGTCGAGGTCGCTCGAGTAGTCGAACGACTTGCTGTCGACCTCGTCGAGGTTCATGGCGGCGCGGGTGGCTTCGATGTTGTTCTCGATGTACGGCGCCTCCATCGACGACTCCGCCGGTTCCACCCGGAAGCGCTGCACGAAGGCGGGCACGATGCCGCCGGCCAGCACGGCCACGAAGATCCACAACCCCACCGCCATCGACGGCAGGACCCAGCCACGCCGCCAGATGTTGGCGATGAACAGGCCGAAGGCGAACACCGAGATGGCGATCAGCAGGTAGATCACCTTCAGCTGCACGTTGAAGTCGGTGTAGGCGGCGCCGTCGACGGTGCCTCGCGTGGAGAAGGTGAGCTGGAACCGATCGAGCCAGTAGTTCCCGCCCTGGACCAGGGTGAGGGCCCCCAGCAGCACCGACACGTGGGCCTTCACCTGCGGGCTGACCCGGTCGAGCTGCGGGGTGCCGAAGCGGATGCCGCCGTTCACCACGTGGGCCAGCAGGGTGACGATCAGCACCAGGACCAGCGACGAGAACAGCCACGACGCAACGGTGGTCAGGAACGGCAGCTGGAAGACGTAGAAGCCGATGTCGGTGTTGAAGGTGGCGTCGCGCTGGCCGAAGTCGACGCGGTTGTTGAACAGGATCCACTCGTTCCAACTCGACCCGAGGCTCACACCGACGGCCATGGCCAGGAACCCGGCCACGCCGAAGCGCACCAGGCCGGCCCGATGGCCGACCACCTCGTGGTAGCGCTCGATCAGGTCGTCGTCACCGGAGGTCGGGCGGAACGGGGGCGCCAACCGCTCGGCGATGGCCATGTTGCCCCAGCACAGCGCGAAGAACACCACCGCTCCGATGAGGGTGAGGGAGAACTTGGCCCCCAACACCGTGCCCCACACCGAACCCAGGTCGAGCGACTGGAACCACAGGTAATCGGTGTAGAAGGAAGCGATCCCCCGTAGCGAGATCAGCAGGACGAACGCCGTGGCCAGAACCATGCCGAGGATCGCCCGACCCCTCCCGGCGAAGCGGGGCCCACGCCGAATCTTGCGCTCCCGCCGCGACGGCTGACGGGGCAGGTCAGGCTGCGGGCGCATGGACTGCGACACTACCGGTGCCGGGGTGGAGCCCGAGGTCGGCTGCGGGCCCGGTGAGGTGGTTCAGGCTGCGCCGGCCGGGACGACGAGACAACGACAGCCGGCGTGGGCCGGGGGGTGGAGGTCGCCGGTGGGGAACGGCTCACCCTTAATGGTGGCCCCGGCCAGGGCGTTGTCGTCGCAGTCGGGGCAGGGGGTCCCGCCGTCGTCCACCAGCCACCGAGACGCCGTGCCGTCGGCCGCCGACTCGCTCAGGCCCCGGGAGAACGCCACCACCACGTAGTGCCGAGCGGCCTCGGCGATGCGTTGGGTCTTCCACTCGCGGTAGCAGGCTCGGATGCGTTCCCCGACCTCGTTCTCGTCGCCACCTTCGTCGAAGGCCCGCTCCAGGCGGCCCCGGATCTGGCGGACGATCTCGGTCGTCAGGTCAGCGGCCACGTCGCGCACGTCAGCGGTGCGTTCGGGGGCCTCGCCGAAGAAGGCGGCCCCGGCGCGTTCGGCGGCGCTCAGATCCTCGACGGCGGCCGACGTGTACCGGTCCAGGTGGTCGGCCTCGGTCGGCAGTACCTTGCCGGCGGTCGGCGGGCCGGGCGTGCGACGCAACAGGTCGAGGACCTCGTTCTGTTCGTCGGACAGCACCCGCTTGAGGCGTCGGGCCAGCTGCCGTTCCAGGTCGTCGGTGGTGGCGTCGCGCCGGTCGAGCAGGTCGGTGTCGGGGTCGCCTGCCGCCTTGGCGTCGTCTTCTTCACCAGCGGGACCCCCGACCTCGTCGGTGTCACCGGCATCGGCGGCGGCTTCGGGATCCCGTTCGAGTTCGGGCTCTGGTTCGGGTTCATCGAGGGTCGTCTCGGCGGCTTCGTCGGCGATGGCATCTGCCTCGGCGTCAGGTCCGTCCTCGGCCTCGGGGGTGGCGTGCTCCTGGTCAGCGCGGAGGCGAGCGAAGATGTCGTCGGCCGACGGGGACTCTGCGGTGTCGGACCGATCTCCGCCCTCGCTGAGCTGCGACGGTGCTTCGTCCTCGTGGTGGCCCTCGCTTGCTTCCTCGGGCGGCGCATCCTCGGTGGCCGCCGCGATCAGGGCGGCATCCGCCTCGCCGGTCTCGCTCGGAGATCGATCCTCTTCGTCGACGGCGGGCGGCTCGCTGTCCGGTCCGGAGGCGCCATCGGGGTCGCCACCGGTGTCGATCTCGCCGACGCCGACCGAGGTGGCGGGCAGGTCGTCGGCTTCGAGCCGGCGCCGGTCCTGGGACAGCTCGCCGATCTCACCCGGGTCGATCGCCGCTTCCTGAAGGGAGCGGTGGGCCGATTCGATGCGACCAGCCACGTCGGTGAGGGTGACGGCCAGGGCGTCGCGGGTGGCGGCCAGGTGCTCGAGCTGGCTGCGGGCGGCGCGTCGACGGTCGGCTAGGTCGGCGATGACCCGCTCCCGGTAGGTACGTGCCTCCTGCACCATGGCTCGTCCCTGCTCGCGCCCGTCGGCCATGAGGGCCTCGACCTCGGCGTCGGCGGCCTCCCGGCGGGCCACCGCGTCGGTGTCAGCTGCGCCCCGGGTTGCCTCGGCGTCGGCAAGGGCTTCGGTCCGCAGCCGGTCGCCGTCAGCGGTGGCAGTGTCGCGGTAGGAATCGGCTGCGCTCTGCACGTCGACCCGATAGGAGTCGGTGGTGGCACGAGTGGACTCGGCGTAACGGTCCGCCTCATCGTGCACTCGGCCGCGGTAGGCGTCGGCATCGGCCCGGATGCTGTCCGAGACGAGCTCGGCCTCGGCGGTGCGCTCGGCCAGCACCGACTCGGCGGCGGCACCCATGGCGTCGTTCTCGGCGGTGGAGGTGGCTCGTAGCTCGGCCACCTCGGTGTCGACCGTCGCCCGGGTCTCGCTGGCGTAGCGGTCGGCGTCGCTACGTTGCGCCGCCGTCTCGGTTTCGGCGGCCTGACGAAGCCCGTCCGCGTAGGTGTCGGCCGCGGCGCGGGCGGCGGTCGATGCTTCGTCGGCTGCCCGACGCACGCCCTCGGCGTAAGAATCGGCTTCGGTCCGCGTGGCCGCAGCCTGTTCGTCCGCAGCGGCGGTGACCGCTGCGCTCTGCTCGTCGGCTTTGGTCCGGATCTCGGCGGCGGCAACTCGGGCCGACTCGAGCACCCGGGCCATCTCCTCGCCGAGCAGCTCGGTGACGGCGGTCGCGTCGAGGTCTTTGGGATCGACGGCTCGTCGCTCGAGCTCGGCCAAGCGCCGTTCCGTGTCGGCGAACATGCGCTGCGACTCGCGAACCCGCGACCCGAGGTTGACCAGGAAGGCCCGGACCTCGTCGATCTCGTAGCCCTTGCGGGACCGGGTGAAGGCGTAGCCGGCGATGTCGTCGGGATCGAGCAGGGGGCGGTCGGCAGGTTCGGCTGGCATCAGCGTCGATGGTACGACGGCAGGACCGCTGGTTCGGGGAGCCTTCGGGGTCGAGCGACCGACCTGCGCTTAGCCGCCAGACCCGGAGCCGTCGGCGCCGGCCGGGACCGGGTCGCCACCGAACTTGCCCAGCTCCTCGAGTGCCTCGTCGAGCGTCCGCGCCTGGCGGACCTGGAGGCGCCCGCGGGCCGCCTTGGTGGCACCGTCGAGCTCGTCGGGCGGCACGATGAAGAGCTTGGCCCCGGCACCCACTGCGGCTTCGGTCTTCTGCACCACGCCACCGACCGGGCCCACCGACCCGTCGAGCGAGATGGTGCCGGTGACCGCCACCTTCCGGTCGCCGGTGAGGCTGCCAGGGGTGAGCTGGTCGAGCAGGGCGAGGGTGAAGGCCAAACCGGCCGATGGTCCGCCCACCTCGCCAGAGTCGATGTCGACCTGGACCGGGAACACGTAGTCGGGACGGTCCTCCAGCGTCACCCCGAGCTGGGCCTCTCCGGTCTCGGGGTTGGTGGCCAGCTCCGCCGCGACCGTTCGAACCTCGGTGGCCCCGAAGCCCACCACCTCCAGTGCCACCCGGTCACCGGGCCGGCCGGCCGCGATCACCGCCACCAGGTCCTCCGAGGTGGTGACCGGACCACCGTCGGCGCCCACGATCGTGTCGCCGGGCTGCACGACCGAGGCGACCGGGTACGTCGGGTCGAGGTTCACGACCACCGCCCCGTTGGCTTTCACCTCCACCACGTAGCCGGCCCGCTCCAGCGCCACCGTGGTGGCCTTGTCCTTGGAATCGGTCATGAGCGCGAGGTTGAAAGCCCGCGTTTCGTCCGGGGTCTGGGTGCCGTCGATGAGGTCATCGGGGACCACCTCGTTGGTTTCGTCGAGCAGCCGGTAGAGCGTCTCGAAGCCCGAAGGGCGCTTCACCGAGACGGTCACGAACAACAAGTCGTCGCCGGCTTCCTCGGTCGCGGGCACGGGCCCGTCGCCCTTCTGCGAGACGGTGATGAGCGGCTCGACGGAGCGGGCCGTACCGGGCGCCAGGGCCACGTAGGGCGCCGGTCCGGCCAGGACGAACGTGATCGCGGCCAGCAGCACGACGAGCAACGGGCCGGCGACGAACCACAGTCTCGAGACGGCGGGGCCCGGGGCGGATGGCCGGTCACCGGGCGTCAACGCCAAGGTCGCGGCGGAGACGGGAGGAGGTGGGCGGAGGTCGGTCACGGGAGCTGCCAGCCTGCCACGGCCGACCTGGCACGACCGTCGCCCACCTCAGTGGGCGTACCGATGCGGCGGCGCTGTCTATCCCGAGGTCGGACCACGACCCCAAACCGGCGGCGGTACGCTCGGCCATGAGCGAGACCTCCTGGCGTCGACGGGCGGTGGCGGTGGCCGGTCATCGAGGCGACGTGACCACCGTGCGCGGTCACCTCGAAGACTCCGACGGTGCGGTCCGGGCCGCAGCACTCGGCGCGCTCCGCCGGGCCGGCGACCTCCAGGCCGACGATCTCCGGGTTGGCTTGACCGACCCCGACCCAATCGTTCGCTGCCGCGTCGCCGAACTGGTGGCCGAGCTCCAAGGCGGCGACGTGGCCTCCGAGGTGGCCCTGGTGCCCCTGCTCCACGACGACGATCCGGTGGTGGTCGAGGTGGCGGCCTGGGCCAGCGGCGAACGGGAGCCGCCCGAGCTCGGTGCCGTCGAGCGGTTGGTCGTGCTGGCCACCGGGGCCGACGATGCGCTGGTGCGCGAGTCGGCGGTGGCTGCGCTCGGATCGCTCGGCGACCCCGTCGGGCTCCCCGCCGTCCTGGTCGCCACCACCGACAAGGCCACCGTGCGGCGGCGGGCGGTCCTCGCCCTGGCCCCCTTCGAGGGCCCGGAGGTGGACGCCGCCTTGACGCGCGCCCTGACCGACCGCGACTGGCAGGTCCGCCAGGCCGCCGAAGACCTCAGCGACCTACCGCCCGGCTCGTGAACACCGTTCGCGCGCGACCGGGCCTCGATGTCGTCGTTGACATCGAGGCCCGGTCGAACCGTGATCCCGCTGCCGCCCGGGACCGAGCGACGCCGGGTCGAGTCCCCGGGGAACGTCGAACAATCCCCTTGAGAACCAGGCAACGTCAGGTGGGGCGGGTGGGGGGAGAAGTCAACCGTTGATGAGGTCCTCGGGGGTGACCTCGGCGGTTTTGCCCTCGAAGTCGATGATCTCTCCCACGTTCTCGAAGTACATGGCCCCCGAGTTGTACTGGATGAGCTGGAGGTTCTCGGCCAGGTACGGGTCTTCGGCGGACATCTTGGCGCCCACCCCGTCGATCAGCAGGCCGAGGCCCTCGGTGTCGATGGTGCGCATCGACTCGAGCACTGCCGAGCGCGACAGTTCCGACGACTCCTCGAGCACGTGCTGGAGCAGCGCCGCCTGCGTGTAGCCGTACGCCACGATGCCGTTCTCGGGATCGACGTCCTCGGCGCCGAACTCACCGACCGTGTCCCGGTACTCCTTCATCGCCTCGTCATCGGTGAACGCCGGGTTCTGCGGGTCCTTGATGTTGGTGGTGGCCAACACGCCATCGGCCGCCGGGCCGGCGATGCCCATGAGCGTCTTGGAGATGCAGGTGCCGGACACGAACGTGGACTCACGCTCCCAGCCGGACTTCTGCGCCTCCTGCAGGGCGTTGGGACACGCCAGGAGGGTGGCGCCGTTGAAGAAGGCGTCAGCGCCGCTCGCAGCCAGGCTCGTCACCTGTGAGGCGACCTCGGCAGACCCGGTCGGGTAGGTGGCCACCTCGGCCACGGTGATGTCGCTGCCCTCGATGGCTGCTCTGAAGCTCTCCTCGTAGGCTCTGCCGAAGTCGTCGTCCTGCACGAGCATCGCCACCTTGGCGTCGGGTTGGTTCTCCTTGAGGTAGTCGGCGAAGGCCACGCCTTCGAGGCTGTAGGGGGCCAGGGTGGAGCCGACCAGCCACGGGAACTCGGGGTTGCCCCACGCCGGCGAGCCGGTGGCCGCGAAGAGGTTGGGCACGCAGTTGTCGTCGAGCACCTCGCGGATGGCCGCGTTGTTGGCGGTGCCGACCACGTTGAAGACGGCAAAGGCGTCCTCGCCCTCGGTGCCGACCAGCTCGTTGATGTTCTGCACCGTCTTGGCCGCGTTGTACTCGTCGTCCTGGTCGACCACCTCGATCTGGTACTTCTTGCCGGCCACCTCGACACCGCCGTCGGCGTTCAGCTTGTCGAAGTAGGCCTTGTAGCCCTTGGAGATCTGGGAGAACGCTGCAGTGAGCCCCGACTGCGGGAACGACGAGGCCAAGGTGATGGTGTCGCCGTCGATGCCGGCGGTGTTGGTGTCCGGGCAGTCGGTGAGGTCGACGATGCCCTCCTCGGTCTCGCCGCCCTCCTCGGTCTCGCCGCCGCCGCCACCGCCTCCTCCACCGCTACCGCCCTCGTCGCGGCCGCCACCGCACGCCGCGGCGAAGAGGCAGAGGGCGACCAGTAGGGGTGCGACTCGCTGGGTGCTGGGACGTTGCATAGGGGTGCCTCCTAGGCGGGGGTTGGGTTGGCCGCGGGATCGGGTGGCGTCGGCGGTGGAAGGTGGTCGGGATCGTTCGGGGTGCCGGGCGACGTCGAAGCCGGGGACCGCCTCAGTCTGGCCGCTACCCGCCGGTATCCGCCGACCAGGCCGTCGGGCAGGACGTAGATCACCACCATGAGCGAGCCGCCGAGCAGGGCCGGGGCCAGGGCCTCGGTGTCCTCGAAGCGCTCGCGGATGAACACCAGGAACGCAGCACCGAGGAACGGACCGGTGATGGTGGCGGCGCCGCCGATGACCACCGCGATGAGGAACTGGATGGAGAGCTGGAAGTAGATGAGCGGGTTGGAGGCATCGGCGGTCCGGTCGACCAGCACCGACAGGGCACCGGCCACCCCGGCGTAGGCCGCCGAGAGGGCGAAGCTGGCCACCTTGACCCCGGCCACGTTGACGCCCACCGTGGAGGCGGCCACCTCCTGGTCGCGGACGGCGATCATGGCCCGACCGGCCCGGCTGCGCATAAGGTTCGAGGCCAGCAGGAACAGCACCACCATGACGGCCAGGCACAGGTAGTAGCGGTACTGGTCGTCGGCCACGAGGTCGGGGAAGTACGACGACACCTCCGAGCGCCTCGGCTGCAGGAGCGGCACGCCGGCGGGGCCTTCGACGAACTTGGCGGTGACCCGGGGGAACAGCACGGCCAGGCCCAAGGTGATGAGGGCCAGGTAGAGGCCCTTGACCCGTAGGGCCGGGAACCCGATGACCACGCCGAGGACGGCGGCGAGCACCGCCGCGATCGGGATGGTGGCCTCGATGGGCCAACCGTGATCGACGACCAGGATGGCCGAGGTGAACGCACCGACGCCGAAGAAGGCGCCGTGGCCGATCGACACCTGGCCGTTGAACCCGGTGAGCAGGTTCAGGCCCATGGCTGCGATCGCCAGGTAGAACACCTGGGCGAAGAGCGTGGTGGTGTCGGACGGGTAGTAGGTGGGCAGCCAGAGGGCCACCGCGGCGGCGATGACGCCGACCACGATCCGCAGCCACGGGACCCCGCCGGTCTGGCCCGGATCGGCCGTGCCGATCGCGGTCTCGGCGCCGGCGGCGGTGGGCTGGCTCATCAGACCCGCTCCACGATCGTCCGGCCGAACAACCCGTTGGGCCGGACCAGCAGCACCACCAGGATGAGGACGAAGGGAACGATCAGCTCGATCCCGTCGAGGGCATCGACGTACTGGATGGTGAGGGCGTCGGCGATGCCCACCACCAGCCCGCCGACCACCGCGCCGAGCGGGCTGTCGAACCCGCCGAGCGCGGCGGCGGCAAAGGCGTACACCAGGATCTGCTGCATCAAGCTGGTGTCGAAGCCGCTCCCCCGGGTGGCGGCCAGCGTGCCGGCCACCGCTCCGATGGCTGCGGCCAGGGCCCATCCCACCATGAGCATGGTGCCGGTGTTGATCCCCACCAGCCGGCTCGACTCGGGGTTCGAGGCCACCGCCCGCAGGGCCAGGCCGAGCTTCGTCTTCTGCAACAGGACGTACAACAGCACGCACTCGAAGGCCAACACCGCGGCGAAGCCCACCGTGGTCTTGCGGATGCCGAGGGCCAGGTCGCCGGACGGGAACAGGTCAGGCATCTGCAGTGCTTCCTGACCGGGTTTGATGAAGATGAGCGCGGCCAGGGCGTTGACGGCCAGGAAGAGCCCGAGGGTGACGATGACCACGTTGAGCGGGCTGTGGGCGCCCTCCACCGGGCGGATCAGCACCCGCTCGATCAGGGCGCCGCCCACGAAGCTCACGGCCACCGACAACAGCAGGGCCACCACGATCGGCAGGTCCTGTTCAACGGCGAACCAGTAGGCGATGAACGTCGAGAACAGGGCCAGCTCGCCCTGGGCGAAGTTGAGCAGGCCGGTTGTGCGGTAGATCAGCACCAGGGCCAGAGCGACCGAGGCGTAGATCACCCCGCTGCTGATCCCATTGAGGACTTGATCGAAGAAGAGCTGCATCAGAAACCCAGGTACGCCTTGCGAACGTCTTCGTCGGCTGCCAGCGAAGGGGCGTCGCCGCTGGCCACGATGTTGCCGGTTTCCAGCACGTAGCCCCGCTGGGCGATGGCCAGGGCCAGGCTGGCGTTCTGCTCCACGATCAACATGGTGAGCCCCTCGGTGCGGTTGATCTCGCCGAGGCGCTCGAAGAGGTCCTTGGTGATCAGCGGGGCCAGGCCGAGCGACGGCTCGTCGAGCAAGAGCAACCGGGGCCGCGACATGAGGGCCCGGGCGATGGCCAGCATCTGCTGCTCGCCGCCCGACATGGACCCGGCCGCCTGGGTGCGGCGCTCGGCCAACTGGGGGAAGACCCCGTACCAACGCTCGAGGTCGGCGACGACGCCGCTGTCCTTGCGGGAGATGGCACCCAGGCGCAGGTTGTCGTCGACGCTCAGGTCGCCGAAGGTGCCCCGGCCCTGCGGGACGAGGCCGATTCCGGAGCGGGCGATGACCTGGGTGGAGCTCTTGGTGATCGACGAGCCGTCGAAGAACACCTCGCCCTGCACCTTGTCGAGGATCCCGCAGATCGCCCGCAGCGTGGTGGTCTTCCCGGCTCCGTTGGCCCCCAGGATCACCGCCACCTCGCCCTCGGCCACCTCAAGGTCGAGGCCGTGGAGCACGGTGACCGGCCCGTACCCGCCGGTGACGCCCTCCAGGCGCAGCATGGGCCCGGTCACGCCGGGGCTCCGAGGTAGGCCTCGATGACCTTGGGATCGTTGCGGACCTGCGACGGCGGGCCCTCGGCGATCTTGCGGCCGAACTCCATGACCACCACCTGGTCGGAGATGGCCATGACCATGGCCATGTGGTGCTCGACCAACAAGATGGCCAGGCCGAACTGGTCCCGGATCTCGCGGATGGTCTCGCCCAGCTCGTCGACCTCGCCGTGGGTCAGCCCGTTGGCCGGTTCGTCGAGCAGCAACAACTTGGGTCGCGAGGCGAGGGCCCGGGCGAACTCCAGGCGCTTGAGGGTGCCGAACGGCAGGCCCACGGCCGGCCGGTCGGCCAGGTGGCCCAGCGACAGCCGTTCGAGGATGGAGCGGCACTCGGACCGCGCCGCCTTCTCTTCGCGGCCGACGCCGATGCGCAGCAGGGCTCGGGCGAAGCCCACCTTGCCGTTGGTGTGGGCGCCGACCATGACGTTCTCGAGCACGGTGAGCGCCGGGAACAGGGCCAGGTTCTGGAACGTACGGGCCACCCCGACCCGGGCGATCTTGTGCGGGGGCAGGGCCAGCAGGTCGGAGCCGTTGAAGGTGATGTGGCCGCTGTGGGCCTCGTAGAGACGGCTGACGCAGTTGAACAGGGTGGTCTTGCCGGCCCCGTTGGGCCCGATCAACGCACAGATCTGGCCCGGCTCCACCGAGAAGCTGAGGCCGTCGAGAGCCACCACGCCACCGAAGCGGACCTCGATGTCGTGTACGTCGAGCAGAGCCAACTTCGGTGGTCCCCTTCGTGTCGAGCCCGTGTCCACGCCCTGAACCCCTGGGTGTGGTCGGGGGTCACACTAGCCAGATCCCGTAGGTACCCGTGGCCTGTGCCCAGCGGCTTCGACTTCGACGGCAGTCGCTCAGGTGCGTGCGCCCATGAACATCACCCGGAGCTGGTGGTAGGCCTCGATGCATCGACCGGCGCCCATGACCACCGCCTCGAGCGGTGCGTCGACGAGCGTGACCGGGATCTCGGTCTCCTCGGCGATGCGGTGGGCCAGGCCCTTCAACATGCCCCCGCCGCCCACCAGGTGCATGCCCCGGACGATGAGGTCGTGAGCCAACTCCGGCGGTGCCTCACCCAGGCAAGCGATGACAGACTCGACGATGGACGAGACCGGCTCGGCGATGGCCTCGCGGACCTCCTCGGGCGAGAGGATGACCGTCTTGGGCAGGCCGCTCATGAGGTCCCGGCCCCGCACCTCGGCCTTCACCTCCTCCTGCACCGGCCACGCCGACCCGATGGCCACCTTGATCTCCTCGGCCGTGCGCTCACCCACCGCGATCCCGTACTCGCGACGGATGAAGGTCTGGATGGCGGCATCGATGTCGAACGAACCGACCCGCACGGCCTGGAGCGCCACCACCCCGCCCAGGCTGATGAGCGCCGTCTCCGACGTGCCGCCGCCCACGTCGACGACCATGTTGGCGATGGGTTCGTTCACAGGGAGGTAGGCGCCGAGGGCTGCGGCCATGGGCTGTTCGATCAGTTGGGCGTCGGCGGCGCCGGCCCGACGGGCGGCCTCGGTCACGGCGCGCCGCTCGACCTCGGTGATGGCCGACGGGACGCAGATCACCACGCGCGGCCGGTTGAACTTGGAGACGCCGGCTCGCTGGAGGAGCAGGCGGATCATCCGCTGGGTCACGTCGAAGTCGGTGATGGCGCCCTGGCGCAGCGGACGGACGGCCACGATGTAGCCGGGCGTCCGCCCGATCATCTGCCAGGCCTCCTGACCCATGGCCAACACGTCGCCGGTGTGCTGGTTGAGGGCGATCACCGAGGGTTCGTTGAGGACGATGCCGCGGCCCTTGGCGTAGACGAGGGTGTTGGCGGTGCCCAGGTCGATGGCCAGGTCGCGAGCCATCAGCGTCGGGAGTCCGGAGCGGGCGGCCGACGAGGGGGGTCCGACGGCGGCGAAGGAGCGGTCGTCGCCGGGCGGCCTCCCAGCGCGGTGTCGCCCGGACCGGTGGGCTCGGTGCGACGCCGGTGCAGTGGTGCAGCGTCGGGCGAGAGGGCGTCCATCTCCCGGCGGAACGAATCCACCCCGGACTGCAGCGACGTCGGTTGGCGGTTGCGGGCCCAGGTGACCGAAGCCGCGATGGCAACCACCAGGAACGGCACCAACAGGTAGGCGAGGATCGTCACCTGGCCGTCACCTCTGAGGCGAGGCCTACCTCGGCCCCGTGGTCACCGCGACCCCAGTCGACCCCGCCGTCGTGGTGCTCGCGCTTCCAGATGGGAGCAGTGGCCTTGACCTCGTCGATCGCCCACCGGGCGGCATCGAACGCTGTGGCCCGGTGCGGGCTGGAGACGGCCACCACCACCGCGACGTCGGTGATCTGGAGGGCCCCCGTGCGGTGCCACAGCACCACTCGACCGACGTCGGGCCAGCGACGGCAAAGCTCGGTGGCCGCCGCCACCAGCACCGGCACCACGTGCTCGACGTAGGCCTCGTACTCCAACAGGTGGACCCCAGTGCGATCGCCGGCATGGTCCCGAGTCGTGCCGGCAAAGGTGACGACTGCTCCGCAGTGCGGGCGGACCACCCACGTTGATGCCACGCCGGGATCGAGCAGGCCGTCGACGCAGGCCAGCCACCGGTCGCCGGACGGCGGATCGAGCATCTGGGGGGCGGCGGCCATCGCTCCATGGTAGGGGGTCGGGCCGCGGAGAATCCCGCCGGAGCGGTCGGTACAGTCCCCCCGATGCCGCTCGACGACGACCCCGACGACGACCGGCCAACCCCCGATCAGCTCCTCCCTCCCGACGACCGCCTCTGGCGCCACCCATCGGAGATCGCCGCGGCCGCCAGCCCCGATGCCGGTGCGCCTTCGGTCCGCGTGGACCGCCGGGTGCCGGCCCGCACGGCCTTGGCAGGAGCGTGCCTGGCCGGCGCAGTCGTGGCCTTCGGTGCCATGTGGATCGCCCGTCCCACCCGGGTCGTAGAAGGTGAGCGTCCGCCGCAGACCATCCGCACTGCGGTCACTGCTCAGACAGCAGCGTTCAGCGGCACCGTGCCCACCCAGATGCTGGCCGTCCGGATGGGGAGCTCGGTGGCCCAACTGCGCGTCGAGCGAGACGGTCGCTGGACCAACGGCTCTGCGCTCTGGGTCGACGATCGCGGCACCCTCGCCGTGGCCGCCCCCACGGTGGCCGGAGCCAGCGGGATCGTGGTCGTCGGCGACGATCAGACCAGCCTCACCGCCCGCCTGGTCGGCACCGATAGCGCGACCGGTGTCTCGGCGTTGGTGGTCGACCGGACGGCCGGCACACCGGTGACGCTGGCCACGACCACGTTGCGGGCCGGCGGCCCCGCAGCGGTGGTCGGCGCCACCGGCACCGATGCCGGCGAGGACAACGGGGACGCCACCGTCGCCGTCGTGGTCGTCCGCTCGGTCAGCTTGCGGGCCACCGTCGGGGACAACGTGGTCCACGACGCCATCCAGCTCGACCGGTCCGTCCCCACCGACGCCCACGGCGGTGCGCTGGTCGACGTCGACGGGGGCCTGCTCGGCATGGTGGTGGGCAACTCCTCCGAGCGGAGCCTGGGCGCCGTCGCCCCGGGCGCTGCGGTCATGACCAGCGCAACCGACCTCCGCGACCACGGAAAGGTGAACCGGGCCTGGCTCGGCGTGCGGGCGGTCGACCTCGACCCGGACGACGCCGACCTGCTCGGCGTACCAGGCGGGGCCCGGCTCGTCGAGATCACCGATGGGAGCCCTGCCGACGCCGCCGGTCTCCAGGCTGGTGACGTGGTCGTGTCCATCGACGAGCACACGGTCGACGACGCCAGCGACCTGGTGAAGCAGCTGGCCACCTACCAGCCCGGTGATCGAGCTGTGGTCCACGTTCGTCGCGGCACCGCCGACCTCGACCTCCCCGTCGACCTCGGCGGCTGACCGACCCGATCGGTCACCCGCTGACCGCGACGCCGAACCTCCCCGACGAACTTGCGGCGCCAGCGCCGTGTGATCACGAACCTCGCGCCGCGAGTCCGGTCCGCCGACCGACCCCCCACGAACTGTTGGCCTGAGCGCGTCAGCTGGTGCGGCGGCGGCGGACGAGCGTGATGGCGCCGGCCACGCCGGCGGCCACCACGGCGCCAGCGGCGGCGAGGGCCAGCTCCTGGCGGCGCTGCGGGCTGACCCGCTCGATGACGCGCGCATCGTGGCCGGCCACGTAGGCCTCCTCGTTGCTGTGGCCGGCCGTCCACCCGGTTGCCGCCAGGCGGTCGTTGGCAACCACCCACGGGTGCCGGGCGTAGGCCAACACGCCGGGTGGGGTCGGCGCCAAGCGCAGACGCCAGCGCCAGTTGGCTACTGCCACCGCGGTGCGCTCGGGCAACCGGACCTTCGGGACGGGGTCGAGGGCGCGACGCTCGGTGGGGGTCAACCAGCCGTCAGGAGCCACGTTGACCGGCCCGTCGAGGCCTGCGGCCCAGACGGCCACCACCGCGGCGGCCAGGTCGTCGATGTGGATGTACTGGGCCGGGGTGTCGTCGCCGGTAGGTAGCCCCGACGCGGCGTGCAGGGCGCGGGCCAACCAGCCACCCGAGCCCGACGCCACGAGCGTGGCCGGCCGGAGGCGGGCGAGGGTGGCGCCCGGGTGGTCGGAGGCCCACTCGGCGCCCAGCCGTTCGACCTCGGCCTGCTGTACGGCGTAGGCCAGCTCGGGATGAGGGCGCAGCGGCGCCTCCTCGGTGAGGGGCACTGCGTTGTTGGCCCAGGGGCCGTAGACGGTGGCGCTCGACAGCAACAGCACGTGCGATACAGACGCCTTGTCGGCTGCGGCGAGTACCCGACGGGCCATGGCCACGTCGACGGCATCGGTGATCTCGGGACCCTCCAGCGCCGGACCGAACACCGACGCCAAGTGGACGATGGCGTCGGCGTCGGCGAAGGCGGCGGCGAGGTCGCTGGTGACCAGGTCGAGCTGGTGGACCACCGCACCCGGGGTTGTGGTGGACCGGAGGTCT
>JAABUN010000735.1_pt1 | contig 81432 bp, 52 predicted proteins | sample 5559311 | NCBI WGS metagenome assembly JAABUN01 (sample SAMN10711877, study PRJNA513370) | rock metagenome | isolation source: Antarctica rocks | place: Antarctica: Victoria Land, Siegfried Peak sud | reverse complement strand
AAATTATCAATCTGCGACTGCTGTTTTGATAAATCCTTGTCGCCCGATTGAATAGTCAATTCAAATCCGTTTTTCGCCGCCGCGTCCTTCAAACCGGCTTCGAGTTCGCGGTAAAAATCGTCTTCGCGCGTCAGCAATGTTACGCCGATTTTCTTCGCGGTTTTGTTTGGCGAAGCGGCGTTTTGCGTGTTTGTGTTTCCGCTTTGATTACAGGCAAAGGCGAAAAGCGAAACTAAAATTATCAGAAAAGACAATCTAAAATTTTTCATAATTTTTATTTAAATAGTCGGCTGCGGCAGACGAAACGGACACGGATTTTTGAAATTAATTTCCGCTTCAAAAGTTCTGTTCCAGGGCAAAACAAAATCTAATTCGCTTATCGAACACTTTTCATTTTGAAAATATCTTTGAGCGATGTCGGAAATTTTCGGCTTCATTTTCTCAAGGCTGAACTCAACAACTTTCGCAGTTTGTTCGTCCGTCAAACGAAATGAATTCCACTTGTTTGAACGGATAAAATTCAGCGCGTCCGGTCTGACGATTGAATGATAAACGTAATCATCGAACAGACGATTGAGCATAAACCAGTCTTGCGCCTGCTGCATCCGATTAATTTTTACTTCGTTTTTTTCGAGCCATCGCGCGTGATTTTCCTTTTTCGATTTCGTGTAAATCTTTTCTTTGACTGCAAAAATCACGCCTTGCGGAAGCGTCGTGCCAATCGTGTTTCCGGCAGTGTTCCAGGCGGCGTAACTGTAAAGCCGCTTGAAGATTTTTTTATTCAAAAGCTCTTCGGCAAATATTACGCCGCCGCCCTGCACATCGCCTTTCGGGTCAACGTCCGCGACGATGACGCGCTTATTCGCCACGATTTTTTCGGCGATTTCGTCCGCAAAACTTTCTGCTCTGCCGTTTTCAAAGCGCGAAGCGAAAACATAAAACAAAATATCGGCATCTTTTTCCGTATGCGTTTCAATTCCGCCGACCGCCTTGATATGAAAGCTCACGGTTTGATTCAAGGCGCGGTCTTCATACGGCATAAACTGATTTTTCGTCGCGTCCGAAGAATAAACCGCTTTGATTCGCGGGTGAAAACTGTATTTGTCCGTTAGCGAACGCGCCAGCAGAAGCATCGAAACTTCATCCGCGCCGGGTTGAATTGCGATTTTTTCGTTTAGATTTAATTTCGCGGTTTCGGCAATTAATTTTTCTCTGTCGGCAACGTGAATGCCTTTCGGTTTCGCGTCGTCCTGCGACAAAATCAAATAATCAATCACGCCTTCGCGCGTCAAATCAATTGTTTTGAGATTGATTTTCAAATCCCGCGCCCGCGCCGCTTTATAATCGGCGAGCGCGAAAGCCGGAATTTCCCGTTCGAGATTGGCGGTTTCGCTTTTTAATTTCGCGTCCACTTCGACGGAAACCTCCGCCCAACGCGCCAGTTTTTCACGATACGCTTCATTTTTAACGTCGCCCGTCGGCGCGAGCCGCATAATCACGCTGGAGCCGTAAATTTTCATCTTCGGCGCGAGCCTTCGCATTTCGCGGACAAATTCAATCCGTCGCATCGCCATCGCGTCATCGGTTCGATGAACGCGCATCGCCACCAAACCGCCGTAAGCAAGCATATCAATTGACACAATCGCCGCGTCAAACGATTTCAGATTCTGCGTTTTCAGCCATTTGATAATCTCGTCGGATTTGCCCGCTTCGGTAAAACGCCCCAAAATCTCGCGCGGCGGCGTAACGATTTCCGCGTCGCCAATCAAGCCCATTTTCACGGGAAACTGCAAACACGGCGGTCGGTCGTCGAGCGGAATCAGCAAAATGCGCGAACTCATTTTCGGCTGCGCTTGCGCTGCTGCGTTTGAAAACGAACCGCACAGGACGCAAAGGACGCAAAGGAAAAAAGTAATGGATTTCAATCTGTGTTTATCTGTGTTCATCTGTGGTTACTTCCTGCTTAATTTTTCTATCAAATCGTCGGTCAAACTTTGCGCGGCGAAAAGTCCGAAACCGTCGAATTTATATTTCGTCTGCAAATCCAGATATCGCGCGTCAAAAGTTTTCGCGTTGTAAAAATGCCCGATAAAAAGCGCGGGATAAATTTTCGTTTTCGGCGAAACATCGGCGCGAAAAGCCTTCGCCCAACTTTCGACCTTTGTAAAATCCCTGCTGTAAAGCATCGGCAAGAGCGCGTCAACGTAATCTTCCTTCGCCCATGTTTTCCAATCCTGCTGTTTGACGCGCAAATTTTGTTCGATGTCGGGGAAAACCGCCGCCGAAATTTCCCATCGTGGCTGATTTTTGCGAACGATTGCAGCTAATTCCTTAACCGTTTCCGTTACCTGCCGCGTTTTCCAATTCTGCCAAACGCGCCATTCTTTCGGCGTTTGTTTCGCGTCGAGTTTTTTCGCGTCAAAGTTGGTTTCCTTTTGAAATGCGGCAAGTGTCAAAGGATTGTAATCAAACGGCGATTCGGGCGTTTGCAGTGGATAGCGAATATAATCCCACTGAATTCCGCCGAGTTTTGGATATTTTCTTGAAATTTCGCCCACCACATCGCGCAGATATTTTCTGACTTCCGCGTTTGAAGGCGACATAAAAACTTTGAAAATATCGCGGTTTGCGCCTTCGGCTTCCGAGACGACGAGCGGCGAACCTTTCGCATCGAGCATCGCCCAATCCGCGTGTTTCGAGAAAATCGGCGATTTCTCTAAGCCGCCGAGATTCGTATTCCATTGATGAAAAACGTGTAGCCAAGTGTGAATTTTTATATTCAACTTCGCCGCTTCTTCGATATAAACCTGCAAAACGTCCCAGCCTTTGCCGCGTTCGTCCGCCACGCCGTAATTTATATTTAAAGGTCTTTGCGCGGCGAATTTTGAAGGGTAAATTGTGTAACCGTCCCAAAAAGATTCGAGATAAATCATATTCAAATCGGCGCGTTTGATTTTTTGCAGTTCAGCCCGAATAAACTCGCGTCCTTTCACCGAATCCTTGCGCGTTTCCGAATCGGCATTGATAAAAGGTCGCACCCAAACCGCTCGCGTCTGCGCTTGGGCGACAAAAGGCAAGGCGAAGAAAATTAACCACAGATTTACACAGATAAACATAGATATTTTTACACGGGTGAAGGGGATGGACAGAGATAAAACAAAGGATTTAAATATCCCTTTTAACTCCTTTATCCCTGTTAATTCTTCTTTCATAAATCTGTGTTCATCTGTGTAAATCTGTGGTTTCATTTTGTCTTTTCCTCTGTGTTCTTTGTGTCCTCTGTGGCTAAATTATTTACCTTCCGCTCGCTGATATTCAACATTGCCGTTGTAAGCGATACGCGCGATTTGCCAAACGCCTGCGGGCAGATTTCCAATTTCAAAATTCAAAACGATTTCCGCATTCGGCGGAACTGCAAAACCTCGCTCGCGCGGAAACGTCGGCTCGCCGAAAGCCCAGACTTCCGGCGGCGTAACGAGCGCGATTGCGCCTTCAACGGTCTGCCGGTTCGGATTTTTGATTTTCACGGAAACGCCGCCTGCGGTTTTTTCCGTCGTCCATTCGAGTTTGAAAGGCTTGCCGATTTGCAAAACGTCCTCGAAAATTTGCCCTTCGTGCTCGATTCGCGCCTTTATTAACCCGGAAGCGCGTTCCCATTCCTCGCCTTTTTTGACGGGAAACGCGACGACGACGACATCTTTGACGAAAGAGCCGTTAGGCTGAATATCAAACTGCAATTTGTCCGGCACGACGCGCCAATCTTCCGGCACTTCAAGCGCGACTTCGCATTTGTAATTGCGGTCTTGATAATTATTGACGACAGCCACGCGCACGGCGACGGTCGTCGTGCCGCCTTGATTATATTTGTCGTCGTAAGCAAAAGTGGAAAGCTCGTTCATCTGTTCGACGCGCCTGAGGGAAACTTTCACCGCATCGTTGCCAATTGGCGCGGCACCGGAATTGTGCAGCCAGTAACGCGAAAAGACAGGCTGAACGATTTCTTTTGTCGCGCCAATTTGAAGTGATTCGGTAAATTTGATTTTTTGCGGCTTTATTTTAAGAGTTTCAATTCCAAATCCATCTGCTGAAACTCCTAAACTTTGGTTTAAGTGCGGTGAAATCTCTGGAACTTTAGTTCTATTTTCCAGCAAATCAACACCTGCGATAGTTGCAATATCAAACCCTGTATTGATTTGAGAACTTTCGTAGTTTCCCTGCGATTCGTAAAAACGTAAAATAAGTGGACGCTGATTTTCCTCTTTAACTGAATTAAAAGTTGCCAACGGATTTTCCCCAAGTTTCAAAGAGGAAACTACAAGTTTTGAATTTTTCATTTCCAAAAAACTCTTTTCACGCGGCAACTCGCCGTCGTGAACATCTGTTTGCACGGCAATCAGCGGATTATTAAAATCTTCACCGACTTTGACCGTATCGGCTTCGCGCCAACTACCGGCGTGCGGGTAAAGCGCGTAATTGAAAACGTGCGTTTTGTTTTCCGGCACAAAATCAAACGGGAGATTTACGCCCGGAAAAATCGCCGTGTGCGTCAAAAACAAAGTCAATGTATTCGGGTTTTCCAGAGAAACGGCGGGCGTTCCGTTGTTGATTAAAGCCACGCCGTAATCCGGCACGCGCGGCAAATCTTTGTTCGGACTTGTTTCGACGGCGAAACTTTCAAACGGCAGATTGATTGAAAAAGTGTCGAGCGATTCATATTCGGCGCGGTCGTCAGCGTTTTTGAAAAAAGACGGCTGCGCGGTTGACGCGCCTTTTTGAATCGGTCGAACAAATGTCTCAACCGCTTTTTCAACGTCGCCCGCCATCAAAAGCGTCGGAATCGCCTGCCAACCTTCGGGAACTTCTTTGTCGTAAAGAAACAAAAATGCAAAACCGTCGCGCCGCAATCTCGCGTCAAATTTCGCCCGCGTTTCCGCCGAAACCTGCTTTAATAAATGCGCCGAATAAAGATTTTCCCGCTCGCCGCCGAGCGCGATTCTAAAATTGTGATACGCGATGTCGTCGTTTAATTTGCGCGGCATCGTCGAATCTTCAATCGAGAGGTTTTTGCGTCTGGGTTCGTCATTGTCGTCATAAAACGGCGTAACCGAAACGCCGCGTTTTATTAAATTTGAAACAATTGTTTCGGTCAGATTTTCGTAATTTTCGCCGTGCGGACGAATCAATGCGGTAGGTTTGAATGGAATGGAAGAAATTGATTTCCCGTCTGTTTCGACAAAATTCAGATTGAGCGTCGAACCGTATTCCGCCCAATTGTTCACCGCGTAAACCGGCGCGCCGGAAACGAGTTTGTCGGTGTTCGTGCGAAAATCGAGAAAACCTTTGCTCTGATTGCGGACGACAGTTCCGAAACGGTCTTCGGTAACGAGCGCGCCGCCCGTTAAGTTTAATGGAAAGTTGACGACGAAAAGCTCGTCCTTGCCTTTGTAATCAATCAGTTCGGTTTTAAAATCAATGCGCTTGATGTTTTTGTGAAGCGAAATTATTTGACGGTATTTTTCCATATTCGGCAATTCGCCTTCGATGACAATTGCCTTGCCGTCATTAGCAAGCGGATGTGAAACGACTCGCGCCTTTATTTCGGTCGAAAACTTTTTCTCGCCCGTCGTCCAAAATTCCCACGCCGGATAAATGACATTTTTCTTGGTTAATTCTTCTTTAAGCGCGCCGATTTCATTAGCGAAATGTCCGTTTTCTGTATTTATGATTTCGCGTTTCGCCTGTTTGTCATAAATGCTTGAAATCGCGCCGCCTTTGTCCGCATCAACGATTATCGTATAAAACTCGTTTTCGATAATGTAGCGGCGAGAGTTTGAAGTTAAGCCGCCGAATTGAAGCCGCGCGAACTTGTTCAGCTTAAAATAATAAGTTTTGTAACCGAGCGAGGGGACATCTTCGGCGACAAACTCTATTTCTCTGACGTTTTGCTGTTGGACATCTTTGTTTTCTTTCAACGCTTGAGCGGTTTCGGTTTCGTTTAGCCGAAACTTAACGACTGAACCTTTTTCGTCCACGAGTTCATAATCAAAATTTGACCCGGCAAAATTAACTTTCGCTTTAACGACATCATTGCGCTTCCAACTCATCGGATTAAAAACGACAATCGGTAAAACAGACTTTGGACTTTGGACTTTGGACTTTGGACTCGTATTTATCTGTTTCGTAATAAAATTCAAAGAATCGTTCAGCGCGCCTTTCGATAATTCAAACGCTTCGCGGTAGCCGTGAACCAAATCGAGAAACGCGCTATCGCTCGGCGTTCCAGTTATCGCGTCGTGATGCGAACCGAAAAAGATTTGCCGCCACGCTTTGTCGAGAGCCAAATCGGAATATTTCGCGCCGCGCAAATAAGCAATCGCGCCGAATTTTTCCGCGGAGAGCGTCATATTTTCCGCGAGGCGGTGCGCGATTTTCAAATCCGAACGCGCCGCCATTACGCCGACGTGGAAAAACAGTTTGTCGCGCGATGTAACGGGCGGTTTCGTTTTGCCTTCCGCGATTTCCCGGTTGAGCGCGTCGAAATACAAATCCTGCGCTTGTCCCGTAACTTTTATTTGCGGTTTATTCGCTTCTAATTTTTCGACGTTTCCGGCGAGATTCGTCCACGGCGGCGTAAAATCGGCGGCGTTGATTCGCAAATCAACTGACGAGCCGAAACTTTGCGTTTCGGCAAATTTTCGCTCGGTCATTTTGCGAAAATTTTCAATCGTATAATTTTTGCCGCTGCCGAAACCGGAAAACGAATAAGCGTAATCAACGCGGCGATGCAAAAGGCGCGAACCGTCCAAAGCGTAATCGTAGAAAAACGGATTAAAACCGCCGATTTTCTTTGACCAGGTAATTCCCGTAAAACCCGACTTTGCCGCAATCTGCGAGATTTGCGGCGCGTGTCCGAAAACGTCCCACAGCGCGAGCGATTTGGCGCGGCGACCGAGCATCGCTTCGTGCATCGCTTGTCCATACAAAATGTTGCGAATTATACTTTCGCCGCCGATGGTCGTTTCGTTAAATTGGTTATAACTTCCGCCCGTTCCGACGCGACCTTGCCTTACGGTTTCGCGCAAAAAATCGCGGTCTTCCGGGTGCGTGTCCAGGTAAGGTTTCAGATAATCAATCTCTGATAGGTAAACGCCGTATTTTGGGTCAGCGCGAAGCGAATTTACATATTGATTCGTGTTTGAAAGCGTGATGCGCGAATAGCCGCGCTGGTCTTGCAGATAAACCGGGTCAACGTGAAAGCCTTCGAGATAAAAAATCGTCCCGTTTGCCGCTGGATTTGAAACGGCTTCGAGCGATGCGTTCAAACTCGTTTCGCTGTTCCAAAACCGAATTAGTGCAGAAAATCCGCCGTTTTTGCGCCAGTAATCGCCGGAAATTCCGGTCGAACGAACAAGCAGAAGATTCGTTCCTTTGCGAAATTTTGCCGTCGCCGTTCGCGGCGCGTTCAAGATAAAACCGTCGTAAATCTTTTCGCCGTCGAGCCAAATCGAACCTAAAAAACCGCCGGTTTCGATGAAGCGAATTTCGTCGTTCGTCGAGTTAATGTAACTCGGCGCGTAAGCCGTGCCAACGTTTTTGCCGCCGTTTAAATTGTAAAAATCAATGTTCGGATTTTCCAATCGAACTTCGCGCCAAACAATTTCAGTTGCTTCGGGCAAAATTTTGATATTTGAAGCCGCGCCGACTTCCGGCAAAGGCTCGCCGGATTTTGGGTTTTGGATTTTGGATTTTGGATTTTCGGAAAGCTGCGTTTGAACAGTCGCTTTGAATGTTCCGACGCTCGGCTTAATGTTTCGCGCTCCGCCAAACGGCGCGAGCCAGTCTTTTTCGGGAAGATGTTCGATGTTAAAACGATTGAAATTTTCCCACGCGCCCGCGTCAATTTCCGCCGGAAACGAATTTGAAATGAGCCAATTTTGAACAAAACCACCGTCCGCGATTTTCTGTAAATCGTTTTGCGCGAGAGCAGCGAGCAGCGAGCAGTGAATGGTGAGTAGGAGAAGAAAGATGCGGAGACGCCGAGACACGCAGACGCGGAGAATTTTGTTCCGACTCCGACTTTGGACTTTGGACTTTGGACTTTGGACTCTAAACTTCATAGCGCGTTTTTGGTCAAAAAGAACGTTGCGCGGTAACGGTCAGCGCGATATGTCGTGCGTGCCGATTCTATCGGTTGATTCGATTCGGTAAACACGACGCGATGCACGACCAGAACCGGCGCGCCTTTTTTTATACCAAGCTGTTTCGCCACAAATCCGGTTGCCGCCGCCGCTTCCAGACTTTCCGCCGCGTGGTGCATTTGCACGTTATAATTTTCTTCCAAAATCCAGTAGAGCGAATTTTTCGTTAAATCCACTGCATCGAGTTCCGGGCAGAGCGACGCGGGCAAAAAGGTTGACTCGAAAGCCATTGGCTCATCGTCGGCAAGGCGCAGGCGTTCGAGATGAAAAACGTCCGTGCCCTGGTTCAAATCCAAATCTTTGACAATCTGCTCGTCGGGATTTTCGCGTTTTAACTGAAGCACGCGCGAACTTGGAACGAGTCCGAGCGAAACCATCTCTTCGGAAAAACCGCTCAGATTTCTGGTGTGAACGTCGAGCTTCCGGTCGGTGACAAAAGTTCCCACACCGCGCTCGTGATAAATCAAATTTTCCTGCCGCAAATGCCGCAAAGCCTGCCGGACGGTCATCCGGCTGACCGCATAGCGTTCGGCTAATTCGCGCTCGGACGGAAAATTTTCGCCCGCTTTGAGTTCGTCGCGTTTAATCTGAAGCCGCAGCGCTTCGGTAATCTGTGTGTGAAGCGGAGTCGCGCCGTCGCGCAATAATTCATTTTCCATTGTTTTATAAAAGTGGACTAGACCAGTCCGATTGATACCACGTTATTTGAATTTGTGTCAAACAAACAGCCTGAAAAAGCGAAAAATAATATTCATAACTTAACGCCGATTTGCCGCAGATGTAAATGCGCGAGAATTTGCGGCGGTTGACATCCAAAATCAATTTCAGTTTAATTCAGTTAATTTGTCCCGCTTTTATATTCCTAAATTTTCAACTTTTGGAGAAAACTGTGATTTACTTTTTCCGTCATTTCTTTTTATCGAGCGTAGTTTTATTCGCGGCAATCGGAATCTATGCCGAAACGCTTCCGCTTCAAATCATTCCGCAGCCCAAAGAAGTCGTGGCGACGGAAGATAATTTTTCGCTCAAAAACAACCGGAAAATCGCTCTGGCAAATCCGCGCTCAGAGGCTGACCGTTTTGCCGCGCTGGATTTTATCGAGGACGCGCGGACAACGGCGAATGTCGATTTATCAATCGGCGGCGGGAAAATTCTCGTCGGTCTTCTGGATAATTCAAAAATAAAATCCGCGCTCGAAGCGAAAAGAGTTGAAATTCCGGTAAATTTGAATGACGAAGGTTATGTTTTGTCGGTCGGCGCGAAGCAAATCATCGTCGCCGGACGAACCGAAGCCGGAACTTTTTACGGTTTGCAGACTTTGAAACAGATGATACGCGGCGAAGGTGCGGCGGCTTACGTTCAGGGCGCGAGAATCGTCGATTTCCCAACAATGCGATACCGCGCTTTTTCCGACGACATTTCGCGCGGATTAGTTCCGACGGTTGATTATGTCAAGCGGCAAATCAGGACGTTTGCGATGTTCAAGATGAATATGCACTCGCTTTATATGGAACACACTTTCGCTTCGGAATCGAATCCGCTTTACGCCCCCGAAGAAGGAAGTTTTGCTCCGGAAGAATTAAAGGAAATCGTCGCTTACGCCATAAACTATCACGTCGAAATCGTGCCGGAACAGCAGACTTTCGGGCATCTGCACAAAGTCGTCAAATTTGAAAAATATAACGCGCTCGCCGAAGTTCCATACGGCGACGTGATAACGCCGCAGGAGGAAAATTCTTATAAATTCGTCGCCGATTTATACAGGGAAATCGACCGGATTTTCCCGTCGAAATTCTTTCACATCGGCGCGGATGAAACTTTTGAACTCGGACAAGGGCGAAGCGCGGAAGAAACCAAAGAAAAGGGCGTCGGGAAAGTTTATTTCAAGCATATCAACCGTGTCCGCGACATTTTAAAACCGTATAATCGCCGCTTGATGATGTGGGGCGACATCGCGCTGAGCCATCCCGATTTGCTCGGCGAGATTCCGAAAGAGATGATTGTGATGAATTGGGCTTACGGCGCGCGCGATTCTTACGCGAGCCGCATCGAGCCGTTTAAAAAAGCCGGACTCGAACAATTTGTCTGTCCTTCGGTCTGGAATTTCAATTTGATTTTTCCGAACGAAGAAAACGCGATTACGAATATCAAAAACTTTGTGCGTGACGGGCAGGAAGCCGGAGCAATCGGCGTAATGAACACGAATTGGGACGACGACGGCGAAACGCTTTTCGAGATGGATTGGTACGGCGTCGGCTTGGGTGCGTCGGCGGGCTGGGAAAACGCGCCGCTCGACGTTGAAAAATTCGACCAAAAATTCGACTGGACGTTTTTTCGCAGCGAAGGCGGTGATTTTACAAAATCAATTCGCACGCTCGGCGCGGCGAGCAAAACTCTGGGAATAACGGAGACGCAGGACTCGTTTTTCTGGCAGAATCCGTTCACCGCGCAGTTTCAAAAACGCGCGGTCGCCTTAAACGACAACGCCAAACAATTGCGTTTGAACGTCGAAGAGACGGAAGAAAGTTTGATAAAAAACAGCGCGAAGGCGAAAAGAAATAAAGAAATGATTCCCGCAATGCGTTTTGCGGCGCAGCGTTTCAATCATCTCGGACGGCGTTTGATTTTAATGGAGCAATTCAGTCAGATTTACTGGAACGCATATCTAACGATGTCGGACAAGACAAAGGCGCGAAAATTGTCTTACTACAGCGGCGCGATTTACAATTACAACCGCGAAATGGCTGAGGAATTGAGCGAACTCAAACGCAAATACGAAAAACTTTATCTGGCGGAAAATAAACCTTCGCATCTCGAAAGCGTTCTGGCGCGTTACGACCAGTCAATTCAAATGTGGCTCAATAAATCGCGGCAAATCAGCGAAGCGTTAGTCCAATACAACGAAACCGGCACGCTCCCGAAACCCGAAGAAATCGGCATCAGTCCGAGACCTAAAAATTGAAATTGTTTGTTCGGAAGTTGATGCAAACTAATTATTCAGCGATGGTGACCTTTTTTTGAAAACAGAAAAGCTAGATTATTCAGCAACAAAAGAGTATTCTGTTTTCGATATGAACAACATTAAAGCATATGAAGAAGTTGTTGATTTTATCGCCGCCGGAACGACTCCGCAAAACGTCATAGCTTTTCGCCCGTCGGAAGCGGCTGAAGAGCGTGTTGCGGATTTGTTGTCGCGTGAAAAAGACGGTAAATTATCGCTCGCAGAAAAATCCGAACTCGACCATTACCTACAGCTTGAACATCTGATGCGCTTGGCAAAAGCCCGCGCCCGTGACTTTTTGCCGAATGAGTAGCCGCATCAGTCATGAAATTCGGCAAATTGTGGCAAGTCGCGCGGGCTTTGTTTGCGAGTATTGTTTGATAGCCGAAGAAGACGCTTATTTCAAACATCAAGTCGAACACATCATTAGCCGAAAGCACGGCGGTTCATCGGAGTTGGAGAATTTGGCTTTAGCGTGTGTTTTCTGTAACCGCTACAAAGGAAGCGACGTTGCTTCGCTGATACCTGAAAAAAACGAGTTAATTCGTTTTTACAATGCGCGAGTCGACCGTTGGCGCGAGCATTTTCGCCTGAACGGAGTGCTGATTGAGCCTTTGACAGAAATCGGCGAGGCGACAATTCGCATCTTGCAGATGAATCACGACGACCAAATTTTAGAGCGTCAAGTATTGAGTCGGCGCGGGCGTTATCCGAGTGAAGCGGCATTACTGTTAATGACGGAACACTAATGACGGATACGCGCAAGCCAAAGCCTTCTGATGTTAAAATTTCGTCATTAAGTCCGGGTGCTCCTTTGTAAAATAATAACAAACCCGCTTTTATAATCCTCAAAAACAATTATTTTCCAGCAATTCAAATCATGCTAAAACTAAAAACTCTTATCTGCTTGTTTTTGTTATGCGCCTGTTACGCGGCGCGGGCGCAGGAGCGGCTTGGAAATTATCAGGTTCGCGTCGTGCCGGACAAAGACGATTGGACTTATGAGTTGAATCAACCGGCAAAATTTACGATTTCGGTCAGCCTCGACGGGCATCAAGTCGCGGGTTTGCCGCTCAAATACAGTTGCGGGGCGGAGACGATGCCGCCGACAATTGAAAAAAATGTTACGACTGGGGCGCAGATTTTGACCGTTGACGGCGGAACGCTCGATAAACCGGGATTTTTGCGCTGTATCGCAATAATGGAAACGGGAGGAAAAACTTATCGCGGTTTGGGCACTGCCGGGTTTCGACCGGATTTGATAAAACCGACGACAAACGACCCGCCGGATTTTGATAAGTTTTGGGACGACGGCAAAAAGGAACTGGCAAAACTGCCGATTGATTCAAAATTTGAGCCGCTGCCGAGTTATTCGACACCGAACGCGGATGTTTTTCAGGTCAGTTTTCAAAATGTCGGCGCGGGAAGCAGCAAATCGAGCCGTATTTACGGCATTCTGGCAATTCCTAAATCAACGAATCCGAATCAAAAATTCCCTGCCGTCTTGAGCGTTCCGGGTGCAGGCGTTCGTCCATATCGCGGTCTTTTGAATTTAACCGAACGCGGAATTATCACTTTGCAAATCGGCATTCACGGCATCCCGGTCAACCTCGACCAGACCGTTTATGACAATCTCGCTGCCGGCGCGCTGAATCGTTATATGTATGACGGTCTTGACGACAAAAACACATATTATTACCGCCGCGTTTTCCTCGGATGTCTTCGCGCCAACGATTTTCTGTCGAGTCTGCCGCAGTTTGACGGTAAAAACTTAGCCGTGATGGGCGGCAGTCAGGGCGGCGCGTTGTCGATTATGACGGCGGCTCTGGATTCGCGCGTCAAAGGCTTGGCGGTTTGGGTTCCCGCTCTCGCCGATTTGACCGGCTACATTTTCGGACGCGCGGGCGGCTGGCATCACGCTTTTAAGGACGAGAAAAATCGGACGAAAGAAAAAATCGAAACCTCGAAATATTACGACACGGTAAATTTTGCCCGGCGCGTGAAAGTTCCGGGCATTTACACTTTCGGCTACAACGACGAAACTTGCCCGCCGACTTCGATGTTCGCCGCTTATAACACCGTTGCTGCGCCGAAAAAATTATTTCTCGCGCTTGAAACCGGACACGCTTTAACCAACGAGCAAAGCGACCGCATCAATAAATGGATTGAAAGTTTTCTCAAGCAAGGAAAAATGGAATAAAGAAGGAAAAATAGAATAAATACTTTTTTACAAAAACGGAGTCATTTTATGTCGAATATAAAACAAATTAAGATTCGTCTCTCGGCGATATCGAGCATTTTTGTAATGCTTTTTATCTGCGGTTCGTTTCAGGTCAAGGCGCAGCGGCAATACGACGCCAGCGCTTTTTCCAAAATGAAATGGCGAATGATTGGACCGTTTCGCGGCGGGCGCGTCAACGGCGTTTCGGGCGTTCCCGGCGAGCCGAATACTTTCTATTTCGGCTCGGTCGGCGGCGGCGTCTGGAAATCGACGAATTCCGGACGGACGTGGATGCCGATTTTCGACGACCAGCCGATTGCTTCGATTGGCGCGATTGCGGTTGCGCCGTCGAGTCCGAACACCGTCTATGTCGGGACGGGCGAAGCCGATATGCGGGCGCAGATTTCCTACGGCAACGGTATGTATAAATCGGTCGACGCGGGCAAGACCTGGAAACACATTGGGTTGGACGATACGCGGCAAATCGGGCGCGTGATTGTCGACCCGAAGAATCCGAACCTCGTTTTCGTCGCCGCGCTCGGTCACGTTTACGGCGCGAATGCGGAACGCGGCGTTTTTCGTTCCAGAGACGGCGGCGCGACGTGGAAAAAGGTTTTGTTTAAAAACGAAAACGTCGGCGCAATAGATGTTTCATTCGATTCGCAAAATTCACAGATAATCTACGCGACTCTGTGGAACACGCGCCGTCCGCCGTGGAGCATTTATCCGCCTGCATACGGCGCGGGCGGCGGAATTTTCAAATCCACCGACGGCGGCGACACCTGGAACGAATTGAAAAGCGGTGTTCCAGTCGAAGGACAAGGACGCATCGGAATCGCTGTCGCTAAAACAAATCCGAAACGCATTTACGCGATTATCGACGCCAAAGCCGGCGGACTTTATCGTTCGGACGATGCGGGCGCGACCTGGAATTTAATTTCGGCGGATAAACGAATTTGGGGACGCGGCTGGTATTTTTGCAAAGTCGTCGCCGACCCGAAAAATCCCGACGTTGTTTATGTCTCGAACACTTCGGTTTATAAATCGATTGACGCGGGTAAAACTTGGACGGCAATCAAAGGCGCGCCGGGCGGCGACGATTATCACCAGCTTTGGATTGCGCCGGACGACTCGAATCGGATGATTTTGGCGAGCGATCAGGGGGCGGTCGTTTCAGAAGACGGCGCGGCGACTTGGAGTTCGTGGTATAACCAGCCGATTGCCGAGCTTTATCACGTTGCCGCCGACAATCGTTTTCCGTACTGGGTTACCGGCGCGCAGCAGGACAGCGGCGCGGTCGGGACGCCGGTTGCGACGAACCACGCCGAGCTATCGAACCGCGATTGGTCGCCGGTCTGCGCGGGCGGCGAATCCGGTTACACGGCGCCCGACCCGCTGCACCCGGAAATTTTGTTTGGCGACCGAGTTACCCGCTGCAACGTCATCACGGGCGAGACGAAAGACGTTTCGCCGGAAAAAACGATGACCGTTCCGCCCAGACACACCTGGACTCTGCCGCTCGTTTTCTCTCAAGCCGACAAAAGCGCTCTTTACTACAGCAATCAATTTTTATTCAAAACGACGAACGGCGGCGAAAGCTGGGCGCAAATCAGTCAGGATTTGACGCGCGAAGACCCGGGCGTGCCGCCGAATCTCAACGAAGCCGCCATCGACGACGCGCCCGCCGACAAACGGCGTGGCGTAATCTACACGATTGCGCCTTCCCCTCTGAAGGCTCAAACCGTCTGGGTCGGAACCGACGACGGCTTGATTCATTTGACGAACGACGACGGCAAAACCTGGACGAACGTCACGCCGCCGGAACTTACACCGTGGAGCAAAGTCGTGATGATGGACGCTTCGCATTTCGACGCCGGCGAAGCGTTTGCCGCGATTGACCGGCATCGTCTGACCGACAACGAGCCTTATATTTACCGGACGCGCGACGGCGGAAAAACTTGGCGGAAAATCACGAAAGGTTTGCCGAAAGGCGTTTATCTTCAAACGGTTAAGGAAGATACCGAACGAAAAGGGTTGCTTTTCGCGGGAACCGAACTCGGCGTTTTTGTGTCGTTTGACGACGGCGACGACTGGCAGCCGCTTCAATTAAACTTGCCGCCGACTTCGATGCGCGACTTAGCGATTCACGGCGACGACTTGATTGTCGCCACGCACGGGCGCGGTTTTTGGGTTTTAGACGACATCACGCCGCTTCGTCAAATCAGCGATGAAGTCGTCAAATCAAAAGCGTTTCTTTTCCGTCCGGCAAACGTATTTATCATTCCGCAGCCGTCCGAGAATGGGACGCCGCAGCCGCGCGACGAACCGCTCGCGGAAAATCAACCGTACGGCGCGATTATTGATTATTATTTGAACAAAAATGTTTCAGGCGCAGTGACGCTCGAAATTTTGAATCCGGCAGGTGAGACAATTCGTCGTTTTTCGAGCGAAGATAAACCTGTTCAGGTCAATCCCGACACGCTCGACATACCGGCTTTCTGGGTAAAAACGCCGCCCCAGCTTTCGGCGGCGGCGGGAATGCACCGCTGGGTGTGGGATTTGCGCCCGACGCCGATTGCCGATAAAGCGGCGGGCGCCGCGTCTCGGCGCGGTGCGGCGGCAGTTTTGCCGGGCGTTTATACGGTTAGGCTGACTGCCGCCGGTAAAAGGAGCGAGCAGCAGCTTTTGATTAAGCCCGACCCGCGTTTGAGGTAGAAAAGTTTCAAGTGAGATAACAGATAAAAGATGAGGAGAGAAATATAAATTTATATTTCTCTCCTCATCTTTTATCTGCTGCGATTGCTTCTGTCGGTAATTAAACCGGGCGATTTTTGTAAAGTTTGCTTGAAACGATTGAGTTTAGACAAAGTTTTTTGCGCTCTAAAACAAATCGTCCGAATTAGACAACTGTTTGACGAAGACTTTCGATATTAGCTTCGAGTTGCGCAACTAAAGACCCGGGCAATGGCAATACATCTTCGAGGCGATGAACCGTGTAAAATGTTCCCAGATGGTCGCCCGGAACGGTTCGCTTTTCAATCAAGGAAAGTCGTGTTAGCCATTCTTGTTGTTTGAATAGAGTCGGGCGACTAACGTCCAGTCTGCTCATCAAATCGAGGTGCCTGATTTTGCAAAATCCTTGCTCGCCGGATAAAACTCGCAAATATGAATAAATATCAAAGGATTTGCCGCGTAGAATTTCTCTGAGGTCGGTAAAACGGAAAAAATCACCTTTTATTTTCAAAATGGCTTTTAGTTCGGATTCCGTAACTTTGTTGGAGATGCTCGTTTGCGCTTCTTCTGACAATTCGTCGAATGCGACTTTTACACTTCCCGTCTGTTTCTTGGTCAGCCGGTCGGAAGATTTATTCATCTCGGCAGCCGATTTAGCATTAATCGATTTTTTTTGGTCGGTTTCACCGACACTAATGTTGCTGTTTGTCAAAACTTTTTCGTTCGCAACCGTCGATTGCCCGACTTCCCTTCCCCGATAAAGCGTCGCCAGCGGGTCTTCGTCTTCAAACGCGTTGAGCGCAATCGGCTTGCGCCAGATCGAGTCGGGCTTTGTTTCAATCGTATCGTTTCGTTTGCCTTCTTTTTTCGATGCTGCCATTTTATTTACCTCGCTTCTTTTTTTCTGTTCCGACGCGTCGCAGAATTTCATCGGCAAGCCGGTCGTAATCGGCGGCGGCGCGCGAACGCGGCGCGAACTCGAAAATTGTCTGCCCAAGTTTTTGCGAGCTTTTCAGTTTCGCGTCCGTTCTGATGACGGGCAGTAATTTATCTGCTCCGAAAGTTTGCTCTAACAGCCGGCGTACTTCTCCGGTCAGCGAGTATCGTTCGTCGACAATCGTCGGCAAAGCTCCGATAATCGTCGGTTTATAATTGAAATATTTATGCATTCTTTTAATCGAACCCAAAATTCCTTCGAGACCGTCGTAACTCCATACTTCGGGTGTAACCGGGAAAATAATATACTCGGCAAAAAGCAGCGCGTTAATATGAATCATTCCGTGCGCGGGCGGGCAATCCAGAATTATCACGTCCCAATCCGAGATGTTAGCCAGTTTTATCCTTAACATTTCTTCGCGGCGCGGCATCGCGTGAAGAATATCTTCCAGCCCGGCGGTTTTGGAATCCGATGGAATCAAATCGAGGTTTTTCCTGACGGTCGCTACGGCATCGGCAAAATCGAAGTCAATATCCTTTAGGACGTGGTAAATCGTCGGTGTAGAATCTTTGACATTATAACCCAATCCTTTGGTAGCGTTTCCCTGATGGTCGAGGTCGATCAGCAAAACCCTTTTGCCTTTTTCAGCTAACGAAGCCGCTAAATTAATCGATGTCGTGGTTTTACCGACGCCGCCTTTAAAGTTTTGAATTTGGATTGTAATTGGCATTTGAAAGTATTATGTGCATTCGGTCTAGCTTACCTTAACGTTAAAAATTCGCCTTTGAAAAATATAAGGACTAATACCTACAAAGTCAATTACGTAAATATAAGCTAGGCAATGCACCTATGTATACTTTCGGTATATCATACTTGCTTTAGAACTAGAGACTTAAATATAGACTTTAGGACAAGCATCTAAGTAGATAAATAGGTAGTATAATAGCTAGTACTAGAGATAGCATTTAACTTAAATTGCTTTGCGGGTTAAGTAACAGAGAAAAGAAATCGGGGTCGCTTGAAATAGTTCGCCGACTTTTATTTGCGTATTTGTGTGCGGATTTTTGATTAATATCATAGTTGTCGGATATTTGGGGGCCGGATTTTTAGACCGCCGAAAAAAGTGTTTTACGACGGAATGTTTCGGGAAAAGCAACGTTGCGTAATCTGCCTATGCGAGAAAGTTTTATCGTGTAAGTTGTGTGTTCGGTTAGCGTCTGCAATAACGTAGATTTTTAACGATTTGTCTTGGAAGTAAATAACAATTTAGAGGAATGGTTTTTAAAGCTGTTTATTAATTGAAAGGCTTTCTCAAAAAAATAAAGGTTGATTAAAGATTTAAGGAGGACGGACGTTGAAGCAGACTAAAGCAAACCAAACCTGTGGTGTTTGAGTTAAATTACATTCCTACGCGATACGGCGATTTATGGCAATTTGATAGTTGAAGCCGATAGAGACTATGGAAAAACGGTTTGGACGTAAATTAGGGGTAGTTACGGGCTTTATAGCGCTTATCTGCAAGAGTTTGTTCGAGAAGCTTTGCCAAAATTAAAAAAATACCTGTATTTACAGATTACAACAGCGATAGAATTATTTTGGCTACGGAGAATTAGCTCCATTTCGGTTTTCTACCTTTGTTTGCAAGAAAACGATTGAAGTGCGAGCAATTTTTGCGACGTTTGCCGTTTCGAATACTTTTTGTTGAAGGATAAATTCTTTTGCTAAAAACTTTTGAATGATTAGATGGGTTTTATAAGATATTAAGATTGTTTTCTCGACTTAATTTGAAACAAAAATTCGTCAGTGGTTTAAAGAAGTATCGCAGGTTTTTTTGTCGACGTATTTTGATTAAAAAATAACCAAAAGGATCATTGGGAAATCGCGTCCGATAACAGGTTGTCTCTTTAGGATAATTTAAATGGTTAAAGAAGAGGATAAAAGGATAAGCCGCAAAATTTTCCTGTAAAGCTTTATATTGCGTCAATTACGCAAAGTAAAAGGGAAGTCAGAACTACATATTTGAGGATTTTAGGTGAAATCGTGAAGTCAGAACTACATATTTTAGGGCAAAAGGGAAGTCAGAACTACATATTTTAGGGCAAAAGGGAAGTCAGAACTACATATTTGGGAAGTCAGAACTACATATTTGCCTGTGGAAAACTCTTAATCGTGAAGTCAGAACTACATATTTTATGTGTTCGGGAAGTCAGAACTACATATTTCGTGAAGTCAGAACTACATATTTCGTGGAGTCAGAACTACATATTTCGTGGAGTCAGAACTACATATTTGGGACTAAAAGGGTAGTCAGAACTACATAACTTGAAACAGCGATTTAGTTTTTATTGTTTAAAGTCTATATTTAGAACAAAAAATGTTGAACAACTATCTGTTGTATTTCGATATAGTGTTTATCGGACTGCCGGCGGCAAATATGTAGTTCTGACTTCACGATTGTAATTGCGCCGGATTTTGCCGCAAAAGAAGGTTATCTTTTTGTTTTTTGTTGGCACTGATAACTTCGCCGACGAACTCCGGGTGAGCGTATAATGTCAGTTTGACATCTCCCATCTTATTGCTTCTTTTATCGTCGGTAATCTTGTCGAGTTTGTAGCTTAATAAAACGTTTTTTGACACCATTTCTTTAAGCGCGGTTTCAACGTCTCGAAGGTTATGTGAAAGTTTTTCATAAGCTGTCAATCCGAAGTCGCGGATGACCGTCGAAAGTAAAATCGTATAAGGCTGCGTAAAACCGGCTTGTGTGAAATGGTGTGAAAGTCGTTTATGAATCTGGCGGGAAATGACGTTTTGATAACCCATACTTACTTCGTAATTAAATTGGCGAAATGTGTTGTTGCGGATGCTTGCCGTGACGAGTCCGTTGAAACGCACAAAGGCTTTGGCTTTTTCGCCCTGTCCTTCCCAATCTTCGCGAGTTTGTAGCCCGATGGTGTCAAAAATACTCGAAGCAAGCACGGCATGTCCGCTTTCGTCCGTCAGATGCAGAATTGTCCCGACGCAAATCATCAACGCTTCTTTGAGCTGCGCGATTGAATAGCTGTGACCGGTTCGTTTGAGTTCCTGTTGAAGTTGATAAAGCGTAAATGTGACCGCCGCTTCGTCATTAAGAAAAATGCCTTGTCCTTCGGTGGCGAGTTTGCGCAACGCGTCTTCGACTAATTCTTCGCGTTTGCCCGGCAGGTAATCGCGCGAGACGCCGTCCGAATCCTGCACTCTCGCCGGAGCGATTCTAACGCGGTAACGACCGCCGCGGCACTCGAATTCACGCTCGACCGGTTCTAAAAATTTTTCCTGAATTCGTTCGACCCGCCCCCAGACGTATTTCGGTATAAAATCGTAGAGTTCGATGGTGTTTGAATAATCTTTTTCTGACGGATGAATTAGTTCAAAGAGTTTAAGCTGGGTCGGTTTGCTTGTTTTGTAATCTTCGAGCTTCGGTTTTACCGTCCTTCTTTTTTGCGGAATGGTAACCGTCTCTTCATCGATTTTACTTTTGGATTTTCTTTTGTTCATTATTTTGGTGTCATTCTGCTATTTAAGATACATTTTTTGGAGAGTCGTTTCAATTTATGAAAAATTTGATTTACAGCTGAGTGTCGGGGTTTTATAATTTCTCTGCCATCTTGGACTAAATCAAGAAAGCTTTGCCTGCTGGTTAACGAGTTCGATGGTATAATTAGGCATTGACAGTTCAAGAAAATTACTCAAGAGCGAATTCAAATAAATTATTTTACTAGAAGCTATCTCAAAAATACTTCTTCGCGTTCTTGGCGCTCCACTTTGCGATCTTTGCGGTTAATTTGTCCGAGTAATTTAACCGCAAAGATCGCAAAATGATTTTTGAGATAGCTTCTAGTAAGCTGTTTTGTTTCGTGTCCTTCTTCGTATTATTTCGTGGCTGATGTCTTGCTGTTTTCTCGTGTCAACCGCAACATAAACTCGGTCGAGGTTTTTAAGAAATCATCAACGGTTGAAATTTTGCGCGTGCGGCTTGGGAAGATTTCTGTACTTCATCGAGACGTTCTCAGTCTTGACTATCTCCCACTTTCGTAGCGCCCAGCCGGTTTTCAGCTCCCACTCGGTGTGAATTTGTCCGGCGAGGAAACGCTGGTCTCGCGCATTTGGAGTCGACCTGGTTTTGATGTCTAGGACGATTGTCGCGCGCCCACCTTCCATCTGTTTCTCGACGACGGTGATCTCTTTTGGTTCTTCTTCGTCAAACCCCCAACTGATCGGCTCGGCGGTTCCGGTTTCTTCCGGCACTTGCCTAATGCGCGTGTCGTTGATCCGCTCGCTGATTATGTCTTCGGTAAGTTCTGGCAAATCGTTTGATGCAGAGGAAGCAGGCGGACTCTGTTTGCCGCCGCCCTGCGAAGAATCTGGCGCACAGCCGAACGAGCAGGCTAGCAGCAAGGCTAATCCTAAAAATGATGAAAGTAAGAATGTCCGGCGCGGCACATTCCGAACGTGCCGAATCAATCCGATCGTTAGCGGTAAGAATTTATCTAGGCGCATATCTTTCCGGTTAGTCGCCTGCATAGCTAATCTCCATGCGGCGGATGTGCAAGCTGGCGAGAAAAAGCACGACGCCCGTAAATAAAAGAAGACTCGGCACGGAAATCCACGCGGGGGTCGGTTCGACCAGAACCGCGAACGGACCTTCGGACATCTGTACGGGGACGAGCGATTGCAGGTAATGAATCACGCTCAATTTCTTTAGCAACGGCGGCAGCAGAAAGTTGATAAACTCCCAGCCGTAGAGCAGCAAAGCCGGAATGATGGGATTGCGAAAAAACAGCCCGACGATTAGAAACACCGCGCCGTAGCCGACGCACGCGAGCATCGTTATTCCCAAATAAGCCAGCATCTGACTTGCGCCCGAGCCGTCGAAAAAATAACGCGCTGACTCTGACGGAAAACGCCAGAAGTACAGTATCAACATCGAGCCGACGGTCGTGATGCTGAATAACACGATTGTCGCAATGAGTCCTGACAGATACTTGCCGACGACAATGACTTCGCGCCGGACGGGTGCGAGAAAATAGTAGTGCAGGCTTCTGTCAACCACCTCGCCGCGAAATAAATTCATAAATACCCACGCGCAGCCGAAAAAGACGAGCGTGCGTAAAATCAACCCGCCGTAAATAACCGAATAAACTTTGCTCAATTCGCTGAAATTCTCAAGCTCGTCCGACGGCGGCGGAAAGAGCGCGAGCGCGGAAAGCAAAACGAGCGGAAGCAGAGCAATTAGATAAAGCAGAAAAGCGCGGCAGCTCAAGAAGTTTTTCTTGATTTCAAGATGCATGATCGCAAGCGTCTGCCGCGTCCACAGCGCCCACGAAGATGCTCTCGCGGCGTTCACGTTTGACAGATTCACATTTGCAGGATTCATATTCGCGGCGGGCTGTTCTTCAATCTCAGACGTCGAATTCATCAAGGTTGCCCTCCGTCGGATGTGATTAAGTATTGATAGACGGCATTCAAATCGTCATCGACGGGCGTAACCGATTCGACTTGCATCTTCTGCTCCGTGATCAACTTGTTTAGTAACAGATAGAAATCATCCGGTCGGCGAGTTTTAACAAACAAGCCTTTACGATCATTGTGTATGCGCGCTTCGACGGTATGCTCGTGTTCAAAAACGCGCGCGGCTAAGACTTGCGGCTCATCGCAGCGAATCAGAATCTGAATCGGATGTTCTTCGATCTCATCGCGCACGCCGTGTACTTCGCCTTCCGCGACGACATAGCCGTTATGCAGCAGCACGACGCTGTCGGACATCATATCGACTTCGTGCAGAATGTGGCTTGAGATGACAAGATACATTCCCGCGTCCGCGAGCGAGCGGAACAGACGAATTATTTCGGCACGCGCCATCGGGTCAAGTCCGTTCAAAGGTTCGTCCAGCACCAACACCGACGGGTTATGCGCGATTGACTGCGCGAGCCGGACGCGCTGCCGCATTCCCTTACTAAACGCCGAAACTTTACGGTCTGCCGCTTCCACTAGCGACACGCGTTCGAGCGCTTGATGCGTCAACTCACCGGTTTCCTGTTTCGTGTAGCCGTGAACGCGCAGATAAAATTCGATAAACTCGCGGGCGGTCGCGCCGCGCGGAAATGAATCGAACTGCGAACAGTAACCGAGCTTTTGAAAAAGCGCCTCGGGCGCGTCGGGCGATGTGCCGAGAACACTGATGCACCCTTGCGTCGGCTTGAGCAGCCCGGTCATCAAATTCATCAGCGTCGTCTTGCCCGAACCGTTCGGTCCGACGAGACTCGTAATGCCCGGCGCGATCTGCAAATTAACCCGATTGACGCCGAGAATCTCGCCATAGAATTTCGATACGTCTTCAAACACGATCATCTCGTCGGAAGATATGGACGCGGCGGGCAAAGTTGATGCGGTTGCTGCCGGAGACGATGCGGACTGCGATGACGATTCTGCTGTAGTTGATGTTGTAGTCGGCGTCATTTAATCACCTCGTAAGCGCGAACCTTGCGCGCGAGAAGCCAAACACATACGGCACAAATTATCGCGATGACCAGCCACGAAGCCCACAACGGCGGCTCCAACAGCGCGATGTCTACTAACTCATTGTCGTAGATGGGAGTGGTGACTCTTCCGCGAATTTGTCCGGTCTGCCGCACGAAAAGTCCGAACAATCCGCTCCAAACGCTTTTCATCGTCGCCCACAGACTTATTAAATGCCCGTTTCGCGTCAGAAAAAGCTCATTGACGATCTCGCCGAACGCGGTCGGCACGAAGAACATTCCCAGCAGCGCGCCGCTTGCCACCACGCGCCACTTGACGAGCGAAGACACGGCGAGCGCCAGTAAAGACAGCAGGATAATCCAGACCATACAACATGAGAAAATCGCCTGAATCATCCACAGATTCGCCCACAGCCACGCCAAACCAGCGAGCGACGCCTGAAAAAAGAAGATTAATAAGCCCGGAATCCAAGTAACCAGCGACAACAGGAACACGACGACCGCCATTTTGCCGAGAACGTATTCGGCGCGAGAAAGCGGGCGGCACAAATAAAGCGGCAAAGCGTTGTTCGACAAGTCGCGCGAGATGAGCGGCGGCGCGACGAGAACCGTCAGGATAAAAGCAAACGCGCATTGAACCTCCACGAAAGTTAGAAAAAACGAAGCGTCAATCGGCAACAGCTCGCGGACGTTTATTTGCAGCAGCGCGCGCGCGTTCGCATTGTGATGCAGATAGACAAGAATCGTCGCAATGAGCGGGTAGATAAAGCACAGGATAAAAATCGTCACGAGCAGCTTCGACTTGAAAACTTCGCGCAGGGCATAGCGCGGTATCACCAGAAAGCGCGACCACTTGGAGTGCGACTCGCCTTCATACGCCACGTATAAATGCTCATAAACCGCCATTGTCCACCCTCCCGTTTCCGTTCTCAACCGGGTTCCCGTTATTGGCTGACGTGCTCACGACTTCGCCCACGTTTCCGTTCTCCATCGCCTTCAGGAAAATGTCTTCGAGCGAGTCGCGCTTGAAATTGAGCCGCCTGATCTGCACCCCGTGTTCGAGCGCGAGGCGGTATAAATCGCTGATTTCGACTGTCTCCTGCATGATCAATTTTATGCGACGCTCGCCCGACAGAGCGTATTCGCATCCTAAATTACTAATAGCTTCGACAAACGCCGCGCGACTCCCGCCGCGAGTCTCAAGCTCAATAAATTTACGATTCGCCTTGCGCTCCTCTTCCAGATTACAGTTGGCGGCGATTTGCCCGTCCTTCAACACGAGAATCTCGTCGCAGCACTCCTCCACGTCGCGCAGCAGATGGGACGACAAGAGTATGCGCGCGCGTCCGCCGTCTCGAATCTGACGAACGAGCGAAATCATGCGGCTGCGCGTCGACGGATCGAGACCATTAGTCGGTTCATCTAAAATAATCAGTTTGGGTCCGTGAACTATCGCCTGCGCGAGCTTCGCAAGCTGCTTTATACCGAGCGAGTAACTGTCAACGGGTCTGTAACGCGCTTCTCCCAAGCCGACGAAAAAGAGAGCTTCGTGCGCGCGTTCGAGCGCGTGACTGGCGGGAATGCCGGAAAGCTCCGCCATTAGACGTACGAAGTGGACGCACGACATTTTGGCGATAAACGAATCGCTCTCCGGCATATAACCGACCGTCGCCCGCACCTGCTTGGCGTCCGTCGTAATGTCCTGCCCGAAGATGCGCGCCGTGCCGGAAGTCGGCGGATGAAAGCCGAGCAAAGTGTGAATAAGCGAAGTCTTGCCCGCGCCGTTCGGTCCGAGCAAGCCGATGGCGCGCCCGCCCAGTGTGCCGCTCAGAGATTTCAGAATCGGACGCCTTCCGAACGTCACGCTCAGTTGTTCCAGTTCGATAACACTTGTCATGCCGTTATCAATATAGGGTTATCAGTTTTAGTAACCACGCTCCATCATGACGCGTTATCATTTAGCAATTCGCCTAGGTTTCCGTAACTTCGCGCAAGGAAACCATTCGGCTGTTTTGCATTGTTCTCGCCCAGAATCGAACTCTTCGCCGATAAGGTCATCTATTTCTTCCATTTGCTGAACTCCAGAGCATTTTCCATCTTCGCGCATTCGATAAGTTCGGTAAATTTTATTTTGGTTGATTTCAACAACGTAACTCGTGCCATCAATGCTGCCATCTTCACAATTTGTTTCTGACGGATCACGAAGCGTTAATAATCCTTGTTCAGTAAGGTTTTTCCAGAAAGATTGCCAACCGGATTTCGGTGGATTCAATTCTTTTACTCCTGCTTGTTGAGGTTCAGCGTAATCGTCCGCTTTAACGTGAAAAGCCTTCCATTGATTGTTTGTGCGTTTTAAGATTACTCCTTCCAAATTTCCCAAACCAAATCCGCGCCAAACTCGAACTTCAATGTCGTCTCCTCTAAGGCTTATTTTCCTCAGTTCTTCGAGTCCACCGAGTTTTGTTGTTTTGTCAATCGTTTTGAAGAAAATTCGTACCCATTGAGAATTAGGTAATTCAATTTTGACTTTTTGAGATTCCCGATAGTAAAACCAACCGACTGCGGCAGAAATACCAAGAACAAAAGTCAATACTGCTATTAAGATTCGGGTAGAGTGATTAGACATACAAGTTTATTTTTACCACGAAAGCATCGAACACGACGAACAACGACGGACGCTTGAAAGCGTCCGTCGTTGTTCGTGCTAAATCGCGTTGTTTCTATTCATTACTTCTTCTCTACGTTTTTATCGCCCATTGCGTTCATTAAAATGTGCTGCATCTCGAATGAGTGCGGCAGACCGATAAGACTCGCCGGACTTAAGCCGAACGCACCGCCCTCGGTGTTCGCCGCAAGCGTAATGCGGTCGCCCTGCGCGTAAGCATAAGCTAGAGTCGGCGGCGCATTCGCGTCAATCGAGCCGAGCGCCTGACGGTCTTTCTCTGCCTGTTCTCCGCCCGCATTCTTCATTCTTTCCGCGAGCGGTTGAAGGAGCGGCGCGAGATCGTGATAAAGAAGCGCGGAGAAATTCGTGTTGCCGTCCTGCGGCAGCACGCTCATAAATCTCGATGAACGAACCAGTGTGTTGCCCGCATCGCGATTCGCAATTGACTGTTCGAGCAGCGCGCGGCGCGGCGCGGCGACGAGGTAACCGTTCGCATATGTGTAATGCACCTCAACTCCCGTGTCAGCAGATTTTATCGAGTAATAAGTGCGGTTGCCCGCCGTCGTATTCTCCAGGCTCAGTTTGCCTTTGCCGTGCAGCACGGAAAACTGATTCAGCTTATCGATTGCGCGCTGGAACGTATCTTGCAATTTCGCCTGGTCATAAACTTCAAGCACGACCTTCCACGAAGGCGTCGGGAAAATAGGACCGTCGATCGCGAAGGCAAACTCACCGCCGAGCGGCGCGGCAAAGTCATTGCGAATATCGAAACCCTGCTGCTTTTGGATGTCCTGCATATGGCGTCGCAAATCAGGATCGACCGTCTCTAAAAATCCGAGCAGATCGTCAACCAGCAGTTCAGGCTTTTTGACGACAAATGCGGTCGCGACATTCGCATTCGCCGAGATGAAATCTAATGCGCCCATCGAACCCGGCGCAGCTAGCCACGACGCGATGCCGCGATTAGGTTCATTGAACGTTAGCGCCGCGCGGCTCAAAGTTTTGCCGTCCACTTCCTTCTGTTCGACGACGAAGTCGCGCAAGTTCATTACACCAAGCTGTTTGAAACCTTCGAGACGACGATCCGCGTCCGGCTTCGTATCTTTGTTAACCGTTTGCGCAATGATCTTTTCGAGGTCGGCGGCGACGACTAATCCCGCGCTGTCTCTGTAAATATCGTTAATACGTTGATGAAATGCCGAATCCTTAAAGCGATTCGTATCCGGCGCATTCAATGTCGTCGCAAGCCCGCGCAAACGCTCGATCTGCGGAGACGCGGCGAAGATGTCGTTGTGAATCCATACATACACTTCGGATTTCGCGTTAGGCTTTTTTGCAGTCGCGCCGTTTGCCTGCTCATTAGTCGTCGCGGCTGGAGTTATCACGCTCGCTGTCAACGGGTCGTCAATGATGCTAACGTTAGGCGCGTCGTTCAACTCTTTCGCGAAGCGCGCCAGTTGTCCATCGAGATACGTGCGGAAGCTCGCCCCGTTCTTTACTTCGCCCAACACAAGAATACCACTCGGCTCGCCTTTCGCGTCCATCTCGCCGCTGACGACAATCTCGTCTCCAAGCTGCGAACCAAACTCGCGCACACGCGTAATTGTCTGCTCGTTCAAGCCAAAACCGTCGCCCTTTTTACCTTTCCACCATTCTGCGAGCGCCGGATTCTGGCTGATACGCTCTTGCATAATGCGCTGCGATGCTGCAAGCGAGTCGGTCAAGTTCGGCAGCGCCGCGTAGAAGACAGTGTTCTCAGAAAGGACATCGACAAACTTGGAAGAATAGCGCACGCCGGGTAATTGGACGCGCTCATTAACGTCGTGTCGCAGTTTCGCCAATTCTGAAACGAGATTGGCATAACGCGCCGCGTTGCGGCTCCACGCGACGTTTTGCTGGACAGGCGTTCTGTCCAGACTACGGTTAGTTGTCGTCTGATCGCCGGGAAGCAAGGTTTCGTCTTTGCCCGCGTGATTGACCTGCACTTCGCCCTCAACCACCGAAATGCGCGAACCCTTCGTGCCGCTTTCGACCGCGAAAATTGTGCCTTTGACGGAGACGAGCGAATCGGGCGTCTGAACATACAGGCGACCGTTATGTTGTTTTGCAGCTTCAACAATTACATCGCCGCGTTCTAGCTGAATTGTTACTCCGCGCCGATTTTCGCTCACCGAAAACTCGGAGCGTTCGCGCATCTCAACCGTCGAACCGTCCGCGAGTCGCAGTAGCGCCGTCGAATCCTTTGTCGTGCGCACGCGTTCGCCTTTCTGCAATTGCTCGCCCGGCGCAAGCTGGCGACTCTGAGCGTCAGAAACCACATAAACCGCTCCGTTTTCACTTTCGACCGTCGCCGCAAGCGTGCGCCCAGACCAGTCGAGACGCTCGGATACGAACAACCCTGCCAGTCCGACACAGATTACAATCGCGGCGGCAACGCTCCAGCGCGCAACATTATTTCTGCTCCATCCGTTCATAAATGCCCGTTGCTGTCCTCGCGCGGGTTGACGAGCGCCAGCCGTCGCAGGGTTTGGAGTCTGGTCCGGGCTTTGGAATTTTAGCGCCCGCCGACACGGAATGCACTCGTTCGTATGGTCTTTTAAGAGCAATGAGCGAGCCGTGGAAAGTTTCCCGTCAAGATACGCCGGAATGAGCGATTGAAAATCCGTGCATCCATCAATATGTTCGGCAGTGTTGTTAGTGTTCATTGTATTTAATTCTCCTAAACTTAAAGTTGCGGACGTTGAAGCGAAATCGTCGTCCGTCATCTGTTGACTGATTCGCGCCCAAACGCTTGTCGCGGATTGGTTTACGATTGATTCGTCGATCTGCTCGTCGCGTATTTCACGCGCGGCAGCGTCGATGATTGCGTCCAAATTTTGTTTATTATGCTTCATGATGTTTCTCCAAATAATTGCCGATTTCTTTGAGCAAGCGCGTTCTGGCGCGGTGCAACGTGACCGCAACGACCATTTGTGATGTGCCTAAAACCTGTGCGATGCGATTATTGTCGTAGCCTTCAAAATAACGGAGCGCAAACGCGGTCGCGGCGCGCCCTTCGAGTTTTGTGACCGCACGGCGAATAAGTTCGCGCAGTTCAACGTCTGCAAAATCGTCTTCGGGACTCGGAGGCGAGAGCTTCTGGCTTTGATTAAAATCTTTGACATCCAAAGAGACTGAATTGGCGCGCGCGCGGCTTCTTATCAAGTCGAGCGAGGCGTTGACCGCCGCTCGATGCAGGTAGCCTCCCGGGTTCGGCGAAAGATCGCGCCGGTTCGGAGTGAGCCGCAGAAAGATAGTTTGCAACACGTCCTCCGCGTCGCTCCGGCTGCCCGTAATACGATACGCGATGCGGAAAATCGCTTTATGGTAATCACGAAAAAGAACCGCGAGTTCTTCAAGCTCCGCATTTCCCGCAATTGTTTTATGCGGGGTCGCGTTTTTTGCAGAGTCTATTAAATCGCTTGTTAACAGCGTGTTGGCGGCGGTGTTCGCGTTAATCTCCTATGAATCGTCATCTACAAATATAAACGTGCGCGGGGGCGGATTATTAACAACAAAGAAAAATAAATTTTCACATCTGTTGAAAGAATTATATCTTCTTTAGGGAAATAACCGTTTTAATCGAGGGGCTTTCGATTTCTTTATCCCTCGAAGGTATTGATGAGGCTCATCGATACCACAACTGGTGTAATAGAGATTTCTGTTGTGAGATACAAAAAATTAAAACTCAACCGATATACTCAACACCATTTCATCGTTTTTTCAGTCTATTCGATGACAGACTCAATGCCTGCCAACGCGCGATTGACTAAAACCAGTTCGCGCTTTACACATTAAATGAAGTCGAACTCAGCTCGAGCAAATGTTCTAAACCTGCTGACCTTCTCAAAACCGCCGAACAAGATGCCGCGCTCGATATTAAAGCCGTCGATCCTGAAAACAATCAAAGCGTTCTCTGCCTTCAAGCAATATGCTCTCAAAAGAATCGCTTCGGCGATTGTCCATTTACCCACCTATTTTCCAAGCAAATTTTCCGGTCAATGAAATACCGTCGTCATTTGCGTAATCATCAGAAAATTACGACGTTCACAATAATCACATGCCGAAAATGTAGATTTGCCGATACGGACGTAATTGAGTCCATCGTGCTGGTAGCATTGACGGCAAAGCTCAGCTGGATAACTGAAGAAGATTCGTTCGCCGGTACATAAATCATCGTATTAAAGTTCATTTTCTGTTTTGCTAATGTCAAAAAATTAAATTATTTGAAACTACTCAACTGAAACCGATTTTAGTAATGACAGGTAAATGTATGTATTGTGATTATATTTATTGTTTTTAACTACTTATAGCCTTGATTTTAAGCAAGCAGTAAATTTATTAAAATTGTTATCGGACGCTAATGAAGAAAGCGAATAGGATATTATGGTAAAAACCAACGGTCGAAAAATTTTATTTATTAGTCTCGCCGACCTCTTCCCAGATTTTGTGACCGCGAGTTTCGCGCAGGAAGATTGAACCTACAACGAATGTGATTCCGGCGATTATCATGGGATAATAAAGTCCGGCGTAGATATTTCCCGTTTCGGCAATAACCGATAAACCGATGAGCGGCAGCAACCCGCCGAACACGCCGTTGCCTATGTGATACGGCAAGGATAGCGCCGTATATCTTATTTTCGCCGGAAATGCTTCAACCAAAAACGCCGCAATCGGACCGTAAACCATCGTCACCCAAAGCACTTGAATAAAAATCAGCAAAATTAATGTTCGAGCCGTGCCGCTGCCGAGCAAATCGCCGAAAGTCGTATAAGGCAAAACCTTTTGCGCGGCGATTAAATTGCCGCCCGCGTCCAGAGATTGCGGCGTCAGACTGATTGCGCCCGTTACCGGATTTTTTGCGAAGTCGCCGTGACGACGTTTGAACCGGCAACCGACTGCATCGCTCTATAAATCGGAATATAACTGATTACCGCCAAAAGAAGACCCGCCATAATAATCCATTTGCGCCCGATGCGGTCGGACAATGCGCCGAATACGACGAAAAACGGCATTCCGAAAAGCAGGGCGATGGCGACGATGTAGTTTGCCGAAGTCGCGTTGACGTTCAAAGCTGAAAAATTGGCGATTCCTTCATTCGCAGACGAATGTAAAGCGAAACCGCGACTAGGAAAATCGAAATCAGAAACGGAATTCGCCAACCGGCAAAGCCCGCAGTTTTTCCGCCGAATTGGTCGGCACTCATCGTGTTTTGAACCGTTAGAATCACGGCTAACGACAGAAAAAGCCCTAAAGTTGCCGTAATTTGAATAAACGAAGTGTAATAACCGCGCTTATTATCGGGAACGTGTTCGGCGACATAAACCGCCGCGCCGCCGTATTCGCCGCCGAGCGCCAGACCTTGCAGTATGCGTATGAGCAATAAAATAATCGGCGCGGCATTGCCGATTTGCTCGTAGGTCGGCAGACAGCCGATGACCGCCGTCGCGCCGCCCATAATCAAAAGCGTTACGAGAAAAGCATATTTGCGCCCGACTAAATCACCAATTCTACCAAAAAACAACGCCCCGAACGGACGCACGATAAAACCGACGGCAAACGTCGCCAGATAAGCGATATACGCGAAAGTAGCGTCGCCCGGCGGATAGAAAAGCGGCGAGATAACAACCGCTAAACTGCCGAAAATATAAAAGTCATACCATTCAATCATCGTCCCGACGGACGATGCGGCGATGACCTGCCAGATTTTGCTTTTCGAAATGCTTTGCTCGGAAATTCCAACCGAATCGGTTTGCGATGCCGTCATTTTATTTTCTCCCAAAAGATTTTGAAATTGTTAGCCGGACAATTGTTTTCTATGCCGCGCGAGTATTCTTAAAACACACGCTTCTTTCCTTAAATTAAAAGATTGAAGCGGGTTAAATAGAAAAAGGTTATTTTATTTGCCGCATTAAATGTGCTAAAGGCGAGCCACACGCGCTCACGCGGTTCGCGCCGTGATGGAAGGCGTGGCGTTTAGTCTCTGCGATTCGTTTGAAATTTTCCGTGAAATGAACGCGGCGATTGAAAAGATTCGTTTAGGCGGCGGCGGCGCGAAATCGGTTTTGTGGCGGCAAATTCAAGCGGACGTTTACGGGCAAACGGTGGAAACGATTGCGGCGGAAGAAGGCGCGGCGTTTGGCGCGGCGCTGCTCGCCCGAGTCGGCGCGGGCGCGTGGAAATCGGTTGACGAAGCGTGCGAAAAAACGATTCGCGTCGCCGAACGAATCAAGCCGCGCGTCGATTCGTCTGAAATTTTGAATCGTAATTATAGGGCGTACAAATTACTTTACGCGGCGCGGCGCCCGGCGATGAAAATTATCACCGGCGAAAAATAATTTTATAAAACAGCAGACAAGGAGTTTCCAGATTATGAGCAATGATAAATTCGCGCCGCGTCCCGAACACAAATTCACATTCGGATTGGCACGCTTATCGAACAGAAGATTACGAAGGCGTCAAGGATTTTGCGCGCGGCTGTATGCGGACTTATTTAATTTTGAAGGAGAAGGCGAAACGGTGGAATGAAAACACCGAAATTAAAGCGATTCTAGTGGAAATCGAAGAAACGAACAAAGCGCAAACACTCAGAAAATTCAGCGCTGAAAATTCCGCCGAATTGCTCGCGCAGAATTTCGACCGCGCCGCGCTTTCCGCGAAAGGTTTGCAATACGAACGTCTCGACCAGTTGACGATGGACGTTTTGTTCGGTGTTGAATAAGCAGCCGCGCAAAATTATTTTATGAAACCGTCCCGCTTCGCGTTGGCACAGATTCACACGGATAAGAAAAGATGAAAATCTTGGATTCGTTTTTGTCAAAAATATCTGTGTCTATCTGTAAAATCTGTGGTTTCAAATTCTTAAAAATTAATTCTGTGACGTTGCTTAATTGTCGGACGTTAAATTGTCTTTAGAAGAATCCGTAGTTCATTCGACCAAACTACTTTTTACTTTACGCCGAGTTTCGACCGGCGTTGATAATGCCGAACGAGCAGCGCATCACGAGTTTTTCATAGGCTTTTCGTTCGTTTTCGTTTAATTCCGGCAACTCGCGCATTTTCGTCAAAGCGAATTGTTGAATCGTTGTTAAAGGAAGCATAATTCGCTCGCGCGTCTGGATTGATTGTTTTTCCACCGGATAGTCCGCCATCAATTCGCCGTTGCCGGAAATCAGCGAAAGATATTTTCGTGTCAGTTGAAATTCAGCATAAATTTTTCGCCACAATTCTCCAAAAATTTCGTGTTCGGCTAAAAATTCGGTCAGCGGAAAAAAGGATTTGAGCATTGCCATTTCGCAATTGTCGAGCAAGGCTTTGAAAAATGCGTTTTCCCGATACATTGCTTTTATTTCCTCGATTTCTCCTTCCGTTTCCATCTTTTGCAAAGCCGCGCCGACGCCGTAAAAACCCGGCACGTTTTGCTTTAACTGACTCCACGCTCCGACAAACGGAATGGCGCGTAAATCTTTTAATTCCAATTTCGTCCCCGAGCCGCGTTTTGCCGGACGACTTCCGATATTCGTTTCCGAATAAAAACGCAGCGGGCTGACGTGCAGAAGATAATTTAAAAAAGACGGATTCGTTTTCAATTCTTCGTAAGCCCGCAAACTTTCGTTTGCCAAACGCTGCATCAGATTTTCTTCGGCGGCGGTAAAAGTATTTTTCCGCGCGGCAAATAAATGATTGTAAATTCCGGCGTGGAGAAGCTGTTCGATATTATATTGCGCCGCGTCAATCGTCCCGAAATTCGACGAAACGGTTTGACCCTGCACGGTCAGTTCGATTGCTTCGTTCGAGATATTTTCGCCCATCGAAGAATAAAATTTGTGAGTTTTGCCGCCGCCGCGCGCGGGCGGTCCGCCGCGCCCGTCGAAAAAGATGACTTTAATTCCTTGCGCTTTTGAAATTTCGGTAAGTTGGTCTTTTGCTTTGTAAATATTCCAGTTCGCCGCCAGATAACCACCGTCTTTTGTGCCGTCGCTAAAGCCGAGCATAATCGTCTGCGTGTCGTTGCGGCGCTTCAAATGTTCACGATAAAGCGGAATTTCATACAACCGTTCCATCACTTCGCCCGCATTTTTCAAATCCTCAATCGTTTCGAAAAGCGGCACGATGTCAATCATCATTTCTTCAATTTTCCAGCCGCCGAGCAACAGCAAACCGAAAACCCCGATTGCGTCGAGCGCGGTTTGACACTGGCTGATAATGTATCGATGGCAGCTTTCCGCGCCGTTTTGCCGCTGAATCGTTTTTATGGCAGCGACGGTTTCGAGCGTGTCGCGCACCAAATCGTCCTGAAAAATACTCGCGTCGACCGAATTGAGATTTAAGAGAATTTCGATTTTTTCCGTGTCGGGAAGCGATGCGTAATTTTTCGGCAAAGCGTCGGAATCGGCGGCAACGCTTTCGAGAATTTGATGATGCGCGCCGCTTTCCTGACGAATGTCGAGCGAAGCGAAATAAAGCCCGAAAAGCTCGACTTTGTAAATCAAGTTCTTGACCAGATGAACGAACAAACCGTCGTGCCGTTCGAGCAATGTTTGACGAATTTCGAGTAATGGCGCGAGAATTTCCGATTTTGACAAATTCGCGGATTGATTTGAAACGAAAATGTTTTGATAAAGTTTTTGTTCGAGTTCTGACAAAACGGTTTCAACGCCCGCAAACGTCAGGCGGCGTTTCATCTCGCGCACGTCCCGGTAATAACAGCGCAGAATCGCGTTTCGCAACGCTTCGGCAACTGCCAAAGTCGTCTCGACCGTCACAAACGGATTGCCGTCGCGGTCGCCGCCTGACCAGAAACCCATTCTGATTGGCGCAACTTCGGTTTCGAGGAAATCGTTCAGCTTCGCGGCGACGTTTCCCGCCGCTTCGTAAAAAACGTTTTCCAGATACCAAATCAAGCTCACCGCTTCATCAAACGGCGTCGGTTTTTGTTTTTTGATAAACGGCGTTCGCCCGAGCTGCTGCAAATACGTGTTGATGTTTTCGATGTTGTTTCCGGTAATCTCTCCGGTTAAATCGTTAATAATTCCCAAAACCGAGCCGGGATAAAACTGCGTCGGGTGCGCCGTCAAAACAAGCCGGACGTTAAACCCGCGCAGTTTTTCGCCCAACTCAAATTGCCAATTGTTTTGCCGCGCGGTCGATTCGAGATGTTTGAGCGTTCCCGTGCCGTGCGAATCGATGAGTGCGGAAAACGCCGCGTCTTCGAGCGCGTCGAAAAGGACGACTTGCCGTTCGGCATACTGCACAAAACGAAACAGCAATTCGGTTTTTTCTGCTTCCGTCGACGTCGAAGCGTGATTGCCGAAAAAGTTTTCGGCGATTTTTGAAGGACTCTGCCCGCGCTCGTAACCCGTTTCGCAGTCGGTCGAAAAAAGCGACAGCAAAATACCCGTTTTCTCGATGCGGTCAAACGGCAGTGATAGAAACAAACTGTTGAAAAGCTGAAACTTGATGCCGACTTGATTTTGAAATTCCTGTTCTCCCGACGAATTTTGCTTCATAAAATATAAATTAAAACACCGGAAGTCAAATTTTTAACGTCCGGCTTTTATCATCACCGAATTGCCGCTCAAATTCGCCGCTCGCGCCGTAACTGAGATTTTACCGGTGTTTCGATTGGCTTTGACCATTGCCAAACATTTTCCCTGAAACGCCTTGCGCTTTGTCGCCTGAAACGAATCGTGGTCGGCGTTGTCCGCGCCGTCGACGACGGCGATAAAACCCGCGCCTTGCGCGTCAAAATTAATCAAATCATTCGCGTTCGGCACAATCACGCCGTTTTCGTCCGTTACGGTTGCGGTTACGAAAGCAACGTCGTTCCAATCGTTTGCAAGATTCGTTTTATCGACTGACAGCAGTATTGACAATCGCCTGATACAAAACCGGATTTGAAATGTCCCAGCGGATTGGATTTTTAACCGTCATCTGTTTTTCAAAATCAAAAGTTTTGCCTGGTTCTATCGTTTGCGAATTCGTCTCCGTAGTTTGAACGATTTTGCCATTCGGCGCGACAAGCGAGATTTCGAGCGAAACCGTCTGCGGCGTGTTCGCTTGATTGACGACTTCGCTGCGCACTTTGACCGTCGCCTGATTTTCACTGATTTGCGGCGTGGAAACAAAAGTCCCCCATTGTTTGATATGCACTGCATCCGTCACAACGAGCCGAACGTGGCGGTAAATTCCAGCGCCAGTATACCAGCGCGAAGCGGGCTGCCCGGAATTATCGGCGCGAACGGCGATAATGTTATCTTTGCCGCTTTCGCTTTGAATGTAATCGGTTAACTCATAGCCGAAACTAACGTAACCGTATGGACGTTTTTCCAAATGAACGCCGTTTATCCAAACGTCGCTGTTCGCCATCACGCCGTCAAACTCGATAAACACGCGGCGATTGTTCATAGCATTTGGAACAGTGAAATGTTTGCGATACCAACCGACGCCGCCGGGCAAAAATCCGCCCGCGCCGCCCGTCGGATTTTTTTCGTCAAAAGTGCCCTCGATACTCCAATCGTGCGGCACGTTTAATTTTCGCCACGTTGCATCGTCAAAACCTGCGTTCGCGGCATTTTGGGCGTCGCCTTTAAAAAAAAGCCAATTTTCATCGAACGAATTTGTCAGGCGAACCTGCGAAGAAATGCCGACGGCGGCATCGGCTGCGGTGACGGAAAAACCAGCAACAGCGATTATTACTGCCCAACAAAAAAATAGACGTTTGAAAAAAGCGTTTTTCTTAATCAACATTCACATTTGTTTGGTCATCTCTGTAAATTGGAGCGGGAATTTGGACTAGCGAAGAATTTATCACAGAACTGTTTTCTTTCTCAGATGAAAAGTCGAAAAACACTCGACCTCTTCGAAAAAGCGAAACTTATACAAAATCATACTGCGAATACATTATTTCTGCTCTGCTTTCAGATAATTTTCAAGTTTTCGATTAAATTGTCCGTATCAATGAACATTAATGAATTTCCGCGAGACGGAACCGAAGTATCAAAAAAGGAGTCCGTTGAGTTGAATTATTCAATTAGCCCTATTTTTTTTGACATAGTATTTTATTATGTCTTCGGAGCCATGTGCGCCAACAGTATTGATAAAGTAGCCTTCATACCAAAATTCCCACTCAATAATTGTTTTTTTTCAATTCCGAAATTTGCTTGGAAATTTTCTTAACCGTGATTGATTTTATCGTTTGCACAATTTTCGTCGGACTATTAGTCGGAACACTTTGCATTAATAAATGAATGCGTTCGCTAAAATTAATTTAAACTTAATAATATCGTCTTTGTAATATAGCTTATGATAATAGCAATTACCAAAAGCTATTACTTTTTCAAACTATAATTCTTTTGAGGATTCTACTGACCACTTTCACACGCAAACGGCTTACTTTTTAATTTGTGGAATGATCCCCGTTTCGATAAGCCACATTTCGCACAGATTTGTCCATTCGGCAGTCGAGCCGGGATTATTGCGCACGGCGATATTGTGTCCGCCGCTCGGAAAAACGTGCAGACTCGCGCCGATATTTTTGTCTAAAAGAGCATTGTAAAACAGCAAGCTATTATGCGGGTTGACAGCTTTGTCGTCCGCCGCGTGAACGATAAAAGCCTTCGGTGTCGTCGCCGTCACTTGCTTTTCGAGCGAATATTTTTCCGTTAATTCCTTTGACGGATTCGCACCCAAAAGATTTTCCCGGCTGGTCGCGTGCGCGTATTCGTCCATTGAAATGACCGGGGAAATTAATATCATAAAATTCGGCGCGAAAGATAATTTATCCAAACCGTCGCCGATTTTCGCCGCGTCGGTAGTCGCCGTTCCCAGATTTGCCGCCAGATGTCCGCCGGCGGAAGTTCCTAAAACTCCGATTTTGTCCGGCTTGATTTGCCACTTTTCGGCGTTTGTTCGTATCAAACGCATCGCTCTTTGCGCGTCCTGCAAAGGCGCGATTTCTCGCTGTTTTAAGTCGGGCGAATTCGGCAAACGGTAATTTAAGACGAACGCCGCGATTCCGAGAGTATTAAACCATTTCGCCAACTGCATTCCCGAAACTTGATAGGCGAGACGCTCGTAACCGCCGCCCGGACAAATCAAAACCGCCGCGCCTTTATTTTCCTGAACCGAAGGAAAAAACGCGTAAAATCCGGGCATTCCGACCTGATAAACACGCTCGTTGCGAATGTCGTCCTTCAAATCCATTCCTTTGGAATTCGGCATTTTACCTTTTTCCCACAGCGGAAAAAATTCCTGCGCGCTGACGAGGAAAGGTGCGACCAACAAAATCAACAGCGAACTTAAAATTAAACGAGCAATCACAGTTTTTCGTCCTTTACTTTGCGCCGACTTTTTCCCCAGCCAGCATTTCTTCGTGCGTCGGCATTTTAATTAAATCTTTCGTCGAATTCGGGTCAGCCGCAGCGTTTAATAAATTTTCCGCAAAAATTCGCGCCGCCGGGTCAATTGCTACCGATTCTTCCAAATCCAAATCGCAGACCCAAACGCGACCTTTGCCGACGGGAATTTCAAACAAAACGGTTTGCATAAATTCCGAAACTCGGTCGAGCGCGATGTAGCCGTGCGCGGGAATAAAACGAATCAATTCACGCGCCGCGCCCGCCGGATTTAACTTGTGCGATTCGCTTGCCACCAACGCGCGCCAATCGCCGGAGCGCGCCCACCATTTCAAATCCATCGGCTGCAAATCGGCGGCTAATTTCGTGCCGGTTGCCGGAGTCCAATCGGCAAATTCGCCGTTGACGTTTTTGACTGCTGAAACGTCGTTCGGGAACAAATCCTGAATTTTCTTGCCGGGCGAAAAAACGATGACGGTCGCGCCGTCGTTTGCGGCGTTGTAAAATTTTCCGCCTTTTTTCAATTCGGCGAGCGTCGCGTTTTTCCCGACGAAAACGACGGAATTGTTCGACGCGTCTTTCGCCGCGTTTTGAAATTTCTCGCCAACGAGCTTCGACATTTCCGCGCCGAGCGCAACATTAACGGCGGTGGATTGCAATTTATTTAGTGAACGCGGGCGCGGGAAAATCTCTACCTCGTCGACGGTGCGGCTGATTTCCGAGTCGCCCTGCAAAAGTCTGGTAATTAAATTCAATTTCGCGCGCGAATTTATGCCGTTAGGAATTTTAATTTCGCCCGAAACTTTTGCCGTTTCGTAATATTTCAGGTTCGCTGGATTACCGAATTTTGCCGACGAAATTTGTTTGCCGTTGGCGCCGACGAACGAAAACTCGATTTGTAAATTCTTAAAGTCTCGAAACTGTTCGTCGTCGTTTGTCACATAGACCGCTGTTTTTACTGCGTCGCCGGCGTAAAATCTGCGCTGCGCCGTTTCCAGCGCCAGACCGACGGGCGCGAAGGCGTATTTTACCGCCTCTAAAACCGGGTAAGGTTTGACCGTATTGGCGTCGTAAGAATGTGCAAACCAGCATTCGGCGGAAAACAGAAGAAATCCGGCGGTTTTATCGCCGCGCTGAAAACGCAGTTGCTCGGCAAGCCGTTTAGTCACGATTCGCTGATGTTCGAGAAAAACTTTCGGGTCGCTGCCCGGATAAGCGTGAACGCCGACCCACGACTGCGGCGACCTTTGATTTTTCGTGTAAGTAAAAGTCGGCAAACCCGTGTCCAAATCCGGGTAGCCGGTCGCCATTTCCTGACCGATAAACGGGCGATTGTAATTCGCGTCCTTGCGTTCTTTTTCAAAAAGCGAATCGGTGACAAACGGCGAGTCCGCGTACCAGCCGCGGTAGCTGTGAATGTCGTCGATGTCGCCGTCGTCAATGTTATTCGGCTTGATAACTTTTTCATAAAGCCCGGTTTCACGAATATATGACGACGAAACGACGGTCGGGCGCGTCGCGTCGAGTTCGCGCGTTTGTTTGACGATTGCCGAAAGCTGTTTCCACTTTTCGACGTTTTCCGCGTCGCGCAGCAGCATTTCATTGCCGATTGTCCAAATTAAAACGCTCGGATGATTGCGAATGCGCCTGACGACATCGGCGTTTTCCATCTGCCAATGCTCGAATAAATCCGGCGGTGTCGCGCCGATTTTACCCACAAAAGCCCACGGGCGAATGCCTTCGACGCTGACGCCCAAACCGATTTCGTCCGCCGCGTCGAGCCACGCTTCGTTCCACGGCGTCGCGTGCGTTCTGGTGACGCGCTGGTTGTTGTCGTGCATCAATTGAATCAGTTTCCGCGCCAGTTTCGCGTCCCACGGATTTTTGCCGTACGGCAGTTGATTGGCGCCGCGCAGCCAATACGGTTTGCCGTTTAAAAAGAGTTTATTGCCGCGCGCTTCAAACGTGCGAAAGCCGACTTTTTGCGCGAATTTATCCAAAACTTCGCCGCGCTCGGTTTCGAGCGTTACTTCCAATTGATAAAGATTCGGTTCGGCGGGCGTCCAGAGTTTCGGTTTGAGATTTTTAATTTCGAGCGTCGCCGTCGATTTCCCGCTCGAAAGTTGAATTTTTTGCGGCTCGGCAAAGGCGAAAACTTTGTTTGTTTTCTGGTTGAGCCAGCGCGCTTTTAAAATTGCATTTTGATTGGAACCGAGAGCGTCGGCTTCGACGTTGACTTTGGCGCCCGTCAGCGTCGGCACAAAATAAATGTTTTCGAGTTTTGCCGCACCGCGCACGGTTAAACGAACCGGCTGCCAGATGCCGTGTAAATCGTAAGCGCGGTTATCGGCGACGGGCGCGAGCGGTCCGAACATTCCTTTGCTCATACTCAAAACTTTGGAAGCGGTTAAATTAACCGATACGGCTTGTCCCAGAGAAACGGTCGAGACGGGAATTTTCTCCATCGAAACATAGACGGCGAGCAGATTTTTTCCGGTATGCAAATGCGCGGTTAAATCAAACTCGAAACGGCTGAACATTCCGGCGTGTTCGCCCAAAAGTTTTCCGTTCAGGAAAACTTTGCTTTTCATCGCCACGCCGTCGAACTCTAAAAACAGGTGTTTTCCGTTCGGCAATTGCGGCGCGTCTAAAATTATTTTATACCAACCGGCATCCGCCTTTTCCGTGTCAAAGCCGAGTTTTTTCAACCGCGCGTCTTCAGACTTTTTGAAATCTTCCGAATCGTCGAGCCACCAGCGGACGCGATTTAAAAACTGCGGCACGGCTACGGGAAAATCTTCGTTGCCCGGCAAAATCGTTTCGGTTTTTTCGCCGTTTTTGACGGCATAATCTGGACGATAAAACCAATTCCCGGTTAAATCGACGCTCGCGCCGTTCGGCATTTTCACGGCATTGATTTTGACTTCGCCGCCGGTAAGTTTTTGGGCGAAAATCTCCACTGAAAACACGAACAAAAATAAAAGCGCAAATATAATTTTGGTTCGATGGCTCATAATAAATCTGTATTTGTCCGTAACATCATATTTTTCGCCATTTTCATTTTATGAATTGACGCCCGATGCGAGATAACCGCCGTCGACGGCAATCGTCTGTCCGGTAATAAACGATGCCGCGTCGGAGGCGAGAAAAACTGCCGCGCCGGTTAATTCTTCCGGTTTGCCAAAGCGTTTCATCGGCGTTCGCATCAAGATTTCGCGCCCGCGCTCCGTGCCGTGCAAAAGTTTTTCGTTTAATTCGGTCGGAAAAACGCCGGGAACGAGGGCGTTGACGTTGATTCCGTCTTTCGCCCATTCCGCGCCCAAACTTCGCGTTAAAGCCAAAACTCCGGCTTTCGACGCCCCGTAAGCGGCAACTTCGTGAAACGCGACGAACGACGCGAGCGACGCGATGTTGATTATTTTTCCTTTTCCCGATTTCTTGAGCGGGGCGTAAAACGATTGACACGCCCGCAGAGTGCCGTTCAGATTCGTATCTAAAATAGCCTGCCAATCATTTTCATTGATTTCGGCAGTCGGCGTCCGCGCCGTCCGACCGGCGGCGTTGACTAAAATATCTGCGCCGCCGAATTTTTCCAAAACCGCGTTGCGCAAAGCGTCGATTGATTCGCGGCTCGAAACATCAACAGTTTGCAGCAAAGTTTCGCGCCCGGTATTTTCGATTTCCGCACATACTTCGGCAACCAATTCAACGCGTCGTCCGCTCGGCACAACGTTCGCGCCCGAACGCGCCAGCGCAACCGCGATGGCGCGCCCTAAACCGGAAGTTCCGCCGATGACGACTGCCGTTCTATTTGATAAGTCCGTAATGTTTTCCGGTCTATTCATAATTTTTTGCCCGCGAAACACACTAAAAACACGAAAGAAAAATTAATAAGAAATTTGCTGACAATTCAATTAAAAATTTCGTCTGTTTTGCGTATTTCGCGAACGTAATTTCTTTATTCCAACCCGACCCAACCGCGAAAATTGCCCGAAAAAAGTTTCGCCGCGTCGCGTTCGATTTCGGCTCGTGTGACGCGCCGACCGTCATTCCAAAGCGCGGCGTAAGACTCTAAAAGCGCGTCGGCGATAATGCGGCGCGAATGATGCCATTTGTAAATCAGCTGGTCTAAAATTCGCGCGTCCGAATGCTGCGGAATAAAGCTCGTGCCGAGCATTTCAAAGCGTTCGCGCGTGATTTCGGAAATAATCGAGGAGTTATTCAAAAACCACCAGCAGCCGAACGGCATCAGATTCGCAAATTTTCGGGCGACGACGCACAATTCGTGCTGATTTTCCCTTGAAAGAAACGTGACTAAAAATTTTACTTCCGGGTTTTTCGCGCAGATTCTCGAAAGAATCGAAACGTCGGCGCGTCCCAAACCGTCGCCGGCTAATTTCAATGCCGGATTGACTTGGCGGCGGACGCCAATCATCAAAGCGAGCGAAATATTGTGAGCTTTGCAAGTCGGCAAAACGACTTCTTTGAGCAGTTTTCCGCGCGGGCTTTCTTCCGGGTAAGCAAAATCGTCGGGCAGCGAAACACCGAGATAAAGCGGTTTCATTTTCCGAATCCAATCGTCGAGAAAACGGCGCGTTTCATTGATTGTTCGCTCGTCGATTTTCGTATGCACCGCGTAATTCTGCTTTTCAATTAAAGGAACGGCTTCCGTCCAGCCGTTTAATAAACGGTCGAGTCTTAAAGCCGCGTGAAAACGCGAATCGATTTGCTCAACGCCGTTCCAAACTTTTATTTCGGCATCGTCGAGCGGGTCGTTGGTCATTACCACGTCGCTGACGCGCGAAATTTTCAGCACGTTTTCGAGATATTCTGCGGGCTTTTGGGCGGCGAAAAATTCGCGGGCTTCGCTCAAATTTTTCGCTCGCGTGTTCAAACCGAGAATCGAGAGAACCGCAATCACGCCGCGCGTCGCTTCGGAAAGCGGCGTGTTTTCGACAAATAATGTGCGCCAAATCAAATCGGCTTGCGCGCTCTTTTCCATTCGCCAGAATTCGGCGGGCGCGACGGGCGAGTAACGAAAAAGCTCGGCGATTAAATAGTGGTAATTCAGAAGCTCGTCGATGCCGAATAAATTTAATTCGCCGAATTGCGTGGCGAAAAGATGCGTGTGCAAATCGAAAACCGGCGTCGCAGCAATCACTTCGTCAACTTGCCGCCGCAGCTCGTTAATATCGTGTGGTTTGCCGTCCGTCGCGTTGCCGTTCCCGGCGGTTAAATAATCGAATTCTTTGGTATTTAAGTTGTTCATTCGTCTGTCAATAAAGTTATTTATCAAAAAGGAATTTGCGGTGTTCGGTCGTCGTTCGCATCTGCCCAGCGATTATTGGGAATCGTCGGTGTCCAATTCGGTCGCATCGGGTCCCGGTCGTATGGATAACCGCCGAGACGCTTGTATAATTCGCTGTATTCGGCGAGCTTTTCCCGATTCAATTTTACGCCCAAGCCCGGCGCGGTCGGAACTTTTATCGCGCCGTTTTCATATTTGAATTTGCCGCCTTCGATTACGTCGTCCTGCAGATGATGATAATGGGCGTCCGCCGCAAAACTCAAATTCGGAATCACCGCGCCCAAATGCAGCATCGTCGCCAGTTGAATGCCGAGTTCGCCGCTAGAGTGAACCGCGACGCCGATTTGAAATGTTTCGCAGACATTCGCCGCTTTAACGCATTGCCGGATGCCGCCCCAAAACGTCGTGTCGAGCAAAATCACGTCGACCGCCGTGTCTAAAATGTTTGCTGCAAGCTGTTCAAAACCGACGACTACCGTATTTGTCGCCAGCGGCATTCGCACTTTTTCGCGCGTCCGACGCATTCCCGTCAAACCGTAAACCGGGTCTTCCAGATAATCGTTTTTAATGTCTTCAATGTTTTGCCCGAACCGAATCGCCTGCTCGGTCGACCAGACGGCGTTCGGGTCAAAGCGAAAACTGTCGCCGCTTTGTTTGTTCATTTTACCGTTCGCGTCTTTATCGGAAAGCGCTTCGGCAATCGCTCTGTAACATTCGAGTTCGTATTCGGGTGCAAAGACGCCGCCTTTTAATTTGTGCGATGTAAAGCCGTATTTCGCTTTTAATTCTTTAGCGTGATTGACAAGCTGTTCGATTGTGCGAACTTCGCCCGATTGGTCTTTTGAATTGGCGTAGCGAAAGAAAAGATACGACGCGAACGGAACTTTGTCCTGTAATTTTCCGCCCAATATTTCATAAACCGGAACGTTCCATTTTTGCCCCAAAATATCGAGACAGGCGAATTCCAGAGCGGCAAGAACCTGCGTCCGGTTGTTGTAGAGCGAAGCGGTCGGATTGGCGATTAGAAAACGCATTTCTTCGAGATTGGCGGGATTATGTCCGACCAAATACTGTTTCATTTGGCGAAAGACGGCTTCGGCAGATTCGCCGCCTCCGCCCATTTCACCTAAACCGATGATGCCTTCGTCGGTTTCGACCTCGACAATGGTGCGGACGAATCTGCCCCAATGACAGCCGTTGGCGTGGCGCAAAGGCGCCTCCAGAGGCACGGTGACGGTCGTCGCTTTTATATCAACTATTTTCATCTTTTTTCTGCTATTTCACTCACTGATTACGGCAGCTGCGTCGGGTCGAAACCGAGCGGCAGTTCTTTTTCGGCGAGTCCGACGCGCCGCGCCCCCGAATCCTTCGCCTTTGTCCAAAAACGCAGCAGCCAATCCATCGCCGCGCGTTCGGAATCGAGCGATTCCGCGCCGCTGATAACCAATGAATCGCCGCCGTTTTCGCTCGTTACGCGAGCGACGAATTGTTTGGCTGATTTTATATTTGCCGGAATTTTCGCATCTGCGGCGGCAATCAACTGATTGGTTTTCGCCGTTCCGACGAGGATTAAAGCCGCTCGTTCGTCTTTCGGCAAATCTTTCAATTCATAGATTTTTACGGGACGACCAATCGCGCTTTCGACCGCGTTGACAAGCGCGTAAGCCGTCTCGACATCCTGCACCGGAGATTTGTCGCCGTAGACAACAGCCAGCGGACGATTCAAATCGAAAGCCGCCGCGTTTTCGCCGTAGACGACTCCAGTTTTAGTCGCCGCGTCAAACGGCAGCGTTCCGGCGAGACGCGCTTCCGCCCAGCCGTAACGCAATAAATCCTTGTCGCCTTCGAGCCGCAGAAAAACGTGATAAAAACCGGGCAGCGGCGCGGGCGAATTGTCTGTCGGAAGCGCCTGCAAAGCGACGTTGACGGTCGTAGCCGCATTCGATTTGAGCCGCAGATTCGCGTTTTTAGCGTTGGCAAAATTCGCTCTTAAATTCGCCGGAAATTCAATTGACGTTTTCAAATTCAAATTTCGCCCGCTCGTGTTGGTAATTTTAAACTGCGCCGTGCCGCGCCCGTTTTTATCGAGTCCGACGACCGCGTGTTCGACGTTTACGAGTCGATTCGGGTGCGTCGGCGCGGCGTATTTATCGATTAAATTCGATAAAACAAACGCTTCGGGTTTCGGGCGGCGCGAAAGCCACAGTTGCTCGTAATGTCGAATGCCTTTGAGCGATTTCGGGTTCATCGCCAGCGTTTCGTTAAACTGAAACTGGTACATCGTCGGCATCGAGCGCGTTTTTAGAACATTTTCAAAAATCGGCGCGTAAACGCGAGCGCGTTCCTCTTCGGTCATTCGCGTCAAAAAACGCCAGTTCCATTCGGTAATAATCGGCGGTTTGCCGACGCGCCGCCCGTAACTCGCCGCCGCCAGCGAAAATCCGCGCGTATTCGGCATCGAATCGAGTCCGTCGGTGTAAGCGTGCAGCCCGATTTTATCAAACGGCACGCCGAGTTTTTGTAGACGGTCGAACGCGCCCGTATTCGTGTGCGCCGTCAGATGAACGGGAATTTCCGGCGCGACCGCTTTGACCGCGTTGTAAACGCGCGTCCAATAAGCGGGCGCGTCGTCGTTGATTCCGAAAATCAAGACTTCGTTATCGACTTCCACGCCGTCAATCAAGTCACGGTAACGCTTGACGAGTTCAGCCGTATCTTCAGCTGAAATTCGTGCGTCAATCAAGACTTTCAGTTTCAATTTTCGCATCTCGCCGAACAGAAAATCGAGATATTCAATCTGTTTTGCTTTATCGACGCCCTGAATGATTTCGAGATGATGAAGGCGAATCAATTCAAAACCGAGAGTTTTGGCAATGCGTAAATCGCGCCGAATATCGTCGGCGAACAATTGCCATTTGTTCACCGTGTCGGCGGCAAATGCCCAATACGCATCTCTGTCCATTCCGGGCAGTTTTTTTACGTCGAAATTTTCGCCGAGTGTTGAATACGGAAAATAATTCGTGCCGAATTTTGTAAATGGAACGCCGAGCGAATATTGAATTTTATCGCCTGTCTGCTTTTGTTCGGCGTAGGACGCGTAGGCGACGAACATATTATCGACTTGTTCGTCGGTCAGCGGCTTTTCCGAAATTGCCAGGCGCGACGTGAAGGAAATGCTTTCGCCCTTCGGCATTAAACGATTGTCTTCGAGCCGTTCGGCGTAGGATTTCAGATTCGAGCGGGCGATTTCGGTTAACAAATAAACGTCTCCGCCGCCGGTTTGCGCTTCGTATCCGATTTGCGGAATGTTTGCGCCGACGTAGCGAGCCGGATGCTTTTTGGTCGCTTCCTGGTGAACCGTGAATTCCGGCGAAAAATCATTCATCCACGCAACCGAAAGGTTTTTCCCGAAATTTGTTTTCAGCCAATCGACGCCGCGCTGGACATACCAATTTCGGCTCTCCCCGACGCGGAAATTCGTCGAATCGTTTGCGCCGAGCGACGCGATTCGGTTGTCGTAGCAAACCGAGCGTTCAAATTTTTCTCCCGGATTTAACGAATACCGCTGCTGCCAGCGCGTGACGATTGCCGCGTAGACGTTTTCGGTTTTCTCGGCGGCAATGTTCTGCAGTTTCGAATTGATATCGACAAAACCGTCGTAAAAAACGCGCAGCTCGACGACGAGCTGCAAACCTCTTTCGAGCGTCGCCCCGCGCCAGACCTCGAACACCGCGCCGCTCGCAACTTTTCTAAAGTAAATCGGCAGCGGCTGAAAATCCTTTGCAAAATCGGTTTTGGTCGAATACGGCTCGCCTTTTAATTCTTCCGGGCGCGAATCGCGGTAAATTATTTCAAAGGAAAGCTCGGCGGGCTGATATCCTCCGAGATATACCGTGATGCCGTTTTCGGTCGCGGAGGCGAACAATTTTTGATTTTGTTTGATTGGTTTGTCGATTTTTTCGAGATGATAATCTCTGGTCGCCGAAGCCGGCAAATCGGCGATGAAAAATAAATTTTTGCTTTCCGGTTCTCCCTGAACTGCTTTTCCCTCGGTCGTCTGAAAAATTCCGTTCGGCAAATTCGCCACGTGAATTTCAAGCGGCATTCGCACGGCAAACGGCTGATTGTTCGTAACTTCGATTGTTTGCGCGAACGTCTCGAAAGTGAAAAACAATAAGCAGAAAACCGTCAGTGCAAAACGAAATAGACGTAATCTCGATTGACGCGCTTTCAAATCCCGACGATTTCCGATGGCTTTCATCATTTGTTTGGATTTTTATAAAACTACAAACCGAGTTCCGCAATTCATTATAAAAAGCGGAACTCAAACCTTTTTTAGAACAGAAATCTCAAACCAAAACGAATCGAGCGTTCACCGAACGTGCTGGTTGATTGACCGAACGTGCCGGAGGTGAACGAACCGCTCGGATTGTTGAAATGCGGCGTGTTGGTGACATTGAAAGCCGTCATCAGACCCTGGACGCTGAACCGTTCGCCGAATGAAAACGTCCGCGCCAGCGTCGCGTTGTAATTGATGTAATGCGGTCCGCGCACAGTGTTGCGTCCGACATTGCCCAAAGTGAACGGGTCTGGATTGGCGAACGCGCTCGTGTCGAAATACAGTTGTCCGGGTCCGAGACCGCCTAAAATTGTTGCGGGACCGACTTGATTCGGTTTGTTGGCGGCGCCTTGCGTCGTGGTGTTCGCCGCGCTCGTGCCGGTAATGTCAATCGGTGTTCCCGTTCGCGCCGCAAACACGCCGCTCAGTGTGAATCCGCCAATCAACCCGCGCAGACGCAAACCCTTTGAATCAAAAAGTCTGCCGCCTTTGCCGAACGGACGAATAACGTGGCTGATAACTAAATTATGCGTCCGGTCAAAGCTCGACGGACCGCGATTGGCATTGATTTCAAAGACATTTCTAATGGTGAAAGCGTCGGTGTAATCGAGTGATTTACTGAAAGTGTAAGCAACCGTCAATCTGCCGCCGAATTGTTTGAAACGCCGGTCGACGCGGGCTTGCAGCGAATGATACGAATTGCTCAACATAAAATCTGAAAGCAGCACGTCGGCGGTGCGTCCGTACAGCGCGACAAACGGGCGGCTGGCGGTGACCGCGCCGGGTCCGGCGGCGTTGATGTTTAATGTGCCGGGCAAGCGCGTGCCGCGCGAGCCGACGTAGCCGACGGACGTGACGAATCCAAATAAATCGCGCTCGACTGTGAAATTATACGATTGGATGTAGCCGCGTCTGGCGTTTGGATTGACGACGCCGACGACCGCGTTGCTCGGCGGCGTGACGACGCCGCTCGTCAAATCGATAATCGCCGGAGTCGGAATGCCGGTCGAGAGCGTGATGATATTTCCGGCAGCGTCGCGCGGCGCGAAATTCGCGCTCGTTCCGGCAATCGACACGTCAATCTGACTGCCGTAATTCTGATTCGCCAGCGTGTTCAAAGTAATCGGCACATAGCTGATGCCGTAACCGGAGCGAATGACGGTTTTTTCGTTCAGGCGATAAGCGATGCCGAGACGCGGCGCGAAATTACCGCGGTCGGTTTTGACATTTACGCGGCTGTCGACCGGACCGTAACCGCTGATGAGAGCCGTGTTGGTCGCCGGGTCATAGCGCGATTCATCGCCCGGTTTCGTGCCGCTCGGATACGGATAAAGCTCGTAGCGCACGCCGTAGTTGACGGTTAACTTCGGGTTGACCTGCCAGCGGTCTTGAGCGAAAAAGAAGTATTGCGGGTCGATGTAGCCGCCGAGCTGGGCGACAGTGGTGCGGCGCACGGTTGCCGGCACTCCGAGCAGAAATGCGGCGACCGCGTTGGCGTTCGAGACGGTCGGGACGCTGTTGGCGGGACGCCCGGCAAGCGGCGCGATGCCGGTGATGCCGGTCGTAAAGGTAAACTCGCCGCGCGCGTTGCTGCCCGCCGCCTGAAATTTAGCGAGTTTGAGTCGACGAATATCGCCGCCGAAACGAATCGCGTGATTGCCGCGCGTGACTGTCCAGTTGTTGACGATGTTATAACTGTTTTCGGTAATATCGAACGGAATCGTCGTCACGCTGCCGAGAAAATCGTAACCGCTGATGGTCAGGCGCGGAATGCCGGAGTTTGTGAAAAAATCGCCGAGATTGGTGTTGGCGATGCCGAGTTCGTTGCCCAGATTTTTCTTTGAAGGAACGTCGCCCGTGATGTGAACGCGGACGTAGCCGAAGCGAAATTCGGTAATCAATTTCGGCGAAAAAACGTGCGTTACATTTGCCGAAAGGCTGTCGTTTCTGCCGGGACCGATTGCCGCCGTCGCGCCGCCGCCGCTCGTCGCGCCGCCGAGGTCGCCGAACACCGGCAAATCCGAAGTATCCGATTTAAAGAAACTGTAGCGGACAAACGCCGTCGTGTTGGCGCTAAAATTATGATTGACTTTCACGTCGAAGGAATCGCGGTTTTGCCGGAAAGTTCCGCTCGCGTCGTAATTGCTGGCGAGAACGCCGGAGCGATTCGGAAGCGGCAGAAGATTGAAAACCGCCCGCGCCGCCGGATTGATTTCGGTTTGCGGAATGATATTGCCCGCGTAAGCGATGCGGCTGGTCGAACTGGTCAGCGACGGGCGAAAAATCTGTCCGTCGCGCAGCTGGATAATTTGCCCGCCGGAATTTGTCACGTTGACGGCGGTCGCGCCAATCGGACAACCGGGCGACGCGCTGCGCACCGTCACCGGAATCGTTCCGGTCGCGGGCGGCGTCGTACACAAATAGCTTCCTAAAACCGAGCTGAAATCCCCGTTTCGATAAGCGGCAATCGGGACTGACAGCAAGTTATTTTGTCCGCGCCGGTCGCGCCCCCGCTGGTAATCGCCGAAAAAGAAGGTTTTATCTTTGATAATCGGACCGCCGATGACGAAGCCGTATTGAGTTAAATTAGTGTCGGGCTGTTCCGGCGTGAACGAAAGCGTGTTGCGCGCTTTAAATCGACTGTTGGAATTGTAGACGAAAGCGGCTCCGCGCAGCCGGTTCGTGCCTGATTTGATTTGGACGTTGATGACGCCGCCCGCCGCTCTTCCCTGTTCGGCGTCGTAGGCGTTGGTCGAGATGTCGACGACCTGAATCGCTTCGGGCGGCGGAACGATTGCCGTCTGCGAAATGACGTTCGTTTGATTGTTAATCGTGCCGTCGAGCTGAAAATTATTGTAGCGTTCGTTCTGTCCGTTGACGCGGTTGACGAGCGAGCCGTTCGGATTGCCGAAGCTCGAACCGACGGATGCCGCTTCGGAGACGCCCGGCGTGATGTCGAGAATGCTCTGGTAATTGCGGTCGGGCGAAAGCGGCAATTCTTCGACCTGCTCGCTCGTGATTTGCGTGCTGACATCGGCGCGGTCGGTTTTGAGCTGCACCGGGTCGGACTCGATCTGGACGATTTCCGAGATGTTGCCCGCTTCTAATTTACCGTCGACGCGGACGGTTGAATTAATGGTTACTTCGACTTTTTCCTGAACGGTTTTCTTAAAATTCGTCTGCTGGATTTCAACCCGGTAAACGCCCGGATCGAGACTGCTGAACGAATAATTACCCTCGTCGTTGGTCACAATCTCGCGCGTCGTTCCCCGACCCGTTTCAGTAATGACGACACGCGCTCCGGGGATGACCGCGCCGGTCGTATCTTCGACGTGACCGACCAAAGAGCCGGTCACGGTTTGAGCAAAACCGGAAATGGCAAAAATTACCGTCAAGCACATGGTCAAAGTGAAAAGTTGGCTAAAAAATCGTTTCATTGGATAAGCCTCCGTAAAATTTATATAATTCATTTAAATGGCATTTAGTTCAAACCTACAACAAAATGCTCAAACTTCAATCTCAATTTCTTTCAAACTCTAAATTTACGCGGTTAATGGCGCGCCAAAGTGTTTTTGTAAAATCAAAGCCATACTTCCGCGCAGTCGCGGCTGCAAATTGTCTTCGGCGGGAACGATGCGCGTAATCATCGGAGAATCAGGCAGACGCGCGTTCATAACTTTTTTGATAATCGGCTCGATTCGTTGCCAGACGCGCGTCACTTCGCCGATAACGACAATCATATTCGGCGCCATCCCGCTAACCAGCATTGCCAGACCGACGCCGAGATAATGTCCCATTCTTTCGATTATTTCCGTCGCCTTCGCGTCGCCCTGTTCCGAAAGATGCAGAATATCGTCAAAACTCGGTTTATCGCTCTCGAATTTTTCGTTCCGCCTTTTATGACCGTTGCCGGAAACCGCCCGAACGTATTCGTTAATCGCCGCCGTATTTGAAGCGTAAACTTCCCAGCAACCGCGATTGCCGCATTGACAGAGCGGACCGGATTCGTCAATCGAAACGTGACCGAATTCACCGGCGACGCCGCCGACGCCGCGCACGAGCTGCCCGTTGGCGACGATGCCGGTGCCGATGCCTTCGGAAACCGTTAGGGCAATTAAATCCTGAATGCCGTCGGAACGCCGGTCGAACCAGATTTCCGCCAGAGCGCAGGCATTCGCGGCATTTTCAATTTCTACGACAAGCCCGGTTGCGCGTTCGAGCGGCGTCTGGAAATCAACGTCGCGCCACCCTAAATTCGGCGCGAAGACGAGTTTTTTTGAAACCGAATTGACTCGCCCCGGCATACTGACGCCGATCCCTTCAAAATAAATATGCGGGTAAAGTTTGACGAACCCTTGAACTCTTTCGGTCAAATCTTTGATAAAAACATTAGCATCGGCATTAGTCGGGAAAGACTCGTGCGCGATAAATCGAGCATTCAAATCAGCGAGCGCGATTGTCGTATTATTCGGTCGCACATTGACGCCGACGATTCCAGCGCGTTCGACGTTTAAATGCAAAAATCGCGGTTTTCGCCCGCGCGGTAAATGACCGAGCGCGCCCTGCGTAATCCATTGCTCGGTCATCAACTGTTCGGTAATCAGCGAAATCGTGCTGCGCTGCAAACCGGAAAGCCGCGCCAAATCCGCCCGCGAAACCGGCTGCCGAGTGCGAATAAGATCGAGAATAATTCGGCGGTTGATATTTCGCACCGTATCGCTCGTCGCAATATTGAAACTGGTCAAATCGATTTTTCGCATTTATAAAATGGTTAATTTGCAGGAACCGGCAAATTTGTTCGAGGTGCGAATTATATATCCGAAAAGTTTTTTAAGTCAAGGGTAAAATTTGATTTCGGCACAAAATTCAGGATTTCAACTTCAGCGCGTCGAGCGGTATCCAGCCCCAGCGTTTTCCAGCCGGAGCAGCGACAAAACCGTAGACGAAAATCATTTTCCCGACAATTTCTTCTCCGGTGTGAATATTATCTTTCGGGTAAAACAGGTCGACGGCGGCGGTCGCGTCTTTGTCAGCCGAGCGATTAAAGACGAGCGGGCGATTGGCGCCTTTGATTCTGAATGTGTCGTCGCTCACGCCGGCGACGTTAAAGCCCAGATTAATCACGTCGTCGGAGCGTTTCAGATAATCGGTCGCCGCGATGCTCTGTTTTCCGTCGAGCGGAACTTTCGGCAAAACTTTGTAAGCGATAAAATCGCCGTTTGCGCCCACATAGCCGAATTTATATTTCACTTTGCCGTTTTCGTCTTTCCCGATTGTTTCCTGCGCGTCGCCGCCCGTGATTTCGTATTTGGTGAAAACGTCGCCCGCGCCCGTCGGCATCTGCATTTTTTCGACGAATCGAATGTCGTATTGCGGCGCGTTTCCCGCTTGTATCGCCGAAGCTTTTATCCAGCCGGACGCGCCGATTGTTTCCCGGCTGCGGCTTGGAATGATTTTCGTTGAGAAAGCGTAGTAATAAATTTCCTTGTCGATTTCTTTGACTTGCCCGTAATTTAATTTGACCGCATCGGCGGCGAGCTTGCCGCGAGCGATTCCGGTGCCGTCGTAAAGCCATTGTTCGCCGTCTCTGAGCGGAAAACGAAACCAGCGTCCGTTTTTAATTTCGTTTATCGTTTGCAGTAACGCGCTTATCGGGACATAACCTTTATCTTTTACATAAATATACTTTTCGGTTTTATTGCCGCTCGTTTTTGCTGTCTTCGTCGGCGTCAAATCAATTTCTACATTCGTGCCGGTTAAAATGCCGCGGTCGCTGAGATTTTCGTCGAAATAATGCGTACCGGCTTTTACCGTCAAGGCAAAATAATAATTGCCGTCTGCTTTTTTGACGTAATTCGGGTTGACGGCGCGGTAGCGGTCGGGGTCGCCTTTTTTTCGGTCGGTAAACGGAATCTGGTCAAAACGGCTTAAACCTTGATGGCGTTTGTCGGCTGGAATATAAATTGCCGGACTGATGTCGGATGTTTTTGTCTGTCTGAAGATATTTCCGAAATCGTCGCCCGTTAATTCAAACAAACTGATTTTCTCTGATTGATCGCCCCGTTTCGGTCTTGCCGAGTGTTTTCGTACAGATTCTTTTGTTGCGCTGAAAATAAAAGGCGAACTGTAGAAAATAAAAACTAAAACAAAAACTAAAGACAAGCCGGGAAACTTTTTCATTCGGGGATTCTAAACTAAAAAGTTAGGGCTGTAAATAAAAATTCAGCTCTGATTGAACCACCGCGCTCGCCTCGAGTCTATGGCAAATTTTGATAGAAGACGGCAAGTCCGAATTAATTGCGACAGGCGGAAATGTCACGAATCCGGCGATTTCCGCCGACGGGCGAAAGATTTCCTACGTCGAGGAATCGTATCGGACGAGCATCTGGCGGCTCGAAAACAAACAGCCCGCAAATTAATCGAATCGAGCAAAGACGACCACAGCCCGAATTTTTCGCCTGATGACGCGCAAATCGCTTTTGTTTCGAGCCGCACGGGTCTTCTTCGACAAGATTAAAAAATCGGACGAATCTCGATAAGACAAACATCTGTAAAGGTTAAGTCAATAAATCAAAAGCGGAACGCGCCGCGCCGATAATCCCCGCGTCGTCGCCTAAAGAAGCGAGCGATATTTGCGCTCGCAGCGCCGGTTCACGATAGCTTCGTTCAAAAATCGTTTTCTTGAGATGCGGCAAAAACAAACTCCAGCCCGCCGAAGCGCCGCCGCCGATGACTATTATTTCAGGATTCAGGACGTTGATTAATCCGGACAGCGCGATGCCGAGATAAAAGCCCATCTGCCGAAAAACTTCGAGCGCCAGCGCGTCGCCGCGCGTTCCCGCGCGGTAAACGTCGAGCGCGGTCAATTGCGGATTTCGATTCAACTCCGAGTGCGGATACTGCGATTCCAAGTCCCTCGCCAGACGCACGGCGGCTGTTGCCGACGCATATTGCTCGACACAGCCGCGCGCGCCGCAGCCGCATGGCGCGCCGAACGGTTCGACGCAGATATGTCCAATCTCGCCGGCGGTTCCGTCCATTCCGCGCCGAATTTTGCCGTCGATGATAATTCCGCCGCCGACGCCCGTGCCGAGCGTCACGCAGATAGAACTCGCAAAGTCTTTTGAAGCTCCGAGCCAAGCTTCGCCGAGCGCGGCGGCGTTCGCGTCGTTTTCGAGAAACGCTTTGATGCCGAGTTCATCTTCGAGCGCCGCGACGATTCGGAAATTATCGAGAGCGGGCAAATTCGGAGCTTTAATAATCACGCCGCATTCGACATTGATAATCGCCGGCACCGCCGCCGTAATTGTTTTGACCGTAAATTCCGCGCAATGCTCGCGGCATTCCGCCGCCGCCGCCGTAATCTCGCGCACGATTTCTTCGGGTCGGGTCGCCCGTCTCGGCGTTTCGCGGTGGGCGCGATACAAAATTTTCCCTGTTTCATCAATCGCCGCCATTCGCAGATTCGTCCCGCCCAAATCCGCCGCTAAAACAATTTCATTATTCATAAACTGAAAAACAACTTTTCGACTTCGCTTCGACCGCGCGAAGGTTTTTCGCATTTAACCCGACACAGAAGATAACATTTTAATTTCTCCAGAGCGCGATAAAAGCGTCGGCAAGCCGGTCGCGCCAGGCAGTCCAATTATGCCCGCTTTCGGCTTCCTGATAAGATACGTCAAAACCCTTTCGGCGCAAAATTTCTGCGGCTTTTCTATCGTCGTCCGCGCCTTCGAGCGTTCCGGTATCAAGATAAAATTTAAATTTATTTTTGCCCGCGTCCAAATTTTCCAATTCTTTAATAACACGTTTGTCGTCAATCCAAAACGACGAGCTTTGCCCGCCGACGCGCCCGAAAATTTCCGGGTATTTCAAAGCCGTGTGAACGCTCGTCACGCCGCCGAGCGAAGCGCCTAAAATCGCGCGTCCGTCACGATTTTTAATTGTGTCGTATTTCGCGTCAATCACCGGCACGACTTCGGTCGCCAGAAAGCGAGCGTAATCGTCGTTCGCCCAATACTCTTTCATCCGGTCTTTCGGGTCGAGAAAAACTATTATAAACGGTTTGATTTTTCCGGCGCGGACAAGATTTTCCTGAATCTGAACGGCTTTGGCGCGGGTTAAATAATCGCTGCCGTCTTGTAGGTAAAGAGTTGGCAAAAATATTATTTCGTTTGAATTTATTAACGGTTGATATATTTTTACCGCACGCTTTCCATAAATTTTACTGTCAATTGTAAGTTCTTCAACATTTCCCAAACTCAAATATTTATTGTCCTTGTCCCAAACCGTCGGTTTATAATCGGGCATCGTAAAAAACGAATTTTCGCCGCCGACACCGTTATCAATTTTGTTCGGATTGAGCGGGTCGGTTATCCATTTGTCGTCGGCGATGAGTTTGTATTCGACTCTTGCTGTAGAAGAAAATTCAATAGGAAGAAATTTTAATTTTTTAGTCTTAGAAGCAAAATTCATTAATTTAAGTTCTTTCGGTTTCCATCCGGTAAAATCACCGACAATTTCCACATTTTGTTCCGCGCCTTCATATAAAATTATCGCGGTCGTTTTTCCCGGATTGCATTGAAAAAACTCAATGTTTTTGCCTTTCCCAATACGGCTTGCTATCTTTTCAGCCGACGGATTAATCGCTACCCATTTTGCATCGCAATACCAATTGACGGAAAAATTCTCAAATTCCTGGTTTTTTGGGCGTAGAATATAATTGAGAAAAAGTCCTTTTTTTAGCGGCGACTCCTTTATTGATGTTTCCGCTATTTTCTGACTATTGACTTCCGATTTCTTCCCCAAAACATAACGATCATAAACAACTTCGGGCGTGTCGAGATTTTTGCCTGCCTTCAAATTGACCGCAAGTCGAATAAACTGCGCCATCGACCACGCGAGCGGCGTTGCCGAGCCTGTGCCTCCGCCGAATTTCAGTTCGGGAACGTATTGTTTGTCGATATTTTTCGGCACGTCGGCTTTGTCCCAAACTTGTTCGGGAATCATCAAACCTTCGTTGGCAAAGCCGAGCATCGCGGCGAGACGCTTTTTCGCACTGATGTAGAATCCGCCTTGAGCATCTTTGGTTAGAATCTTCTGACTTTTAATATCTTGGACTGGATTCAATGTGTTCAATGCTAAATGCGCTGCCAATTCATACTGACCGCGCTCGCCTGACAGCAATGCCCAAAGCCTGCCTTTTCCAGTATATTTTCCGTCCCAATTCCAACGCCGCCCGTCGTCCATTTCGCCGTAGCCGTCGTGGTTGTAGCGGTAAAAACCTTCGCCGTTCGGCGTGTTGACTTTTATTTGTTCGTCAATGATTTTCACCGATTTTTGAATTAACGGGTCGTCCGCCGATTTTATTCCGAGCCGCACGAGTTCGAGAAATCCCGCGTCAACGATTTCCGATTCGAGAAAAGTTCCCGCGCCGTTATTCAAAACGGTTTTCTCGCCCGCGTCCGGCGTTCCGTTTTCCGTCAGGCGCAGATAATAATTGCCGTCGCCGTATTTCCCGCGCGTCGTCGCCGTCCATTTTTCAATGTTCGCCTGCCAATTGTCGGCGGTTTTCAAATAAAGGTTCGCCGAAGTTTCGTCGCCGTTTCGTTTCGCAATATCCGCCGCGCAAACAAGCCCGGCGATTTCCGCCGCAATCGTTGAAGGCGAATAGCCCGACTTTTCTTCCCAGCGCTCCTGCGGCGTTTTCGGTCCGGTTTTGACCAGAAAATCGGCGGCGCGTTTGACGTGATTTTCATAAGTCTGCTTGTCGAATTTTTTCAATTGATAAGCTAAAATTAACGGATAAGCGACTTCATCGAGCTGCAAAGAATCCCAACCGCGCTTGCCGTCGAGAAACGAATTCTGCGGAAAACTGCCGTCCGCTTTTTGCTGGACGTTGAACAAAAAATCCAGAGCGCGATTCGCCGCCGCCAAATCTCCTAAAGCCATATACGCCGTGACGACCTGATATAAATCCCGCGACCAGACGAGATGATAACCGCCGCCGACATCTTCATTAGCATTCGCGCCGCCGCCCCACGGAACAGTAAGACTGGCGACATTCGCGCCGCGCACGGTTTTATCTTCCTGCGCCTTCATAACCATCGCCGCCATATTAAACTGCGCCTGATATTTCAGCTCGACTTTCGGAAGCGTTTTGACGTAATCGCTCCAGCCTTTTTTATAACTCGCTTCAACAACCTCAAAGCCTTCTCGTAGACAATCTTGTGCGGACTTTAATGCCTCATTTGGAGTTTTTCCAAAACTTAATGCAATTGTATAAGGTTGACAACAATATTCGCGTTCAATCGCCGGGCGAGCTAGTTCGGCAACTTGAACAACATTTCCGTTTTCAGCTTTTGTGTATTTTGTTAATTCTCGCAGAAAAGCATTTTTTGAATCATTTTGTAATTGAGTTAAGCCGTCATTTACTCCTAAAAACCCATTTGTCATTACACTAAAGTTAGGATTCGTCCACATAAAACCGGACGATGGCTCATCGTAAAGACTTTTTTGAGCAATCAAAGCAGAAGCTATATCACCATCTTGGGCAAGCAAAGCATTTCCATCTGTCCAACCCGTGTCGTGCATTCCTGTATTTTTTAATGAAGGGTCATAATAAACATAAAGTTGGTAATCTTTTTCACGACTTTTGTAATGTCCCTTGAACTGAATTTTAATCAAAATAACATTTCTTTTTGGATCAACCGTATATGTTTTATAAATTTTGTATTCACCACTTTTCGCTGTATTGATTTGTAAAAAGGAAAGAGAATTTTTGTCGGGAATAACTTGCGAGACAGTATCTTTCGTTTCCGTCTCAACCGTTCCCTTTTGACCATCAACAATTATCAACTCTAATTTATGAACATTCGCCGTCGTCACATTCGGATAATAAACTTCTGTCATCGCGCCTTGAGCGAGCGTGAACCAGACTTTCGATTCCAAACTCGCCGACGTTCCGACTGCCTGTTTTCCGGCAGTCGCCCAATGCGCGTCTTTGCCGGGCGCGTCGGGCGCGAGAGTTTGCGCGTGGCTCAAAAAAGTAAAAAGTAAAAAGTAAAGAGGCAAAAACAGAAATTTCTTTTTCATAAATGCAAATCATCCAATAAAATTAATTCCTTCCATAAATCTCCGTCAATTTTCGCAATCTTTCCGCAATCTCGTCGGAAAAATCGCCGTCCTGACAGCGCCAATTCCAGTTGCCGATTGTCGATGCGGGCAGATTCATTCGGGCGTCGTTGCCTAAACCCAATAAATCCTGCATCGGTGCGATTGCCGTCGCCGCGACCGATTGCCAGATGGCGCGGATAAAATCCCAGTGAATTTCCGCGCCGTTCGAGTTCAGATAATTCAAACAAAAATCCTGTTCGCGGCTGATTTCCGCCGAATTGCGCCTCGAACCCGCGCCGCTTTGCGAATGAAACCAGCCTAACGCCGTGTCGTTGTCGTGCGTTCCGGTGTAGGCGACGCAGTTTTTTATATAATTGTGCGGCAAATCGTGACTTTTCGGGTCGCCGCCGAAAGCGAACTGCAAAATCCGCATTCCGGGAAAGCCGAAGCTGTCGCGCAATTGTTCAACGTCCGGCGTGATGACGCCCAAATCTTCCGCCCAGAAAGGCAAATCGCCGACGGCGTTTTTCAAAGCGTCGAACAATTCTCTGCCGGGAACATTAACCCATTTTCCGTTGACCGCCGTAGAATCTCCGCCCGGAACTTCCCACGCAGCCGCAAAGCCGCGAAAATGGTCGACTCTTACAACGTCAACCGTTTTTAAAGTCGCTTTGACGCGCTCAATCCACCATCGGAAGCCGTCGCGGCGCATCTCTTCCCAGTTGTAAATCGGGTTTCCCCAAAGTTGTCCGGTCGCCGAAAAATAATCGGGCGGAACGCCGGCTACAACCGACGGGCGATTCCGCTCGTCGAGCTTGAACTGCGACGGATTGCACCAAACATCCGACGAATCAAGAGAAACAAATATCGGAATATCGCCGACGATTTTTATGCCGTTTTCATTGGCGTAATTTTTCAAGTCGTTCCATTGCCGAAAGAAAAGCCACTGCTGAAATTTCTGCGCCGAGATGTCTTCGCGCAGATTTTCTTTCGCGTAATGCAGAGCCGTTTCATCGCGCAATTTGAGCGGCGCGTCCCATTCGAGCCAGAGCTTTTGATTCTGCGATTTTTTGACGGCGCGAAAAAGCGCGTAATCATCGAGCCAAGCGGCTTCGTTTTGACAAAAAGTTTCAAATTTCCCGCGCAAATCGACGCTCGTCGTTTGGCGAAATTTTTCATACGCGAGCGCGAGAATTCGATTTTTCCAATCGTAAAGTTTGCCGAAATCAACTCTTTCCGCCGGAAAATCAGGCTTTTGATTGATTTCGTCAGCCGTCAAAAAACCGTCTTCGACTAACAATTCCGGCGAAATCAGATTCGTATTACCGGCAAACGCCGAAAAACATTGATACGGAGAATCGCCATATCCGGTCGGACCGAGCGGCAAAATTTGCCAGTAAGTTTGTTTGGCGCGTTTCAGAAAGTCTATAAATTTATAGGCTTCGCCGCCCAAATCGCCGATGCCGTACTCCGACGGCAATGATGTCGGATGAAGCAGAACGCCGCTCGCTCTCGGAAAATTCATAATTTGATTAAACTTAAACTTTTATAAATATTTTCTTTCGATACAGAATCGACATCAAAAATAACCAGAGAAAAATGTAGCTGACAGCATAAATCAGCGAGGCGTTAATTGGCGAAGCGAGCGGCGCGAAAAATGCGTCGAAAATCCATTTCTGGACGTTCGTCGTCTGACCGCTTGCGTCGAGCCATTTAATATTATTTAAGATGCGCGCGAAAATACTCGATAGAAAATAAAGCGCGAGCGCGTTTGACCCGAAAATGACAAAAGGTTTCGTCCATCTTTTATAACCTTTGATGTCTATCAGCCAGTAGCAAAAACTCAAAAAACACAAAGCCAGACCAGCCATATAAACGACGTAAGAACTCGTCCAGAGAGATTTATTGATCGGAAACCAAAAACTCCAAATCCAGCCGATAGCCGTTAAAACCACGCCGAAAAAGAACATCGCGCTGACCTTTTCCAAATCCGCGCGTTTTGTTTTGAGCCAAGTTCCCGTTAAAACTCCGGCGAGACAAGTGGCGATTGCCGGAATCGTCGAAAGAATGCCTTCCGGGTCGTAAAATTTCGAGGCTGACCAGATATGATTTTGCCCGATTATCAAACGGTCGATGTAGCCGGCAAAATTTCCTTCGAGGCTCAAATCACCCGCCAATCCGCCCGGCACGATAGCGAGCATCATCACCGCCCAATAAACCAGCAGGCAAAACGCTGCAATAATCGTTTGCTGTTTCCAATTCGTATGCAGAAAGACGAGCGACGCGACCAGATAGCAGACGGCGATTCGCTGCAAAACGCCCGGAAACCGCAAATGCGCCATATCGAAAAGCGGGAACGCCATTTGAAAAAGTCCGAGCGAGAAAATAATCGCGGCGCGGCGGAAAATTTTCAGATAAACGTCTCTGGTAATTCCGCCTTCATCGACCCGCTTTCCCAGAGCCAGCGGAATAGCGATTCCAACGATAAAAACAAAAAACGGGAAAATGAAATCCGTCGGCGTTGCGCCGTTCCACGGAGCGTGTTCGAGCGGCGCATAAATCGCGCTCCACGAACCCGGATTATTGACCAGCACCATGCCGGCGACGGTCATTCCACGAAAAACATCGAGCGACAGCAAACGATTCGGCGCGCATTTTATTTCCGTTGACATAAAATTTACCTTTTAGCCTGATGTTTTTGAATTAACAGTTAACGAAAAAAGAGGCGTGGCGGCAACGAAATTGCTGACCGTTTGGTCAATTCCGGTAATCGCGCCGCCGACGACGACCGCGAACGCGCCGCAGTCAAAAGCCCTCCGCACATCTTTTGTAGAACGCAGACGACCTTCGCAAATAACCGGTACGGAAAGTCTTCGAGCGAGTTTTTCGACGAGTTCAAAATCCGGCGCGGTCAGGTGTTTTGTTTCCGCCGTATAACCGGAAAGTGTCGTGCCGACAAAATCCGCGCCTGTCATTTCGGCGGCGTGTAATCCTTCTTCGAGCGTCGCCACGTCAGCCATTACGGGCAAATTCAACTCCGAATGAATGCGCCCGACAATATCTTCCGTTTTTTCGCCGTTCGGTCGCCCGCGCAAAGTCGCGTCGAGAGCAATCAAATCTGCGCCCGCGGCGGCTAAGGCGCGAGCCAATTCAAAAGTTGGCGTAATATAAACTTCGCTCGAATCGAAAACGACTTTATAAATCCCCAGAATCGGAACTTTAACCGCTTGTCTGACCGCGCGAATGTGTTCCGGCGAGTCGATTCGCACGCCGATTGCGCCGTTTTGCTCGGCGGTTTCAGCTAGCGCCGCGATAATTTCCGGTTTGCAAAGCGGCGAATTTGCCGGAGCCTGACACGAAACAATCAAGCCGTTTTGGATTTGAGATTTGAGATTTTGGATTTGGGATTTTAACTCGGTCATATTACTTTTGATTTTCCTAAATTTGCTAAAAGCGTTTCGGTAATTTCAATTTTCGCCTGTTTGTAAGCAGCCAACAACGCACCGATTGTCGGATTGAATTTCGGTTCGACAAAAACGGCGTTCGGCACTTCCGCCGCTAAAGATTCCTGAAAGTATTGCCGCATCAATTGCCCGCGAAACATTCCGCCGACTCCGGCAACCGAAAAATTTCCCTCAAATTGCAGCCGACGAGCAGTGGCATTGACGTTTTCGACCAACTGAAGCGCGCCGATTTTAATTTGCGCCGCAATCGTTGCGTTGCCGTCGAGCGCGACGCTTTGCGCAGTTTTTGCCAGACTTGCGAGTTCGTCTCTCGAAACTTTCCCATTGTAAAAATCGGTCGTCAATTGACGAATCGTTTCGCGCCCGAAAAACTTTAAAACCAAATCTTCCACACCCGCGCGGGCGAGCAAACCGTCCTGTTCACAAATCGCCAGTTTGACGGTTTGAACCGCGAGCCAAAAACCGCTGCCTTCGTCGCTGAACAAATATCCCAAACCGCCGACGCGCGCCGTTTCGCCTTTTTTGTTTTCGCCGTAAACTACCGAACCCGTCCCGGCGATAACGACAATTCCGGGTTGCCCGGCAGTCGCGCCGAAAAGCGCGGTCGGCGCGTCGTGTCCGACGACGAGATTTTCGGCGTGCAAAATCTCTCTGATAATTTCTTCTTTATAATCCGCGCCGCCGGTCATTCCGCAATGCGCCGACGCCAACACGACATCTTGAACAACCGGCAAATTCGCATTTTTCAACGCTTCGCCGACGCTTCCGCGAATCGCGTTTTCCAATCTTTCGCGCCCGCCGGGTTGTTCGGCGTGATTCGACGCGCCGCCGAAACCGCGCCCCAAAATCGTCCCGTTCCCGTCGGCGATAACCGCTTCGGTATGGCTTTGCCCGCCGTCAATGCCGAGAAAGATTTTAGATTTTGGATTTTGGATTTTGGATTGATTCACAGCTTATTTCCTGGTTTTTTCTTCACACCTTTTTGCGCCTTTACGGGAAATTTAATTTTCCAACAAACTTTCTGCAAAATCGTCGCAAAACTTTTCTTCCTCCGCTTTTTCCAAATTCAAATCCCGCGCGAAAAAGTGTCCGAGTTCGTGCGCGATGATTTTTTCAACCGGCACATACGCGTTCAAATTCACGCAAATCGTTTTATTTTTCCAATCAAACTCGCCAATCGTCACCGGAAACCATTTTTCATAAATGAGGCGCAAGCCCACCTTTTCGACAATCTCGAGAACGTCGCGGGTATTAAATTTTTCAATGACAGTCCGCGCTAATTGTTCACCGTTTCGATTTTCCACAAATCCAAAATCTAAAATCCAAAATCAAGCGGCGTGCCGATGCGGGTCGCCTTCTTCAAGTTTCAAATCTTTGCGCCATTCCAGCTCGACGCCGCGTTTTTCAAGCAAATCTTGAAAAGTCGTCAAATGTTTCCGGTCATTTCTCACTTGTCGCGCTGTCAAATCGTTATGCAAACAAAATGCCGCCAGCGCGCCCGCCGCTTCACCAATATTCCATTCGACCGGATGCAGGCGAAAGCATCCGTTTGTAATGTGCGTCGTCCCAATGTTTTTACACGCGGCAAGCAGATTTTCCGTTTTTTGGGGAATCAACGCTCCTAATGGAATTTGAAACGGCAATGCTTCGACATCCAAATAATTATCACCGCCGACCGTCGGATGCAAATCAATCCGGTAAAATCCGACGCCGACCGAATCCGCGAATTTTTCCGCGTAAATTTGGTTCGGACGACACGCTTTGGAGATGTGCTGTTCACAAATCGTGAACTCGGCTTTTATTCTTCTCGATTCGCGGATGTAAGGCATTTTCGCCAAACCGTCGTTCGTTCCGGTCATATCCGGTCGCAATTTTAAGCCTTTAAAACCGGCTTCGGTTTGCAGCCAGTAGAAAAACGACAAACTCAATTGCTTTGCGTCGTCAATTATTCGCCCTTTCACTTGATAATTTGCCGCGTTCGATAAATCCTCCAGAAAATAATCAATCTGCGGATAATTGACCAATGTGATGTCGCTGTCAAACGCGCCTGCAACAAAATTTTCGCGGTGCAAAATTCGGCGATACGTCCAAAGTCCGGCAAATGCCCGGTTCGGTTCTCGATGCGGCGCGAAATTATAAACGATTGGTTGCATCGTGCGCGGATTCATTCCACTCAAACTTAATAATTTCCCGCACCAAGGCGGATTTAACGGCGGTACGAAATCGCGCCAGAAATCATATTTTTCGGGCTTTTCAATCGTATGATTCTCGCCTGCGTGAAAACTCATCGCAAAACAAACGGAAAACGCCTGCGAGTTCTGCGGCTCCTGCTTTTCTTTAGCGGATGGCTCACCCGTTTCGGTTTTCGCTTCCGCGCCCGTTACAAATTCGGTTTTCGTCAACGGCAAAAGCTCACCGAGTTCCGTCGCGTCAATAAAATACTTTGCCGCGATTGTAATTTCTTCGTCAGTATTTAAATTTTTAAGAACGACGGCGCGAACTTCCGTTTTTTCAACGTCGGCATCAATGGGGAAATGTTCAATTAAAATCTGTAAATTTCCTGCCTTTACATATTCCGCCAAAGTATTTTCGAGAACTTTCAAGAAGACAACCGGCTCGGCGCAAAGCGGCGAAACCCAGCCGTCGCCCGGATTTAAAAACGGATTTGCCTTTGCCTTTTCGGTCAACGGATAAAAGGTTTTGTAAAAATTTCTAACCGCGTTTCGCATCTGCCGGTAACTGCTCGTGCAGCCGAACTGTTCAATCCAGCCGTGTTCGTCCGGCGGCGTTGCCTGGCTCGTTAATTGCCCGCCAAGCCAGTCGCTTTCTTCGGTCAGAATAACCTGCAAACCGCTCGATGCCGCCGCAATTGCCGCCGCACATCCGCCGACGCCGCCGCCGACAATTAAAATTTCCGTTTGCAGTTCTTTCATTTTCGAGACTGTCAAGATAAAGAAAAATTAACCACAGATGGACACAGATAAACACAGATAAAAGCAAAGAGATAAAAATTATTGTTCTTTTTCCTAAAATCTGTGTCCATCTGTGGTTACAAATCCTCAAAACATGTGTTTGCGGTCGATGTTTTAGTTTTTCGCCGTTGCCACAATCACAATCCTTTCATCTTCCGGCACATTTTCAAGTTCGGTTTGTGCCAAAATAATCGCCTGTTGCATCTCCGCCAAACCGGAAAGATTGACGATGCGCGAGCCGGCGAGCAGGTGAATGTCCGGCAGAGCGCGACCGGCATCGCCGAAATCCGTTAGCTTTGTGATGACGTTTTCGAGTTCGCGCGCAATATTTGAAACGTCGGTTTCATAAACTTCGGCGTTGCTTCTCTGAAGCCGCACGACTCCGGTTTTATCGACGATTCGCACGAGTTGTTTTGACGAATTAAATAAACCGAAAAATGTTTTCATCAAAACCTCAGCCGTAAAAACGTAGAGCGCAGAAGTTTCGGCTTTCAGCGTAACGCCGGACTCTTCAATTTTCATCGAACGCGCCGCCGCGCTTCGACAGCCTTCGACACCCGAAATTTTTTCTGCATCATTGTCTTTTTTCAGTTCGGTCGTGCCGAAAGCCGTCGCCCTGACGAGATTGCGTTTCGGGTCAACTTCGACTTGCACTTCAACCGTTTCGGGCAAAGCGCCGATTTTTATCACCGATTCGCTCGCCTCGCGCCGCACCTGCAAAATTTGTTCGGGCGTCGGGTCGACAATTGTTCGCTCGATTACATCTCTGACAAGCGCGAGCGCGACTCCGATGGTCGAAATAACTTCGGCTTTTCGCGCCAGACGCGCCGGAAGATTCATCAATTCGCCCGTGAACGGAACAAGCGATGCCGCGCCGCCGCCGCCGCCGATAAGTTCGACAGTGACGCAGTCGAGGTTGTATTCGACAATCAATTCTTCGATTTGTTTTTCGACTTTGCGGCAGGAAATTTCGAGAACTTTTTTCGCGGTTTCTTCCGGCGACAAATTGATTTTCTCCGCCAGAGGCTGAAAAGCCAGTCGCGCCGCTTCCGCATTTCCAAAAGCAAAAGCCGTTTCGGGAACGATGTCCAGAAGATTTGCCGCGCACGTCGGCGTTAGGGAAAATCGTTCGCCGCCTGCGGTTTCAATCGCCGTGTAATCGTCGGTGTCGTGCTTCGTCGGGCGCAGATGAACGAGTTTCGCGCCGACGAAAATTTCCGGTTTTTGAAAACAAGTATAGGCAAGCCCGGCGATGTGCGCCGAACGCGCGCCGACATCGACGATTTCGCCGTTTTTCTCACGAATCATACTGCCGCCCGCAATCGCCAGAGTTCGCACGTCCAAAGTGTTCAAATAAGTTCGATGCCCGCCGACTTTCGCCGCTTTCGTCTGCGGCTGACCGTCGCGGATAACGGAAATATCGGCTGATGTTCCGCCGACTTCGATAAAAATCCCATCGGAAACTTTTTCATACATCAACGCTCCGGCAATTCCCGCCGCCGGACCTGAAAGCATCGTCATAATCGGGCGGCGATGAACTTCTTCGACCGACATCACGCCGCCGTCCGAGCGCATAATCATCAGCGGAGCTTTGATTCCCGCGCGTCTGACGCATTCGTCGGTCATCGTCGCCGTGTGAATCATTTTCGGCAAAATCGCGCCGTTCAAAACCGCGGTTCTGGTTCGGGTTCGCAGCCCGTAAAGCGCGGAAACTTCGTGACCTGAAGTTGCCAATAAGCCTTTCGCCCGCGCGAGATTGGCGATTTTGTTTTCGTTTTCGTTTTTATCAACGCCGAACGCTTCGGAGACGACAATTACTTCCGCCCCTTTGTTTTTAAGTTCTTCGATAATATGCGACGTGAAATCGTCGTTCCATAAACCGTCGGACGAAACGCGAACAAATTTGTATTCGGGTTTTAAAAAGCGATTCGGTGCAAGTTCAATCGGCGGAACGCGCGTGTCGATTTTCGCTTTCCAGCCTTCGAGTCCGCTTCCCAAACCGATAATGCCGACGCTTGCGACATCGCCTTCGAGCAGAGCGTTCGTCGCCTGCGTCGTTGAATGAGCGATAAAAACCACGTCGTCCGGCGAAATTTTAAGCTCGCCTAATACTTTTTCAATCGCGTTGATAATGCCGAGCGCGACGCCTTCTTTCGCCGAATGAGTCGTCGGAACTTTCAATTGCGAGACGACTTCGCGCGTGTCGTTATCAATCACGACGACATCGGTAAAAGTTCCGCCGACATCAATGCCGACCCGGACTTTTCTATTTTGGATTTTAGATTTTGGATTTTGGATTTCCAATTCTTCTCTCAACTTTTCCTTTGTCAATTCTGCATCTTCGCAGGAAATTTTATTTTGCCAATCCGGCTTGCAAAATCTGCGACAAGCGCCACAGCATTGCCAGTCCCGGATTTTCTTCGTTGTATTGGACGACTGGCATATCGTCGACCGTAATTGCCATCGCAATTCGTCCGCGCCGTGTGTAAATAATGCCGACATCGCTTCTTAATCTGTCGAGCGCGCCGGATTTGGAAGCAATCGGCGTCGTATCCAGCAAACCGCGCCCGATGCCGTCCGTGTATTGCTGGCGACGCAGAATCGCAATCATATCGGTGGAAGATTGTTTGGAAACGAGTTCGCCGCGCTCCATCATTTCGACGAGTTTGACCATTTCGCGCGTGGTTGATGCGCCGATGCCAAAAATTTTCAAAAGCGGGTCGCTCGCCGCGCGACTGTCGCCGCCACCGAAGATTTTTTTCAGGCTCCGAATGTGCGTCAAACCGAGCGCATCCATTCGCGCGTTGACGGCTTCGGTCGTGATTTTGTCCAAAATCAAATTCGTCGCCGTGTTGTCCGAAACGACAATCATTAAATTCGTCGCCGTTTTCAAATCTATTTTCGTGCCGTCGGAAAATTCCGAAAGAACGCCCGAACCTCCGAATTTGTTCGGTTTCGTCAAGACGAATTCGTCCGTCCATTTGATTTTTCCGGCTTCGATTTGCGCGAAAACTTCGGTTAAAATTGCCAGCTTTATCGTGCTTGCCGTGCGCACCTGCTCGTCGGCGCGTAAAGCGTAATCGCGTCCGGTGTCGAGATTTTTCGCGTAAATCCAGACGTTGCCACGAAAGTTGGCAAGCTCGGCTTTGATTTTTTCGTCGAGCATTTGCGGCGCGGCAATTTGCGAATTGTTTTTAATCAAAACTTTCGCCGCGTTTTTTTGCCCGAAAACAATCGAAACGAAAACAAAAGAAATTATTAAACCGAAAATGATTTTCCGAAACATAAATTTTCCGCCCTATTTTGTAATGCCCACGCCGATTTCAAAAATGCCCGGAACGCCGACGGGAAGTTTGCCCGAAAACGGAACTTCGCCAAAAATAGTTCTGGCTGCCGCGTTTTGCGCGACTTCTTCGATGGCGTAAGTCACGACGTAATTTTGGACTTCGGGAAACTGCCGAATCAAATAAGGCGAACCGAAAGCGATGACGGCAACGGGCTTTTTGAGTGCGATTATTTGTTTGACGAAGTTCGTCTGATTTTCCGGCAAGGCGACCGTTCCTTTCAAAGCGGCGCGTTTGACGAATGGCGCGAGAACGATTGCATCAAAGTTTGCCGCGTCGTCCAAAACCTTTTTATATTCTTCGACAGTCGAACGCGGGTCGAGCCTGACTGTTTTTGCTTTCGACGCGCGTTTTTGAATTTCAGGAATCAATGCGATTCCTTCAACCGCGTCATCGTCCGCCGCTATGACGACAAATAAAGTTTTGTTGGCTTTATCAATTGTCATCGGCAGCATTTCGTTTTGATTTCTGAGAAGCGTGATTGATTTTTCCGCCGTCGCGTTCGCTTCGCGCACGTTTTCAGGCTTTTCAACCGTTTGATTCACTTTCGCCAAATCGACAAAACGATTGTCCGCCAAACCCAATCGATATTTCGCGCTTAAAAGCCGACGGACGGATTCGTCAATTCGCGCTTCGCTCAATTCGCCGTTTTTAACCGCCGCTTCAATGGTGTCAATCGCTTTTTTCGCGTCGTTCGGCAATAAAACAACGTCCGCCCCCGCTTTGACTGCTAAAACCGCCGATTTTTCGTCGGAATAATTTTTCTTGATTGCGCCCATTTCCATCGAATCAGTCGTGATAATCCCTTTAAAACCGAGTTCGTTTCGCAAAATATCGTTCGAGATTTTCGGATTCAATGTCGAAGGAACATCGTCGCCCGTGACATTCGGCACGGCGAGATGCGCCGTCATTACCGAATCAACGCCGCCGCTGATTGCCGCGCGAAAAGGCACGAGTTCGACCGCTTCGAGCTGCGTTTTATTGGCACTGATTTTTGCCAGACCGATGTGCGAATCGGTCGCCGTGTCGCCGTGTCCGGGAAAATGTTTGAGCGTAGCGAGCGCGCCGCCGTCGCGCACGCCTTTCGCTAAAGCCGACGCAAATTCGCCGACTTTTTCGGGATTCGCGCCGAAACTTCTAATGTTTATCACCGGATTGTCGGGATTGTTGTTAATGTCGGCAACCGGCGCGAACAGCCAATTAACGCCGATTGCCCGCATTTCTTCGGCGATGATTTTGCCCTGCCGATACGCCGCCTGAACGTCGCCTGCCGCACCAACGCCCATATTCGTCGTAAAAGGCGTTCCGGTTCTGAGCTGCATTCTCAAACCACGCTCGTAATCGGCGGCGAAAAAAAGGGGAACTTTTGAGATTTTTTGTAATTCATTTGTCTGCGCGGCAATCGAATTGGCTTCGCCGCGAGAGATGATAAATCCGCCGAGTTTATTTTCCTCAATATGTCGGCGCAAAACGGCGAATTTTTCGCTCGTTGTATTTGTGAATTCGCCGCTCATTCCGACAACTACCATTTGTCCGATTTTCTCGCGCAGAGTTAAACTTTTCAGAGTTTGCTCAACCCATTTTTCAGCATTTTTGTCTGGCTTTTGTGTTTGAGCGAAAACGATTTGCGCCGAGAAAAGAGCTATCGTCAGTAATGAAATTAAAACTTTTTTCATAATAAAACGCTGGTTTTAACAATTGACGTTTGCAGTTAATTTTGAGCTATTAGTTAAGCGTCGCTCAAAATTGTTTTTATGAAACCGTCCCGCTTCGCGTTTACACAGATGAACACAGATTTTTTTGGATGAAAAACAATTTCAAATTTTCTTTTTATCTGTGTAAATTTGTGGTTTCAAATTCTTATAAATTAACTCTGTCCAATTGCTTATATCAGTTAAAAATTTCCGTCGCTTCTTTCGCGTCTTTTTCTTTGCGTTTCGTTGCCGAAATTTGCAAACCGTCGCCGATTTTGAAAAAGTTCGGCATACCGACGGGCGAGCGTCCGGTGATTGCCGTTTCGCCGAAAATTGCCCGCGCCGCTGCCGTTTGCGCGACATCTTCAACCGCCCATGCCGCCAGATAAACTTTTGCTTCGGGAAATTGCTGCAACTGATACGGACTGCCGAAAGCGACGACGGCGACGGATTTATTTTTATCAATCAATTTGCGGACAAATTCGGCTTCTGCGTCCGGCAGAGTGATTGTGCCTTTCAGCGCGGCACGTTTGACAAACGGCGCGACGACAATTGTTCCGGCTTTTTTGGCTTCATCCGAAATCGCGTCGTATTCTTTGCCGGTCGTGCGTTTATCAACCCGCACGACTCGCGCGTTTTTCACGCGCGTTTCGATTGCCGTTTTGAAAACATTGCCCTGGTCGGCGTCGTCGTCTCCGGCAACGATAATGAATAGAGTATTTTGTGCTTGTTTCGTGCCGAGCGGCAAGACATTTTTTTCGTTGCGGAAAAGCGTCATCGAGCGTTCGGCGAGTTGGTTGGCGAATTTGACGTTTTCCGGTTTTTCGATTGTTTGATTAACTTTTGCCAAATCAACCGATTTTTTCGTCGCTAAACCAACCTGATATTTTGCCCGCAAAATCCGGCGCACCGAATCGTCAATTTGTTTTTTGGGAATCTCGCCGTTCAAAACCGCTTTTTCAATCGCGTCAATCGTGCCTTTCGGGTCGGGCGGAAGCAGCGCGATGTCCGCGCCGGCTTTTATCGCTAAAAGTGCGCCTTCGACGCCTTTGTAATTTTTAACGATTGCGCCCATTCCAAGAGAATCGGTCGTAATAATTCCATCGAATTTCAATTCTTTGCGAATCAAATCCCGGTTAATTTGCGGCGAAAGCGAAGCGGGAACATTGTCGCCGGTGATTTGCGGCAGCGCAATATGTGCTGTCATAAATGAATCGAGTCCGGCAGCAATCGCGGCGCGAAACGGCGCGAGCTCGATTGTTTCAAAACGCTCGCGGCTGATGTTTATCGTCGGCGTGTCGATGTGAGAATCTTGAGCCGTATCGCCGTGTCCGGGAAAATGTTTGGCGGTCGAGAGAACGCCGCCGTCGTGCAAGCCGCGAACTTCCGCCGCGACAAACTGGGAAACCGTTTGCGGATTTTCGCCGTAGCTGCGGACGTTGACCATCGAATTTGCCGGATTGTTCAAAACGTCGGATACCGGACCGTAAAGCCAGTTAATTCCGATTGCCCGCATTTCTTCGGCAATAATTTGTCCTTTGCGATAAGAGTCCTGCGGATTTCCAGCCGCGGCGATTCCCATATTGTGCGTAAAAGACGTGCCGCTTTTTATCTGCATGGGCAGACCACGTTCAAAATCTGCCGCCATCAGAAGTGGAATCTTCGCCGCCCGCTGCATCTCGTTGGTCAGCGCGGCAAGCTCCAGCGCGTCGCCGCGATAAAAAACGAAACCGCCGACTTTGTTTTCGACAATTTGTTTTTTTATATCGGCAAACTTTTCGCTTGCCACGTTTTTGTATTCGCCGAGCGCGCCGACGACAATCATTTGTCCGATGCGCTCGCGCAAACTCAAACTTTTCAGCGTTTGTTCGACCCAGCGCGTTTCGGCAGCGGAACTTTGACGATTATTCTTTAAATTCGACGGCAATTCCTTTTTCTGCGCCCGCGCTTTCAAATCAAACAAACTGCTGCCCAAGATGAGCGCGGCGCACACGACCGCGGCGAAAATCTTTTGCGTTAATTTCATAAACAAATGTTTTACCACTTAATTTTTCGGCGTTCCGAAAATATCGATTTTTTCCGCGCCTTTCGCTGCGTCAGTTGTAGTCACGACAATGTGCGATGCATCGCTACAGCGCATATCTGTAAAGCGTGTTTTGTCCATCGGTATTTGTTTGGCGCCTTCGCCTTCGCCGCGCAGCAGAATCGTGTTAATCCATTCCGCGCCCGTAACTTGCGCCTGCGTCGGTTTTACCGGTTTGCCTTCGTTTGCTACCTGGTCAATGGCGTTGACACGCTTGAATTGGCGCGGAATGTTCGGCGCGAAACCTTCGGCATCGAAATCGGTCTGGAATGTTTTCGATTTGCCGTCGGAAATTATCAGGCGCAGTTTGTTTGCGCCCGCGACGAGAACTGCCATTTGGACGGTTTCCCCGGGATAAAAATAAAACTGTTTTTCATTGGGCGCGGCGTTCCACGTTTTCGTTCGCCAAAAAGGACGAAAAGCGTTGCGCCGTTCGCTTTTTTTGCCGCTCGCGTCCTGAGTGAATTCCCACGTTAAACCCGCGTCGACTTCCGTTTTGCCGCCCGCGTTGCCGCCCATATAAACCGAAAAATTATCGAGCGGCTGTTTTGTTTCCGCGCCCAGACGGTTTTCGTCAACTTTCGGCGTTCCTAATTTCACTACTCCGCCGATTCCCGTCCACACATCGAAACTCGAAACGGCTTTCCGGTAATAAGCTCCGGCGAAACACGGCAATTGCGCCGCCGGAACGATTTCGCCAGCCGCGTTTTTTTCAATTTTAATTTCGCCAATCGTTACCGCGTCGCCGACTTTTAAGTTTGCCAAAATCCATTTCCGCGCCGCGCCGTTTGCACTTAAAACAAAACCGTCTTTGCCGACTGCAATCGCGCCCGGGTCGGGTTTGTTCTGCATATAAACCGCTCCGGCACGGTCTTGAATAACTGCGACTTTTCCGCCGGCAATGTAAACGTCGACGCCGTTTTTGAAAGTCGGCTTGGCTTTATAATAATCAGGCGTGAAAACGACGATTTCTTCGTCATTGCGCTGCCGGTCACGTCCGGCAACGGCGTATTTTTGTCCGTTCGCAGCAACGATTTCCGTTTTGTTTTGAGCAAAAGTTGAGAAAGCAAAAGCCGAAAGAAAAATTAAAATAAAAATTAAACGCATATTTCTCCTTGAAAGCATCAATCAAAATTTGTCTTAGCGCAAAAACAAAAACACTCCTAAAATCAAACCGCCGATGCAGACAATCATCATCGGCAAAATGGTTTCCTTTGTAATTTCTTCGACTCGCACGCCCGTAAAATTCGCAATCCAGACATTGTGCGTGTTCGTCGGGTCGCAGACGTTCTGCACCTGCACGACCGACATCACGGCGGCGAGCAGCGCGAGCGGCGGCAGAATTCCGAGCGTAAACATCAAACTGTAAACGCCGATGCCGACACCGAACAAATTCAGCGGTCCGCGATAGAGCGCGAGCGGCGAGAGCAATCCGAAGAACAAAACGTAAGCGAGCGCGGAATCGAGCGGAATCGCGGTCACAATCGGTTTCAGAGCGGCTTCGACGGCTGGCAGTTTGAGCGCGTTTAAAAGCATTCCGATGCCCATCATCAAAATTGCCGCCGGCGCGCCGTCTTCGATTCCGCGCACCAGCGAAGCCGTAAAATTTTGAATCGCCCGCGACGGCTGTGTCGTCAAAAGTCCGAACACCGCGCCGCCGAGAAAAGCCGGAACTTCCTTCCAGCCGAGAAAAAAATATAAAACGAGCGGCACGAACGGCGTTAGAAAAGAGATGGGCGAGATATTTCTGTCTTTTCCAATTTCGTCAACCAACTCATCTTTAGTTTTGACCGCGAAATTTGAAACTTCGCCGAATCTTTTTCTGGAAACAAGCGCGTAAATTACGACGACAATTGTCATTATACCGAGCAGACCGAACGCGAAACGAACAATCTCCTGCGGCAGAGACGCTTCCGGCGCGATTTGCAGAAATTCGCGGTAAAGTTTTATCAGCGCGATGTTGAAAATAAATCCGGTGGCGAAAGCGAGCAGAAACAACACGGCGACGAGTTTGCGCGGCAAGCCTAAACTCATCATAATCGGCAAAACCAGCGAGCCAACCATAATAATTGCGCCCAAACCGGTCAGCGTTGTGAACAAAACCGCCGTTGCAATCATCAGTCCGAAGGCGACGACGAGCGGACTTTCGCCGCCGAACTCCGCTGCGCGTTTGATAATCGCCTCGGCAATTCCCGTTGTCATCATCACGCGCCCGAGCATCGCGCCCGCAAAAACGGCGACATACGCCGGAGCGAGCCTGACCACGCCCGCCGCGATGATGTCGTTCAAAATGTTGTTAAAAGGAAGCCCGACAACCGCCGCCGCCAAAATCGCCATCAGCGGCACAGCAATCAACGCCGGAACGCGCCGCGTGAACATCAGCACGGCGAACGCGGCGAAAATTGCTATCAGGAGAAAACCAATCATACGACGACGAGACGCGGAGATTCGTTGACGCGGCGGAAAAATTCTCCGGGTCCCGCGTCTCCTCGTCTCCTTGTTGCATTAGAACGTAAAGCGTCCAACCAGTTGGACGATGCGCGGGCGATTGCCTTGCGAGGTAACGATGCCGAAGTTTGAGCTGTTGATATTATTTCCGGGCGTCCCGAAAACGACCAGGTTCAGCGCGTTCAAAGCCTCGATGCGAAATTCCATTTTTTGTCTGTTCTCGTTAAAGCCAAAAACTTTAGTCAGCGATAAATCAAAATTTCGGTAATTGTCGCGGCGAACGTCGTCGTAAGTCCGAGAGCCGTCGCCTAAAGTCAGCGCGGCAGGCGTCGCAAATGCGTTGATGTCAATGACCGCCGTGCCGCTGCGGGCATTTTTGCGGTAATCCGAAGTGTTGAAGGTATTGGCGCCGACGTGGTTCGGGCGGCGGACGGCGTTTTGCGACGCGAAAAATCCGGTTAATTCTGAAAAACCGTTGGCAACGATTAAAATCGGCGTTCCTTTCTGCCAAATCGCTGTGCCGGCTAATTTGTAGCCGCCGAAAAAGGCGTTCGCCAACGGTCCGAAGTCTTTACCGAACCGGCGATGTTTTCCGAACGGCAATTCGTAGCTGAACGAACCGACGAAGCGATGCGGCACATCCAACGTCGAAAGCGAATATTCACCGCGCCGGTAATTGTAAATATCCTGAATCGAGGACGGGTCGAGAAACGCCGCGCCGTTGCCGACGCCGCTCGTGTCCATCAATTTCGACCAGACGTAACTGGCGGTTCCCGAAAGTCCGTCGCTGAAACGTTTCTGCAAATTGATTTGCAGAGCGTGATATTTGCTTTCGCCGATGAGCGGGCGAAAATCCGTGACCGTCTGATACTGCGGAAACGGTCGAAGCAATTGAGCGCGGGCAATCGTCGCGCCGTTTAATCCACCGACCGCCGGAATCAAGCCTTGAAACGGATTAGCGACCTGAAACGACAAAAACTGCGCCGCGCTCGTGCAAGCTGCCGCCGCATTCGCCGTCGTCGGACAAGTTCCCGCCGTAGCGAAATTATCGCGCGCGAACGCTATATCTTCAAACGGCAGTTGATTTAGATTAACCGACTGAACCGGCAGACGAACGCCGCGGCTGCCGACATAAGCGATGTCGAGAACCAGATTTTTCGCCAACTGTCTTTGAATGACCAAATTAAACTGCTGGTTATAAGAAGTCGGACGCTTCGGCGCGACGGCGGTAACCGCGCCGCCCAGTTGCGTCAAAGCTCCCAGAGTATTGCCCGTGACACCCTGAATTCCATTGGGAAAAGGATTGAGCAAAGTAACGGTCGAAGAGGTGACCTGCGCCGTCGGCGACGACTGCACCAGGTTCGTCGTAAAATTCGTGCCTGCCGCGCTCGTCCCTTCCAGCGATTGCGGCAAATAAAATAATCCGTAACCGCCGCGCACCGTTGTTTTTTCGTCAAAGCTATAGGCAAAGCCGACACGCGGCGCGAATTGTTTGCGGTTGGCTTTTGTCTGTCCGCCTTTGGGATATGAAAGAAGCCCGCGAATAGTGCCGACGTTCGGATTCAAGCGAGTCACAAATGCATCGGTCACCGCCCGCGTCTGCCCGTTGATGGGCGATGCCGTGCCGACATCGAAATTCGTCACGAGCTGATTGGCTTCGCCCGTTCCGGTTTCGATTTCGTAGCGGACGCCTAAATTAAGCGTCAGATTCGGACGAACTTTCCAATCGTCCTGAACGAATCCGGCTCCATATTTTTTGTAAATCGAAAGCGCCGTCACTGCCTCGCGGTTGCCGCTCGACGGCAGTCCGAGCAGAAACGAAGCCAGAGCCGAACCCGAACCCGAAACGGTTTCGGCGAGTCCCGAAGGCGCGATTGGTCCACGCGTAAATGTGCGGTCAAAGGAAAATGAACCCTGCGGCGTAAAATATTGAAACGGATAAAAACGATAAAGTCGAAACTCGCCGCCGGTTTTGACCGTGTGCGAGCCGCGCACAATCGTTACCGCGTCGGCAAGCGTATGAACGTCGCGCGGCTGGTTGTTGCCCGCGCCGCCGATGGTCGCGCTGTTGATTTGTCCCGGAACCGTCAAGCCGTCCGCGCCGCCGCCGATGGTAAAATCGGGAAACTGCAAATTCGCCGCGCCGTCGCGCAAATAGCTCGGCAGTCCCAAAGTCGTCGCGTCGAATCCGTTGCCGTTTGGAATTTGATTGGCGCGGACGCGCGTGTAACCGTAACGAGCGTTGTTAATGACCGTCGGCGTAAAACTGTAAACGTGATTCAGAGTGAAATTGCCGAAAGTGTCGTGGATGGTGCGGGCGTTGGAAGCGGCGGAATTAAAATAATTCGGCTGCGCATCACGCCGTGACTCATACGAAAAACGTCCGAAGAAACTTTGTTTGTCGGAAATTCGCTGGTCGATTCTACCCGCGAAAATATCGCGCGTGAATTTCGACGTATCGTTGATGGCGAAATTATTGATGACGCCCGGCGTGTTCGGTAAAACGGTTCCGGTCGCGTTCGGGAGCGGGATATAACCCAAAACGGCACGCGCCACCGGGTCGAGACACGCCGAAGTGCGCGTCGCCGAAGTGCAGCTCGGCAACCCGGACAAATCGTTGTTGGCGAAAATCGGGCGACCTTGCACGATTGTTTGCACGCCGGTCGTCGGATTGACCGAAATATAATTAACGAGCGCGCCGAACGGATTGAAGATTTGTCCGAAGCGAACCGGCGTGCCGCTCGCGCCGCCCGGATTATTCGCGCCGAACAAAACGTCGGCGCGGTTGCCGCCGAGCAAATCGGCTAAATTGCCTGTCCGCTGCGCCGCCGTCGGAACCGTTAAAAGCTCGCGCGTGAACGGATTGTCTTCGCGGCGCGCTTCGTAGTTAAAGAAAAAGAATGTTTTCTTTTTCCCGTTGTATAAAACCGGTCCGCCTTCGTTAAAAGCGGGCAGGAAAACCGGTCCGCTGATGGCGCCGCCGAACTGACTGCGGTTGACGTTGATGCGCCGCGCCGTCGCCGGATTGCGATTGCGGAAAAATCCGTTGGCGTTTAGTTCGCGGTCTTGAAAATATTCGTAGAGCGCGCCGTGAAACTTGTTGCCGCCCGCTTTCGAGACGATTGTGACGATTCCGCCCGCCGTCCGACCGTATTCAGCTGGCGCGACGCCGGAGATGACTTTGAATTCACGAATCGAATCCTGCGGCGGCGAAATGGCGACGCCGCCGAAATCGCCGATGGTATTTGTTACGCCGTCGAGCAATATATCGTTTGACGAAGCGCGTCCGCCGCTGACCGAAAAGTTTGAATCGAAAAAGTTGCGATTGCTAGCTGAACCGACCGCCCCGTTCGGATTGCCGGCTGCGGTTCCGCCGTCAATCGTGCCAGGAACGAGATTGACGAAGTTAAAGATATTGCGGTCTGCCGTCGGCAAATCTTCGATTAGTTTTTGTTCGATGGTCGTTTCGAGATTCGACGTTTCGGTTTGCAGAATCGGCGTCTCGTTACTGTCGACGCTGACGTTGACCGTTCCGGCGGTGACGCCGAGCGTGATGTCGATAGCTGCCGTCTGCGCGATTTCCAGACGAATTTTCTCGCGCGTCGTGTCGCCAAATCCGCTTTTGGAAACCGTGACGTTGTAAGTTCCGGGCGGCAGAAAAGGAATCGTATAATTGCCGCTGTCGCCGGTCGTCGCGGTTTTCGCTTGCCCCGTGTCGAGCGAGGTCGCCGTTACGGTCGCGCCGGGAACGACCGCACCAGCTTGGTCTTTAACTTCCCCAGTCAAAGTCGCCGTGATAGTTTGCGCGAAACTACTCGTTTGAATCAGACACGAAATCATCAATGCGGCGGTTAACGTCAATATAATCTTTGGCAGACGCTTCATATTTTTCTCCAGTTTTTTACTTAAAATTTTTTAGTCGGTTTGTCATCACAAAACATAAAATTGCGCTCGTTCGTGCAAACGGCTCGATAAAATTTTTACGGTTGTGCGCTTGAAAGTGGACTAGACCACTTCATTTAACAGGAAATCAACACCCACTGTCAAATGCAGCGGCGGCGGATTCAAATTATTTTTTCTCTGGAAGTGAATTTTTTAATTTTTGGTTAAAAACGAAAATTGAACTTTTATCTTTTATTAGTCCGGTCAAACAAAACCGCGAGCAGAATCACGACTCCGAGCCAGATTTTCTGCAAATATGGGTCGGTGCCGCGCAGATTCAAACCGTTATTTAAAATACCGATAAAAATCGCGCCGAGCAGCGTTTGAACGACGCTGCCGCGCCCACCGGATAAAGAAGTTCCGCCGACGACGACCGCCGCGATAACGTCGAGTTCATACTGTAAACCCGCGTTCGGAACGCCCGCGCCGAGCCGCGAAGCCAGCACAATCGCCGCCAGACCGACGAGCAGACCGTTTAATAAATACACGCGAAACGTCACGGATTTGACATTGACACCGGCGAGAAAAGTCGCTTCCCGGTTCGCGCCGACGGCGTAAACGTAACGCCCGAAAGTCGTGTGTTTGAGAACGAACCAGCCCGCCGCGAAAGTCGCCAGCATCAGCAAAACCGACACCGGCACGCCGAAAACAAATTCCTTGCCGAGCCTTGAAAAATCGTCGGGCAAATTTCCGATTGAACGCCCCTCGGATAAAATAAACGCCAATCCGCGGGCAATCGTCAAAACCGCCAGCGTTACGACAAACGGCGGCACGCGAAAATAAGCAACGAACACGCCGTTAAAAATGCCGCAGACGATTCCCACGCCGAGAGCCGCCGCGAATCCCGCCGCGACGCCGAATTTCAAACTGATTATCGCCGCCGCAACACCCGCCAAAGCCGCCACCGAGCCGATTGACAAATCAATCCCGCCCGTCAAAATCACTAACGTCATCCCGACCGCCAAAATCCCGATAACCGCAATCGAAATGGCGATATTGACGAAATTGTCCAGCGACAAAAACTGCGGCGCGAGCGCGGCGAAAACAACCGTTTCAATCAGAATCGCCAGAACGATAATGTAATTTGAAAATCTTTTCACTTTGGGAATAATTCACCACAGAGACACAGAGAACACAAAGTTTTGAAGAAAATTTCAATCGCAAATTTTCGCCGATGATGCGGTAAAGAAAATGAATTTATCTTATAAATATCATCCATCTTATTTTGAATTTTCTCTGTGTTCTCTGTGTCTCTGTGGTAAAAATTATTTTCCAGAATTCGCGTCCACGATTTTCACCGGCACAGCGATTTTGGCTTCGGTCGGTTCGCCTTTGAAATGTTTGGCAATCGCTTCAATCGTTTTCGCGCCGATGTCGCGCGGCTGTTGGGCAACGTCGGCTTTTAACGCCGTGCCTTTTTTGATTTTCTCAACTGCTTCGGGTGCGGCATCGTAACCGACGATAATCAAATCGGTTTTGCCCCGCGCTTCTGCCGCCGACAACGCTCCGAGCGCGGTTTCGTCGTTGATGCAAAAAACCGCTTTCAAATCCGGGTTGCCTTGCAGCAAATCGTCGGCGGCTTTCAAAGCGCGGTCGCGCACGCCGCCGCCGTTCAAAGTCGGAACGAGCGTAATCTTTGGACTTTTGGCGATTTCTTCCTTGAATCCGGTTTCGCGGTCAACGACCGACTGCACTTCGGGCTGACCGATAATGCCGACTTTGCCTTCGCCGTTGATAAGTTTGACGATGTATTCGGCGGCGAGTTTTCCGCCCGCCGTGTTGTCCGATGAAATATGCGAAACGATTTCGCCGCCGCCCGCCGCGATGTCCGCCGTAAAAACCGGAATGTTCGCGGCGTTCGCGCGTTCGATTGCCGGAGCGATGCCGCGCGTGTCGGTCGGGCAAACGATAATCGCGTCGACCTTCTGGACGATAAAATTATCAATCTGCGACTGCTGTTTTGATAAATCCTTGTCGCCCGATTGAATAGTCAATTCAAATCCGTTTTTCGCCGCCGCGTCCTTCAAACCGGCTTCGAGTTCGCGGTAAAAATCGTCT